>Ga0272441_10000113_pt1 | contig 173285 bp, 137 predicted proteins | sample SSMProp6N_FD_193582 | JGI IMG/M metagenome (GOLD analysis project Ga0272441, IMG submission 193582) | Marine sediment archaeal communities from Little Sippewissett salt marsh, Falmouth, MA, United States - SSM-Prop-6N | ecosystem: Environmental > Aquatic > Marine > Wetlands > Sediment ...
CCTTATCAACTTCTGCAACATAATATTATATACTTAAGATTATGTTGTCAAGGTAAAAAATAATTTTTGTTTTACATTAGAATATTCAGAAAATTCCCCTTGCATTTACTGCGAAAATCCTATAATGTAATACTATTATATTACAGTATTTTACCGGAATGATATTATGAAAGAAGAATATACTGTCGGGGATATCGCGAGAATACTTAATGTGGACCGCACTACTGTGTTCCGCTGGGTTCAGAAAGGGGTTATCAAGGCATACAGTGCTTCTCCCGGAAGCAATCATAAGGTAACCCGTGAAAATCTTGTCACATATTTAAAAGAACATAATATACCTAAAAAGTATTTTAATAAAGCCGGTAAGAAAAAGGTCCTTATTGCTGATGATGATAAAGAGATACTGAGTGCTCTTGAGGCTGTATTCAAGAGCGAAGGATTTAAGGTTGAGACGACCACAACCGGCGTTGAAGCCGGCCTTCTCATACACACTTTCAGGCCTGACGTTATCCTGCTCGATAACGTGTTTACAGAGGACGAGGGGGAAAAGTTCTGCAGAACGGTCAGACAAGACCCGGAACTTGTACATACAAAGCTCGTAAGTATAACCGGATCAATTGAAAAATCGGATGAAGAAATACTCGAACAGGGATTCGACGCGGTTATGAGAAAGCCGTTCGATTTTGATACAATGAATGCTTATATCCGGGGACTTGAACTCTGATTTCTCTTTCCTGCCTTCAACCTTTGACCGGGCGGACACATGGATCCGCACCTACTGAACTCTGACTTCTGACCTCCCGACTTCCGCGTTCCGCATTCCCCGTTCCTGTCCCCTGTCTTCTGTCCTCTGACCTCTGTTCCCTGTTCCCTGCCCTCTGCCTACTGTTCCCCATCTTCTGTCGATTTCAGACGCAGGTCCCTGAGCTGATCAGGATCAACCCGCCCGGGAGCGCCCGTCATGAGGCAGGATGCTTTCTGTGTCTTGGGGAATGCAATAACATCCCTGATATTGTCAGTTCCCATAAGAAGCATAACGATCCTGTCGAATCCCGGGGCGATCCCGCCGTGCGGCGGAGTGCCGAACCGGAGTGCATCGACAAAGAACCCGAACCTGGTCCTGATATCCTCTTCTGAAAGACTCAACAGCCTGAATACTTTTTCCTGTATCTCGCTTCTGTGGATCCTGATGCTTCCGCTGCCCAGCTCATACCCGTTAAGAACGATGTCATAAGACAGGGATCGCACTTTCAGGGGATCATCATCCAGAAGAGGGATGTCCTCTTCGTGGATCCCGGTAAAGGGATGATGCTCGCTCTCATACCGCTTTTCATCCTCATTATAGAAGAACAGGGGAAACTCATCAACCCACAGAAAATTATACACACCTTCCGGCACAAGGTTCCGGTCCCGCGCCGTTTTTCTCCGCAGAGCATCAAGAGAAGCATTGGCAACCTGCTTCCTGTCCGCTACAATGAATATGATATCCCCTTCTTCAATGGAACATTCCCGGATAAGCTGCTTTTTTATCTCAGCCGTGAAGAATTTTGCGATCGAGGACTGGAGTTCCCCCTCATTCATCTTCATCCAGGCAAGCCCCTTTGCCCCGAAGTCCCCTATGTAATCGGTAAGCCCGTCAATATCCTTTCTCGATATATCGGCACCGCCCTTTACAACCATGCTCTTGATAACGCCGCCCGCCTCAATTGCGGAACGGAACACTTTGAATTCACTTTCCTTCACAATATCCGTAATGGTATGAAGCTCCATGCCGAAACGGGTGTCCGGCTTGTCGGTTCCGTACCTTTCCATTGCCTCGCTGTAGTTCATGCGGGGAAAGGGAGTCTCTATATCAATATCAAGACATGTTTTAAAAATTGAGCTCATAAGTTCCTCGGCAAGCGCGTAGATATCCTCTTTGTCAACGAAGCTCATTTCAATATCTATCTGCGTGAATTCAGGCTGCCTGTCCGCCCGGAGGTCCTCGTCCCTGAAGCACCTGCATATCTGGTAGTACCTGTCAACCCCTCCCACCATGAGAAGCTGTTTGAACATCTGAGGCGACTGGGGAAGCGCGAAAAATTTTCCCGGATGCACGCGCGAAGGCACAAGATAGTCCCTGGCCCCTTCAGGTGTGCTCTTTGTGAGTATGGGGGTTTCAACTTCGAGAAAATCAAGGCTGTTCAGAAATTCCCGCACCGCGGTCATGGCTTTGTGACGCATTTCAAGCGCTTTCTGGAGACGCGGCCTTCTGATATCGATATACCGGTAGGTAAGCCTCGTTTCCTCTCCCACATGCCTGTATTCATTCGGTTCGAACGGGGGATTATCGGATACGCTCAGCAGCCTGAGGCCTGAAACCAGGACTTCGATCGCACCCGTGTCAAGCTTGGGATTCGTATTCCCCTCAAGCCTCGGCCGCACTTTTCCTTCAACTGCAATAACGAATTCGCACCTGAGTGTGTTCGCCTTATCGAATATCTCCCTGTCAACATCGGGGTCGAATACGATCTGGGTGATCCCGGTGCGGTCGCGAATATCAATGAATACGAGACCGCCGTGGTCCCGCCAGTTCTGCACCCAGCCGCAGAGCTTTACTTCGCTCCCTACATCACTTTCGCGGAGCACTCCGCATTTAACTGTCCTGTAACTCTCGCTTAATTTTTTCATCAACTTCCTTCAGTACTTTAGATATCCTCCCGACAAACCCGTCAAGCGGAAGGTCAACCTGGGAACCGTCGGCCATATCCCGGAAAGAGATGATATTTTTTTCAAGCTCGTCCTCCCCGAGAATAGCAGCTAAACGGAAACCTCTTCTGTCAGCAACCTTCATCTGCGCCTTGGTACTCTTTTCCTCATAATCGATGTCAGCCCGGACACCGTTGTCCCGCAGCTCCTGGACCAGTTTGAATCCTTTATCATACGCTTCCCTGCCTATTGTAACCAGGAATATCCCCTCTCTCCGCTCCCGGTCCTTTAATTCCCCCATTACTGCGATTATACGGTCAAGCCCGGCCGCAAAACCGACAGCAGCCTGAGGCTTACCCCCCATCTCCTCAACAAGATTATCATACCTGCCGCCTCCCAGCACCGTGTCCTGTGCACCCAGATCCGGATGTCTGAATTCATATACGGTCCGTGTATAATAATCGAGTCCGCGCACAAGGAACCGGTTCTCTTCGAATTCGATCTTCATATCGAACAGATACTGCTTGACCGCGTCGTGATGGACTCTGCATCCGCTGCACAGGTACTGCAGAATATCGGGAAGCTCCTCATATATCTCCCTGCATTTCTTTTCCTTGCAGTCAAGCATTCTGAAAATATTGGTTTTGTATCTCCGTCTGCAGTTATCACACAGACTGTCCAGCTTGTCCCCGAGTTCCTTTTTGAGCACATCACGGTATGCGTTCCGGCATTCACTGCACCCGGTTGAATTCAATTCAAGGGTGAAACCCGATACATTCAGTTCCTGAAGGAGTCTCTGCGCCAGAATTATGCTTTCCGCATCAGCCGAAGGGAGCGGCGTTCCCAGTATCTCAATTCCCGCCTGAAAAAACTGACGTTTTCTCCCCTTCTGCGGCTTCTCATGTCTGAACATGGGCCCCATGTACCAGTATTTCTGAAATGTGCTGAACTTGTCCCTGCCGTTCTCTATATACGAGCGTATTACGGAAGCCGTTCCTTCGGGCCTGAGCGCGACCGAGCTCTCCTCATCCCCGAATATGTACATCTCCTTTTCAACGATATCTGTATGCTCTCCAATCCCGCGGACAAACACGCCCGTATCCTCAAGAAGCGGGGTGCGTATTTCTGAATAACCGTACGAACCGAACACGCGGCGCACCGTGTCCTCAGCGTATCGCCATTTACGTATTTCCGGCGCTTCGATATCCTCAAAACCGGCCGGAAGTGATATACTCTCCATTATCTGTCCCTGTGAGACATGAAAATCTGCAAAGTATACAGCGATCATATGAAAAATCAAGCTTTTTTAGAAAAAAAAGGAAACCACAAAGTCACTAAGACACGAAGAAAAGAGTTTAGTTTAAAATAAAAAGAAGAAAAATAGTATTGACAGGATCACAGGATTATCAGGATTACAGGGGCAAAAGTTTTTTTTCCTTCGCCAACCTTCCTTCTCGAGCCATAGCGTGCTTCGCGAATGCGGGAGCTTCGGCGTGACAGGTTTTTTGAAGTTTAATTGTTGAAATACCGAATTAACTTCGTGTCTTTGTGTCTTCGTGGCTAAATTATTTTTTTATTTGAATTTACGGTTTTTCTGGTAGAATAGTGTTCCTATGGCTATACAAACCGACTATCATATGCACTCCTTCTGTTCCGTGGACAGTTCCGTTCCCATACTGGAAATGTGCCGGAGCGCTCTGGACGCAGGACTGGAAACAGTCATATTCACGGAGCACAAGGATTTCATCGCCGAGCTTGAAGGATGCGATTATTTTGATTACGGGACATATATGCGCGAGATCGGGCAGTGCAGAAAGGAATTCTCACCTTACCTCACGATTAAAACAGGAATAGAAGTCGATTATACGTCCGGGTACAGGGAGAACGCGCTTGAATTCGTTTCAGAATACGATTTTGACTTCAGGATCGGCTCTGTCCACTATCTGGGCACCGACCCCATTTCAGAAACGAGGTCCGTGGAATTCTTCAAAACCGCACCGAAACAGGAAGTTCTTCCGTTCTACTGGAATGAGCTTAAAGCCTGTGCAGGGACCGGCGTATTCGACGCCATAGGTCATCTTGACATGATCAAACGGTACAGCATCCCTTTTTACGGTCCGTTTAAAGCTGCAGCGTGGGAAAAGGAGATAACAGAGATCCTGAACCTGATGATCAGTACTGAAACAGTCCTTGAGATCAACACTTCAGGTCTGAGGCATGAGCCGGAAGAGGTCTATCCCTGCAAGCCCATTCTGAAGAAGTACAAAGACCTTGGCGGAACCAAGGTGACAGTAGGCTCGGATGCCCATCTGCCTGAACACGTGGGATACGAATTTAATAAAGCTGAAGCACTGGTACAAGAATTCGGGTTCAGTCTTTTAGAAATATAGCCACAGAGGGAAGGTATTTTTGATTTGCGATTGCCAATTTCCGATTTTTAGATAAGATATCCTCGATGCAGAGATTACATAGAGAAATTATTTTCAATATTTTTTTTCAATTGCAAATCGGCATTTGCAAATTGCAAATGTGTCCACTGTCCTCTGTTCCCTGTCCTCTTTTCTTTTCCCAATGACCAATGGCTAATGACAAATGACGCGGTACAGGCGCACTGCCAGCCCGTCTTATCCCGAGAAACTCACCTTATCGCTCCCTTCGATGCCTGTGATTATGATCTTCCCCTTAATGCCGGGCACGCCCTGATTAAGGAAGTTGACAAGATTGCCGTCGTCATGACAGGGAACAGCACTCACAACGGTCACGCGTTCCGCTCCCTCCATATCTATCCCTTTAAATGATATGTTCTGAACGCTGTTCAGCCGGTCCGCGAGAACAGACGCTGCTTTTTCATCGGCAAAATCAACCGAGGCATTCCCTTTTTCAGAAGTAATGGTCCCCTTCTTTTTCCTGATTCTGAAACTGACGATCATAACGATCCTTCCGCTGTTATTCGGTCCATGTATTAATAATTTCCAGAAACCTGCCGCCGTATGTATCGAGCTTCTTTTTGCCCACTCCCTTTATATCAAGGAACTCTTCAGGGTTCGAGGGCCTGAACGAAGCCATTTCCCTGAGAGCTGCGTCGTGAAACACACGGTAGGGCGGAATATGCTTCTCATACGCGATCTGAGTCCGCTCTAATTTGAGCTCTTCGAAAAGGTCATGGGAAAAATTGCCGGTTTTCCCTGCATTTCTTTTGCTTCCTCCTGGTTGCTTCTTTGGCATAAACTCCGGAAATGCCATTCTGCATTCAGTCTCCCCTTTGAGAACTTCCCTTCCGCTCTCCGTGATCTTCAGAAGCGGATAGCCCTGCTGTGTAATAAATTTCTTCAGGCACCCCGCTTCGGTCAGAGCGTCAAGTATTTTCTGTACCTGCTTCAGCTGAAGTTTTGAGCAGATACCGTATGTGTCCATATACTGGTATTGACGTTCGGTGATCCACCCGGCACGTGACCCTTTGATGAACTGGGCTGTTTTTTTCGCACCGAACCTGCCGTTGAGGCTTTTGACTGCTTTGAGTATATTACGCACGGTTTCCAGATCTTCTCCGCTTACAGTTTCGGCACTGCTCTCCGTCCTGAGGCAGTTGTCGCACGCACTGCATCCGGAGTGTTTCCTGCTGTCTCCGAAATAATCCAGGATCCAGTCCCGCCTGCACGCTCTGGAATACGCATACGCGACCATCTTCTTGAGTTTTAAAGTATCCCGCTCGTATTTTTCAGCGCTGTTTTTTATGAGCGCATCCATATTGTCCCCGTACCCCTCAGCTCTGATTATGCGGAGCGATCCCGCTTTCATTTTTTCAGCAAACCCGCTTTTTGTAAACATATTGAGTATGCTGTTCTGGGCAATTGCAGAGTCTGCCATGGGAAGGCCCGCATCATTTGAAATGATCGTACCGTTCGAATACTCCTCCATCATACCCCAGGCAGCCCTGACCGTATGAGAAGGGGGATTCGATTCCCTTATAAAAAATTCCTGTATCCGCACGTCTGCCTGTGAAAAAAGAAGGTGGCACAGGGATATATTCCCGTCACGTCCGGCCCTGCCAACCTCCTGATAATAGGCTTCAATGCTGCCCGGAATATCGAAATGGACCACAAAGCGTATATCCCGCTTATCAATGCCCATGCCGAACGCGTTTGTGGCGGAGACAACCCGTACCCTGCTTTTCATGAACATATCCTGTGCGTTTTTTCTCTCTTCATCCTTAAGCCCGCCGTGATAGGTTACCGCTGATATGCCCTTCGACCGGAGTATGCCCGTAACCGCTTCAGTATGTTTTCTGGTCGCACTGTATATAATGCCGGAGCCCTTCATCTGATCGAGGCACCGTTCTATCTCAGTATACTTGTCGATTTCACTTCTGATCTCTGTCACCCGGAAAAAAAGGTTTTCCCTGTCAAACCCCTCAACATGGTCAGCCCATTCTCCAAGCTCGAGATGCACGGCAATATCGTTCCTTACCTCCCGTGTGGCAGTCGCTGTAAGCGCGATCGTAAGGGGAGACCCCAATGCCTTTCTCATATCCGATATGGCAAGGTAATCGGGCCGGAAATCATGCCCCCACTGGCTTATACAGTGCGCTTCATCAACCGCGAGAAATGACACATCCGCACGCTTCAGTACTCCCATGAATGATGCGTCCCTGATCCTTTCGGGAGCAATATAGAGTATGTCCCAGTATCCCTGCTTCAGTCCGTCAGTACGGCGGACTTTCTCTTCAAGGCCGAGCGAACTGTTTATAAACGTACTTTTTATCCCCTTTTTTACAAGGCCGTCCACCTGGTCCTTCATCAGGCTGATCAGGGGGGATATCACAACAGTGACGCCCGGAAACAAAAGGGACGGGAGCTGGTACAGAAGCGACTTGCCGCCCCCGGTCGGCATGACCGCGACCACATGTTTTTTTTCAAATATGTCTCTCAGCACCTGTTTCTGGCCCGGAAGGAACGAATCGAACCCGAAACCGGATTTAAGAACCGAATATATTTTTTCAGATGAAAATTTCATAATTTTACGACAGGATAGACCGCGAAACACGCTAAAAAAAACCAGAAAAGATATAGACAGGATCACCCTTCGATCTCTCGACTTTGCTCGAAACCATACACTTCAGACCTTGAGTATCATCGAAAGGCTACGCTCAGGGCCGTAGGCAGGATCAACAGGATTTAGAAGAAGAAAAGAATCAGCCACAGAGCCGCAGCCTCCGGCTTGGAGAGAGCCTACGCCTCGGAAAGAGGACACAGAGAAGGTTAAGTAACAGAAAAAAATAATAATGTGTCCTATATAATAATACCACAAAACAGTGTGAAGGCAAGGTTTTTTTTACTTCAAAAATCATACTTTAAAAACCTGTCCTGTGAAGTGGGATTGCATGGTGAAACCACAAGCCTTTCGATGAGACTCAAAGCCTGAAGCATATGGTCCTGAGCATAGCCGAAGGGCTTAGCTTGTATGCAATCACTACTTGCACGGGATAAAAAATCAGTTTCCTCCTTTCTTATATTCCGTGGGTGAAACCCCTGTTATCTCACGGAACGCCTTTGAAAAACTGTGAACCGTGCTGAACCCGAGGGCAAAGGCTGTTTCCGATACATTGAAATCGGAATAGACGAGCAATTCACACCCTTTCTGTATCCTCAGCCTCCTGTGCATCTTTCCGGGGCTGATCCCGAACCTTTCTCTGAAGATCTTCCTGAAATGAGATGCACTCAGACGGAACCGGGCCGCGAGTTCAGCCGTGTTCAAATCCCCGTCCAGGCGGCTGTGAATGCAGTTTTCAGCCTCAGCAAGCGTCCTCCAGTGTTTCGGCAGGGAACTGGTGCCCGACATGTTCAGATCGAGCAGTTCGCTTATCAGCTGAAGCGTCATTCCGGACAGAAGAAGATGGTCAGGCTCTGCAGACCGCCTGTACTCGAAACAGATCTGTATCAGAAGGTCTGAAGCCTTCCGGCCGGCCCCTTGCGGGATCCTGCCGGTCAACCCCCTTATCCCGGGATCATCAACCTTCGGATGCATCAGCCCGGAACAGGACGAAAGGGCTGTTGTTCCGCCCGGGATAATAGCGTTCCAGCGGCTTCTTTCCGGGTCGAATATAAGATCGAAATGGATATACACGCATCTCATATCTGATGCGTCACCTTCCATCCGGACGTATGTATCGGGCGGCACCCAGGTGAAATCGCCTTTCTCCACGCTGAAGCTCTGTTCGCCGACCGTAAAATATCCGTTTCCCGAACCTGTATAGACCAGCAGATAATCTAAAAGTTTCCTTCCCTCAATGACCCATGAGTTCCGTATCCCGTCGCCCGCCTGCCTCACAAAGGGGGAAAAACCGGCAAGACGCGCTGTCTCCTGCGCTGAAGGAAATCTGACCGGTACCTCCCCGGGTATCGTTCCTTGCATAAAAAACCTCCTTATAAGCGGGTTAACCCGCTTATTTCATAAAGGGACGCTGATTTTACAATAACTTTTTTTATATCGTTGAAATATACGAATTTTCAAAAAGCACAACTTCTATTTTTACATTCTGCTGAATGAGATAGTTTGCTTGAGGAGGCTGCCGGGGAAGCGGATCTTTCGCGTTATGAGCGCCAGACTGCTGGATACGAGGCTTGGGGACGAGATCAATGCCCCAGTGCATTCTCGAGGAGCCGTAACGAAGTAGACAGCGGTCTGCCGCCATAACCCTTTGGGCCGACGGTGGTTGCTTCGCATATCGTTGTTCCCGCAGCCTCGATGTAGCGCTGAGGCTACACCTTCGGCAACGGCGCCTAGATCTGCTCGCAAGCACCTGTCGGCGCGATGAGCCCGACTCCCCTGCAGCCTCCTCTATGACAAGACGCACCGAGGAGTAAGTAGCCGTAGTGCTACATCGACGAGGTGCAACGCATATGCCACTGATATACATACAAGTATGTTGTTATGAGTATATCATCAATAGCACGCACATTATATATAACTACGGTCACCGGGCAAAATAGCCATTCAGGCAGTGTTCCTTTGTGAAATAAGCGGGTTAGATACATAATGATCATTAAATGCTGTTGTAATAGGCTTATTTATGGGTTATAATTATATACAATAATCGTATCAGACAAGTTTTTTATCGTAAAAACGATAAAAAACTTCTATATTAAAGGATATTCAAGGGGATAAAGCATGCGTGTTAACCCTAAATACTTTGTGGTTTCGGGTAAAAGCCGCGCTATGGAAATATTTGGAGAAAAAATATGAGAACACCCGATTTCAGCAATCTTCTGAAAGTGCTGGAGTGTAGACGGCCGGACCGCCCCGCCCTGTTCGAGTTCTTTCTGAACAGGCCTTTATATAGGTATCTGGCAGGTATTGAAGAGGACCCTGAGGATGAACTCGGTTATGCAAAGATCGAGATACAGGCATTCTGCAGGGCAGGGTATGATTATGCTGTTTCCAACGGTTTAAGGGAAGGGACCATGTGCTTTCCCCAGGATGAGCGTGAACATAAATCATCCTTCTCAATGAATAAAGGGGGAATCATAACCGACCGCGGGTCTTTCGAACGGTACGAGTGGCCTGACATCGATGAATGCGATTATTCCAAATACGGAAAGATCGAACCGTTCATACCTGAAGGCATGAAGATAATCGCACACGGCCCGTGCGGTGTACTGGAGAATGCGGTTGCACTGATCGGATATGAAAACATGTGTTTCATGTCTGTTGAGGATGACGGTCTTCTGCAGGACATCTTTAACGCAATAGGCAAGAGGCTTCTCGCACACTATGAACGCTGTCTGGAGTATGAAACTGTCGGTGCTGTTATCGGGAACGATGACTGGGGGTTCAACACACAGACCATGCTGCCCCCCGGCGATCTTGAGAGGTATGTGTTCCCCTGGCACAGAAAGATAGTTGAAGCGGCCCACAGAGCAGGCAAACCGGCAATCCTCCACTCCTGCGGCAATATTGAAAAAGTAATGGATGTTGTCATCGATGATATCGGATACGACGGCAAACACTCTTTTGAAGACAAGATCCAGCCTGTGGAGGAGGCATATGAACAGTACGGTGAAAGGATCGCGATCCTTGGAGGAATAGATCTCGATTTCATCTGCAGAAGGAGCACTGAGGAAATTTACGAAAGGTCAAGAAAGATGCTTGGACTTTCCCGGGAAAAAGGAGGCTATGCCCTTGGTTCCGGAAACAGCATACCCGAATATGTGCCTGACGAGAATTATCTCAGCATGATATCGGCCGCTGTTCCGCAATAAATATTTTGTCGTTTCAACGACAAAATATTTATATCCAGAAACGGAGTCCCCCGAAGAAGCCTGACATTTCCGCAGCATCCCCGTCCGTGGGGGAAGACAGGAAATGGATGTAGCCTCCGAAAATCTCTCCGCGCCAGAACGTATATCCCGCTGAAACGCTCGCCCGCGTAAAAACACCCACATTGGCATATTCCGTATACGTTTCGGAATCGGCATCCAGTATAAATAAGGCAAAATCGGCAAGAAGGCTCTGCCGCAAAAGGCCTGCCTCATACAGCAGATCGATATGGAAGCCCCCGCCGGGATACCAGCTCTGTTCGAATCCCAGGTTCCAGCCTCCTGTGTAGCTCTCCCCGAAAATGTGGATAATGCCGAATTTGAAACGGGAATAGTACGTGTATTCCCCGACCCCCATAAATCCGTTTATATAGCCGATATACAGCGTGTCAGTCTCACCCGAATCAAGTTCCTCGCTGAAATAGAAATTGTTCAGCTCAAATCCCACACCTCCGAAATCAAATACAAGATCCAATCCGAATTCGTTGATATCTTTTTCAAGGATACCTGCATGCATATCCGCCGCAAGGGCGTATCCCCTTTCAGGAGCAGTAACGTCATCACCTATTGTGCCGTAAAGGTAGGGATTGCCGAAATGGATCACATTAAGGCCGAGATCTCCGAACAGATAAATTCCGGACCCTCTGTCCGAGGAAGATTTTTTACCATGCTTCCCGTCTTTATCCTTATCCTTTTTCTCCTTCCCATCCTTCTGTGTTTCATCATCCCTGTCCCGTTCAACAGATTTTTTGAAATCACCCAATCCGTCGGCAAGTATGATGCAGGGTGCACAGAGAAGAACAGCGAGAGCCAGAAATATTCTCAGCCTGTTCATCCCGTCCTTTTTTCCTCTGTATCCGTATCCGGCTCCCAGAGGCCCTGGTAGAACGCATATTCCTTGAGCAGCTTGTACTGTTCAAGCTTTTTGAGAAGATTTTCCGCGAGGGTTTGCGAGGGGATCTCATAAAACGGAATATAAGGCAATCCGGCCCCGATACTCCTGCAGGCTGCGAGAAAAGCATCCCGTGCGCGAACAGGATACTGTTCCCGCTCGAAATACAGACCGAGTTTCCACAGGGCAGTGGGGGAACCGCCGGCTATTGACATAAGGTCGCTGACAGTGCCTCCGTACTTGATCCATTCCCTGTAGGCTTTGGATGCCTGTACCGGAAATACAGATACTGCAGCCCTCATCTGGTTGATACCTTCGCGTTTCATCCCTTTTCTCTGACAAAAAAGGGCAAAGGAAAAGTGAATATTCGGGTTATTGGGATCGAGTTCAGCAGCCCTGCGGAATACTGCTTCGGTCTCTTTCGGCTCCGCAGCAAACTGCATTATCCTTGCCAGCCCATGGTACAGACGCGCGTCATACGGATTGAGGCGTATCCCTTTCCTGAACATCTCGACACCCTTTTTTTCATACCCCTCCCTTGAACCGGGAAACGGGGGATATGTGTGCACGACCTCCTTTGTCGTTTTGTGTTTGTTCCTGTCGCCCGTGCGTATGTTTTTCCGGACATCTTTTGCTGTCAGTTCCTTTACTTCCACCCTATCCTCATATATTTCATCTCCATGCACTGTATCGAACGATACGGGAGGCTGAGTGTATACTGTCTCTGTTATGCAGTGCACGCGGAAATACTCTTCCATCTCTATCCGGGAGGCATTCAGGTATATATTACCGAGGGCCAGGTATATTTCAGAATTGTCGTCATCCCAGAACATGGCTGTTCTCAATAACTCTTCAGCTCTGTCTCCATTCCCCTTTTCAAAAGCGGCCTGTCCTCTCAGAAAGTATATATTGGAGATCATCAGAGGGAACAGTACAATAATGAACAGTACTGCTGCAGCGTACAGCACCCGGTAGAGAAAGCGTTTCCTTTTTTGCATAGGTACAACCCCGATAGTCAGAAAAAAACCATGTTCAAGCAAACAACCCGCCGGCCGCATCGAAACTTTTTCATTGCAACCGTAGAGGCGTATTGCAATACGCCCCTACACACAGCTCATGATATTCAAAACAGCTAAGGTTAATTCACAAAAAATACGCATTAAAAAAATCCGAATGACAACACACTGTCGTTCACCGGTATTAAGCCCCGTATAAAGTATAAGGCTCTGACTTGCAAACTCAAGTTTTTTTGATAAAAAAACATAGGATCATATTTTGTCGATAAGGTCCTTCAGAACACCGCTATTCCGTTTTTACACTGTCTCAAGCGGCCATATAAAAACATCCAGGGGGAACAGTTTTTTCAATATGGGATACTCCGCGTGTATATCCGGGAGGAAAGAAGGAGGATTGAACAGCAGATCCACCATGCCGGTTCTGCTGAGCTCTATATCGGGTTTATCTGCGCACGTCTTCACGGAAACCCCTTCAGAAGAGCATTCGATCCTGACCGCAGGTTCTCCCTCAATACACAGAGACACCTGTTCCCTGCCCTCTGCCGCCTGTTCCGCATAATGTTCATTCAGTGTGTTATGATAGCTTTTAAGCGTTCTTTCAAGGCTGACGATCTTTATCATTCTCGCATTCCGGAAATACCAGTTGGAGCTCATATCCTTCAATCCCGGAACACAGGGATGAGCCATAGGGCATATTGCTTCCGCACCCGTGTTGTCCCATTCACGGAGCATAGTATCTATAAGAAAGGGGACTGCGCGCACAGAACCCCCGAATTCGGATATCAGCCGTTTTCTCTGATCGGAACGGAACACGATGTACGATTCCTCCCCTTCTCCGGTATATACAAGCACAGTATTACCTCTCCGGTTCATAAAAAATTCATACTGGTCACGATCTCTCTCCAGTCCGGTTCTCTCTTTCTGATGTATATGGATAATGATATCAAGAAGTTTCTCCTGTCCGGAAAATATTCGCACATAGTCCCTGCTGAGCGCTGGGTAGGACGTGCCGCTTTTCACAGAGCGTTCATTGATATCAAATCCTATTTTCATGCCGGCACGCTCGAACCCGAAATGACCGTATCTCTGTCTGTCTCCCCCAAGATCTGCAATGGCGGCGTTATGTTCCTCCATCTGTTGTATACACAATTCCATAAGTTCAGTCATGTATCCCCTGCCCCTGTGCTCCCTGTATGTTGAAACCCCGGATATACCCCAGCACTCTATCCGGTCATCCCCTGCGATCATGATTTGGGGAACAAGCCCGATATGGCTCACGACCCTGTTATCGACCAGCACAACGTTATTCAGACATGACTCCCTGTAGCAATGGCCCCACCGGGCCTCCATGCCCCCCCGCTCCCGGATGAAACACCGGTCTGACAGTTCAAAGACCTGATCCATTTCGCCGATCTCGGCAGGCCTTACTTCTTTCTTACCGCTCATGTATACAGCCCTTTAAAGATTCCGGCAGCATGCAGCTTCACTCCCCCACTGCAAAAGCTGCACAGTAGCCTTCAGTGTGGGAAACCGAAAGGTGGAGCTTGGAAATGCCCAGCTGTTCGGCACGCGCTTTTGCCCTGCCTGAAAGCACGGCAGCGGGTTTACCGAGTTCATCATTCCGTATCTCAACCTGAAGCCAGCTCACCCCTTTCTGCCACCCCGTTCCCAGCAGTTTGAATACAGCTTCCTTTGCAGCGAAACGTGCTCCAAACGACTGGTACATGCCTCTCTTTTTATTCCTGCAGTACTCCTGCTCGTGGGAAGTAAAGGTTTTATTGAGAAAAGAGTCACCTTTGTTTTCAATGATCTTTGAGATCCGTGCAGTCTCTATAATATCTATGCCGATCCCTTTAATCACCGATCGCGTCCTCCAGAGAAATGAGCTCTATACCGATCGTCTTTGCCACTTCAATGGAACGCTCGTCCCGATAGAATTCGCCGTAGAATATCCTTTTGATGCCTGCGTTCGCCAGAAGCTTGAAACAGTTCCAGCAGGGGGACGCTGTTATATAAATATCAGCGCCGTCAATGGCCGTGCCCTGTTTGGCAGCCTGAAGGATCGCGTTCGCTTCAGCGTGGATGGTCGCAACGCAGTGCCCGTTCTCCATCATGTGCCCCACCTCATCGCAGTGGGGCATCCCTGAAATGCTGCCGTTGTACCCTGTTGAAAGAATATGCTTGTCCTTGACGATCACCGCTCCCACATGCTTGCGGTCGCAGGTTGACCGTGTAGCGACCTGTGCGGCAATACGCATGAAATAGGTGTCCCAGTCTACTCTGCTCATTTTTTCCTTCCGTTATTTCCGCTGATATTCAGCGGATCCCTGATATACTCTCTCTGGCAGTCAGGACATATAGTAAAACGCATTTTCCGGTACACTCCGTCCATAAGTTCAGCTTCAGATCTTTTTTCCGCCTCACGGATCAGCTCCTCGATCCTGCTACGGACATCACCCTTCATATCCTCGCCGAGATCTTTTCTTATATCTCCTGATATAACCTCGATAACTACTGTGTAGTCAAGCATGCACTCATTAAGGTCGCGCCCGCACATGTCACAGAAGTCCGGGACCGGCACTTCCGTTTTTTCCCCCATATCAGGTTTCCTTTTCAGCCGCCTGTTTTGAGCCTGTTTCGGTTCTTTCTACTATAATAAATCTGTATGACGAATCCTTAACAATACAGTCCGGATACTCCTCCCTCCTGTTAAGGGGAATGCAGCTCAGCTCTTTCTCAGCAGATCCGCTATCGAGCAAGACCGAGACCGTATATGTTCCCCTGCCCGCCGGCGTAATGCCCGTGACCTTTATGTGTTCCGAATTTTCTCCGAAGTACCCGGCAATTTTGCTGCTGTAATCCCTGATCATTTTTTCAGCGGTTTTTCTCCTGAACAGGTTATAGATAAAAACACGGTCAATGAACTTGAAAAATTCCCCCGCAGTCTTTTTAAAAAGATACCCTATAGGATTCCTGTATGTAATATAGTTCCTGAATATGGTCTTGAATGTCTGTCTGCTCCATTTCTGACGCCGCAGATTTCTGAGAGTTTCCCTTCGAAGCCGTTTTTTTGCTGCCGGCGGTCTTGTATCTGCATATCTGTCCTCTCCTCTTTTTTCCACAAAGCCGAACTCTTCGAGTAGGGGCATGTATATGCGTGTAAGCTCCGATTTTCCCTTGTCAAGGATCGATAAAACCTTTCTGTCCTTATTCTCGGGCCGTATGTCAGCCAGGTAACTGAGCTTCAGTACTGAAAAAAGGAACTCCTCAAAGGTGAATTCCTGTTTCGTAAGATTTACCCCCCACTGCGCACCTTCTCTCCGCGCCGCCTGGATGCCCTTGTCGATATTTCCGGTTGACCGGATCACTTTCAGGGGTTTCTGCATCCTTCCTTTAACCACCATCGCATCCGCTGTACAGAAACGGCAGAAATCATCCTCCTGCATTGCTGCAAGCTTTACATGGATATCCTGCTCCTTATCGGTGAATGCGTAAAAATTCGGGCCCTCCCTGTTCACCAGGATCTGATCTTCAACCGTGCTTGTCACATTGAGCTGATGTTTATAGAAATCCCTGTTCCGTGAATGGAATTCCTCATAATCCCTGTATATGACCCAGTAATCCTTTATGCTGCCCGGACGGGGTTTCCCGAACACCATGGAGCCGTACGCTATGAACCCTACAAGATTATCACCGTATCTGTCAATCAGATACTGTTCCTCTTTGTCGAGTTTCTTTTCTGCCATGGTATCCCTGGAGAAAGCCTGCGCGCCGCAAGCACTAGTAGTCTGACCACCTTAAAATGTGGGATAAGCCGTGTCCATTTGGCCCATATGCAAGGCTTGGCGACGAGATACATGCCAGAGGCCCATCATCGAGGAGCCGTAACGCAGCAGCTGGGCTAAATTGGGCACGACCCTGCGGGGTGAGGAAGGTATCGCGAAGCGATAGCAAGCAAACTGCTTTGCTTGCGGCCTGACGAACGGGTACGAGGTCTCCGAGTACCCAGGGGCTACAAATCCTTTTGGAATAGAGGCGAGTTGTCCGAAGAAATATCAAAGAAGCAACTCTGAAGAGCCATCCTGGTCCACATGGATTTCGGGCTTTCAGGGCCCCGCTTGTCATCCGCTTCATCCTCGCCTCCGCTCGGCGCTTCCATTCCTCGCCCTCCTCGATATATCTCTGAAGGATACGACTTCATCGTCATTCCTTGAACTGGCAGTCATTAAGGGCTTCTGATCCGGCATTTTGAGGTGGTCAGACTACTATAGGCATCCGTACGGTTACAGTGCCGCCGCGGGATTATGACTCACCGCATCTCTTGAGCAGATCCTCCCACCTGGCATCAACATCCGCCTGGATCTCTTCGACCAGACCCTTGTTCTCCTCATTTTTAAGGTGGGCAAAACGTCCCTGCATAAACAGATAGTCGGTTACCGGTTTCTTTTCCTTGGGCTTCTTGCTCAGCTTGAATTCTCCGTTTTCGACTTCATACAGAGGCCATACACAGGTATCGACTGCAAGCTCACAGATGGCCATCGATTTCTCAAGGGGTATCCTCCACCCTCTGTTGCAGGGCGCCAGAACGTTCAGAAAAGCCGGACCGTCAACTGAAAGCGCTTTTTCAACCTTGCCCATCAGATCCCGCGGATTATGGGGTGCTGTCTGCGCAACATACGGGATCCGGTGAGCGATCATCACGCCGGTCAGGTCTTTCTTGAATTCCCCTTTGCCCTGCTTGACCTTGCCCGCCTGGCTGGTATTGGTATGGGCGCCTTTGGGAGTGGAACTCGAACGCTGAATCCCGGTATTCATATAGGCTTCATTGTCGTAACATACGTACAGCATGTTATGGCCCCGTTCCATCGCTCCTGAAAGGGACTGGAACCCGATATCGTAGGTACCGCCGTCCCCGCCGAAAGCGATAAAATTGATGTCTTTCTTGATTTTGCCTCTCTTCTTCAGAGCCCGGTATGCGGTCTCGACACCGCTTACGGTTGCAGCCGAGTTCTCAAAAGCGTTGTGTATATAAGGTACACGCCATGAAGTGAAGGGAAAGATTGTTGTAGACACCTCCATGCAGCCAGTGGCAAATCCCACAACCGTGTCCGGCCCGGCGACCTTCATGATCTGCCTGAGCACTGCCGGAGCAGTACATCCCGCGCATGATCTGTGTCCGGGCGCGAGGAGTTCAGGTCTTTTACTTGCTTCTTTTACTGATAGTGCCATTGCTTACTCCCTTACGCCAAAGAATTGCACGATATCATCTCCCGGAGAAGACGATTCCATATCATCAACGATCTCTGTTATCTGCTGAACAGTTATATCTCTTCCTCCGAGGCCGTAAATATAGCTCTTGAGATGGATATCGCTGCCAAAAGCGAACGACCTGATCTCATGGAACAGAGGCCCGCCTTCAAGGCCGAATGAACATGCTTTGTCCATAACCGCTACTTTTTTCGCACCCGAAAGCGCTTTGATAATATCATTCCCGGGAAACGGCCTGAACATCCTGAGTTTCAGCAGTCCGACCTTTTTCCCCTGTTCCCGCATAGTGTCAACCGCAACCTTAATGGTTCCAGCGGTCGAACCCATGGCAACCACGATAAGTCCGGCATCTTCGGTTTTGTATTCCTCAAAAATATCGTAGGACCGTCCGGAAAGCTCGCCGTATTCCCTGCCCACATCTATTACAATATCCTGAACATTCCGCATGGCCTCAACCTGCTGCCGTTTATGCTCGAAATAAAAATCCTGAAGGTCGAGCGGCCCCATGGTAAACGGATTGTCAGTATCCAGGAGAAACATATCAGGAGTGTATTCACCCGTGAATTTCTGCACCTCTGCGTCATCCTTAAACACCTCGAGTGTTTCCATTGTATGGCTCAGAATGAACCCGTCAAGGGTGACCATTGCCGGCAGCAGAATATCCTTGTGCTCGGCGATCCGGAACGCCTGGATCACATTATCGTACGCCTCCTGAGCATTCTCGGAATACAGCTGTATCCATCCGCTGTCCCGGGCACCCATTGTGTCGCTGTGGTCATTATGGATATTGATAGGCCCGGAAAGGGCTCTATTGACCACAGGCATAACTATGGGAAGCCTGCATGAAGAAGCTATATACAGGATCTCCCACATAAGCGCGAGCCCGTTCGCGGATGTTGCCGAAACAGTCCGTGCTCCTGCAGCAGCGGAACCTACACACGCGCTCATGGCACTGTGTTCGGACTCGACATTGATAAGCTCAGTTTCCACAGCCCCGTCAGCCACGTATTTCGAGAACTTATGCATAAGCTCCGTCTGAGGGGTAATCGGAAACACAGCAGCAACATCCGGATTAACCTGTTTAAGGGCTTCTGCTGCAGCATCATTACCTGTCAGCGCAATTCTCTTCATCATAACTCTGTTCCTTTGATTATATCAATACACATGTAACCGTGCATACCGGAATTCAATCCCTGCATTCAAGCTCCGCTTTCATTTCTATAGCGGAAAAAGGACATGCTTCTGCACAGATACCGCAGCCTTTGCAGTAATCCAGATCAATGCCGGTCATCTTTTCATCTTCAACTTTTATAGCGATATCCGGACAGAGGAGATAGCATTTCAGACACTGCTTGCACTTTTCCTCATCCCAGATAGCACGGTACGAACGCCATGCGCCGGTCTTGTATTCGGCACTGGTCCCCGGCTCGGGTATGATACCCGCCCTGGGAAGGGTTTTCCACCCGTCGCCTTTTTTAATTTTCATATTCAGTTACCTCCTCATACGCTCTCTTAACGGCCTTAAGATTGCCGTCTATTATTTTCTGTGAAAATTTCTTGCCGAATTTCTTCACAAGGTCCTTATTGACCGTTTCGAGTTCAAGAACACCCGTTGCTTTGACAAGCGCACCGATCATGGGAGTATTGGGGATCGGCCGTCCAATTTCATCCATAGCAATCTGTGTCGCGTTCACGAGGAAAAGCCTGACATCGCTGCTGCTCAGCTGATCCATGACAGCTTTGCCGTCCTGGTTCGTGTTTATGATAACCACCGCACCCTTTTTCGCATTTTCGCACACATCAACCGTTTCAAGAAGGGTCTGATCAAGAACGACCACCACATCCGGATGCTCGATCGCGCAGTGCTGGTTGATCTGTTCATCCGATATGCGGGTAAACCCCTTTATGGGAGCCCCCATCCTCTCAGGACCGTATTCAGGGAACCCCTGTCCGAATTTGCCTTCGGCAATGGCAACCTGTCCCATCAGGGTGGCAGCGGTTTTAGCACCCTGGCCGCCGCGCCCGTGCCATCGTATTTCTTTAAGATACGCCATTGAGATCCTTTCTATATCTGAAATACAACTTTAAAACAGTAAAAAACGGAATGCGTATTATATAGACGCTTCAGTATTAGTCAAGTGATTTTTTATTTTCATTAAGTTCCGTGCGGATCTACTATTTCCTTGAGTCTTTCACCGATCACGGTAAGGGAAAGAAGAGTGACGAACATCAGCCCTCCGGGGAAAAGGATCATCCACCAGTCGGTGCCCGTGGAACTGACTACCGCCTCATTCAGGATGGTTCCCCAGGAATGTTCCTGACCGCGCACATTTAGTCCCAGAAAACTCAGAAACGATTCCTGAAGCATAAGCCGGGGTATTGTAAGGGTGAGGTAGACGATCACAATGCCTATAAGATTCGGAAGGATATGTTTAAAAATGATCCGTACATGCCCTGCTCCGATCGCTCTGGCAGCAGTGACAAAATCACGTTCTTTGATACTCAGGACCTGTCCTCTCACAATTCGCGCGATGGTCAGCCAGTATACCAGGCCCAGAGCAATAAAAAGCATCCAGATCGACCGGGCAAAAAGCGCGATCAGTATTATAACGATGAACATATAGGGAAGTGAATAGACCACATCAACAAACCGCATCATAATCATATCGAGCTTGCCGCCCGCGTATCCTGATATCAGGCCGTACAGCGTTCCGACGCATACACTCACTAAGGCACCCACAACCCCGACTATGAATGATATTCGTGCACCGGCCAGGGTCCTCTCAGCCACTGAAATCCCCTCATCATCAGTACCGAATATGAATTCCTCTGAAGGCGGACCTTTTTCGTATGTTTTTTCAAGATAGGAAAAGCCGAATATACTCTCTTCGGCCTCAGTCTCACCCATATACCGAATCTGTTTTACAAACGTTACTCCGATACCGACCAGTATCCCGGTCAGTATAAGCAGGGCAACGAGGGAGACAGGGGAGCGGACAAGCGTTTTTAATAGCGTTTTAAGAGACAGTTCCTGCTCGCCCACCCGTTTCATGTTCTCCCCCCTTCACTTTCAGCAGAGATTCTCGGATCAATTACGTGGTACATAATATCAACAACAAAGTTAAAAATAAGGAGCATCGAGCTGTACAGGACCACCACACCCATAACCAGGAAATGGTCCCTGTTAAGCGCGCCGTATACAAAATATTTTCCGAGACCGGGCAGGGCAAACACCTTTTCTATCACAACAGTGCCTGTCATGAGCGCTGCTGCCGCAGGGCCCATGAATGTCAGGAGGGGAAGAAATCCGTTTTTCAGGACCTGAGTAAAAAGGATCCGTTTTTCAGGAATACCCGCGGCATACGCAGTGCGTATATAATCCCTGCTGTATTCATCACCGAATGATTTTCTTCCCATCCGCGTTATATAGGCGATATAGGGAAGTGACAGAATGATGCCGGGGAGAAGAAGCGATGAAAAACCCTCATATCCTGCTGTTGGTACAATCTCGAGAACATAGCCCAGCACGAAAAGAGCCACCTTTGCCAGTAGAAATCCGGGGATGCCGAGACCAAGAAGGGCAAAAAACAGAAGAGAGTAGTCCAGCCATGTATCCCGTTTGATAATGCATATCATGCTTATCACGATCCCGGAACTGTATGACAGGATCAGGGCGATAATTCCCAGTGCAAATGAATAGGGAGCCGCTTCACCGATAATTCCCGCCACTGTCCTTCCCCGGTAGCTCAAGGAGGGGCCGAGGTTTCCCTGCACGATGTTTTGCAAATAGAGCACATACTGTACACATAAAGGCTTATCATATCCGTATTGTTCCATCTGGTTTTTAAGGGCTTCCTCACTCAGTGCTTTTTCGGAAGTAAATGGACTCCCGGGAGAAAACCGCATAAGAAAAAATGAGACTGTGATTATAATAAAGGATGTGATAAGGAGGTACAGCAGTTTTCTGGCAATAAAACCCGGCTTCATATGTGCGTCATGCGTATAGCGTATACCGTACAGTGTTCAATAATCAATGTATAATTCTCAATACACAATGAATTACCGTTTCCCCACTCTGTAACCCGCTTCACGCAGAAGAGCCCGTGCTTTTGCAGGATCAAATATTCTGTCCGCCCTGAAAGACGACCTGCCCGCAGTGCCAGGGGGCACGAACGAATATGCGGGCTGTTCCCCCGAAGCCGTAATCTTATCAGTAATGAACTCGGGATCAATTGCGCAGGCAACGGCTCTCCGTACTTTTTTGCTGTCAAAGGGCGGCCGTGTTACATTGAAACGGATATAATATATACCGAGCATGGGGTTGACGTGGAGGTCATCCCTGTTTTTTCCTTTAAGCTTTCGGTAGATCGATACTGGTACGGTTGTAATAATATCTGCCTTACCCGCTTCATACTCATTAAAGGCGGTTATCTCGTCAGGGATGATCCGCATTATCAGTTTTTGCAGTTTTACCTCTTCCGGCGTATGGTACCGGGAATTCTTTGCCAATACGATCCTGTTGTGCATAGCGTGCTCTTTGAGTACGAACGGGCCGTTCCCGAGGAAATGCTCCGGATTGATCCACTGATCACCGTATTTCTCAACAGTCTCTTTATTCACAGGATAGTATGTCACGAATGACGTAAGATCGAGGAAATAGGGTGTCGGTGAATTCAGCTCCACGACCAGCCTGTCCCCCTCTGCGTGCACGCCCACATCGGAAAATCCACATTGTTTATTATGAAATTTCTCTGCATTTTTAATGGGAAAAAGCATATATGCATATTCCGCACCTGTTTCCGGAAGGAGGATGCGGCGCCATGAATAAATAAAATCCTCTGCTGTAAGCTCCTTCCCGTTCGACCAGTATGTTTTTTTCAGAGTAAATGTATATGTCTTTTTATCGTCCGAAACAGTCCATGACTCGGCAAGTCCCGGCTCGGGTTCAAGGGTTTTTTCATTGTATACGGTTAACCCCTCGAACAGTCCCGCTGCAACGCGGATAGCTATCGATCCTGTTATATGTGCGGGATCAAGGGTTTTTGGCTCTTCACCCAGTACAAGGACAAGTGAATCCTTATCCGTTTTGCCTGATTTGCAGTATAATGTTCCGAGACGGATCCAGTTCCTCACATTCGGATATATTCCTCCTATCCGGTTTTTTCTGAACATTATGCGCGAAACATAAAAATAAAGAGGTATCACAGGCATCTCATCCCACAGTATCTCCTGCGCCTTAAAGAATAGCCCCTTCCTCTTTGTCTGGTCCTGTTCCTTTGATGCCTCTCCGATAAGCCTGTCATATTCAGTATTCGACCAGCCTGTCCGGTTGTTCCCGTTATCAGTGGTCATAAGGTCAAGAAACGTCATCGGATCATTGTAATCCCCGATCCATCCGCTCCTGGCAAGATCATACTCGAGCTGGTTCATCTTTTTAAGGTATACTTTCCATTCCATGTTCAGAGGGACCATCTCAATAAAAAGATTCTCTTTCAGCATATCCGATACAGCGTTCGCGATCCTTTTATGGTCTTCAGACGTATTATACAGGTATTCTATTTCCCTGATCTTCTTAGGATCCTCTTTTTTTCCGCAGCCGGTCATACAAACCAGAATGAACCAGACTCCAGCCAACCAGTATAACGCCCTCTTCATATCATACCCTTGCAAAACACTCAATTTCGACCAGAGCCCCTTTGGGAAGGGCCCCCACTTCGATACAGCTCCTTGCAGGCGGGTCTTCAGGAAAAAACTCGGCATATACTTCATTGACCTTGGAAAAGTCAGCCATATCCGCGAGGAACACTGTTGTTTTGAGCACACTTTTCATTGAACCGCCCGCAGCATGAAGTATCGCCTCCATATGTGTAAGAGACAGCTTTGCCTGCTCTTCGACCGTCTGGCCGAGTTCTCCTGTTTCAGTGTCCATCCCGAGCTGACCGGATACAAACATCAGGTCATTCTCAAGCTGTACCCCCTGTGAATAGGGACCTACCGGGGCCGGTGCATTTTCTGTGAAAACAATAGTTTTTCCCATATATACGATCCTTATAAAAAGTTTACTTCTATTATAAAGGTATCAAGGGAATGTCAATTGAAAAACCGTTTTTTTACCGCCAAACCGCAGATACGCTGAGTTATAGGAAAAAATATATTGAAATCTTTCTATTTACAGATATAATCGGAAGAGGAATACATAAGTATTTAAAAAAAACATGAATTCGATCACAATCGAACCGATGCGTGCTGGTGACGCTGAAGAGGTAAGCAGACTGATTGCCTCCTCAGTCCGGAACGGGTTCTCCGGGTTCTACACTCCCCAGGTGATCGAAGCAGTCGTCCGAGGAAACAGTACTGAAGCCGTTTGCACGCATGCACCCGGACAGACGGACTACGTGGCCTGTTCATCCGGTCGAATCCTCGGCATGATCGGCCTCAAACACAACGAGATCGGCCATCTGTTCATACGCCCGGAAGAATCGACAAAGGGTCTGGGCCGGCTCCTTGTTGATTTCGCACGTAAAGAATTTAAAAAAGCCGGATATGCAGAGATGTTCGTTCTTGCATCTCTTAATTCCGTCGGTTTTTACAAGCACTGCGGCTTTGCCGAAGAGACGCGGGGAAGCTTTTCCGTAGGAGACGGCCTGCATCTGGACTACGTCAGGATGACCTGTACAACCGGAGAATAAGGCGTAGACAGCGTCTGAGCAGTCCACGCTTTGTGCGGTTTTTCCGCATTTATGCATTTATTAAGGAAAAACATTAATGTCAAAACAGATCCGTTACGGTATTCTCGGCTGCGGTATTTTTGCCCGGCACGTGGGCGAAGGCATTCAAAACGCCGTGCCATCTGCTTGCACGGTTTCCTGCTTCGACATATCTGACAAAGCCCGGGATGAATATGCAGAGCGGTTCGGGTGCCGCCCGGCTGCGAATGAAGAAGAGCTGATAGTATCACCTGAAATTGACTGTATCTATATTGCCACACCCCACTGTTTCCATTTCAGCCAGGCTATAGCTGCACTCAAGGCAGGCAAACATGTCTGCGTGGAAAAACCCATGGCAATATCTCTGGCCGAGGCCCGGAAGCTGGTCAAAACCGCAGAAAGATCGGGAAAAATCCTGACCGTACCGCTTATGACCAGGTACCGGGCGCACGTCAGGCAAGCCAGAGAAATAGTCAAAAACGGTACGATAGGCACAGTCACTGCGATCCAGATCTCAGGCCTGAATCACCGGGATTCGGAGTATTTCTCAAGAAGCGGCGGGTGGATAAAACAGCGGGATATGGCAGGCGGAGGACCCCTCATCATGGGCGCAATCCACGGAGTTGATACAGCATGTTTCGTGACCGGCCTTAAGGTTCGCGGAATCAGTGCCGAGTGCGACCGTTTTGTCCAGGACGTCGAGGTTGAGGATTTTGCCCAGTGTGTGCTGAGATTCTCGAACGGTGCATTGGGTCACATCCAATGGGCTTCCGGTGCGGTAGGCAAGCTTCCGGGCCAGGTCCCCTTGCGGGTCTGGGGGACAGAAGGCCAACTCGCCCTGAGCAATCACTGGACACATGAGCTTAAGGTGCATCTCTATAAATTGAAAACGCGGAAGTGGAAAGAAATCCCCTGTCAGCAGGGGGAATATACCTACATCGAGGCATTTTTCCGGGACCTGACCAATGCTATCCTCGAAAACGGCCGACCGGAGATCAGTTCTGAAGATGCATATCACGCTCTTGAGGTGATTCTCGGAGCGTATCGATCAAACGAGACAGGCCGGCGTGTTGAGATCGGGTTATGAACATTATAATTGACCTCTATTATCAATAAGGGCCGTGTATAAAAAAGATGGATAAAGGGTTGATTATAACTTTAATCATCACTGTATTTATAATAATAGCTTTCTCCAGTAACATTCAAAATGAAACCATACCATGGATACTGGTTTGCCTTATGCAAAAAAAGAGATGCCCATAAATGCGATAATAATTACCAGTCATCCAGATCCAAATGTACGGGCAGCAACAATTAGAATGTCTGAGTCATCTGTAATTTGGAAAGACGATAAAGAAATATTAAATGTATCTTCCGCAAACATACGTTTAATCATACTGGATACAATTATAAATCAATTTACTGAACATGAGGACTGGCGGGTACAGAAAGCAGCTGCATATGTAATCCGGAGGATCATTAAGGATATAATGCCGGAATGGGATTTTTATCACTTCTTGCCTCTGGGAGAGGGGGTCAGGACACATTATAAAATATTTTTCCAAATATTTTGATCCATCTCCAATCATGTGTCTTGGCTCACTCTATAGTTGGAAATCAACAAAAATCATACATAAATCGTAAGGATTTTTTTCGATTTACTGCAAATGTTTAAAACAAACGACACTTCTTCTGTATGTTTTTATTATATTAAATGTGGTATTTGCTTTTCAGGCTACGGTCCGTCCCGTGAGGGCAGGCTCTCCGCCCGTTCCGGAGGAATTCCCCGATGGAATATGCTGAATATGGTGCTCAGGTTCTGTCCGCTCCCGTGTATCCACTTTTTCATGTGTGCCTCACGGCGGCTCCCGCTATACCCGGGGTTTATGTGCTCGTCGTAAAACCGCTCCGCAAAGTCTGTTCCCCCTACAAATATGCTCCTCGAGTAGTCCCATTGCTTCCGCGACAGTCTACCTGTCTCCCCTTCTATCCCGTATTTTCTTAACCGTACTTTCATTGCGTCCGTTATGATTATGCCCTGCTCTTTGCCTCCTTTCGGCCTGGTCCCTGCTTCGTATACATAGGCAAGGTATGTTGTATACAGCTCCCGGGTGAATGCTTTCCGGTCTGTCTTTTTTTTCTGCAGCCTGTTTATGCACAGCCCTTCTTCAAGAAGGTCTATGTCTATAAGACCGTCTGTGTTGCCGCTTTTTAAGTGGTACAGACTGCTGTATTCGTAGTCTTCAGGCCGTTTCGAAAGCGATGCACGGAAACTGTTCAATTCAATGTATGCGGCTCCCTGAAGCACGGATGCGCCCCGCTCAAATATGGTGCTGTGAAACCGGCTCTGCCACAGGCCTCCTTCTTTGCCCGTGTATCTGTTGTATGCGCGCGTTATCAGCAGGTTGAGCTTTTTCATGTAGCGCGATATGTCGGTCAAAGCATGCACTACGTATCCCCTGTCCGATTCAAGGCTGGCGTTCCGCCTGTAGTCTTTTTCGTGGTACCTGTTCCACCGCTCTATTGATTCTTTCGGGTCTATGTCTTCAGGGTCCTGCAGGTTTATGAGCATATGGAGATGATTGTCTAATATCGCGTAACTTATTATTGATGAGTAGAATAGTGTCTGCAATTCAGCAATTTTGTCAAGGATCACCTGCTTCATGTGACGGTCCAGCCTCATTTCCTGGCCGTTTGTTCTGGATACAATGTGGTACGCTCCGGCATGCCCTGGACATTTGATCCGCAGTCTTCGCGCCATGGGTTTCTCCTTTCTGTTATATTACATTATTTTCCTGTTTTTTCGACTTTTCCTTATTTCAGCCTGTTCTTTTGATGTTATCCTCATTTCAACCGCCTTTATGCTGATTCGAATACAAAATAAAAGCATATCATACTTTTTGTATTTGTCAAGAATAAAGGGGTCTGTCCCCTTTATTAAGGGATCCGGCTCATATTTCATCTAAGGCTTCAAACATGGCAGCGATGTTTTCTGGGGTTACGTCAGGCTGAATGTTATGGACCTGAGTGAATACAAATCCCCCGCCCGGTGAAAAATCCCTAACCCTTTTCTTAACCTCCTCTTTCACCTGTTCAGGCGTGCCTCTGTTGAGCATCTCCTGTGTGTCGCATCCGCCGCCCCAGAATGTTATATCGGAGCCGAATTCCTGTTTGAGCTTTGCTGAATCCATATCCGCTGCAGAAATCTGAACCGGGTTGAGCGCATCAACCCCTGCTTCAATAAGGTCGGGGATATACTGGTAGACTGAACCGCACGAGTGAAGAAGAAGGAATGCTCCGGTCTTTTCCTTAATATATGAAAAAAGCTTCTTCTGATAAGGCAGTATCATCTCCCTGTAGCAGTCCAGAGACATCATGGGGCCGGTCTGCGTTCCAAGGTCATCATTAACAAGAACAACATCAATATGATCCCCCACGCATGAAAAATACTCATCCGCCCGTTTAAAATAAACATCAACCAGCCGTTCCAGAATACCGTGGGCCAGAGGCTTGTTCACCATAAGGTCACAGAAAAAATTGTCAAACCCCCTGAGAAGCTGGCCTGCTGCAAGAAGATGAACCATGAAATTCGCCACAACAGCATAGTCCGTCTCCTCATGCATTTTTTTCGCCCGTGCCCCCATTGCTTCAAAGGTTTCATCTGCAAATGAAGGGAGGTCGCATGATTCAAATGAAGACGTGTATGCATCAAGCTCTTCAGGGCTGGTAACATCTGCCAGGGGAAAATAGACAGGTTCAAAGTAAAAACCTCCCTGCGGAAGCCTGGCATACACAATGCCTTCCTCATTTCGAACAACCAGATCCCCGTTCTCCTCAACCGGATTCCATTTGTCCGGTATATGACAGGGCGAACCATCCGGAAGTGTAAACGGTTTCCATTTCAAGGGTTCAAAATGGAGAGGAATCGTATCTATGCTGAAATGTACGCGTATATCATCCTCAATTTTCACGACCTGCTGATATACATCGAAAATTTCTGTCAGCCCCTCTGAAAACCCCAGATGGCCTCTCAGCCGGTTGTATGTCATTCCGGTAATCCCCGAGGATTCAGTACCCCCGAAATCCCGGGGAATCCTGTCCGGAACTTCATGCCTGAGCGCAGCAATAACACGTTCACGGGAATTCATAATTATGCGTTCATCCTTGTTTTGAGAAGTCTACCACCAGATAAAGATCCGTATTACCTTCAGCGGTGTTTTTTATGCAATGATCGATATCAGCTCTGTATCTTGCTGTATCACCTTGACCCGCTTTCTTTGTTGTGCTGCCTGAAGTTATCTCCACAGATCCTTTTATAACCGTAGCGAACTCAAACGTACCGCTTATATGCGGATCGGAATCAAGGGACGCATCCTTTTTGAGCTCAATCCAGTAGAGCTCAAGCACCTCCGCCATCTGGGGCGGAGAGAGCACATATATTTTACACTGTCCGCTCTCCTCTTCAAACATGTATGCCTCTTCCCTGCGTATTATGTCGAATTCTTTTGTCTTTTTTTCCTCTCCGAACAATTCATGCAGGGTGAAGCCAAGGGCATTGGCTATTTTCCAGGCTGTTGCTATAGTGGGATTAACCGTCCCGTTCTCGACCTGAGAGAGCATTCCTTTGGATACGCCTGACCTGTCAGACAGCTCTGCAAGAGAAATTTTTTTGTTTATTCTGTAAGCTTTGACCACCTTTCCTATCTCAGGAGGTTTGGAAACACTTGCCATTTTTTTCTCCGTTTTTTTGTTTGACATAAATATGTTATTTAATATAATGAACCAGTTTATTATATTGAACTTGCTAACTCGTGTCAAGTTATTTTTCAGAAAATCAGGGATTCCAGTATCTGATGAAAGCAATAGTTAAACAGAAACCCGGAAAGGGATTTGTTCTCTGCGACAAAGATATGCCGGTCATGAAACCGGGTGAAGTGCTTATTAAAATCGTATACGCAGGAATCTGCGGAACGGATGTTCATATATACGGCTGGGATGAATGGTCACAGAACAGGATCAATCCCCCTATTATCGGGGGGCACGAATTTATGGGCGTGATCGAAAAGGTCTCTCCTGAAATCACCTACCTCAAGCCGGGAATGCGGGTTTCGGCAGAGGGGCATATTACCTGCGGCCACTGCAAGTTCTGCAGGACAGGCCAGGGCCATATCTGCCAGGATGTGAATATCATAGGTGTGGATATTGACGGAGCGTTCGCAGAATATATTTCCATGCCTGCCGAAAACGTCTGGCCCGTGCCCGACTCGATCCCTGACAGGTTTGCTGCGGTCTTTGACCCCCTCGGCAATGCCATGCATACGGTAATGGAAGTGCCCATCTCGGGAAAGACTGTTATGATCACCGGATGCGGGGCTATAGGACTGTTCGCGGTATCAATCGCCCTGGCTTCAGGAGCAGCCCGTGTGATTGTTTCCGAACCGAACGATTTCAAACGGGGTTTGGCCGAAAAAACGGGTAATGTCCTTTCGGTGAATCCTCTGCAACAGGACCTGGTAGAGACAGTACACGATATGACAGAAGGATTGGGCCCGGAAGTAGCTCTTGAAATGTCCGGCAATCCGCAGGCTCTGAAAGACACATTCAGAGCTGTGCAGAAGGGAGGGAATGTCGTTATACTGGGAATTCCGACCCACAATGTCGATGTGAACTGGGCTGAGGATATTATTTTCAAAGGTATCACGATAAACGCTGTAAACGGCCGCCGTATGTATGATACATGGTATCAGTGCCAGAATTTTCTCGAGAATAAAAGCATCAATATAGATCATATACTGACACATGAATTTCCGGCCGATGAGTTTGAAAAAGGGTTCGAGGCGATTCAAAAAGGCGAAGCAGCAAAAGTGCTCCTTTCTTTCTGAATAAAGGATTGCCCCTTCGCAATAAGAAGATAGGAGGAAAATAATGAATGGATATATAAACGAACTTCTCAACGAACGGATCAAAGAGATAAAGGAACAGGGCAAATATAAAGACTTCAACTATCTGCAGGGGCCCATGGATGCCCGTGTGCCCATGGAGAACATTGGTGAAGTTCTTGTCCTGTCCTCAAATAATTACCTGGGGCTTGCTTCCCATCCTGAAGTAATAGAGGCAGGCAAAAAAGCTCTTCAGGAACTCGGTGCAGGCACTGCTTCCGTCAGATTTATCTGCGGTACGTATGCTATACACAGGGAGCTCGAAACAGAGCTTGCCTCCTTTGTGGGAACTGACCGGGCTACTACCTACTCCTCATGCCTGGCTGCAAACACAGGGACCATACCTGCCCTTGTAGGGCCTAAAGATGCAGTGATCTCCGACGAACTTAACCATGCAAGCATTATTGACGGAGTAAGGCTTGCTTCAAAGGCCAAACGGTTTATCTATAAACACAGCGACATGAAGGATCTTGAAAAATGTCTTATCGAGGCCTCCTCATGTCCTGTAAAACTGGTAATTACAGACGGGGTATTCAGTATGGAGGGGGATATTGCCAGACTCCCGAATATTGTCGAGCTGGCCGAAAAACACGGAGCTATAGTATTGGTCGATGACTCTCATGCAACCGGAGTGCTCGGTTCCGGAGGCAGAGGAATTGCTGAGCATTATAATATGATCGGGAAAGTTGACATTATCACCAGTACCCTGGGAAAAGCCCTGGGCGGAGCTGCAGGGGGATTTACTGCGGGGAGCACTGCGCTGATCGAATACCTTGAGCAGGTATCCCGTCCTCAGATCTTTTCAAACGCGATCTCCCCTGCAACTGCTGCAACAGGACTGGCCGCGCTCAGGGTCCTTAAGAAGGATCCTTCAATTGTGGAAAGGCTTAAAATTAATACAGGCATGATCCGCAGTCTTCTCAAGGAAAAAGGGCTGAATCCTCTTGAAGGAGATTCGGCAATCGTTCCCATTATGATCGGAGAAACAGCAGAGGCGATACGGATCAGCAGGAACCTGCTTTCAAATCATAATATTTTCATTACAGGTTTCGGATATCCGGTCGTGCCTGAAGGAACTGCCCGTCTGAGAATCCAGTCTTCAGCAGCCCTGGATGAAAATATGATCCGGCGCGCATGCGACGCTATCGCAGAGGAAGTGGGGAAACAGTAACGCGGAACTCGGAGCACGAAAGTCGGATCAAAAACAAAAAAAATGTCCAATTAACAATTTTGGATTTGTTCTTTTTTGCTTTCGACTTTAGACCTGTGACCTTTGACCCTTTATTTCTCTGTGTGCTCTGTGTCTCCGTGGCTTTTTTTCTTAAATTCGCAAATTGGCAATCGCAAATAACGTGGCTCCATTACTCCATTTTTATCCAGATCGGCGATGACCATGCCATATGCCCGTTTGTCTGCCTGACGCGGATATAGTAATAGTCCTTTTCTGTGCGTTCCCCTGTATCTGTGAATGAACCGTTCAGGGTCCAGGCCTGCTCCGGGAGAGCCCGCATGATCCTCATTTTATCAGATGTATGGTAAATTACGTCGTGGTTTTCAATTGTCGCAAAATCAATCTCAAACGTCTCTTCTGCAAAGAGGCGTGAAGCTTCGAAATCATACAGAAGCTTGGGTCCGCGCGCGAATTCTCTCGAATTATGCTCAGCCTCAAGATTATTGCCCCTCACCGTAATCATCTCTTCTGAAGTGCCCCGGTATTCAATGACCACACTCTGTTTTACATTGAATGCCCCCCTGAAGCCCCCTTCCCGCAGAGGTATGCGGTTCCGCCATTCGCACGCGTTTGTATCCATCTTTTCTGTTTTATTGCCCGGAACGGCAAAGCATTCTTCTATTCCCAGTATTTCAGGACCTTCAAAACCGCATTTCCATATATACTCATCTCTTGAAAACCCATGCTCCCTTGAAGGCCCCCATCCTGTTTCAATCCGCATTTTCCAACGCACCCTGTCGTCCGGACCGGGAAATCTCCATCTGTCTGCATGCGGGATCTCATCAATTATCTTGCCGTTCTTAATAAGCTCCACACGTTCAATCTCATCATTTCCGGTTACTGAAAATTGAAATTCGGCCGGCTCATCCCTGCTGACAGGGACCACACTGCCCATTTCCCCGTCTTTCGAGGAGAACCTGAGAAGAATGCGGTCGCCTGATACTCCGTATACACGTCTCTGGAAAAAAGCCTTCCACAGCGCTTCCCGCGTAAGTTCGGGAGCCACTACACCCATTAGTCCTTTTCCGTATAATCCCGGATACAATCCGTGATTATCGCCCGACGCTATAAGACCCAGTCTGTATCCTCTGTTCAGCCCCTCAACAGCCGAACCACCGGCAACACGGGGACCCATGTTATGGTTGCCTTCCATGGGAAGCGTTCCGAATGCGCGTTCCGATGAACCGTGCCCCGAATACAGTTCAGTGAATGGTGTAATGTCATCATCATGAAAAGACCAGTCCTTACCGCGCTGACCCACCTGATATCCTGTATGGTGAGGAATTGCCATACCGCCCAGCTCTCTGATCTGGCCGAACAGGTCGGGAAGCTCCCATGTGTCGAGCAGAGGAGCATTGTCAGGATCGGGAAAATAGATGTTATGGTCTCCCCATTTTTTCCTGTTTCCATGCCATTCATATCCCGGGAACGTGATGAACCGTCCCGATTCATTATACTCATGGACCGCTTCAATTATCCTTTCCCAGTGCGCGAGGAATTCAGGCCTGTTCCGTACGGTCTCTATCCTGAGCTCTGTGTCCTCGTATGCAAAGGGGTAATAGGCAACAGGAAAAAAATCAAGATGCGCACGTGCCTGTTCAAATCCCTTTTCGCATTCCTCCATTTGGTGTACACGAATATTGAGATGACTGTCTCCCCAGTATACGTTGTAATCTCCCATATCAGGCTCCTTATCTTCGTATAAAATGCCTTTTCCTTCTCCGCTCAAAATAGTCCTTTTTCCTGCGTTTAAGCTGGACTTTCCCCTTGAACCATTTTTTAAACGCATCTGCAAGTTTTTCAAACACAACCCTGATAGTCATGTCGGACGTGGAAAGCTCCAGGTGCGCATTCTTCCCCACGATCCCATTAAGGTCAACAGTGAATTCGTGACGCGCAGTAGGCGCGTCCAGCCGTTTGATCCATTTAACAAGATTGAGCCACGGCTCTTCATTCGATTCCCCGGGCTTGCACGGCTCGAAATCGAGGCAATTAAGATTAACCGTATGGCGGGTTTGAAGCATGTTCTCCTTGCACTCAGCTTCCAGTGTATTGAACCCGAGCGTCCCGTTTGTGAGATGGAGACCCATAGTGTCCACGCAGTAAGGGTCAAGTATCCTGAGATCGATATGACCGGTGTTAATGAACGCTTTGAAATTAGCCGCATAGGTGATCAGGTTCATATCAAGCCTGAAGTCAACCGGCGTTACGGCGCTTCCCTGTGAATTCCTGAGCATACCGGATATTTTCAATGAGGCGGGAAAGTCTTTCTCTTCCGCATAGTAATTGCTGATATTCAGCATTTCAGACTGCACCTGCTGTATACCTATGTGCACACCCTTGCCTGAGGTAACATAGTCATACAGATCAAATGAGCCGCCCTGGATACATATTCTGTCAATACGCAGATTGTATTTCTCCTCTTTCCTTTCCTTGCCGCTGTGAAGATACTCAAAAAACCGGTGCATGCTGTCCGACTGTTTGTTGAATTCCCATGTAAATTTCGGATCAAAAACTGCGAGCTTTTTTATATTGAACTCTTCCGTGCCGCTGTACCGATTGAGCTCACATTGGGCCAGACGTGCTTTGAAAAAAATCTCCTTTGTAAATCCTTCCGGCTGGTATATAACAAGATTTTTTATAATGACTTTCTTGTTCAGCCAGTCAATGTCCAGAGAATCCCATGATGAGTTCATGCCGAACATGAACCTGATTGAGGCATGCACGAGGGGGCTGCCTACGAATCCTCCCCAGTGGAACACAACTGCTGTTGCAGCAACGATGATTAAAATGATCAGAAGGATCAGTTTCCCCAGTGAATCTACAGTGAACCGTTCGAGTTTTCTTAAAATAGGGTGTTTTTTTTTCTGTTCCTTCTGCTTCTCAGTCTGTTCATTCATTGTCCGGACCCGGAAGTATGTTTTCAAGACTTTCTAATAAGCCGCGTGTTTTTTCAGGGTCTCCTCCTCCTCCGCGAGCAAATGATGCGCTTCCTCCCCCGCCCCCTCCGGCCTGTTCACCTATTCGTTTCAATAGGACTGAAGCGTCGAATCCCTTGTCCTGCGCCTCCCTGCCTGCAGAGCACATAACAACAGAGGAACCGTTATTATCCGCAGCCACAACAGAGATCCCTTCCGGATTCTTCCGTTCTAGCCCTCTGATAACATTCTGCATATAGTCTGTGTTGCTCCGCGCAAGAAAACCGCCCATTATTTCAATGCCTTTAACGGTCACGCTATTCTCTGCAATTGCTTCCGCTTGTACATTCGCATCTGAAACTGTCTGCTGTTCCTCGTCTTTGAGAAGCGATTTGATATCATCAAGAAGGGCACCCGTTATTGACACCACATTGCCTGCAGGCAGAAACCCCTGTAAAGATTTCCCTTGTGTTTTTCTGAGGTCAAGGTCCTGGCTGATCATATTCTCAATCTTCTTTAACAACATATCCTCCTGAGCCCCTGTGCTCGAATGTATCTGGAAAATCAGATCATCTGCCAGGCGGAGCTCGTCTACAGGGGAATCGCCTTGTATCTGGGTTGTTTCAACCGGTATTCCGCTTTGTGTATAGAGATCCTCAGCCTTTTTAATGATTTCTTTCTTCTCTTCCGCCTTCTTCTTGACTGTGTCCCCTGTGCATGCCTCGATCCTCCGGTTGCCTGCAGATATCCCCTCTTCAAAAAGGATCTTGAAATACTCTATCTCAGCCGTGTTGCTGATATGAGTGCCTCCGCACAGCTCCCTGCTCAGTCCGTCACCTATAGTAACCACCCGGACAGTCTCACCGTATTTTTCATCGAACAGTGCAATAACCCCTTCCTGCTTGGCATCTTCAAGGGACATCTCATCAAACGTGACCGGGAGTCCCTTTTGGACCAGACCATTTACTCTGTCCTCGATCTCCCTGATCTCATCATCCGAAAGCTTCTTGGTGTATGTAAAGTCAAATGTGAAACGGTCAGAATCAACCATTGATCCCTGCTGTTTTACTGTGTCACCGAACTTCTCTCTCAGGGCAAAATGGAGAAGATGGGTCGCTGTATGGTTCTTCTGACGCGCAGCTCTGATTGTTTCATCAACCTTCAGTTCCGCTTGTGTGCCTGGTTCCGGAGGACCCCCTTTTGTAAAAACGCCTTCATGAATAATAACACCCTTCTCTTTAAAGGTATGTTTAACCTCAAATTCAAAACCATCTCCTTTGATAATACCCTGATCCCCTTTCTGCCCTCCGCTTTCAGGGTAAAATACAGTCGATTCTGTTGCAATAGTGGTTGAAGTATTGCCTATCCACGTAACAGGTGCTGACTTGTTCAGGTTTGTATGTCCTGTAAATTCAGACTGGGGTATATTCTCATCTTCAGGAAGGAAAAACATGACATCCGCACCTGCCCGTGAGCGTTCCTTCTGCTTTGCCATTTCCCGTTCAAATCCCTGCATATCCATTTTCAGCCCCCGCTCCTCAGCCATGAGTGCGACCAGGTCCGCGGGAAAACCGTATGTGTCATACAGGGCGAATACATCATTCCCCTGTATAGTATCTCCCTGTTTCATCTCTTGGGTGATCTTTTCAAAGATATCATTTCCCTGTTGAAGGGTCTTCTGGAATTTCTCCTCTTCCGACCTTATCACTTCTTTAATATATTCGGGATTCTTTGTGAGTTCCGGAAAAAATCCGCCCATCTTATCGACCACAGTATCCACCAGTTCTGAAAGGATCGGCTCCCCTTCCTTGAGCATATTGGCAAACCGCACCCCCCTTCTCAGGATACGCCGCACTACATACCCTCGCCCTTCATTCGAAGGAACTGCGCCGTCGCATATAGCAATTGCAAGCATGCGGATATGGTCTGCAATGACTCGAAAACTTGTCCGGGTCTCTTCAGTCAGGTCTGTTCCGGTCAGGTTCCGGATTTTTTCGAAAATGGGCTGAAAAATATCCGTATCATAGTTTTCATCTTTATTATTCATAATAGCAGTGATCCGTTCGAACCCCATGCCCGTATCCACATGCTTCTCTTTCAGGGGTTCAAGCAATCCGTCCTGCTTCCGGTTATACTGGATAAACACAAGGTTCCATACTTCTACATACCGGCCGCATTCACAGTTGACCCCGCAATCAGCCCCGCATGAAAATTTCTCTCCTCTGTCATAATGCAATTCAGAACAGGGACCGCAGGGGCCGGTATCCCCCATTTCCCAGAAATTCTCCTTCTCATCGAATCTGAGGATCCGTTCCGGTGCAATATCCGTAACCTGCTTCCACAGTTCCTCTGCTTCAGCGTCATCCTTGAAAACAGTCGCATACAGCCGCTCTTTAGGCACACCCCATACTTCTGTGAGAAGCTCCCATGCCCATTCTATCGCTTCCCGTTTATAGTAGTCGCCGAACGACCAGTTGCCGAGCATTTCGAAAAACGTATGGTGACTCCCGTCCCTTCCTACTTCCTCAAGGTCGTTATGCTTTCCTGAAACCCGTATGCACTTCTGTGAGTTTACAGCACGTGCGTAGCTCCGTTTTTCCACACCGAGAAAAATGTCCTTAAATTGGTTCATACCCGCATTCGCAAACATCAGGGTGGGATCGTCAGGCGGTATAACGGGCATGCTGTGCACATAGGTATGGCTTTTATCTTTAAAAAATTCAATGAATGTGCTGCGTATCTCTTCCGATTTCATCCATGTCCTCCTAAAATTCCACCCGCTCGAGCCTGTAGTATTGAGGCCCTGCCGGCTTAAGCTCGCTTGCCATCAGATCTATGCAGGATACACGCTCAACCCCGAACTGCCTGTCAAGAACCCCCCTCAGCCGGGGAGCCAGTTCATGCCAGGCCTTTTGATGCTTTATTCTGATAAATGTTATATGTGGTATATATTTTCTTCTCTCTTTTTTTATATACCCAAGTTCGTTATTAAGAACACTGTATATATCCGTTAGTTTCTGAAACTCGTCATGCACCTGTATATACACGACTCTCGGTTTCTCGATCCTGGGAAGACCGCTGAAACCGTGTATGGTCACATCAAACGGCTCTATGTCCCTTACCGCTTTCTCCATGCTGTTCTTTATACCGGGGATATCCGATTCCTCAATATCACCGAGAAATTTCAGAGTGATATGGTAATTATCCGGCTTGACAGGTTTGAATCCTCTCCGCACGGACATGGATCTCCCCGCTTCATCAATTATGTCCCTGACGCGCCCCAAATCATCAAGGATGCAATCATTCAGAGGTGCTGAAATAAATGCGCGGATGCTCATTGCGTGTCTGCTTTCTCTGTCTTTGCCGTATTACGTCTCGGAATTTTTACAATCTATTGATATTAAAGGATAAATTTCGGAGAACAAAAAGCTCTTCCGGTTTCCATCACTCCAATACTCCATCACTCCAACACTCCGTATTCTTCCATTCCATTTAGTGACCAAAGCGAACTAAGTTTATATATGGAGCTGATGGGAATCGAACCCACAGCCTCCGGATTGCGAACCCGGCGCTCTCCCTATTGAGCTACAGCCCCATTTCTTTCAAGTACTTCCTGAATTCCCTTCCTATATCCTTACGCTTTATCCCGTATGATACAACGGTTTTAAGATATTCCAGCTTGTTCCCGATATCATGCCGTTCCCCCTTGAATCGGTAGGCATACATATCGCTTCCTTCCCTGAGCTGCAGTTTAAGTGCGTCCGTCAGCTGGACCTCCCCCCCTTTGCCCGCAGGTGTTTTCTCTATATACTCAAATATATCGGGAGTAAGCACATACCGTGATGCAATCGCGTAATGCGAGGGAATATTATCGACTGAAGGTTTTTCCACCAAGTCATCCAGTTTCAGTATTCCCGGCCCGATTTCTTTGCCCTTCACCACCCCGTACTGAGTGATCTGTTCTCCCGGGATCTCCTCAACATTTATCACAGGACTTTGAAATTTCAGGTATATATCAATAAGCTGACGTGTGCAGGGAACCGCCGAATCGATCACCACATCCCCCAGGAGCACAACGAACGGTTCATCCCCTATATGAAAACGCGCGTGGTATACAGCATCTGCCAGCCCCTTAAGCTCCTTCTGGCGGATAAAATGAATATCAGCCATATCGGATATTTTGCGCACTTCCCTGAGCTGTTTCATCTTTCCGCTTTTTTCCAAACGATCCTCAAGTTCATACGTGCGGTCAAAATGGTTGACAATAGCCTGTTTCCCTTTGCCTGTAACAATAAGAATATCCTCGATACCGGAATGGACAGCCTCTTCAACAACAAGCTGAATGGCCGGAACATCAACAATGGGAAGCATCTCCTTGGGCTGGGCTTTTGTCGCCGGCAGAAACCGGGTCCCGAATCCGGCTGCCGGGATAACTGCTTTCGTGATCATGCGGTTCCTTTTACGTGCGTTACATATAAACCGAACTGAATTCCCGTATCTCAGGCCTGATAATCCTGACGCCGGCCTTTTTGAATTCCCGCTTCAATTCACTGAACATGCCTCTGTCCCTGCATATACCCACGACAGCTCCTCCTGAACCGGCAAATTTACTGCTTGCACCGATATTGCGGGAAATGTTGATCATCTCCCAGTTTTCATCGCTGATCCTGTACAGTGAGGCCCTGAGATCGAAATTCCTGTTCAGAAGACCATTCATTTCATCAACATCCCCCCGGTCCATCGCTGCCCTGAAGCGGTCCGTTAGCCGACCGAACTCATCCATGGCCTGAACAACATCCCTGTCTCCCTGTATGAACCGCTCCCGAATATCGGAATGGAACACCTCTGTTCCTTCACTGAGTTCCTCCCGATACGCCACATACAGCGAGGGAAGCTTACTGATATCAAGTTTGACATACCTGCCGTATCCGTACTCCCTCATCCTTTCATAGCTGAAGTCCATATAACAGCAACCCCCGTACACCTGTATGACCCTGTCCTGAAGGCCTGCGGGTATCTTCAGTTCCCGGGTCTCTACTTCCAGGATCAGGGTGGGAAGTATCTCTTTGGGAATACGTATATTGTAAAATTTCATAAGGCACCTGAATGTCCCTGTAATGATCGCACTTGAACCGGCAAGGCCAACCATAATCGGGATATCAGAGGAATATTCTATTGTAAAATTTTTATCTGTTATCCTGATTCCGTTCTGCTTCACGTAATCATAAAATCGCTTGATAGAAGCTTTTATAAGGCGTATACCCTTGTAATATCCGTAATATTTAACGTCCTCCGCAAGGGCTTCAATATTTTCAAAGACCGTATGATCCTTCTTAGCAAACCGGATCTCAAGGTTTTTGCTCTCGGAAAGCCATATGTCAGCAGAATAATTTTTTACCAGTACGGAAATGGTCTTCCCGTAATAGCCGTCGGAAGGATTCCCGATCAACCCGGCGCGGGCGTATCCTCTCCGTCTGATCACCACGTCAGAAGCCCAGCTGTTTCTGTACAGTTTCCGTTGCTTTTTTGCCGGCAGCTGAAAGCGCTTTGCGGGCCGATTCCTTGGGATCTCCCGTATGAGAAACCCCGATCGCGTTTGTGACCGTTTCATGAAACAGTATCCGGCCTGAAGAAAGCTGCACAGCCTTAACATTACCGTGGGCCCGGGAAGTTGAATTGCCCATGACCCGATCGATTTCCCTGACCTGAAATGATCCTGTTATTAGATTATAATCCCTGAATTTCCGGGAGGCCTGTTTGATGAATGTATTCTGGTCAAATGTTCCCTGAAGGTTGAGTTCATGAACTTCCACACCTTTCCTTTTCATGTCAGAAATCACACAGGACGTTATTACACCGCGATTCCCTGTTTCCTGAATATATACCAGCCATTTGGAAATCGTATCGATATTGATGCTGAATACAGCTTCGGGCCGTATATATTCTGCGCCTCCGGCCTGAGGCATCCCTGTATCGAGTGAACATACGACCTGTATCGCGGCAACCGGACTCTGTTCAACGCGGGTTACCCTGCAGACTGACATTCCTTCGGCATCCGTGCGCGAAGATGCGTCACACACGACCCTTCCACGCTTAGTTTTCCAGACAACCGGGAAACCGGACAGAGGTTTGCCGAAAACAGAAAATGAAGCGGCAAGGGGACTGCCAAGCGGTTTTCCCTGCGAGCCTTTCTGCTTATCGCCCTGCTTTTCCACCTTGACACCTGACAGAAAGGAGTTTATCTCCCTGCCGGTCTCCCGTTCAAGTGCGAAGCCCCTATTCCCAGCATCTGTTCCTCCTTTGACGAACGAACGATAGAAGTATTCATCGTCCTTCATGCCGTTGATCAACGAGAGGGCTTTTCTGAGGTGTGAATAGTATGCAGAAAAACGGCCCACCTTTTTCTCGGCCTTTGCCTGCGAGAAACTGCTCTGAGCTTTGCCTACAGCCTCAGAGACTTTGTCCGATATTTTTCCAAGAAATACCGATTTGTTCAGTCCGGCCAGAGCATAGCATCTCCGTCTTCCGGTAAACCGTTCAAGGATCTCCAGCCCTTCCAGCTTTGTGTCCGTAATATTCTGACTGATCGATTCGAACCGTTCTTGGACAGAACCGTCTCTCATCTGAGCCACGTCCGTGATGCGTGACCTCACATGTGTGCGGATCTGCGAAGATACATCCTGCCGTGCTGACTGGGCAGCCTGCTCCGGAGTGTCCCCTGTGCCGACTCCCAGCCAGAACATTGTCTTTCTGTATGTTCCGGTCTCTCCCCGTGATATCCATTCAGGACGCTGCAAGGTCTTTGCTGTCTTGACCGTGCGGGAAGTGCCGCCACCTCCGGCACAGGACAGACAGAGGAGCATAACAGTATATACAGCCGGTATATATCGTTTCATATACGGTCTCCCTAACGCGGACATAGCCGCAGCCAAACGGGGTAAAAAACTGGTTTTGTTAACTCTATAATATATATTATGTTTTCCACGGAATACTGTCCGCGTTAGGGGGATAATCCGCTTTAAATGTATTCCACTTATAATATCGGCACCTCAACATGTATCTGTACAGTAAACGACTAACAGGATAAATGTAGGGGTGACCCGCCGGGTCGCCCCTACGGTTTCTCGTTTATATTGTGAATAAATAACGTAATTACCAGGCATATACATAGCAGAGTCTATAATGCGGATTACTTTTAGTCCCTTAAGAACTTCACGCATGTCATTGAAAACACCATCGTTCATCAAATTTCTTAGCATCTTTCACGAGAATTAACTTCTAAGGGACTAACGGTATTTCTTAATCAGCTGCTCGAACTTCTCCCGTTTTATACTTATCAGCACATACGTGGTGCCGGGAGCAACCCCTGTTACGCCGTCTGTGTCTATCCAGCGCTTCCTGACTTTGGACCCCTGCAGGTCCTCATCAGTCACAGCAATGCTTTCGATCGAAATATCATCGTTCCGGCTTGAATCTCTGGTTTCTGTCATACTTATTATCCGTGTGCGGATCATCGAAGCCAGTTCCCTCCTTGCATTGTCTGTAGCATATGTAATTGCATCGGTCGGATAGAACGTCTTTCCCGAAATACCGACCGCATATATATAGTCAGGACTGCTCGGCGTACCCCTGACCCAGTCAGGAACAGCACCGTTCTTTGCGCCTCCGCATCCTGCTGAATAGAGGATTATCATAACAGCTGAAGTAAAAAAACAGGTGTATCTCATATATTTCCCCGTTTATAAAGGAAATGCACCGCAAAAATTTTTTATTGTAACATGCGACAGGCAAAAATCAATAAAAAAAGGCCGGGAAAATATATCCCGGCCTTTTTATGTCGAAGCAGTCCTGTTTATTTCACTTCAGTTGCAACCTTGTTCGTAAATTTCTCAGCGGATTTATCAATTGCCTTGTCCATCTGCTCAAGGGCTTTATCCGTTTTTATTCCGAGCTCCTCACGCGTCTTTTTTCTCTTGAGAGCTTTCTTTGTTTCCGCTTTAAAAGCCTCAACGATCGTATTCAGAGGTATCTTCATATATATAAACATCGTTCCGTCAGATGCTTTAAATTTAGCGACCTCCTGTGACCCGACCAGCACATTATTGGTGATCTCGCGGCTTACAGACTGAAAATATTCTACAGCACTCTGTGTGTCCTTATCGTACAGATCGGCTGCTGTCTCGGTAAAATCCTTTGTCATGCTCTGAACCTGGACCGAAAGCATGGAGGAAAGCTCCTGCCGGGCCCGGGCCCGCGCCTGGCTCATCTCGATATGATAACTCGGAGCGTTGCGGGCAGAGCCTACAGCATACAACGCCTTGCCGTAATCACCTTCATACAGGCCGTTCCCTCTGCTTACCCATTCAGGCTCATTCGGATCATTTGTAATACGGCTCGACTTTACGGGCTCCTTGATCTTCTTCGCCTTCGGACCGCCGCACCCGGCAACCAGGGCAACAGCACATACAATACACATCAAATACATACATTTCTTCATGACCGACCTCCTAAAAATAAATTATCCAGGATCCTTAACACAACGGAATCCTATTGAAAAATTCACAATTCCCGGGTCTAATAAAAGAACAGATGTTGTTTTGACCGCATCACCTCCTTTCCTGAACGATCCTCCAGCGATTACTCCTCTTTCAATTACTTTCTGTACCTTTGTGCCCATAGAATCAACGATATCGACCTTCCGTTCAATATCCGCGCACCATTCCCAGACATTGCCGGATATATTGAACACATTATAAAAGGATTTTCCCTGTTTAAATTTCATAACCGGTGCAAGCCCTTTATACCCGTCTGTATCATCCTCTTTTCCTTTTCTGCCGTGATTGCATTTGGAACCGTGCCATTTCCTGCCCCAGGGATATGCTCTCAATTTGCGCCTGACCGGGTCCCAGCCCGCAGCCTTCTGCCATTCTGCCAGTTCAGGGAGACGTTTTCCAGCCCATTCCGCATAACCGGAAGCACCGTAATAGGTGACATTAACAACAGGATATTTCCCGAATCCGTCCTTCACCCTGAAAGAGCTGCCTCTGATATATATACGGGAACCTTTCGCATGGATATCGATATGGAGTCTGCCCTCGGGACTGCGCAGGGGCCCTCCGGCATTCAGAAAACGGCAGTATTGTTCGTTGGTGACTTCATATTTATCAATATAAAAGGTTTTCACATCTTTCTTAAAGGCTTCCAGCTTATTATCAAGCACTTTTGCACCCTTGAAAAGCCCACCGGGCACAAGCACCATAACAGCCTTGTCCGGATCGGTCATGATCTCAAGGGGAAGATGTGTTGTAGGATCCCGTTCTGTGTTAAGCGGCGTATCTGAGACATTATCCCGTTTCTGTTCAACAGCGACCGATTCCTCTCGGAACCGGACCTCAGCATTACCTATAAGCTTCCCGCTTGAGCGGTCGACTATCTGAGCAGTTATAAATACGCCCCCTTCCCGCCGGGCGATATTCCCCGAGATAATAGCTGTTGCCTTAAGAAGCTTTCCAAACGATGTGTCGTCCTTTTCAAAAAGCTCGCTCATCGTAATCCGCTGTTCACGCACGATCTGATCGAGCTGCGTACGCGTAAGTATTTCAAACACGGTATCCCTGCCCGTTTTCTTGATATAGTCAGCAAGGCTGTTGGGCAGCTCTCGGGCGATCTGGGTCCCGAGTTCGGTAACAGTATCGTTCTCCTTGAACGGATAAACAGCGACCCTGTGACGGTCGAATCCTTTGTACCCTTTCACAATGCGCCGGGCCAGTGAGGTCATTGACTTTGAAAACTCGTTCGTTCCGGCGGATGCGAAATCATCCTTGAACACCTCGATCTGGCGTGTGTATATTTCCTCGCCCTTCCAGTTCCAGACCTTTATGTTCGCAAGATATGTGAACTGCTTCTCCTCAAGATCACCGAATGCCGCGTAATCGCAGTCCGCCCCTTTCACTGCTGAAATATACCCGGATTTCTGATTGATATCATACATGCTTATATCATGCTTTTCTATCCTGCTCTGAAGCTGGGCCCTTGACAGAACCCGTAAATCAGTCTGTTTGGCCTTTCGAACCTTTGCTAGGGAGCGATTCAGCTGTGATGCAAAGAATTCACCTTTGACAGACTCAAATCCCGAAACAGTAAAATCAAACACGGCAATGCTGGAACCCGGGTCTGATGAGACCTTTGCCAGGATAGATGTGGAGACCCCTCGGAGCTGGGCCTCAAGAGACGAGGGAGCCTCTGCGGTTTTTTTTCCTGATCCCTTTGAAGGCACACAGGATGCGGTGACCGCTGCAGCGAATACAGAGGCAGCAATAACAGCGAATACACGTCTTGACATAGAAAAGCTATACCTTTATTACGGTTCTTACGGTTCAGGCATACATTCCCGGGAAACCGGCGGAACTTCCTGAGGGTCAATAATTATATACACCCCTCAATATTTGTCAAGAAAAAAGGGAAAAAGAAGAATTCCAGCTTCTGCGTTCCGCATTCCGACTTCCGACTACTGTCCTCCTGCCTCTCCTCCCTTCAGCGCCTCAAAAACCACGATGCCCGCTGCTACCGCGACATTAAGAGAATTCTTGTGCCCCTGCATGGGGATGCGCACTGTTGTATCTGCCAGGTCAAGTACTTCCTGTGCGAGGCCGTGGGCTTCATTTCCCACGACGAGCATGAGAGGCCTGCTGTAAATAGCGTCTGTGTAGCAAAGCGCATGTTCCTCTGTCTCAACGGCAATAATCGCATATGACTCGTTTCTCTTCTCCGTGATCAGTTCTGCAATGCTTCCCCTGTGCTCCCACGGCACGGTTTTATGCGTGCCGCGCGATGTCCTTTCAAGTTTCCGGTGGGGAGGGAACGGTGTATATCCGCACAGGTACACCTTTTCCAAAAGGGCTGCATCAGCGGTCCTGAAAATCGAGCCCGTATTAAACGCGCTTCTGAGATCGCAGCAGGCAATTGATATGTTGTTGCGTTTGGTCGTCATATATTATTCGGGCTTCGCCCGAAACCTAAAAGGCCAATAGGTTAGGGTCAGGAGGCCAGTTTGGTCTAAGGGTTAGGTGGATGGTCTTCTTCACCTTGCCTTTACCTAACTACCAAACCTACTGCATGACCCTGACCCATCTACTAATTTCTCAATCAGTTTATATCCCTTTACAACCTGCAACGCTCCCTTTGCCGCTTCCTTTTCAGAAAAATATTCCGCTCCGTCCTGTTCAATACCTGTGCCGCAGATCGCCGCGGGTACAGGCCCCTCCCTGTGCGTCCGCGTTGAAATCGGCGTATAATGGTCGGGCATCACCAGAACCCGGTAATCTCCCCACGTTCCGAGCGCGTCATGCACAGGGCCCACTATAAGCCTGTCAAAATTCTCTATAGCCCTTATTTTTTCATCCATATCTCCATTGTGGGAAGCCTCGTCCGGAGCCTCCACATGCACAAATACGATGTCGCTCTCCTTAAGGGTTTTGACAGCATATTCAGCTTTCCCTGTATAATTCGTATCATAATAACCCGTTATTCCCGGAACCTCCATAGTCCGGACGCCCGCGAAAAAAGCGATGCCCCGGACAAGATCAACAGCGGATATCACATACCCTGAAAGACCGAAACGGTCCTGAAACGTGACAAACCCCGGCTTGACACCCCCTGACCACAACCAAAGCATATTTGCTTCGGTTTTTCCGGCACTGCGCCGTGCAGTATTTACGGGATGATCCTTCAGAAGGGACTCCGAGCGGTGCATCACGTCAAGCAGGAGACTGGCACCCTCACCCTGCGGGAGAAAGTCCCTGTACAACTTTCCCATAATATCATGCGGAGGAGTGCATTCAGGTATATGTCCGAGCTTGCTTTTCTTGATAACAAACAGATGCCTGTATCCCACTCCTGGATGGAAGTTGAATCCGTGTTCCCCTGTATACGCACGTTCTACATCCTGTATAATGCGCCTGCCTTCTTCAGTTGATATATGGCCGGAACTGTAGTCTGCCATGATCCCGTTCTCATGATCGACATTCACGAGATTGCACCTGAATGCAAACTCATCCTCTCCTATATCAATTCCCATGCCGCCTGCTTCAAGGGGCCCTCTTCCTGAAAAATGGACAGACGGGTCGTAACCGAAGATTGACATACAGGCCACACTGCTTCCGGGAGGGCATCCCTCCGGAATCGTTTCAACACACCCTCCGCAGCCTGTCCGGATGACTGTATCCATACAGGGAGTTTCCGCATATTCAAGCGGTGTTCTTCCGCCAAGGCTGTCAGCAGGATCATCTGCCATACCGTCGCCGATAAGCACAGCGTACTTCATATGTTATCACTATTTTATTTTCAAGGCTTCATTTGAATATAACACAAAGTGTTCCTGCAGAACATTGTCACTGCAATTTACATTCTGTTTATCTTTTTATTGGTCCAATGTGCAGAACCCAAACTTCACCGTTTTGCGGATTCCATACTATACAGCATCTGTTGTTGGGATCGTATTCGATATATTTAGTACCGGGTGGCGGTTTACCCGGGTTCTTTATCTCGAACCAAGAGTTGCACGCAGAGTCATACACCCACGTATAATCTGGGTCCAGAGTTCCTCCTTGCATAACTATCAGGTCATTCTCTGAGTCGTAGCAAAGGGTGTGCCGCGTGCGGGGTGAAGGGTTCTGTAAGGGTTTAAGTTCTGTCCATTGGTTTTTTGCCGGATAGTAAACCCAGGTATCGTTGAAGGGTGGCTGACGGTAAGGGCTGCCGCCGAACAGGAAGAAGCGTTTTCTGGGAGGATCATAGACCATAATCTTGCTGGTAAAGGACCGCCTGGGCGGGAGATTTTTGCACTCTACCTTGTGCCAAAGCCGTTTGGAAAAGTCAAACCGGCAGAGGGAACCCATAGCATAGCGTAGACACAAGCCGTGCCCCCAGGCCAAAGCGGATGATTTGCATTGCTCTGCTGCCAGCACACTCCAATTTTTAGTCTTCATATCGAAGAGCAATGTCCCGGGCCCATTGCCGATCTTTGCCGTGTAACCGCACAGGATCAGACCGTCACGTTCACGATCATAGATTACCTCAAAACTGGATACACCCCTGGCAAAGCTCTTCCCGCTATCGGTTGCAGGTTCAGAAAGCTTCTCCCACCTGTCAGTTCTCAACCTGTAGGCCCACACTGATAAATCCCCGTGGACAACAATGTATAAACCACGCTTATTGTCAAAGGTCGCCGTTTTTCCGCCTTGATGATGTGCATCCATTTTTTTCCATACGCCATTCCAGGGACTGCGGCCTGGTTTGATAATCTCTTGTGGTCTGGGTTGGGACTGCATTGAGCCGCCAGTCCGGCGGATGGCAAGGACCCATGTCCTGCCCTTGTTATCGAAAAGTACCACTTTTCCTTGTGCTGCGTCGTAGCAGGTTGCTGCTATGCCCGGCGAGGGAGCTATAGGCGTCTTAACCTCTGTCCAGCGATTATTATGAACCTCATATACCCAGAGATCCCGAAATTCAGGTTTGTCAACACGTTCCTTCGGACCAGTCATCACCACAGCCCCCAGTTCCTCATGCCACATAAGTTTATGCTGAAAACGGCCAGGAGGACTCAGAGGAGGTTTCATCTCGCGCCAAGTCTTGGCCTGTGCATCGAATATCCATGTGTCGTTAAGCTCTTCACCCTTTATACGCCCGCCGAATACAACAAAAACCCTGTTCTTCCTGTCATAGGTCAAGCCTCCCCATAAATAACGGCCTGGGAATGAAGAACGGGGAAAGGTTTCGATCTCTTCCTTACAAGGCCTGATAAGCGTGAGAATACCTGAGGTTCTCAGGGCTATAAGCCCTTTTCTTTCGGGATCGTATATGAGTGTATGGCCCGCTTCCCAGCACCAGCTGGCCATCTTCTTCGGACAGGCTTTCCTCCAGGTTTTCCGGTTCGGGTTATAAGCCCAATGGTAGTTAACCCAGTATAGATCGTTCCCCTCATCGTAATTTAAATTATGATTGCCGTATGCACCCGGAAAACTCTTGCCTGCACCCGGGGCTTTTGGGTTATTCTTCTGGAGACACATCCATTGCCTCTGCCCCAGGTCCAGAGCCCACATGTCGTTTCCGGAGCCCCCTTCGCGGATATACCCTCCGAAAAGAATAGAGCGTCTGCGCTTGGAGTCATAGGTCATTGCCCGGGTACTGTGGACCCTACCCCTGGGTTTTTCTCCTCTCACTGAGATCTCTTTCCACACGGCTGTGAAGGGCTGGCCGTCTGTCCGGGCTAACAGCGGACTTTCAAACTCTGACCAGCGTAATTCGTTTTCCAGCCACTCACGGTCAAGCCTGCCGACAATGTGAAGGTTGTCGAAACTAGCGTCCACAGCGCAGCCAAGGAAAGCGACCTGACCTTTGTTAAATGTTGTGTCGTCAGCTTCAAATACACAATCACCGACCCTTCCTTCCAAATGCCCGTTTGCGAAGCTGAGGGACATTGAACCGCGCCTTGTTGAGGCAAAGGGCGAGGGCCTGGTCTCGGACGACAGTTTATTTTCCGCGCCCTTTTTCATCTTGCCGAGAACAGCTTTGCCCTGAGGCGAAACGCCTGTCAGATAGTAGAAACTCCCTTCTGAATCTGCGCATACACAAAGAGCTGGACGGCCATGCTTGCCATTGTCTGCAAAGTCTGTGCGCACTGAAACCGAGACATACTTCCCGGAAAGGAGGGCGCATTGACCGGTTGCGGAAAGGTGCAATGCCCCGTTCTGCACTTTCATCGGCCCTCCTGTCATGTTACCCCAGGCCCACCTGCTCAGCTTCCAGTCCTTAATCTGGTCCGGGTCCTGAAAATCATATACGAGCTCGATTTCGGTAGTATTCGGGTTAAAACTCACAACGTTGCCGTGAAAGATCTTCCTCAGCTTAAAAATCCATCCCTCAGGGCTCTCATCAATAGCCTTCTGTGCAGAAAACCTCAAATGTTCAATATTCTCTTTCCTGCCTGCTGCATACTCTGTAGACCCGTGTTCTTTCATGTATGCATCCAGTGCAGCCAGAAGCTCCTTGGCCTCCCCAACCTCATATGCATCCCTGATCAAGCCGGAAAGCTTTCTCTCCCATGCACGCTTTGCTGCAGCCTCCTGTTTCCCCATTCTCAACTCATCTATCCGCATACCATACCTCTGCGCAATTGGATGATCACCCGCTTTTTTAATGAACGTTTCCGCTTCGATATAGTCTTCCCTGCCAATAGCACATATCCCTGCTGCTATATAATCCTCAGGAGTCTCAGGCTTAATGGCAGGTATATACTTCTCTATCTCCCCCGCCTTCATATCTTCATATTTCACCTCTATCCGGCCTGTAACCAGCCCATATTCCCCCTCAAACCTGATCTCTATCTCAAGTCCTTTCTCAAGCACCTTCAGAACTGGACCTTCTATCTTCACCCCGTTCTTCTTTTCAAGTGTCACCCGTTTGCCCTTAAGCCCTTCCAAAGCCGTACGTCGCAACTCCTTTGCCCTCCTATACGCGCCCAATACCTTTTCAATCGCACTAAGACCAGGGCGGATAGTCTTTTCCTGCTCCGGCTCTACCTGTTCCTTCTCCTCCGCAAGGTATTTCAATGCCCCGTCTATGTCTCCGGCAAAAACCATCCCGTCAATCTTTGCAAACATCCGCTCAAGCTCTCTCCGGGCTTCCTCCTCCTTCTGCCTCTCCCTTAATTCAGCTATCTTCTTCTGTTCTTCAAGTATCTGTTTGTTCAGTTTTGACAGCCTTGCTGCCATGGGCGTGTATGTAATGCCGCTAAGCCTCTCAAACTGTGTTAAAGCTAGTTGTGGTTTCTTTTTTTCCAGAAGAGTTTCAACAGACTGTATTATACCATCTATCTTATTCTCTACCTCTTTCCTTATATTGTCCCTCTCTTTGCTTATCTTCGGCTCAAGTGTGTCAGCAAACTTCTCCGGTGTTTTATCCAATAAGGCAAGCGCACTGTCAAAGTCATTCCCGGATACAAACCCCTGCACCTGTTTGCGAATTTTAGAAAAAGCCTCCTCTGTTGCCTGCTCTCTCGCCTTCTGTATCTCTGCAATCGCGTCAGATGCCTTCATCGACCATGCTGTGCCTTTAGCCTCTTTCTCCACCCTGCGGAATTTTTCTATCGACTTTTTGTATTCTAAAGGATTGTCTCTCCAGAAACCTGATGCATACTCATACATCCCCTCATAATTCCGCTCCTGTTCAGATGTACTGAGCAAAGAATCTTCCTCTTCCGGAGACTGCTGATCTTCTGATCCTGTTTCATGTAACTCCTGGTCATCTTCTGTTGTACTGCCGTTTTTCTCAAGAGAAAAGAAAACTATACTTACAAGCAGCGCAGCAACCAGTGCTCCTGTTACAGAAAAGACTACCGTCCTTCTTTTCCTTTTCTCCTGTTCTCTTACCCTTTTACCTATGTCACGTTCCTTTTGGGATGCCACTTCCCGTTTCTCAATCTCGATAGATGTGGCTTCTCCATGAATAAGTGCATTACAATCATGAATAACCTCATCCATCGACTGATATCTGTAAAATTCCTTATTCGGATTCATCATCTTCTCTACCACATCTGTTATATGCTTAGGAACTCCACATATCTGGGCCACCGGTGTGGGCAGAATAATTTCACTTGGGAGCCTTGATATTCTGTATACATCCCGGTCAATGCGTGATGCATATTCATGCAGTTTTCTCATCGCATACAGTATATCCATCATACTTGACAATTCTTTATTATCTTCATATGGCTTTATTCCAGTCAGCCAGGTATAGAAAGAAGCTCCGAGGGAATAAATATCAGTGCGGTAATCTACATTTTTACTGCTTGCCATCTGCTCGGGAGACTCATAATAGGGGGTTCCTATAACATCCTGAGTTACTGTCATCTCAGCCTCTTTAAGTAAGTCCTTTGCTATTCCCGCATCCGAAACTTTCACATCTCCTCCGCGTGTGACTAATATATTGCCAGGCTTAATGTCTCTATGAATAAGTTTATGGGAATGGATAGCTCGAAGACCCTGAGCCGCACTCATGATAATCTCTGCCTTCTCCTCAGGAGATTTTGAAATGATATGCTCCTCCTCCAGAATCTCTTCCAAATATTCCATGACATAGTACCATGTCTCTTTGCCCTCCACCTCTGTTTTCCCACCGCCATATACCCTGATTACATTCAAATGTGTAATCCCCATCAGGTTTTTCCATTCACCCTGAAACCGTTCTATGCGGTTTCTCCTGTCATGTTTCTTAAGATTTTGAGGAATGTCAAGGATCTTGACCGCGCATATCCCGGTATGAGGATAGAAATTCGGCACTTTCTCTACGGCAGACCTTACTTTCTCCGCCCATTCCGGCTTTCTAAGCTCTTCAAGACGTTGATCGATCTTCTCAAACTGTTCTCCCCGTGAGGCAGCAGTTTCTACCTCCTGCTTCTTCTGCCTCTTTTCCCGGTAGGCAACCACGGTCGCATAGTCAAATTTATCTAAATTGACTTCTGACAGGTATACACGGGCATATCCACCTGCGCCTAAACCCTTGGTGAGCACATAGGTGTTATCTATTGTTTTGCCCAAATCCGGGAAATGTACATCAGGCATGGATATGCTCTCTTCCTTATGAAATATTACACCTGTTGTTTTTCATCACATTCATCATTGTACTTCTTTTTTATTATATTTCAAGAAAAAAAAACAAAAAAAGACACATTGTGATTGCTGTTGCTGTAATCCGAGGAATTTATTACCCGGATTTTGCATGGAGACGCGCTGATTTTTCATTTTTCGCGCAAAATTCGGGTATTACCTTCTCTTGTAGCACACAGAAATTCACTCTGTTTTATTATTGACATTCAGTGTAAATTGATTATTATTCTCTACTGACACATAAACCGGCTTTTAAGGAACTCCGGGTGCCGCGCTATATCGTAATTGTAAAATACACCGACTCCTATAATAGAACAGGAACGGCCCGTCTTAAAGTAAAAGCCTCCGATCCGGGCAGAGCCCGGAAAAAAGCGGAGAAAGAGCTTAAAGAAATAGAAAAGTTCAGCACAAGCAGAAATTTCCGTAAGTTTGACCTGAAGTCCATCCAGATCGTACAGCAGTCGGATCCCCAGCGGGTAGAAGGGCTTCTGATATCCCGCAGTAATTTCAAAACGGATCTCGAAGTGTGGGAGATCAGAGGGGCTATAGACTCAAATACGAACAAACAGTTTGATGACCTTCTGGAAGAAGCACAAATGGAAGGCACGAAAAAGATAGTGATCAACTGCAAGGGACTCGAATACATAAACAGCACAGGTATCGGTTCCATCGTAAACGCCCATTCACAGATGGAGTTAAAACTCGCTGAGGTTCCTCAGAAAATAACAGAAATACTTATGGTGGTAGGGCTTGATGAGCTTCTCAAAATATATTACTCAGTCGAAGAAGCTCTTGAGGATTTCTGAATATTCCTGATCTGTTCAATGATCGCGGATGCGACCGGGGGGCATCCCTGTACGAATATCCCCTTTCCCCTGTGCGCAGAAGTGCATGTTCCGATAAGGAGCGTGCTCTTTTCATCCTTTACAGTGTTCCCGTCGCCTATGTAGATATGGATGTCCTCTTTACCGAACAGCTTTACGAGTTCATCCCTGTACCTCCGGAGAAAAAGTACAACTGTTGAGAGACAGGCGCTGCAGGCTCCCGCATCATATACATATATCCCCTCATATTCAACATCTATTGAGCAGGGAGCGGGTTTAAATTCCGTCATGTAGTCAAGGTAGTTTTCGGGGATCACCTGAATACTGTCTGCATCAGAAGTGCCCAGTCCCCGTTCAGCGCACAGCCTCAGAGAAGGGATCTGAAGGGGATCGAACCCCATGAGTCGGGCTCCCACAGTGTCGGTTGCTATGCAGTCAGTACCGGCTGCGAGAAGTCCGGGGTGGACCGTTTCACCGGAACTCGGGCCAAATCCCTCCATACCCACAGTACCGTCAATAATGGTGATATCAGGCAGAAGAACCGTTGCCATATCTGAAAGAGCGATATCAAGGCCCTTGTCCCCCCCGGTATCCCCCTCGAGTTTATGGAATGTGACCTTCTCCTTTTTATACAGGCAGCCTTTCATGTTTTTCAGCCCGAGAGAAACAACACTATGCATATGCGTTTTCATCACGGGGACCGATACGATAATATCGGCCTGTGCAGCCGTTCTGCACAGTTTGAGAGAAGAGATCAGGCGTCCTTCAGGTACGTCAACGCTCACAGGATCATCAGCATCCATATCAGTCAATTCGGACCCCGCCGGCATACAGTCATGAGTGATCCCTGCTGAGGCGAACGCCGTAATGGAATCAACCCCTGTTATGGGACTGTCACCGAGGAGTACCTGGGATGCTCCCTGTGCCAGGAAATATTCCACAGCAGCCATGATAACAGGCTTCGATGTGACAATGCCCTGTGTTCCGGAAGATACGCGTCCCATATTGGGTTTGACAAGCACGCACTTTCCCTGTATGTCAGGAATGTCGATTGTTTCCAGACAATCCCTGAGGGAGTCCCCGATGCCGGTGCCGATTTTTTCAACGCTGACTTTTGTCATATATCGTATCCTAACGCGGACAAGCCGGAGCAAAACAGGAAAAGCGACCCTAAAGGGTCGCACTACGACGATAAACGTAAAATTGTACGATTTTTGACGTAGTGCGAGGCTTTAGCCTCGCCTTGAAATATTATAAATATTCTTAGCATCTTTCACGAGATTTAAATTGTAAGGTACTAACGCGCTTATATTACCATACATATACGCAAAAGTCAATATTTTTCTGGAGGGTACAGGAATATTATGCGGGTTTCGGAAACCTGCCGGGGTCTAAAGACCCCGGGCTACCATGGGCGGACAGCGATACGGCACTGCAGTCGGGCAGGCGCGAGACCTGCCCCTACACGGGCGGACGTGCCAGAGCGCGTCCCTCCAGAGCGGACACGCGGGTCCACCCCTACATGCTCGTTCAGGGTTTGCAACAATACGTTCCTGCAGAATGCCGGGAGTTACCCGGATGCAGAAGGGGGCTCGGCTTCAGGGGGCGGGGGCGTCTCAGGCACTGATCTGATATACACATCGCTCTGAGGAAAAGGTATCTCGATACCCGCTTTCCGGAAAGCGTGGTCGATCATATAATTGATGTCACTAATAATATATTTCCTCTGGCGAAGATCCTTGATCCATATGCGCAGATCGAAATTGAGAGAGCTGTCAGCGAATTCAGAGAACATCACTTCAGGGGCGGGGTCATCTTTGACAAGATTATGACGTGAAGCGATATCAAGCAGGATCTGCTTCACCAGCTTTACGTCACTTCCGTATGCAACTCCAACGGGGATATCGATCCTCATAGTGATATCGCCCCAGCTCCAGTTTATCACCCTTCCTGCAATAAACTCCGAATTGGGAATAATAATGGCAATATTGTCGAACGTTGTTATCACGGTGCTTCGGATGCCGATCTGCCTCACCGTACCCGGTGTGCCTCCCACGTCAATGACATCCCCCACATTGATAGGACGTTCAAAGAAAAGGATGATCCCGCTTATGATGTTATTGGTAATGTTCTGCAGCCCGAAACCTATTCCTACGGCAAGGCCTCCCCCGATCACCCCGAGAGCCATAAAATTGACTCCCGCCAGTAATAGGGCCGTGATAATGCCGCTGCCGATAATTATTACGAAGGCCACATTGCTCAGCACCTGGGACGTGCCCGCGTCAAGTCCGGCCCGGGGCATCACATAATATAGCAGAAAATGTTTTCCCGTCCTGCCTATCACATAGGCAACAACGATCGTAATATACATTTTAAGAAGAACGCCGAGGCTTACCAGGACCGAACCGAAGCTGAACAGAGGGAACTGTACTGCCGCCGCAAGATCCCGGTGCGACATGCCTGCTGTCAGCAGAACGATATACAGGCCGAAAAAAAAGAATATGTTCCGCAGAAAAAAACGGAGCAACCGGGCCATACCGGTCCTGTGCTTGGCGAACATTAATCCGGTGAAAGAACTTTCCCGGTCCGCCTTCGAAAACCGTTCAAGAAGGTCTTCGGCATGCAGGAATTGCTTAAGCAATTTCTCGAAATAATTCCTTGTCAATTGGTATATGCAGCCGCCGATGATGCATGTCAAAAGCAGAAGGTATATTCGCCATCCCAGCCTCACATATCCTGCGGAGGCGGCAAAGGCCGCGAACAGGAGGGAGCCCTTGCAGGCGAAAACAAACCGCCGTCCTCTCACCTGTTCCTCAGAAACACCCTCTTTTTTCTCCGGAATGTCAAGCATCAGAGTAACAACAGCCGTAACGATCAGAAACAGGGTGGTAATATCCGCTATCAGCACCAACGGATAGTCAAGGACGTTCAGGATCAGAACGGGCACCATGAAAACGAGCAGGATCAGGAGAATACTCCTGAACCATACAACAGGGCCCAGCCTGAAGGAACGTGCGTTATCTGCTGACTGTGTCAGGGCGTAAAAGTTCTCAAAAGGCCTATATGCTCTTTTCAGGATTATAACGAGAAAAGGAAAGACGGCCAGTATGAAGAGCGAGAAAAAATAGGGTCTGAATTCCGTAAATTGCTGAGGCAGTATAGAAACGGCGGCCAGAAACAGAAGCCCTGTACAGAAAACGATCCAGAGAGGACGTATCACAGATTGTATGGATTTTTTGACCAGGCTGATCGGAATGTGGTCATTCAAGGGACTGTTACTGCCGGTCCCGCTGCTCATGTCCATTTCCGAAATGCTTTATCTTTTTCAACCCGGCACCTGCAAGGATACTGCAGAACAGCATCGCAATGACCAGAAGAGCGATCCTTCCCTTTTCAAGATCCGTGAGCATCCGCAGAAGCCGTTCCGTGTTCCTGCAGTCCCGTTTGAACGTTTCCCCGGTCTCATGCAGCGTTTCTTTAAATGTTTTTAATGATAAGCTACCGTGCTGACGCTCAATAAGAGTACGCGCGCTGTCTCCGGAGGAGCCCGTTCCTTTACTGCTGTCCTCAGCGGACAGTATCCCGCACAGCCCGATAAGCAGGAGAAGTACGGCCGCCTGTTTCATGTTACACTCTAAAATCCGGATTACAGGAATTTGGTGAACGTGAACTGCGGATCGTCGGTCTCGTCTTTTGCCTCTTCAGACTGAAGATCAACTTGAAATACCATCTGCTGGAGACCGTCATCAGTAACGAATGCAAGCACCACTTTATACACTTTTAGATCGGGATTATCCCCTATACGTGTCGGATCAACGGTAATATCAGAATTCGCGATACTCAGTCTGTCGAATAGTTCTCCGTATGTGCCTTCTGTGGGAGTTTGAACACTCCTGATAATCTCAAGAAGTTCTTTCTCCAAAGCGGCCCCGGTTAACGCCGACTTGTCACCGCCGTCCCCGCTTAACAGCATAACAGCACCCACGGCGAGTATTGTTAAAACTGCCAGAAGAATGATCCATGCAAGCCAGTTGTCTTTAATTCCCGAGCCTGCCCCCGCATGGTCCTCTTTTTTAAGGAATGTGCCGCATTTTACGCAGAGGACATCCCCCGCCTTTATAACCCCCCCGCAGGAGGGACAGACGCTGTCTCCCTCCTGAAGAGCGGGAACCTCCTCATCTGTTTCCGCAGGTCCGGCCCCTTCACCTGCACTCTCTTCATCAAGAAAAATAATGCTGATGCGTCCTACAACAATATTGTCCTTATGCTTGAGCTGAGATGTTGATATAGTGGAGCCGTTGACCATTGTTCCGTTCTTGCTGTCAAGATCAACAATGGAATAGTTGCCCGGCGACCCTTCGATTTTGCACTGCTTGCGGGAGATACCGGTATCAGCAAGTTTCAGGTCATTATCTCCCGTACGCCCGATCACAACAGAGTCTTTTTTGAGCTCAAATTCCTGTTCGCGGTTATCCGGCCAGATTATTTTCAGCTTAGCCATTGTTCTGCACCTTATTAATAATGTCACGGATTCTTTTTACGGTATTCGCATCAGTCTCTATGAAAGAAACACCGATATACTCCATATCCTCCTGCTTCTTAATAATAAATACGGCTTTAACATTCATATTGAGCACATCATTCTCTGCTAGGAATATGCTCACATAGAACGTATCCGAGTCCTTCTTCTGCATACTGTACGGATAAAAAATACAGTCCGGATGGATCTCTCCGGCCAGATACCCCTGGCATTCCTCACAGGGGGTCCATTCCATACACAGGCCTCCTTCACTGAGATTGATTGCGGTGCCCGGAAAGATGACTTTTGTCGCCTCAGTGGTTCCGTATACAAGCTTGGCATGGATATGCACGGGATAACGCTCGCATGCCCGTTTCTCAGAAAAAGACGGTTTTTTCTTCTTCAGAGACTTGTCCCGTGAAGCAACAGCTTCAGCTTTGTTCCTTGAACTGCAGAGCCAGCAGAGAGGGCCGGTGTCGGTTTCGAACAGCATCGGATCTTTAGTACCGCAACTGCTGCATGTGCCCATAGGGCTACCTCTCCTTCTCGCCTGTAATAGTGCCGAAAATATCGGACTTTCCAATCATCCGTACGGTATATGTCTTGCTTCTGTCAAGCCGAACAGATAGTTTAGTGCTGGTCATGACCCGTTTTGCCTTAATACGGCCCTTTTGAAAAAACTCAACCTGCACCGGCTGTCTGAAGAATTTCTCCCTGCCAATGATATGGTATTCCCCGCCGGCAATACCGCAGACCCTTGTGTCTTTTGATTGTATGGTATATTCAGTCCCTAATCTGTCCACTCTGAAAACAAGTTTGAGAGGAAGTCCCCATTCGAGCACGTATTCGGGCTTGTCCCCCACTGTGATTCCCCTCATCATCTCACCGACAGCATATATCTTTTGCCGTATATACCGTGAAGACATCTCAGCATAATATACTATGTACCTGCCGGCAGGAACATCGATTTTTTTGGACTGCCGGTCCATACGGTACATGGATTCCTTTCCTTTATCAATCCGTCTGAACAGAATAAAATCAGGTTCAAGCCTGTATCGCCCGCCGCTGAATTTGCTGTATCCGTCAATCTTTACTAACGCGGAAGGTTCTTTCTGCTCATCCTTCAGCAGTGACGGTTTGGCAACAGCGATATATTCCCCTGAACACGGCAGATCTACTTTATACCATTCGTCTTTGATCTTCATAAACCTGTTCAGGAAAAGCGTTTTTCCGTCTATCTCGATCTGATCAAAGCCGTAATCGTTGAATATACAATTGTCATTAGCATCTATGATCTTGACAGGGATGCCCTTTATCTCCCCTTTCAGGTACCCTCCATGCCGTATCCGCCATTCCGTCCGCCTCTGATCATGTGCATATATATAGCAGTCGTATTCATAGACAGTCTTGCTTCCTGCCGTCTTGGCATAAACACCCTTCACTGTAATAGGGCCGGCAGCCCCGCTGCTGTTCACTTTGACCCGTTCATGCGGGTCGAACGAGCCGCTGCCGTCAGCATCAATATTTACATATGTCCGGGAGCGTATTCTCACGACAAAATCATCAGTCCTGAATTTCTTGTCAGGCGTTTCCCTCTTCCTCCCTACATCGGCGAGAGAATACCCATCGCCGAACTTGGCCTGTGTGCGTGCGTCGTCCTTTGTTATCTTCTTCAGCCATCCGGGTCCTTTGTTCTGCACAGACAAACGGCTCACCCAGTTGGGGGCCTTGCCCACTTCAGACCAGTTCGGGATCGTTACCCGTTCAAGATCGAAGGATTCCCACGGAGCAGAAACCCTCTTGTCCTTCCGGTCCTTCTGATCCTTTTTACCGTTTTTATTCTGTTGTGTATCCTGATTATCCTTTTTCAGCTGAGCTGCCTCTTCTGCAGACAGGTATACAATTGCAAGCCTGGGACGCATTTCCTTGCGCGAACTCTCCGAAGAATAATACCAGCATTCCGAAGAATCCTGCGACGGGACGAGGATCATGCCGTGATTCTTATGAGGATACTTAATGATTTCTGCAACGATATCGGTCACATCCCAGGAATGACAGTCCGCTTTGAATGCGCAGCTTCCGCTCACTATATCCGCACGGAAATCTCCCCCCTTTTTCTTCCAGGGTTCTCCTGTCTCGGTCTTGTCCCAGCAAACCTTATTTTCGTTCCATGAAGGGATCACCGGATGCCACTTGGCGGAATTATCCGCGGATATACACATCTTCGGATACATATACAGTACAGCTTTCTTTATGTGGCTCGTCGGCTCGATCCGGGTTCCGGGAGAAAACGATATAAGAATACGGCACGGATATTCACCCCCTGCCGAAACAAGATGCCGGAAATCACCCATATTCCTATCCGGATAGTCAACTGTGATGAACGTGTCGCCGCAGCCGGTATAATCCAATCCCGGGGATACGCCAGTACGAAAGGAAACTTTCTTCTCCGCAAATACGCACGTATGGATTATCAGCAGAAAACCCAGTATACCCCATAGCGCGGCTTTAAGCCGCAACCAAAAAGTTATTGCCATATACGTATTGTACATTTCTTAAATATCCTTATATACACGACGCCGCGCTATAATCATTACAACAATACACGCCTGACGCCTTGCGGGATATGCTGCACATCTCTCTACTTTTCATATTGTTATACATGCTCTTGGTAATTAATATACAAGTTTTTTGTCGTTTTAAACGACAAAAAACTTAATGCAGTATTCATATCACTGTTTCTCGGTAATTACCCTCATATCGTCATACCATACACGGATGAATGATCCTCTATCCGCCTGGGCCAGGCATCCTATCTTGAAATATTCCTCTTTAATAAGGCTTCCTGACATAAGGGTCTTGACTACCCTGTCATTAACAATGAGGCGAAATTTCCTATTGGTCCTGTCTACCTGTTTCACGGCAAGCGTGGTAATTCCGGTCGAGGGCCATTTTTCTACGTTGAACCATTTCCACGGCTGCCCCTCGTTCTGCAGGTCCGAACTGGAAAAACATATATTTCCCTTGGCGTTTCTGACGAGGAATATCCCCTGCCCGCTCTTTTGTCCCATTATGCATATACCGGAGAAAAAGTCCGTGTTAGCATTATCCAGCATCATGTTAACACTTACATTGACAAACGTGGAAGATGGATAATTCTTTGAACAGATGGAAAGCAACCAGGATTTCGTAACACGCCCCTCAAAAAGCAACTTGTTGTCGGAAATCTGGATATCAACTCCGCCCCGCTCCTGTTCAAGCCAGTTGTTTCTTACGTCTTTGCTGTCTTCACGGTTGAAATCATCAAGGTATTCCCTCTGGTTCTTGGCAAGCAACAGCTGTGCGTATTTTCCTCTCGAATAGCTGCTTCCTATATCCTTGCCGGTCTTGAAATAACGGAGGGCTTCTTTTTCATTTCCCTGAACAAACGCTATATATCCCAGGTAGTCGTATGATATGGCGCGTTTGGGGATTATTCTCCTGAGACGCTCGACCAACGCGGAAGCCTCCTTCATTTTACTCTGCAAGATCAGTGCTTTGGCTGCACCGATAAATGAAGCTATCAGGTTCCTGGCGGACCGTTTCCGAAGCACTGCTGCGTATTTTTTTATTTCGTCGTCATCAGCCGCCTTTATGAGGCCCGAGTATATCTGATACTTCTCCTCGACAGTCTCAAGAATACTCTTGTATTCAGTGAATGCAGAAGCGTAATCACCCCGTTTAATATAATATTGGGCCAGCGTTATCTTCGGCAGGAGATAATCCTTCCGTGCCTTGTACGCTTTGTTCAGGAACCGGACACCTTCACTCTGCTTTCCCATCTGAAGATATGTGACTCCTAGCGCGTAAAGCCCGAAGTAATTTTCATCAAAATTTCCCGCTCCCTTAATAAACGCTTTTTCAGCTTCCATATACTCTTCGACAGCCTGAACCCTGTCTCCTGACCGTTCGAGAGCCATCCCTTTTTTCAGATGATAATAACCGATCGCATTCGCAACATCAGGCTTTGAAAGTATTTCTTCGGTTGTATATTCCTTAAACAGGTTTTCGCCTTCCTTGAATGACCCCTGTATTGTTCTGACCACCGACCCGAATACCCTGAGCTCCTGTTCGTCAGAGGGATCCCCGAATGCGAGCGCTTTATTGAAATACTTGAGCGCAGAATCATAAAATCCGAAAGAATAGTCCAGCATACCCTTCAGTTTGTACGCCTCGGGAGATGGATCCTCCCTGCTGAGTGCTTTACTGCAGTATTTAAGCGCCTGAAAGAATTCCCCCCTGAAGCCCAGGATAAGGCCGTATCCTGCAAGAGCATCCTCGTAGTCGGGAACCGCGGCAAACAGCCTATCGTAATATTTCTTTGCATCCTTGAAACGATCCTGCTTAAGAAAGCAGAAAGCGAGGCCTTCCAGGCTTTTAGGATCCTCAGGACGCTTTGAAACGGCTTTTTTATACCATTCTTCCGCCTTAAAGTAAAGCCGCTGATCCCTCAGGTTCTGAGCGTACGCGATCACACTGGGAAATGCGCCTTTTGAAACATCAACAGCCTTTTTGTAATGCAGAGCCGCAACCGGGTATTTCCCCTGCTCAGATAGAAAATTCCCCATCTGAATAAGAGAGGGAACATGGTTTCCCACCGATGCACAGTGCTGAAAAATATCAACAGCCCAGGTTTTGAACCGCTGATCCTCTTCAGCTTGTTCCAGCCCTTCCTTGGCAAGACTGTATTTAGCGTCAAAATCCTGTTTCTCCAGTGCGTCCAGTCTGTTGGTATACACTTGGAAAAGATCCTGGGAAAGGATGATATTTTCAATCTCATCCTTCGGGATATCGATTTTCAGTCCCTCATACCGTATCGAAACCCGCATGTTATCGAACCGGATCACGGTACACGAAATCCTTTCTCCGCCTTTCCTGATGACAGTATCATGCTGCCGTACCGTGTACTTCTCCTTTTCAGAAGGAGGATATGCCTTCAGCACATTATCCCTTTCACGTTTACTCAGGCTCTCCTGGGAATAAAGGACACCTATGCATATACAGACGGCAAACAGAATACGCTTGGCCATTACAGTCCCTCTTTATTCCAGAGAAACGGAGGTGAGTCGATATCAACTTCAGGTGCAGGGGGAGGGTCTATTCTGATCTCCACTTTAATCGATGACGTTTCCTCCTTGAACGGATTCTTATTCTTGCGGAGCCGGTACGTCTCTGCAACCCCGCTTCCCTGAAGTATCTCCTTTTTCTGTATGTTCATTGTCTCTATATCATACTTCTGGGAAGCGAGTGCGGTATGCATGATAAAAACAGCGACCATTCCGCACACGCACAGTATACTTGCGATAAGGATGAGTTTTTCAAAATTCATAGCTAAATACCTATCGGCCTGATTTTCGTGTTCCTGGTCTTTTTCTTCTTGGGGTCAGGTTTGTCCTCTGCCTGACTGTCCGCTTTCGGGGATGCAGACTCACCCTTAAAGGAGATCAGCACGAAGTCCATTGAAAGGGCAGCACCCCCCTCATTCTGATCGATCCTGATATTTTCAAGGAATATTGTTTCATTTCCCCTGTTCGGATCCTGGAATCTGTCGATGAAGGAGAGTATATTCACTGCATTGCCCGTAAATTCCATGTTTGCTCTGTAGAGGACGAACGTGAAACGCCCGTCTTCGGTCGCGGTGATCTCTCTTGGTTGCTGACGGATGCTCTCCAGGCTACGCAGTCCGCTTTCTACAGCTTCATTCAGCACCCGTTCAATAAGGTATATCATGCTTATATTCTCTTCCATCGCATCTTCGTCCGGCTTTCCGAAATTAAGGCCGATCTTTACCTTCATGCCGTGGAGGTTCATTTTCTTGATGAGCTTTGCCCTGATATCAGTGCTCAAACCTGCGTAAAACACTTTTTTTGATTCATGTTCGCCGGGTTTATACTCTTCAGGCAGGCTGAATACGCTGTCTTTGAATTTATCACCCAGAACGCTTTTAAGTTTCTGAGTGATCCTTTTCTGAAGGTCAATAGCCTTGTCAATATAGATATAGGACCGGGAAAGCTTCTCCCGGTCCATGTTCAGCATATTTTTGATCTTTTCCTGGTCGTTCCTCAGTTTCCTTCCCTGGGCTCTGAGAACCTTCGCCTGTGAAATATTCACGGCATTCCATATTATAAGAAGAATGAATATGGCAATAACCGCCGCGAATTCTTTTTTATTGCTGCGCCACATATCAGGAGCCCCCGTATCCGGATGCCGGATGCACAGTGAAAGATACGATAATCAGTTTTTTTTCGGTGTCAGAGTAATCTTCAATATTATCAACAGTAACAGATTTCACAGGCACCCGTCCCTCCATCTTTTTCTTGAACATTTCAAAAACATTATGAGCGGTTTGCGTTTCCGATTCCTTTGAATACACGGTGAGAACAGCCCTGATCCTGCCTGTCTTCGGATCGCGGAACGATTGTATGTTTTTCAGCCATACCTGCTGAGGACGCTCCTCATTAAAACAGTCGATGATTCTCAGCAAAAACTGGCTTTCCGTTCCGCGTAAAATGATGAACCGGTATTTTTCCAGGACATTTTCAGCTTCACGCACCGCTTTCCTGAACAATTGTCTCTTTGATTCTATACCTCTGTTCGTAATCTGGATATCACTGCTGATAGTATCGACCTCTTCCCTGATCCTGACATTATATATAGTGAACAGCAGAGTGGCTGCAAGAAAAAGAAATAGAGAAATATAGAGAGGAAGTTTTTTGTGAAAGAACTCTATCCGTTTCTTCTCCTGCTCCGGAAGGATGTTCATGGATACCATCTGATCACTGCATGATGAAACAGCGAGTCCCACTGCTGTAGTAAAGCCGGACGGAAGCTCGGTAATCTCTGCAACGCGCTGCTGCGGAAATTCCGAAAGACTGAGGCTTTTCAGGGGATTAAGGATATACACGGGCTTTCCAAGCAGGGATTGCCAGAACTGCAGCAGACCCTTAACCCGTGCCCCTCCGCCTGAAACATAGAATTCGTCAATGGACAGGTTCTCGAGACGAATATTGGTGGCTGCGAAACGGACCGAGGCCTGTATCTGTGATGAAATCTGGACAGCAGCCCGTTTCAGGGCTTCCGAAATCAGCACGGTCTGATCGTCGTCATCCTTGTCCGGACCGTCGATAAGTATTTTCCCCTTTTCCTTTTTAAGTTCCTCCGCCTGTGCTGGCTTTAGTTTCATTTCCTCCTGGATAGCTTCTGTAAATGTCCTTCCGCCGATAGGAAGGGTCCGGACAAAATAGAGATTGTTCTCTTTGAGAATCGTCAGTTCCGTATTATACGCGCCCACATCCGCAATAAGGATTGTTTTGTCTTTTATCCGCCCGAAATCAGTGATAAACGCATTAAAAGAGGCTAACGGACTGGGAAGCACCTGTTCTGCTTTCACCCCGGCGTTTCTCAGACCCTCGAGCATTTCATCGAGATGCCCGCTTTTCGCCATTGATGTCAGCACCGTGTATTCGTTGGACAGTCCCTTTGGCAACGCAAGGAGACAGGTGTCATAGGAAATATCCTCTTCGCCCACACCGCTTGACTGTACCTCAAAATCGACCATCATTGCCACTTTCCACGGAGGTACAGGCGGAATATGTATATACCTGTGAAGGACCCCTTTCCCTGATATACCGACCGTTCCTCTGCGCAGGGAATTTCCGTTAAGACGTCTTTGGATTATGTCCTGCAGTTGTTCTTCAAGTATGGCTTCCCTCCCGTTTATTTCGGCGCTCCCGATTTTCAGGGAGAACATATCCGTAAGGTAATACCGGCCCTTCTTTAGCTTTATCTCGACGATCTTGAGAAAATTTGAGCCGATATCAATACCTACTCCGCGTTGTGAAGCCATATTCTCCGGTCACTCCTTTTCTACGATAGTACAGCAGGTAGTGCATTTCTTGTCATAGTCGGCTTTCTCATCTGCAGTGAGGCTGTCATATTCCTTTGCGTACAGCGGTTCCTTGAATTTCGCTTCAAACACATACAGAGTGATAATAACCCTGTTCTGTCCGTCTTTATACGGCTCCGCAGTAAAAAAATAACTGTATCCCGGATAGTCACTTGATTCAAAGATATCGGACTTTGTGGCATCTTCCACATCTGCAAGAATCGTTCTGGTCCCAGGATCCTCCGCTTCTGTAAAAAGCGCGAACAGGTTGTGGGCCACAATGACCCGGGTAACACGCGAACGGGCTTCGTCCTGCGCACTGAATCCTCCCAGAAAAAGCGAGATTACACTCACGAAACCGAGGAGGAATACACCAAGGGCTACCACTATTTCAATGAGCGTAAAACCTCTGCTATTCATGTGCTGCACCCGGAATATCGATTATCAGGGTGAACAAGCGGCCCTGATACACCTCGTCACCGGCATAATGGATCCTCTCCTCCGTAAACCGTGTTCCACGTTCGTTTACCACAAAGGAATCTCCGTCGATCGAACTGTATGAAATCCATTCATTGCCGATCTTGAAAAAGCGGCGTTCATACGCAGCTGCTTCAGTGCTCTCATCCTTTTCAAATCCCTGTGCTGACGTGCACACTATTTTTTCCGGGGAGCCGCCTTCTTTCCTCACAAAACGGCTCACTGTCCGTGTACGCCTGTTCGAGTCTACAACCAGAAAGACCTTGACTTTAGCCGGAAATATATCATTGGCGGGATCACCGACCGGTGCTCCCGCCTCATCAAAAGCAAACGGATAGCTGTTGGAATCGACCCTGGTCGAATCCCATCTGTACGTTGCTTCCTTGTCCTCTCTCGGGTCCGAAACATCCCATGATTCCGTATCAGGAGCCCAGAACCGGACTTCATAGTGAAGGACATTGTTGGCAAGGACCCGGGCATTAGCTGCAAGCACAGACATCTGCATGGAAAAGAACTCGCTTCCATTAAAAAGTGATATCTTTTTCACAGTGCCCATATGGTCTGCCTTATATCCCACAGGTGCTTTCACAGCCCGGTAGAGCCTTCCGGCTTTCAGAAGATATCCCACTTCCATCAGCCCTCCGGCAGCTGCAAGAGTGCCGGATGAAAGCTCATTTCGGTCGTTGAACTGGTCATACAGCTTCATATCATCCGATTCATCAGCCGGAGTAACTGTACCGGAGGGATCCGTAATCGTGTATGTACCGGCATCCTTCAGAGGATAGTCTTTCATCTCATCGGAAATCGTGCGGACAAACCTGATCCGCTGAGATTTGTATTCTGAGCTCTCATCCGCGACCAGGTCCGCGGCAAGCCTGATATCCACAGCCTCAGCATCCTCTCGGGGGATGGGATGCCTGTACATAGCCGTAAAATCGTCCCTGAAAACGGCAAGCACATTGCGTGCCCGGGAAAATACAGTTTTTCCGGCCTCTCCTGAATGCCACAAGTCCATTCCGGACCGAAATAAGGAAATAAGAAGAATGCCAAGGAACAGAAAAATCGTTATCGATATCAACAGTTCAATCAGGGTAAAACCCAATACGCCGGATATACGGTGCATAATGCCGGTATTCTTACCGACCGGATTGTGCACGATAACGCGCTGATTTTTCATAAACATATAATTATACCAAGCAATTTTCCGTTTGAAAGCATAATTTAAAAAAAATCCGCTTTCTATTCAGTACCGCAGTGTTTCATATACTGCACTGCGTCCTTTCACTTTGAGGGTTATCTCCTCAACGACCGGGCACATTTTCCAGCTGAATATCCCTGTGCCCGACGGATCATATATCACGCTCTCCTTTGAAGCCTGCCACGCCCCGGAAACATACTCAAAGAAAACCCGTATCTCCAGCCTGTTTGTTTTACGCGCACCCAGGTCAAACGATACTGCTGACCCGCCCCCTTCACCGCTTTCAATCTTGAATTCCTGAAGGCCAGTATCAAAATCCGCGGACGTGCCTGATGAAGGATCCTGTGTCCAGTCAATATTCCTCCCTGCCCCGACAAGGACCCTCACGCGCGTACCGGAAGGAAGTGTTTGCCTGTCCCCGTTCTCGTCAAGCACTGAAGCCTTAACGGACAGGTCACTGTCCTCACCCGCAATACCGAACACGGTCTTATCCCTTGTAATGACCTTGCGGAAGTATATCCCGTGTGCAGGATCCCATCTGTGCGTCACACTTCCTCCCTCGAACCTGAGCGGTGTCCTGTCAGGATATCGCGCAGAGAACAGCGTGACAAGCGCATCCTCTGCATGTGAAGCGGGTTCCGATCCGAACCTGCCCCGCCAGAACCCCACCGGATTCGTGGAGTCAGGCTGCTTCTCCATACCGAAATACTGCCATCCGGTCATATCCCCTTTAAACGTATACCCGATAATCTCATCATCGATCTTCAGAAAACCGCAGGGGGGAAATCCTTCGGTCGACTGGACAAAGATCCGAGGCTTATCCTCATTCAGCTCCTCAACCGGATGTATGACTGTTGTGCAGGGTATTCCCTCAAGTATAAAGACCGTGTCCATTTCCCGCTGAACCCTCTTCTCTGAATGGAAACAGCCCCTTTTAATAAGCTTAAGCCGATATCTATCATTCTGAGGAGGACTAAGAGGATCAAATATATATGCAAGAATCTCGTTATTTATTCTGAGGAATCCAACTTTTCTGAAATCGTCGTTCTTTTGTATATTCGCGGACGTCCATGTGCGTGTGATCTCAATATGCCTGGTATTCGATGCGTCTATCGTGTCCGTGCTGTTTATCTCGCCTGAACCGTCAATTCCGATGATATGAGCGGTCCTGTATCCGGATCTGCTGATGCATATTTCGTCGACCTCAGAATCAATGGGATCCGTTCCATGCCTTGAATTGCCTATAACCGCAGTTTCGCCCAAAGCTGCAGGCATTTCGCCTGAAGGAAATTTTACGATCCGTGTACCTTCTTCATCATACTGGTATTCACGCTCTGTAAAATCATCAAACGCGATCCAGTGCCTGCCGCCGCTGTCAATGCCGGACCTGTTGATCCTCATCTGCTCCTTTGCGTTCTCTTGTGGCGGATCACTCCCGTCCTGCATGTCTATAATAGTAACGACATCCCTTGGATAATCTGTTCCGTCATTTGAAAGCATAGGGCCGTGGTTCATGTTATCTACCCTGAATACGGGTATCACCTTGTCATCAGGGCTGTGTTCCTGGGCTATATCCCCCATACCAGCAACGGAGCGCATGGAATCATCACCGATAAAATAATATTCGTCTCCTGTTCCCGGATTGTGCGTGAATTTTCCCGACTGGCACTCGTCGCGGCCGTACTCGAACCATTCCTCGCCGATCTGGATATATCCCCTTTTGGGACTGTTGTCGAATTGTGTTGCTGCCGGATACTTGGTATTGTCGCTGACGCCAACGGATATCACCCTGAAGATGATATCAGGGCCGGCCTGTTTGTCTGGAGGAAATACCACTGTCCCTGCCTGCTCTTCAGTAGTCTGAATAACGGACCAGTTGAGCGACGCAATGGTCTTGGAATCGGTTTTCAGATAATAAACAATAGCCTTGCTTGTATTGCTTTCGATCTTTAAAAACCCTTTATCCGAAAAATCATCGAAACTGTATGCACCCGGAGGAAGCGTGATGGCGGAGAATGTCGTGTCAAACCACCAGTCCGCTTCGCCGTCCGGCGGATTATCCGTTGTCGGCACTGTGACCTCCGGCATCTCTGTGCCGGATTTAATCGTATCCTGCAGCAACCCCTCGCCCCTCATAACATTCACAGCGACTATATCGCACGTGTACCCGAACAGAACAGCTCTCTCTTCATCAGTATGACTGGAAGCAGCGGTTCCTCTGCATCCGCGGATACACTGGTTAAGGGTCTGCGGCCCCTTGGAACGGTACTCGATACGCTCCTGCCCTATCTGAACCACGCCACTTTCAGGAAGTGTATCCGTACTGTCAACCTGAATGACCGTGGATGCATCGCTTATATTCTGGTCAAGGTCCGCTCCGGGAAAAAGCTTCGGGCGGATTGTCTGATCATCGGTATGCGCCGGATCGACTTTCCAGCACGGTTTGCCGTCAACAATGATCGCCATTTTGTTCTCAGTTGAACAGGCTCCGGAACCGAGCCGGCCGCCTCCCCTCACTACAGCCTTGACATGATACCACACGCCAGGTTTAAAAGAGGCCTTCTGCCTGAGTTCAGCAAACTGGTTTTTTATTGATGTATCAGCAAGCCTGAGTACAAGCCCCGGCTCATCAAGGGTCCTGTCGTACAGGAAACTCACGCGGTTCCTGAACTCCTGATTATTAACATGCCTGGTGTCGAAAAGATAATACCTGTCCGCGTCATCCCATGTCCCGGGCTTCAGCCAGCATTCGAAGCTGAATCCCTCGTACACAATATCGTCAAACTCAGGATCCCGCCTGAGCTTGCAGTCGTTGCCGTCATCCCCGTCATGGATCTCATATTCCAGAAAGTCCGCTTCCCCGTCGTCTGTACCCAGGGCAATGCCTTCAGGCGTAATGTCGTTCTTTGCAGCATCTGCTGATCCGGCGTCGTACACTGCTGCGGTACCCCTGTTGTCCTGGGCGCCTGTTGGGAGATAGATCCCCAGTCCCTTATCCCCGTTCAGGATCGTGGCCTTTGTACCCGAATCAGCGTGAAGAACGAATGATGTCTTTTCATTGTATCCTGTGTTCCAGTACAATTTCAGCGGTGCAAGTGTTATGTAAGAAACAATTGTACCAGTCGGATCACTCTCCTCAAAACACTTTATCCCCCCTGTTGTGCCGAAATCAGAGACCTGGAGCGGGTTCGGGCCTGTGAGCAGACCGCCCCCCCTTAACATGCTGTCATGCAGAAGTTCATACTGGGATGAAACTCCCCATACCGTTTCGCTCCCCTGTACGCCCGGGTATATATTTACAACGGTCTCCCTTATGGTCCTGAATGTCTGCAGGCCTGCATGGGGATTGATGACCGAAGATATTCCTGAAATACGGAATGTCCTGTCCGACGTGAACCGGAAACCTACTGTTGACACGGTCAGCCTCCGGTCATACGGGTTGAACGCGTGGAGTTTAATGAGAGCAGCCTTGTTATGCGCGGGAGTAGCCGAATCGATAACTGACGCAATATCATATTCCATAAACCTGTCAGGACCGAAGGGAGCTCCCTCCCTCCTTGACACGATATCCGCTGCAACAGCTTCGGCATCCTCTGCCGCGATTGTAACTGCCGATCCCTTTATTGTTCCCTGTATGCCCCACAAGACCGCCTTAAGGACCTTATACGACGCCGTATTGATATTAACCGGTATACGTTCCGGAATCGAGATATACGCGGCCCCTTCTGAATAGTTGTGACGCAGGCCGAACAGAAGCGAAAGTTTCATCCGGTTCTTTTGAGCGTCTGACACCGAGCATGAAACGCTTCGGCAGAAATTATATTCGCGGTCTCCTGTTTCCCGGTCCCGGATGTAGATCAGGGTTCCTGTGCTCACAACAGGTGAAAAACCCATATTTATGATCGTATCGTTTACCACACTGTCCTTGACCAGAACACCTGCCTTGAACCAGCGGCCTGTCTTTATCCTCTCATAATCTATCCTGAGGCAGTCCCGTATATTCAAATAGGAATCCCTGCTCAGATACCCGATATCATCCGGAGGATCCTGAGGAACCGGCTCTTTATCAATATTAAGGACATTCGCAATCTCTCTGATCCCGGATACTGCGCGGAAAGGCCGGTATGCTTCACGCGGAGCCTCCGGCGTTGAATCCTCGGAAACCCAGACCTGGTTCCCCTCAGGACGTACAGGCCACAGCACCATTTTATACGATGCCTGGGAATGTATCCCGGAATGCACAAGGTTGGATGCGAGCTGCAGGGTAAGCGAGTTCACATCTATCCGCCCTGTCTCATCCTGGACCCGGACTCCGCTGTGCAGGGGATTCCTGTCCTTCAGCTCTGCAGGAAGGTCATCAGGATCAAGGATCGGATCAGCCCCTCCTGTGCGTCCGTAGTGAATAGCAGGTTCATTATTTATAATCTCATCGCTCAGTGCAAGGGAATCTATTGCCCACTGAACAGACCCGTATGATCCTGTTTCCGTGATCTCACTGCGTGTCGAAGCATCACCGGTCCTGGTGAATCCAATCATCGAGATAAAGAACGGAACACCAATCAGAAGGAGCGCTGAAAGGGTCATAATAACCATCAGCAGGGCTATACCTCTACGGTACGTATCCGTATTCATAATTCCCCCTTGTAGATATTTCCAGTGCGGCCTATAACCACCGGAACGGACCTGAACGTATCATTCTCAAAATAAACATTAAGCGTTTCCGTACCCGGATACATTCCGTCCGGACTGAACGTGATATCCAGAAAATCATTATCAGGATTGCTGTCCGAAAGCCGTGCTTCGAGCGCGTCAATGCATACCCGGGAACCGAGTGACTTCTCCCCGAGAATGCCCCATCGGGAGATAACCATTTCATCTACAAACGCTTCGCACCCGGTGGCCCCGCTCAGCAACCGCATCCCGCCTCCCGTTTCATCTGAAAAAACTTCTCCAGCCAGCAAAGCGCTTTCAGCGACCGGGTTTCCGTCCAAATAGAGTGATACGACATTTCCAGCGCAGGAAAATCCTATATTGACCCAGCGGTTCATCTCAAATACAATACTGCTGTTTGATATCACCTTTTCAGTGCTGTCGTCAAGGACTACACTCCCCTTCAAATATACCAGGGGACCTCCGGATGGAACGAGGGAAAGGGTGAACTGGTTCTCCTTTTTTACAAACTCGACTTCCCCGCTGAGAGAGACGACATTACAAAAAAGATCAATATGAAATCCCTGTTCAAAACCCCATCTGGAGTTCTCGCCGAAATCAGCATCTTCCCCGTCCTCAAGCTGGAGGCATTGCCCCGCAAGGCCCGGTACGAATTCCCCTGATGTGGTAAAAGTCCTTCCAAAAGAACCTGAAGTATTCTCCATCATATAGCAGTCTGTGATATCCCTTCCCGTATAGACCATAACAGTTGCAGACCCTCTTTTGACGAAGCGGAGCTTTGCCGAACATCCGGTGTCAACAGCAGTATTCCTTGTAATATTCAGAAAAGCAGCAACACGGGACGCTTCGCTCTCGATCTGGAGGCCACGCGAAAACCCCACGAGATATGCAGCTCCTATACCCATGAGGACACCGACAACAGCCATGACTATAAGCAGCTCAAACAGGGTGAATCCGGAGCTCTGCCTACCAGTTGGTAATGATCTGCCTGATCTGTTTTTCATCCAGGTCATCTAATTCAGTATTCTCCACAAGGTCACTGCTGTCCTTGTTAAGGTCATCCCAGATAGGCCCCGGCGAAATGAGTTGAAATTCATATTTTTTTGCTTCGAACCTCCAGGGCTGCTTCGAGTCCCATTCGGGAACATAATCTGTGAAATGACAGTAGAGAAGAGGGTGCTTCCATGCGTCCACAATGCAGGTAAAGCCCTGTATCGAAGCTGTTTCATTATCCCTGAAACTCTCGTAGGGAGCATTCAGCCCCTTTTCCGAAAGAAGCGCGTTCAGCAGGCAGTCGTTATCGTTGAGGGTGCCGCCGCCCCCATCAGTAGAGGGTGGATAATCGCGGAAATCGCTGTTATATCTGTATAGAGCGCCTTCGATACGGTTGATAAGGCTTTCCGTCCGGGCGACTTTCGATTTTTTTATCGCCCCCCTGAGTGCAGGAAAAAGCATTCCCACGAGAAGTATGATGATAACTATAACCGTAATCAGTTCTATCAGAGTGAATCCCTGCTCTGTTTTCCGGTAGGTCCCGTTGCAGATCACGTGATATCCTCCTGTATTGGCCGAATTTCGTACGAAAAATGAAAAATCAGTACGTCTCCATGAAAAATCCGGGCTGTAAAAAAAATTCGTTATTTATACTTACATTGAGGATAAATGTTGATTGATATTTATATATATATAGATATTTATAAAGCAGAGCTTGTCGGTGATTTTTGTGCAATATTTCGCTAACCCGCGTATCTCACGAAAAAATATGCTGTTCTTTCAAGCGAAGTATGAAAAATACTTAAAAACTGAATTCATCCCCTTCGATTGCGATCATTACATCGAAAGATTCATCAGGATAATTATATTCCTTATATTTTCTCGCTCTGCCATGCATCCTGTATATTTCCTTGTCCGTATGTCCCGGGTCATGGTGGAACAGGAACACACGTTTAACCCCGGTTCCCTTCAGCACATCCATAAACAGGAACGGTGAACTATGCCCCCAGTGCTTTTTCTGGTGGCTTTCCTCAAAATCGTACTGAGCATCCACAATAACGGCATCTGCATCCTGTACAAATTCCTTATATTTTTCAGTCTGTTCGGATGCAAGAGTCACCAGCTCTGTATCGCTCATATATACAAGCGTTGTGGATCCGTCGCTCGCCCTGAACCCTGTTGACGTTCCGGGGTGGGAAAGCTGCAGAACACGGATCTCAATATTTTCCACTTCAAAAGGAGCATCAGGGGTGAAATTAATAAACTCTATATCAGCACCAAAATCCTCAAACTTGACCGGAAAATAAGAGGCATCCTGTTGACGGCTCAGTAGCTTGTGTGCCTTGTTAAGGGCACTGTAGAGCTTTATCGTGTTCCCTTTGATAAAGGCGGGGTTGAAAAACGGGAACCCCTGTATATGATCCCAGTGGAAATGGCTTAAAAAAATATGCAGCGTAAAAGGGATCACAGGACCGAATTTCTCCATAAGGTCATTTCCAAGAAGCCGCAGCCCGCTTCCCGCGTCAAAAACCAGGAATAGGTCCTCGAATGAAGCCTGAACACACGAAGTATTGCCCCCTAGCGTCTTTCTGTCAGCGTAAGGAAGATTCTGCAGGAAATTATCGATCGATTCGCTGTCCCTGATATCGTCAGGTGAGGCTTTTGACAGTATGTTCTTGATCTTTGCGGCAAACTCGCTATTGGTGAGGCCGGAAGCAACCGATCCCCTTGTGCCCCAAAATTTAAGTTTCATTGCTGTTTCTTTCGTATATAATGGCCATACTTTTTATATTAGGCCCCCGATCCTGGATCTATGCACTTCCGCACCTTATTCATACACTCGAAAACATCAATAGGTTTATCAAAAAAACCATCACACCGTATCTGTTCCGGATTCTTCTTCCTGACACCTGATTTTTCAGGTATTACGGCTTCAGCCATGAGCAGAACCGGTATATTATCAAGCAACGGGTCTTCAGCCAAACCTTTCACCAGTCTGAAATCCTCCGATTCCTTATGCAGTGCAACTCCCGCTATAAGCAGTTCGGGCCGTTTCGTATTGATCAGCCCTTTAAGGCAGCTGTCAACAGATGTGCCCTCTGCTTTGTACCCGTGGCTGACCAGGAGCTTCAGCAAACTCTCTCTGGTCTCCTCGTCGTTCTCTGCAACAAGTATCATTTCACCCGCCTTGAATGTCTGAAAAAAGATTGCTCCGAAAAAATTATACTTTTGTAACGCAGATGTCAAGTTTTTTTTTTCGGAAATGGGGGACATTGTTAACTAATTAACTTTTCTCCTGCCAGATCACATCTTGTCTACTATTTCAATAATGTCCCTGTAAAAATTTCAGATTTTTTTATTGACATATTTTAAATTTTGTTATAATGTATTATTATTCCATTTAATTAAATTACTATTTTTATTATTGGAATTTCAAATGGCAAGCACATTGCACAAATCACTTGATGTACTTGAAACAGTATTGAATATGAAGGGTAGACCGGTCACCCCGACACATGTTTCATCAACACTCGGTATCCCGCCTGCCACCTGCGTGCGGATACTCAAGGAATTCACGGCACGGGGATATATTCATCAGAAGTCACGAAGGGAGGGATATACTGCCGGGCCCGCTGTTTTCTGTTTTGAAGATGCTGGATTCTGTTGTTATTCCGAGATCGTGAAGACTTCTGAAAAACATGTGCAGGAAATCGCGGTCAAGCTCGGTAGGCTTGTTCTTGTCTCAACGTACCAGAGCGGCAGAAAATACATACTCAGACACTACAAAGGGTCCGGGCATACACAGTATCCGTTACAAAACTCATATAACGACCTGTATGACACAATCAGCGGAAGGATGCTGCTCGCACATCTGCCGGAAAATGAGTTGCTCAACTATGTCAGTCAAAACGGCCTTCCCGGTGATTCATGGAAACAGGTATCATCCAGAGAGGATTTGAAAAAGGAATTATCAACCATTAAAGAGATGGACTGTTTATGCCTCTTTCTGAACAATGAATACTGGGGGATCAGTGTCCCCATAATGGTCAAGGGTGCGCCTGTGTGTACGATAAGCAGTTCCGTGCTGCGAGAGGAGGAAGCTAAAAACGCTTCAGCTCTTCTTAAGGATGCGGCATGTCAGATCTGCGGTTCCCTTACAAAAGAGAACGTAACTGCGGTATAAACATATGAGTACCGTAGAAATCAGGGCACAACAGAAAGCAGATCATTTTATCAACAACGAGAAACAGTTCCATCTCGGCTTTCTGCTCACGGAACAGCCTCATCCCGGCACAATAGGATTATCCGAGGCAGCAACGGCGGATACTGCGGCAGGCGTGAAGATTATGCAGAATGTTGACAGGGACATCATTCCTGTTGCGGAAAAGGTATTCAGCAGTAAAGAGTTCCGTCTGCTCACCGATTCAATAGCCGATTCGGTCATAAATGGAGGAAAGGTCGTTTTTTCCGGGTGCGGCGCGACCGGCAGGCTAAGCATCCTTCTGGAAGCGGCGTGGCGTACGTTCTGCCGGAAATGCCGGCACAAGGCCCATATTCCGGAAACACCTGAGAATAATGTATTCAGCATCATGACAGGCGGAGACTATGCCCTGATACGGTCTGTAGAGTCATTTGAAGACCATATGGAATTCGGAAAGAGGCAGATCAGGGAGACGGGTGTTGGAAACGGTGATACGGTAATTGCGATATCAGAAGGAGGGGAGACATCTTCCGTTATCGGAACTGCGCTTGAAGCGATTGAAAACGGGGCGCGTGTATTCTTTGTGTTTAATAACCCCGCTGCCGTTCTAAAAAAGCATATTATCCGTTCGCGGCTCATTATCGACCATCCCGATTCAGTCGTCATGGACCTTTCAACAGGGCCAATGGCCCTTGCCGGCTCAACACGGCTCCAGGCTGTAACCGCTGAATTACTGATCATCGGAGCTGCTGTAGAAAAAGCCGCTCATAAAATATTCAGGCACGCTGATATCGATATTCCATTCGATTCCTGTGACGTTTTTACAGACTTGTTTTCCGGTCTTCTGGACGATCTGGAGTCTGAATCTTGTGTACAGACGATGTGCAGACTCATTGAGCTGGAACAGGGCATCTACTCTGAAAAAGGGCTGGTCACCTATTTCGCAGACAGCGCTCTTCTGGATATATTCACGGATACCACCGAACGGGCTCCCACGTTCATGCTCCCCCCATTTGTAAAAAGCGGTGATGCGTCATCATCCCCGTCATGGGCATTTGTAAAAAACCCTCTGTATCCCACTGAAAAGACATGGACAGAAATGCTCGCCAGACCTCCGCGCTGTCTTGAATGGACACACAAGGATTATGAAACCCTCGGTGCACCGGATGATATCATACACAATCCTCCAAAACTGGACAAGCAGGAGCTTTTGAGATTTACCATAGGCAACGAACCGTGTCCTAAACGTTCCGCTTCGGCAAAGTCAGTGGCAGCGGCTGTCCTGAGCGTTTCAGATACGGACAGGGAGATGTTCCTGGGACAATTCAGTTCGGCAGCACAGGAATATCCGCGAAACCTGATCATACATATCGGGGAAGAAGAGGACGCAGGCTTTATGAACGTGCCGTGCAGGATTACAAAATCCCCCTTGATGCTCTGGGAACATCTTGCTGTTAAACTCGTAATGAACACGGTCTCCACACTGACAATGGCGAAAATGGGAAGAATAACCGGCAACTGGATGAGTTGGGTCGAAGCAACGAACAAAAAGCTCGTTGACAGAGGCTCAAGACTGATCTCCGAAATCTGTTCAGTACCGCATGCAGAGGCATGTTATGAACTTTTTCTATCAATCGAACAGATCCGCAGCACGGACCGGCCCGGACAGGAAAAACCGTCACCTGTCCGGCACGCGATAGAAAGGATACGCAGGAGCCGTCCGGGCGCTCCCTGACTGGCCTCTCGGACATCCTTATTTCAACGTAACGCGATCTTTTTCCTAACATAAAAAGGATAATGATTATGCAGAATACTATACTGACATGGAGTAGAAAAAACGTTCCCGAAGAACTGCATCCGCTGCTCCGGGCACTGGCTGAAGAATATACAGTCACAGAACAAGAAGAACAGGGATGTCTCCATTTCCGTCACCGGAGTCGGGGGTTGTTGGTCAGACGGGAAAACAAGAGTGTCTTTATTGAATATGGTTCCGTTACTGAGGCGGCGCGGGGTGTAGGCGCACTTCTGGCCGACCTAGTCCCGGACAGTGGAGAAATCCGCGAAGAATCATCGTTCAGAACGTTCGGCGTCATGTTCGACTGTTCGCGCAACGCGGTCATGACTGTGGAATACGCAAAAAAATGGCTGCGCCGACTGGCCCTACTGGGATACAATTTTGCAATGCTCTATACCAAGGATACGTTCAGGCTTCCGGACGAGGACTATTTCGGCTACCTGCGCGGACGGTATACCCTTGATGAACTGCGCGCGATCGACGATTACGCGGCTGCAATGGGGATCGAAATGGCGGGATGTATACAAACCCTCGGGCACCTTGAGCCTGTGCTGCGTTGGAGCGCTTACAACGATATAAAAGACACCTCTTCCGTTGTGCTGACCACGGAGAAAAAGACATATCATCTGATCGACAAAATGCTCGACTTCTATTCATCAGCATTCCGGAGCCGGAGGATACATATCGGCATGGATGAGACCTTTGACCTGGGGCGGGGCCGACACATGGATCTTAACGGCTATACTCCGGGGTTCGAGATATTCAACAGGCACCTGAAAAATGTCACGGAGAGCTGTGACAGACGCGGGCTGCAGCCGATGATATGGTCCGACATGTATTTCCGTCTGGGGAGTAGGACACAGGATTACTACGACAGGGAATGCGTGATCCCGGAGAATGTCAAAAAGGACATACCTCGGAGTGTTGATCTTGTCTACTGGGACTATTACCATGAAAATGCCGGGTTCTACGCGGAATGGATCCGTCGCCACCGGGAACTGGGGTTCGACCCTGTAATGGCTTCCGGGGTCTGGACATGGGCAAAGCTGTGCTATAATCACACATATACGGAACGAAGAGGCGCCCCCTGCATTGATGCCTGTATACAGGAGAAGGTAAAGGATATCTTTTTCACCATGTGGGCGGATAACGGTGCAAGCTATGACCTTGACTCAGCTGCAGCCGGCCTTGCCTGGTGTGCTGAAATGAATTTCGCAAACGGAGTAGCTGACGATACAGTACTGTCAAAGCGATGCCGAAGCTTGGGCTGCGGTGACTTCCGCACAATCCTGGCGGCAGGCGGACTGACTGATCCCGACCGGGACAGTTCCGGTATCCATACGCTGTGGGACGATCCGCTCCTCGGGGTCTACTGGAAGAACCAGAAAGGGAAAACAGGTAATTTCTGGGTTGAAACGCTGGAGGAATACACTCGAATCGCTGAACAGCTACATGAGACCGTCCGTAACGATTCAGAAACCTTCACGCACCTGTCCCTGATCGCGGAATTCCTCTGTGCAAAGATCCGCCTCAAGCTTGAACTTGATCGCGGCATTGAAACACAGGATACGGCCATTCTTACAAAGATCAGGGACTCCATTCCAGATATGATGGACATGACAGACAGTCTGCTTGCGTCATACCGGAACCACTGGATGGAACGGTATAAGCCGTTCGGATTCGAGTTCATCCAGATCAGGCTGGGGGGGCAGAAAGAGAGATTCAGGGAGCTGCAGAAAAGGCTCGGTGAGCTTATCTCCGGCACTGTCAGCTCTATCCCCGAACTTGAGGAAATCGCAGAACCGTCCACCCTCTCCTGCAAGTTCGAAAACCTTGCCACGGGTTCGTATTTCGTGTAGAAAGCCCGCATTCTCTAGAATATATCAGGAGGAGCCGTGTCGGGCTGGATCTCCCCCGGGAGCGTGCGCGGGGAAACCGCGGGAAGGCCTGCGGTGCTGCGGAGTGTGGACTCCAGCTTTTCAACGGTCCGCAATTCTTTCAGCGCACCGTCAATATCAACGATCTGTGTTGCGAACCAGTCCGCAAATCTTCCAAGCCCCTCTGCTGCAGAAGCTGCCTGTTCTTTTGTAAGCGTGATCTCCGGCTGTACAGAAGCGGTAGCCTTCCTTCCGCCCGTGAACCACCGGATGTCCTCCGGTGATGGGGCCTTCTGACCGCGGCAGGCTGCCTTAAGGGCTGTTGCCGCGTCCGCAAGGACCAGCGCTTTCTTGGCTCCCGGCTGGGAATAGTACGGCTTCTCCCCTTCCGGGTCAAGCCCGTTGGGCAGAAACGCTTCAAGCCTGTGGCGAATCCGCTTTCCCTGTTTGATGTCCACAAAACTCAGAGAAATCACGGCAAGTGTAAGGTCCTTGCTCATATCGGGCGGTTCCACGTCCAGAGCGACCATTGTGGCGCCTCCTCCCTCGCGCGCGGACAAAAAGAGCGTGGGAATCTTCATCCTCACGCCTTCTATATTCTTTGTGTAGTCGGGTACCCCGAGTACATCCGTTACTTCAGCGCCTTCAGCAGGCACAAGAAAGATATTCACACCGTATGCCACCGGTGTGACCATGAAATCGAATTCACGGTCGAACACTTTGGCGATCTTCTCGTCATTTTCAAGAAAGAAATAGTTGCCGCCCTTCACCTGAAATATCTCGTAGGCGAGTTTCTGTCCGAAATCTATACCGAGTCCGAATGCACTTATGCCGATACCCTTTGCAGCGGCCCCTTCCATCATGGGTTTGAATCCTCCCGCCTGTGTTGCGCCCACATTGGGACAGGCGTCTGTCAGGAGGAACACGCGTGGACTCAAGTCTGTCTGGGAAAGATGGGCAGCCACCTGCTGATACCCGAGCTTGAGGCCTGCCTCGATATTCGTGCTGCCTCCTGCCTTGATGCCTGATATGGTTTTCTTGAGTTTATCCCTGTCAGTAACAGGTGCTGAAAACCGGAGCACCCAGGCCTGACTGTTGAAAAGGATCAGGGCGAGACGGTCCTTCGGACCGAGCCTGTCAGCCAGTACGGCAAGTGCCTTTCTCGCAGCCTCTATCTTGCCGCCGTTCATGGAGCCGCTCACGTCAAGAACAACAGCGAGATTCAGGGAATCCCGCCTGAATCCGCTCATCTCCATGTCAATGCCGAAGCCTATCTGCACCACTGCCTCTGGCTTGTTCTTACCGTACCGTTTTCCCCACGCAACCGATGCTGAAGCATACAGGTCTCCCTTTCCCGTTGGCGCGCCTTCAAGGGGTATGTCATGCTCGGACAGAAACCCCTCAACGCTGATCATTTCCGGCGCAGGGACTTTTCCCGCATCGATGATCTTCCGGGTCTGGCCTATATCCTGCATGCCGCCCGCAGTGACCCCCATTTTCTTTCTGATATTCCCTGCTGCTGAGCCACCGAAGCGCATAGCAAGCGGCTTTCCAGCGGATTTCATACTCTCCATTTCCTCAGCAGTATGCTCCGGCGCAGGAGCCTTGCCGGTTTTGTGTATCTTGTCAAGCTCCCTGTAAAACGCGAGCGCCTCTTTTGACAGCTTCGAAGGTTTTACGTTTTCAGCCGGGTTAGTCGTAATGCCAAGGTCGCGCACTGACCGTATGCTGGCAGGCCTGTTTTTCTGCTTCTGATGCATGCCTGCACCGGTCTGATCCCCGGGATCCCCTCCTTTGCATCCTGTCAGATGTAAAGCGCACGCTGCAAAAACTGCAGCTGCCGCGCACAGCACCCGTAATTGTATTTTCCTCGTCCTTGTTCTGCATGATCTTTTTTCCATGTTCCTTCCTTACATACACTATTATTCGCTGAAAATAAATAACATCATTGTAAGCAGTTAGACTGCAAAATCAGTTAAAAGTTCCATTTTTTGTTGGATAGGGGTTGGCCTTAGTGGGGGACAGGCAGTCTTTCTCACGCTGGAGTGACGGTCATAAGAACTCCCTGCAATGACTTCCTGAACACTACTTGTCGTATGCGGCCTTCACTTCTTCGCGTGACACAGCGCTGAACAGGTACTCATCCGGCACCACAAACTGAAACAAGTTGCCCATGCCCCACGCCCCAATCGGTATGTTGAACAAGGGATGGTCCTTCCTGATCTTGCCTTTCAGCTGCAGACCTCTGAAGATTATGGCCAAACACTGCATGGGCCGGTGAGACACGACAAAACTACCCAGCCCATTCCGACCGTTGTCATGGGTCCACGTACCGTAGTCTTTGTCAAATGTTCTGCTGTACGACGAAATTGCCCACGCTTCCTTCTTCTTGAGCTCCTCTTCCATGAAGACTCTGGTGAACGGCCCAAAAGCGGGTTTCTTGACTCCTTGGGCAAACTCCTCCCACGCCTTTATTACCCCCCAATGAGCAGCTCTCAATTTGCCGCCCGCAGGTGGCTTTGACTCGTCTATCTGATAGACCTTGTGGCGGCGGCTGTAAATGGGTTTCCCTGTTTCAGGGTCATAATAGGAGTACCAGCCTCCGTACTTCTTCGATTTCTTCAGCCAGGTTACGTACTTCCTGACAGGCTTCAGGTACTTCCTGTCACCGGTCATCTCGAAAGCCCTCAAGAGCATTCCGGGAACGGCACCAGTGGCCGGGTCCATTGAAATCGCTGCCGGCTCGAAATGACGGGCCCTGATCGGCTTATTGTTCTCATCATACTGCTGAGCCCAGCCACAGGCATTCTTGCTTTCCAAAAACGAAGCAACCATCCAGTCAGCAGCCTTCATGAATGATCTGAGATACTTGATGTCACCGGTTCGACGATACATGGCCAGCATCAGGGTCATCTGGTCGCTGGTGGTGTAATCATTGTGCTCACTGCCATTGTAATGCCCGAAATGGTATCCGCATTTCTTCGCGCGATGATAGTAATGAGCCCAGCCACCATTGGGATTCTGTGCTTTCAGGAGGAACTCCAGTCCTTTTCGCGCAGCTTCCATGTATTCCTTCTTGCCGGTGAGTCTATTCAAATACATCAGGAGAATGATCGGGTGCGATTGAATGTGATCCTCAATCGGCGTAAGGTCCGGCCATATTTCAATCTTGAGTGAACCATCCTTCTTCAGCAACACGCCATACGGCCACCAACCTTCTTTCTGCTGAATCTTCAGAAGCATTTGCCCGGTCCTCTCTGCTGCCTTAAGGTATCGCTTGTCATTCAATACCTCATAGGCGATTGCCATATGAAACGCGCCCCGACTGGAATTGCCATCCTTCATATAACAGGCATAGTTCCTGGGATTGGGAACGACAACCTTGCTTGAAAGAAACCTCATATCAGAAGGAACGCTATGGGTAAATGCCCAACCACCCGTACGCTGCGTCTTCAGCATGTAATCCAGATGACTTTTGAGCTGCACTTCTATGGGTTCCAGTCTCTCACCTTTGAAAAGAGTCGCGTCGGGTAGATCGCGTTTGAAAGCAGCCATGGGCTTCTGCGCGTTCGGCCATTTTGTGCCAAGTGCGCGGTCTGAGGTAATTGTATCAGCATATACTCTCACCTCATCTACCAGCCCATAGAAGCCTTTCTTCTTGGTAGAACCCACCATCGGCGGTGTGCCAATCAAGAGTGCCAGGAAGTTCTGTCTTCTGAATTCACACTTGCCTTTTGCTGTCTCACCCCCCAAACCCAGAAGTGCCCGGCCCTTTTCCATGTCCCATGAAAAGCGGACATGGACCCAATCTTTGCCGGTCAATCCTGAACAGTCTATTCTTGCCGGTACCGCATCAGCTGGTGCAATTGCACTGGGACGTCTCTTGCTGTTCAGTGCCAACCCAAGGCGATCTTCATAATGCTGATATACGCGCAGGGCAATCGTATTGTCCTTTTCCTTCACCACTGCCATGGATGTACCTTCTTCACCCAGGGTCTTGAAGCTTGTGCCTGCTGAGGCAATAAGCGAAGCAAGCCAATACTCTTTGCCGTCATTCCAGATACTTTTGTCAAGTGTCTTGACGTACAGGGATACAGTACCGCGGGCCTGAGGAACATTTGCACCATCAATGATCAAGGCCGATCTGCCTGCAATTGATTTGCCCTCATGGTCTTCGAACTTCGCGCTCTTGCCGCGCCTGCCTTTGGGGACAATCCTGACATTGCCTGCTGCCGCAAATGGGTTTGGAGCTCCTTCAAGGGCATGAAATCCCCGTTCAAAGGGGATGTGCAGGAGCGGTTCTTGAGCCAGAAGGCTGTTCGCAGTGAAAAGAGATCCCAGGATGATGCCCAGAATCGGATAATACCTGCTACTCTTCACCTCTCTGGATCCCTTCCCCCCGGCTTCCCTCGCCATGGATACATTCCGTGCCGCGGTATCATCTCCTCCTGCGGCGGGATCTCCCAGTCGGCCATGACCCGCTCGTGCAGTTCCGCGCAGGCGGCCTTGAACCCGGCATCCGTGGCCAGGTTGGCGGTCTCGCAGGGGTCGTTCACCATGTCGTACAGCTGCGGGATTTCCGTGTCCTGGTGCACGTATTTGAATTCGGGCGTGCGGATCATGCGCCACGGTGAACCCCACGTATAGAACTCGGAGAACGCGGCGCGTCCTTCCGTATCCGCCTCCCCCCGGGCGACCGGCAGAAGACTTTCGCCTTCCAGCCCTTCCGGATGCTCCATACCGGCAGCATCCATGAACGTGGGGAAAAGGTCCAGCAGCTGCACAATCTCGTCGCATTGTGCACCGGCAGGAAAATGTTCAGGATGCACGCATATGAGCGGCACGGCCACAGCCCCCTCGTACATATACCCCTTCTGGATCAGGGTATGGTCAAAGAGCATTTCGCCATGGTCGGAGGTGTACACGATGAGCGTGTTGTCCATAAGTCCCAGATCCGCGACCGCAGACAGGAGCTGGCCTAGGTTGTGGTCCATATAGCTCACGTTGGCGTAGTAGGCGGCTGTGGCATTGCGTGCCGCCGGCTCAGAGAAGCGCTCAAGGACCTTGTCCTTAACAACCATCCGCCAGTGCTGCGACTCGGGCACGTTTACAGGCTTCTGACCGAAGTCGTCCGGCAGGTCGATATCCTCGGGCTTGTACATGTCATGGAACTCGGAAGGAGCCCACCAGGCGGGGTGCGGCTTTTCAAGGCCCATGCACAGGAAGAACGGACCGTCCCTGTGCTCGTTCAGGAACTGCTTGGACCGCTCCACCACCAGCGCGTCGAACATAAGCTCCTCGGCCAAATCCACGGGCTTGTTCTCGCGGTTGTATATGTCGACCCCGTTGTTCATGTACCTGTCCTTGTTCTCCTCTCCTACAACATCGATGTAGTCCTGGAGGTCGTACGTATAGAACCTCAGGCGGCGTTCGTCGTAGCCCAGGTCTCTCTCTGGCGTCTCACCCATGACGTGCATCTTGCCGATGGCCCCGGTCACGTACCCGGCCCTGCGGAAGGTTTCTCCCATCCAGGGGGCATCCACGCGCACGGGCACCTTTTCGTTATTGTCGAGTGCCCGGCAGGTATGGGGGTACTGGCCGGTTTGGATCGAGGCACGTGAAGGCCCGCACAGGGGCGATTGACAGTAGGCCCTATTGAACTGCGTGCCCATTGACGCCAGCCGGTCCAGGTTAGGCGTTCTGACCATGGGATGGCCATAGCATCCGGCCGCATCGCGGCGGTGCTGGTCGGATATAATGAGCAGTATATTAATGCGGTCACCCATATCTTTCTTCTCCTGAAATATAAAACTGACGCATTACTGTTCCGGATCGCAAACGGGGGGAAGTTGTTTTTTATGCTGTGAGTGGTTAATCATGGACACCACATGTTCTTCTGTCTTAGTATGGGGCGTGAAGTTTCCTTTTTCCGCACGGGCAATGATCCTGTCAAGTTCCTCATACGTGACCCCCATCTCTCCTTCATCGGTCTGCCCTTTCCACAAGCCTGCGGACGGGGGTTTATTTATTATTTCCTCGGGTATATCGAGTTCGTTGGCCAGCTCCCTGACCTCAATTTTCAGAAGGCTGCCGATAGGCAGCATATCTACTCCACCGTCACCATATTTAGTGAAGTACCCTACCGTAAGCTCGGTCCTGTTGCCTGTACCAGCCACAAGGTAGTTTCGTGCATTGGCGATGTAATACAGCGTCAGCATCCTGAGCCGTGGCTTGAGATTGGCATCCGCGAGATCACTTCCCTCGGGAAGCTGTTCCTGGAGGGATGTATACACACCGGTCAGATCCACGAATTCGGTTTCGATATCAAAACGTTTGGCACAAAGCAGGGCATGCTCTGCATCCTCCGGATCGGATCCGCAGGGCATGATTACAGCGACCATGTTTTCGTCCATTGCCTGCTTCGCAAGCACCGCGACCACAGCTGAATCTATGCCTCCGCTCAATCCCACCGCAATACCGTTAAGACCGCTGTCTGCAACCTGTTGTTTCATCCATTCAGAAATACATGCCGCTTCTACCATACGTTTCTCCGATCAAAAGAGATTATCATGTATTTTATATTACCCATAGCCAAATCAAGCAAAAAATAAAAATTGTCTTGATATCGACTCATTTTCAGTAAAATTATACCAGTCCGGATTAAGCGGGTTTATGCATTCATCCCGGCACAGGCACAATAGAAGGAATATACTCAGATGAGCGTGATTTTCTATATCGGTGTTTTCCTGTTCGGATGTGCTGCCGGCAGTTTCATCAATGTGTGTATATACCGGCTTCCTCAGGGCAAATCTCTCGTTAAGCCTGGCTCATTCTGCCCCTCCTGCAGCGCACCCATTGCATGGTTTGACAATATTCCGCTGGTTAGCTTTCTACTTCTCAGGGGAAAATGCAGATCCTGCAGTAAAAAAATATCGTTCAGGTATCCGGCAGTGGAGCTTCTTACAGGCCTTCTTGTACTGTGGATAGTGTATGATTGTCTTCAGGACGGCAGGTCTGTATTCGTGCTCGGGGTATATGTATATCTTACACTGGGACTGATTACTGTCGCGTTCATCGATATGCATCATGAAATAATCCCGGACGAGATATCTCTTATCGGCATCCCTGTCGCATTGATCCTGTCTGTCCTTATCCCCGCCCTACACAGGGATGTTCCGTTTTTCTCTGCACTGGTCGGAAACGGGCCTGCATGGATCAACGCCGGCATCTCATCGCTTGCAGGAATAGTGATCGGAGGAGGAACCCTGTGGGTCATAGGAACTGTTGCAGGATTTCTTCTCAAAAAGGAGGCTATGGGTTTCGGGGATGTCAAGCTCATGGCAATGGTGGGAGGCCTGACAGGCTGGGTCTGTATGCTTATGGCGTTTTTTCTGGCCTGCGCTTTCGGATCGATCGTGGGCGTTATTATCATGATTAAAACGAAGAACAGACGGATACCGTTCGGGCCTTTCCTTGCAGCAGGGACATTCCTCGTCCTTCTGTACAGCAGGGAGTTTCTCTATTTCTTTACCGTGGTCTATCCCGTGTGGATACGGAGAATCATGGGCCTGGGTGCTTAAACAAATTCACTGTAAATTGAAAAATTAGCATTTTAAAATAAAAAAAAGGCGGCCTGAACAGGCCGCCTTTTTTGCGTAATACAATTCCGGCACGTTATTTGAGGGACATGCCCCCTTTCTTCTTCCGTTGAGCCATTTTCTTCTTTTGCTCCTCTATTTTCTTTTTAACCTCTGCGCATTTCGTCTGTATCAGGCTGAATGCCTCAATTTTATACCGGTGAAGCTGATCCAGCTTAGCACGCTGCTCATTGGTCAGCTTCTCATATCTCGCTTCCTCATACTGACGTTTCTTTTCCTCCTGTTTGTCAAATTTTTCCCTCAGTTCCTTTACGCATTCTTCAGCCTTCTTCTTGTCCGCAATGCATTTCACCACCTTAAAGCTGTTCAAGGACAGGGATCCCGTAGGGAAACGGATATCCTTATACTTTTCACTCCATTCCTTAACAGCGAGAGGAACTGCTTTTTTCAGGACCATATTATCCTCTTTGACCTTTTCCGTCTTTTCCTTCGCCTTAAGCTTATCAATCATGCCGATCGATGTCTCTCCCATGTAATTCTTCTCGATATATATCGCATAACCGTACCTTGGCGGACTCGACGAGCCGCTTACTCCGCATCACCCTGCCTCAGCTTTTTGAGGAAGGATAGAGACTGCCGACATCAGTATACTTATAACCAGCACAGTTTTTTTGAACATGGCTTTCTCCCCAAATATGTGAAAGACCAGCAATAATATGCCGTTACCTGTATATAATACCTCTTAATATCTGGTGCTGTTGACTATTATTAATAGTATAATGCAATAAACATTATTCAAGTTTTTTTTATTAATTTTTGTGCACATTGTTTTCCCGGCAGATTGTATGAGTAGTGGTATCATCCCCGCCTGCATACTCATTCCTCATGATGTGTGTATGTCAGCCTTCCCTCTGCCTCCGCTTTTTTATATTCCTCGGGAAGATATTCTTTGACAAGCTCTATCATTTCCCGGTCAGAGATCGCTGTTGTCCGGTCTTCAACCTCATACTGGGCATTAACACACTTCATGATCTTCACCAGTTTTGTCCTTTTTATCATGTCCCTGCCGTGCAGGTCAAGGAAATTATTAACCCACAGATACACTCCTTCAGCACCTGATTTATCAGTAATTGCAACTTCCGGCGGACGGTTTAAAAGCTTTTCAGTATCAAAAATATTATATATCCGCTCATCACGGGCCAATCCCCCTGCGTGAATACCCGCACGGGTCTTGTGGAAGTTATCCCCGACCAGAGGATACCGTACCGATATTCGTGTACCGATAGAGCGGTAGTAGTCCGCAATCTCTGTAATTATTTTTGTATCAATACCGCACATATCACCTTTCAGCCCGATAAATTCAATAACTGCCCCTTCCAGAGGAGGATTACCGCACCGTTCCCCGATACTGAGGAGAGTACAATTCAGTGCAGAGCATCCGTAAATCCAGGCTGTGGTTCCATTGACAAGCACTTTATGAAAATCATTATGACCGTGCCATTCAAGTCTTTCTGAAGGTACCCCCGCTTTATGTATCATTGAAAGCACAAGCTTGGGTATGCTGCGCGGAAGCGCAGCTCCCGGATAGGGGATCCCGAACCCCATAGTATCACACAGCCGCACTTTTACCTTCATATTCCCTTCAACCTCTTCAGACATTCTCATAAGCTCCTGAAGGAACGGGACAACAAAACCGTCAATATCAGCCCTGGTAACATCCTCCAGATGGCAACGGGGGCGTATTCCATGTGAAAGCGCCTTCTTGACTAATCCTGTATATTTTTCAAAAGCCTTTTTTCTATCCAGACCGAGTTTTAAAAAAATGTGGTAATCAGAGCATGATGTGAGGATCCCGGTCTCCTTCAGCCCCATTTCTTTTACCAGATTGAGATCCCCTTCCTCAGCCCGTATCCAGCCTGTAACTTCCGGACAGCTGTATCCTCTCTCAAGGCATTTTGAAACAGCATCCCTGTCCTTATGGCTGTAAAGAAAAAATTCAGTCTGCCGTATCACCCCTTCGGGTCCGCCCAGACGGTGCAGAAAATCATAAAGCTTTACAATCTGTTCAACCGAATAGGGAGGACGCGCCTGCTGACCGTCCCTGAATGTTGTGTCAGTAATGCAAATGTCGCGTTGCCTTATTTCCATGGGGTGTATTTCATACGTATCCTCACCAAGCTCCTCTGTTATCTTTGTATCAAATACGATATGGGGAGGCGTGTTGTGAGGAAACATGTCACTGAACAGTCTAGGTTCAGAAATTTCAGTTACATTTCTCATGGGCCGACTTTCATTGAGTGGATATTTAAGAAATTATGCATGAGAATACGTATTATTTCTTCTTCTCAGCCTTTTCCTGTACGAATGACTTGATTGCTGTCAGGATGTTCATTTCAAGGGAAAAATCAATACACCGCGCGATTACATTCTCCTGAACTTTCAGAGGTACCGGAGCAAAATTAAGGATACCTGTAACTCCCCCTTTGATCAGATCATCCGCGACCGCTTGAGCAGCTTCCTGAGGTACGGTTATAACCCCGATCTCTACATTGTGTTTTTTGAGGAAAGGGGCCATTTCTCCTGAAGAATAGATCTGAATCCCTCCTTCTGACTTCCCTTCTTTGATCGGATCGGAATCAAAAGCGGCTATATACTCGAAATTCGCTTTTGGAAGATTGACATAATTGAGAAGAGCTGAACCAAGCCGCCCCACACCGACAAGAACTGCTTTGCGCTTAACGCACAGTTTCAGCGAGGATTTAATATGCTCGAAAAGTTCACTGACATTGTACCCTCTCCCCGGCTTACCTATCTCCCCGAGATAACTGATGTCTTTTCTGACCTGATATGAAGGGATTCCCGTCTTTTCCCCGATCTCATCCGAAAAGATTATCTCTCTCCCTGCTTCCTTCAGCCGTTCAAGAAGTCTGTATATCTGACACAGCCTGCGGATGGATATTTCAGGAATCACTGGAATTCTTCTCCTGTACAAAGTAAAAAAAGAAAGCACAAGCTTGTAATGTATACCGGACTACTGTGGAAAGTCAAGAAAAATATATAAAGAACTTAATTTGACAAAAAGTATTACACGTGATATAATAGGGTTGCCACTGATCAATTGGAGTTTACGATGATTTCCCACACGTTTATCCATATACCCGGCATAGGCCCTAAAACGGAAATGCGTCTCTGGATGCAGGACATTACCACTCTTGACGAGCTTGCATATACATTCGGAACCGATACTGAACCCGACGATGAACATGGCGGGCGGTATTCACGGACGATGAAGGTCATTGAGGATTCGCTGGAGGCGCTGAAAGACGAAAACTGGGCCTACTTTTACACAATGCTCCCGGCACGGGAACAATGGCGTCTTATCCCCTGTTTCAAAAAACCCGCTTTTCTTGATATCGAGACAACAGGACTTGGGTTTCTGAATAATCACATCACCATGATCGGCATATATGACGGTTCTTCAGTCCATTCGTATATTTACGGCAGGAACATGGACGATTTCTCACGCGATATAAAGAAATTTGATGCTGTTATCACATACAACGGCAAAACATTCGACCTCCCGTTTATAAAGTCCTGCCTGGGAATAACGATAGACCAGCCACATATTGACTTGAGATACCTGCTCGCCTCACTCGATCTCAAAGGAGGCTTGAAAAAAATTGAACGTGATCTGGGTATCGAACGGGAAGGTGCAATGAAGGATATCAACGGGTATATGGCTGTACTTCTTTGGAACGAGTATGCATGTAAAGGAGACAGAAGTGCTCTTGAAACCCTTGCCGCATATAATTGCGAAGACGTAATAAACCTTACTCCCCTCGCAGCCAGGGTTTACAATATGAAGCTTCCTGAAATATTCTCTCACCTTATATTACCGGAAACTGTCACACACCCTGAGATCCCATTCAGGATAAACCCTGCCCTTGTGGAACGCCTACAGCATTGTAAATTGTAAATTTGGAATTTTTAAATTATCATTGTTTTTCTTTTGAAATACCTGAGTTTTATGGTACTATTGGGCACCTTTGAACGCTTACTGAATACGTATGGAAAACAAGCCGAAAATACGAAGAGAACTGAGAGAACTGTCCCTTCTCTTTGAAATCAGTCGGACTCTTGACCAGAGCATCGACCTGAGAGAGGTCGTATATCCCGTGCTTGAGCTGATATCCGAACACACAGGAATGGTCAGAGGAACGCTTACGCTCCTCAACAGGGAAACGAACGAGATCGTGATCGAAGCCGCGCTCGGCCTTTCGGAGAAACAGAAAAAGAAAGGGAGATACAGGGTAGGTGAAGGTGTCACCGGCAAGGTTATACAGACAGGAAAACCCGCAGTTGTCCCCCGGATATCGCAGGAGCCTTTTTTTCTCGACCGGACCGGTGCTCGTAAAAAACTGGCAAAGGAGGATATATCCTTCATCTGCGTTCCCATAAAAACAGGAAACACAGCGATCGGCGCCCTGAGTGCAGATAACCTGTTTGATAAGAAGGTATCTCCCAATGAAGATGTACGGCTTCTTTCCATTATCGCTTCAATGATCGCTCAGGCTGTAAGGCTGCGTCAAGCCGCGCAGGAGGAGCGCGAGCAACTTCTTGATGAAAATACGAGACTTAGAAAAGAATTAAGGGAGCGCTTCCATCCCTCGAACATTACAGGAAACTCTCATGCAATACAGAAAGTGTATGACCTTATCGCACAGGTATCCGCAAGCGACACCACTGTGCTTATACAGGGAGAAAGCGGAACCGGCAAGGAACTCGTGGCGCATGCCATACATTACAACAGCGAAAGAGCACCGAAACCGTTTATCAAAGTCAACTGCGCTGCTCTTCCGGAAACAGTCATTGAAAGCGAACTGTTCGGACACGAAAAAGGGGCCTTTACAGGTGCTGTTTCAGAACGCAAGGGCCGTTTTGAGATCGCACACGGGGGCACGCTCTTCCTTGATGAGATCGGAGACCTTTCACCCGCAACCCAAATAAAGCTGCTCAGGGTTCTTCAGGAAAAGGAATTTGAAAGGGTTGGTGGAACAGACACGGTACAAACGGACGTGAGGGTGATTGCGGCAACCCACAGAAATCTGACCGGCCTCGTACAGGAAGGCACATTCAGGGAAGACCTGTATTACCGAATAAATATTTTTCCCATTCATGTGCCTCCTCTCAGGGAGCGGAGGTCAGATATCCTGCTTCTTGCCGATTTCTTTGTGGAGCGGTACAGCAAAACGAATAATAAAAATATCAGGCGGATCAGCACGCCAGCAATTGATATGCTTGCAGCCTACCACTGGCCTGGAAATATACGCGAACTCGAAAACTGCATAGAACGTGCCGTGCTTCTCAGCAGGGACGGCGTTATCCACGGACATCACCTTCCCCCCACGCTTCAGACAGCCGAAGCAAGCGGAACTGTGCATACGGGCAGTCTTGAGGACACTCTTGAGGAAATGGAACGGGAATTGATCCTTGACGCGCTGAAATCCTCGCGCGGGAATCAGGCGAAAGCGGCACGGTCCCTGAATATTTCCGAGCGTAAAATGGGGCTCAGGATCGAGAAATACGGGATCGGCCCTTCAAGATTCAAATCATGATCTCTGTTTCTGCAGTAGCCTGCCTATTCTGAGGCGTATGGATTCAAGTAACCTGTGGTCGCGTGTGTGTGTTGTCCAGTCAGGAACGACCTTGTCTGACACATCTTCCAGTATCTTCTGTGCCTCACGGTCCCCGGAATCAGAAAGTTCGCGAGTCATCATAAGATATTCATAATCCTCCAGGGATTTTCTGAATATCTCCCACCGGATCGATGAGGTTATCTGATCCTTCATCATAATGTCCCTGGGGGGATAAACCATAAAAGGGTCGCCGGCAGGCCAGCGGTTCGCCGTGTTATCATCCCATGGATTCAATACATCCTTGTATGTCTTGTGAGCGCCTCCCTTCCAGTAGTTATATCCCCAATGCAGAAAACCGGGGATCCCCTTCTGGAAGCATATCCAGAAAATTATCCTGAGCCTTATGAGGAGATAGTCGATGAATCTGTTCGGCCATGGGCCCTGCGGACCGCAGCAGTAGTAGACCCATATATCCTCTGGTGACCGTATACCTGCATCAACGAATGCCTGGTAATGTCTTTCAATGGGTACCGGATAATCAATCAAGGATGCATATTCAGGCTTGCCCACGGCATCAATGATCCTGATACCGGGTGCAGCCCGCTTTACAAGCCTTGCAAGCCGCGAATACTTTTCTACCTGGTCTGATAAGGGTTCGTCCGATATGTGCTGTACGTAACGGTTCTGCCAGCCGCGTTTCTCAAGGTGTGACCATAAAGAACATATAAACTGTTTGAGGAAACTCCTGAACTCACTTCCGTGGGCGTTCAGTCTGCGAAGCTTTGCCTTTCCCGTGCTGTCTACCTCCCAATAGGAAAGACCGTTCTGGCTCCTTGCCGCGATATGACCCCCTTCAATAAGCTTAAAGCCCTTTCTGAAAAACATCCTGCACCACCTGTCAAACAGGGTAAAGTCAAAGCTGTATTTTTTCCCCTGTCTTTTCACTCCAACCATCTGGTCTGCGGCCTTTTCACCGCCCAGGTATTTCGTGAGAAAGACATTCTGACGATGCTCCGCCATATCATCACAGAACCTCTCCATAAGTTTCCAGAAAGACGCGCTCCATAATTCCCTGCTGTACCATGTAGCTATCTGATCAGGAAAAAACCAGTTCGTAACAAAGATGTTTGGTCGGCTGGGGATCCTGAAATCCCATACACGCACCTGGAATTCAACTTCCCCACTGCACTGGACATGGGAATACTGTATTTCGTTCTCAAATGTATGCGGCTTTCGTATTGCCTTAAACCGTACCTTCCCCCTGTATATCCCGGGAGATGTATGTTCCGGGACCTTTACCTGCACCCATATAGATCTTACAGGAGGCGATTCCGGGCCGGCGACAGGAAATATCCATTCCTTCATCAGGGGATCAGGAAAAAAACCGGGAGCCTTCCTTTCAATGTCCCCTTCAGACTGTTTGGCAGTGTTCCATTTCACTGGCACGTATTCAGGATATAATATGGTTATGTGCTCCTTCCCGATCCTGTTCCTTCCTTTGCCTTTAAGAGCAGAGGCTTCGGCTTCTATACAGTTTACACTGTATCCATAGGTCCGGAAACCGATAATAAACGATTCAGTTTCACCTCCGGCAGCATATAGGACAATATTCTTTTTCGCTCTTTTGGGAACAGTATCGTGAGGGAATATCCTCATCATAGGATTCTGTACCCAGTAGCGTATCGATCCGTCCGGCATGTTTATACTCCTTAAGATAGTAGGGTGGTCAGACTACTAGAGTCTGGCAGCTTGTGCCTTTAATAAGTTTCCCATTGATCCTCATCTGCAGCATATTCTCATCCGTGCCCTTGAGCATATCAATCATCCTCTGCGTTGATATATCGGCCATCTTTTCAAGATCAACTTTTACTACAGTTATAGTACAACCGTCCAGAGAAGTCTGCCGGTTGTCAAGACACACAATACTGAGATCCTTCGGAACAGACTGCCCCCTGTCACGCGCTGCATGAAGCAGGATTTCGGCATGTCCTCGTGTAAAGACCACGGCTGCTGTGGGACACGGAGAAAGCTCCAGTATCCGGTTACTCTTATCACGGATATCCTCTTCAATATCAAAAAATGCTTCAACAACCCGTTCTTCTGTAAAAGGAATATTATTCTGCTCGAGAGTATAACGGTATCCCGCGCACATGCCTATGGAGTCAGCTTCAGGAAGGGGGTTCCTGGTCGAGGATCCCATTCGTCTCCCCCCAAAAAAAGCAATGTGCCGGTGGCCCAGATCGATCAGGTGCTGAGTAGCAAGAGACCCGCACCCAAAAGCGTCTATTGCAATACAGTCAGTATCGCACAGAGGAATAAAATCCACAACTACCAGAGGTATCCCAGTGTCTTTCAGCCCCAGAATATAGTCGTTGTCCATAATTCCCACAGCAAAAATACCGTCCGGCCCGAATGATCTGCACTTTTCAAGCGCGGCCCGGATAATGCTTGTTCTGTCCGATGCGCCCGGAGGAGGAGTCAGCACTTCGACCCGGTCCCCTGCTTTTTCAAGATGGTTCCGCATCCTCTCAATAATGATCCGGTAGGGGTGGCCCTTTTCCTGTATCTTCTCCCGTGCATGAACGAGCACAGCAATGAACGTCCGATGGTGTTTCCGGACGGCAAAGGTTCCCCTCCCCTTTCTTCGGGTAAGAAATCCTTCTGTCTCAAGGATGTCAAGTGCTCTGCGCAGGGTCATCCGGCTGACCTCGTATTCCTCTGCAAGTTCGGGTTCCGGAGGAAGACGCTCCCCGTCCTTAATCATTCCGTTGTTTATTTTTTTTCTGATGGTTTCACTGATCCGCATATATACAGGAGTATAATTTTTCATATTAATATCCCAAGATGTTCCTTCCGTTTATCTGGATTCATTTAATTTCTTTTCCGCCTTAGCCGCCATTGTATAGAGCGCTTCAGATTTCTTCTGCCAGTCCAAGCAGAGATAATAGAGCCGGTCCGCACCTCCACGCCACTGGTCCTGATAAATGAAGCGGCGGAAATCCCGCTGCCGTGTGTCAAGGAGTGCCTGCACTTCCCCCGCCAATCCCTCTCCCAGTGCGGCACGTTTAGTTTTGTCAAGAAGAATTGTTTCAAGAAAGATCCGCGCTTCAGCCTCCTGAAGGCCCTCGCGCATCATTTCGAGGCGAACCGTGCTTACCGGGCCGTTCTTCCCCGGCGCCAGCAGGTACCGTACTCCGTACGCTACATTAAGCTGTCCCCAATTACTCTCCGGATACCGAGCACAGATACATCCCTGGTTGCGGCCGCGCTTATCCTTCATCACATCCCAGAAATCAGCACCGAGCCGACCGAATCCTCGAAGTCCGGTGGGTGTTCTGCCGTGCCCTCCGCATGCCATGAGAAATCCCTCTACGCCCGCGCGGAACACGGAGGGAGGCGACGAGGACCAATGCTCCCAGCTTCCGCCTGTGGAACCGCATCCCACCCGGGGAAAAGAGGTTATGAGTTTCGGATTGCGCCATCCGTACCTCCGTCCACTCGGCCACGATTTCCAGAAGCCTGTGTCTTCAGGATCGTAAACACCCTGTGTCAGGATAAAAGAGAGATACGCTACATTGCCGTGCTTTATTACCCGGTACTGGTGTGAGTGCGCGACCCACCGGGCATCCGGTATCGCACTCTCAAGGTCTGCCATGCATTCCTTTGTCGGCCCGATATCCCCTGCAAGGCCCAGCATCAGGGAATCTTCAACACCGTGCTTTTTAAGGATATCCTTCATGCCGGTCAGCACGGGTTTCCAGAACAGGCGTGCTTCCGGAGTGCCCCACTTGGGGCCTTCCACCTCCTTGAGTGTGCCGGTGTTCGGATCCTTGACCGTATACAATACACCGCTGTTCCCGGCCTTACCACCCCGCCCGCGTCCCTCCCATCCGAATCCGCCCGTATACTGGTCCCAGCAGTAGAGGCATACAACAGGTATTGTACCCAGGTGTTTGACAGCGGTTTCCAGATATCTATCCGGTATGCTGAAATCGTGTGTATACGTGTCATTGCCCTTGGAAATCCAACGCACCATTGATTCAGGATTGCCAAAATGCGTTCTGCAGATTAGGGGAAGATAGACCACCTTATTGCCAACACCGCTCAGAAGACGGAACGACTTCTCTATGAGACCGAAATGTTTTTCGGACCACATAGGCACATCATATTTCATAGCAACGGATTCAGGCGACTGTATAATGCCCACATGCGTGGTGAACGAGGTCGGATCAGGCAGTGTCCAGGAAACAATCTTCAGTTCAACCGGTATGTTAACTGGATCTATAGTATCAGCGCTAAGCGTGACAGTGCCTGAATAATCGCCCGGCTTCGTGTCCGCCGGAATATCAACAGTGAACCATACCGGCTGTACAGCCGCTTTAGAACCCGTGTTCACCGGAACCTCTGAAGGAGCTTCCTCTTCAAGCCCGTCAAAATAGGCGGGGTTGCCGCTGAGCCGTGTAAGCCCCCGCCAGTGCCCGTCAAGAATACCGTACCGTACAGCAACCGCCCGTGCGGGAATCACGCATCCTCCGTTTCCTTTCAGGTCTCCCGCCTCTGCCTTGAGATTGAGAATAGGTGCAGCAGAACCGATAACCGCTTTGCCCGAAAATTTCCCGTTCCTCACGCCGATAATCTTAATACAGGAGATATCCTCGCTCGGAACCCCGTAATCAGTTGCCCGGACCCGCTGCACAACAGGATGAGTCCAGACCTGTACGGACCGGGGCCGGCCTATATTCGGTACGATCCCCTTTCCTGAAGAGGAGGAAAGCCTGACTTCTATAAGAGCGGCGCGTGACCACCAGTATGAGTTCCGGTAGCTCCACATCATCCGCCCTTTGGTAAACATCTCTTCGGGTGCTACCGAGCGGTGGATCTCTATAGCTATTGTATTGACACCCTTCCGGAGCATTGCAGAGGGAACAGTAATATCCTTGATGCGCCGGATCCTCTTTTCAAAACGGTCAGGGAAATACTCTCCCCTGGACCGCCGCCTTTTTTTGATACTGAGCGTTTTTCCTTCGGGATCGAGAAAGGCCTCTTTGGGATAGGGTTCTGCCGGCGTATCCGGACCGAGAGTACCGTCCGGAAGGTATGCGCGCGTCAGTTCCTTTCCGTTTATATACACCAGAGCTCCGCCATGGAAAGCAACCGAAAGGGTCATATTGTTACCCGATTCTGCAGTCTTGAATGTGCCGCGTATGCAGAGCACAGCAATGCTTCTGTACATGTCCATATATGCCACAGGGCCATAAACAGCAGGCCAGCGGGAATCATCGAATGAAGGAGCCATCCAGTCCGCAGAGGGAATTAATGAAAATTGAGGCCCTTCAATAACCTTGAAATTTCCGAAGCGTTTCTCCTTCGGTACATGCCGGAGAGAATGAGGTGGAACCACCTGAACAGCATTCACGACCTCCCCGTTTTCGCGTATCACCAGTTCAGAAGCAGGCACAAGATGACACCGCCACAGACCGCGGGTATCGAGAACCGCTGTGCCATTTTCACCGGTCTCTCCGTAAAGAAAGGAAAACATTACACATGAACACACAAAAAGAGATAGAAAAGCTGTTGTTTTCTGCATCTCTTACTCCTTTATAAAAATATGTACATTGTATACAAACTATACATAGTATACTTTTAAATTTTCTGCTTGTTGACTTTTTTTATATATTTTTTCTATATTTTTCAATACCGCCGTTTTCGCCCTTAAATCCGGTTATTCTTAACCCTTTTTTCACTTGACATCCCGAATAAAACCGGTATAATATTATTTTTCTTTCAGAAAAATTAAATGAAATGGAGACAATCATGAATATATCAGTCGCGTTGAACAGATACAAACATATACGCTATGCCTATTTTCACTGGCGCGTTCACCTTTCACTGTATAAAAAACTGCTTCTGTCGGCAGGCATGGCGTGTATTATAGGCCTGAGTGCCCAGATAAAAATCGGGCTTCCCTGGACACCGGTCCCCGTAACAGGACAGACCTTTGCTGTTCTTCTCACAGGTATTCTTCTGGGAGGCAGGTGGGGTGTCTCGGGTGTATGTATGTATATCGCTGCAGGCGCAGTGGGAATCCCCTGGTTTTCAGGATTGAGAGGAGGCGCTGCTGTGCTTGCAGGCCCAACCGGTGGATATATCATAGGATTCATACCCGCTGCTTTTCTGGTCGGACATATTTCCGACACCTGTGTGAAATACCGGAAGCTCCCGCAGATGTTTTTTTTAATGGCCTATGCCAATTTCATCCTCATATATATTCCCGGCCTCATAATCCTCGGAGCATACTATTACGTTATCCTGGGCAGATATTTCACTATTTCCTCACTGTTGCTCACCGGTGCCGTCCCCTTTATTGCCGGGGATATACTCAAGATCGCTGCTGCCGCCCTGATCGGGGCTGCGATCACGCCTGACAAGCCGTTTATCAGGGAGAACGGACACAGGACATAATTCGGAACCCGTCTCGTACTTTATTTCATGAAATCGGATATACCCCCGGCCTGATATGTTTATATTCAAACAGACTGGTATCAGCTGGACACTGGCCAGGGGCATCAACGATTATTATCATCTCCCCCGCCTCTTCAAACACAGCCCTGAAATGGGTCTTTGATTTGGATACAATAATATCGAAATCTGAAATCTGCAATACCTATTCTGAATGCGTGTTCGTTATTCATGTGTCACTTCTTCTCTTGTAATAATCCACCTTAGGAGTCTGCTTCACTTTTACCTTTTTCTTTCCGTATCCACATCTTTACAGAGATTACAAGCATGAATATTCCGAATACTATCTTAAGCTGATCTTCGGGCAGACTGTTTGCCAAAAGCGCACCGCATACCGCCCCGGGAAGAGCAGTCGGGATTAAAAAAAGAAGTGAAGATGGTTCTATATGTTTAAATTTCCTGTGAAAAAAGGCACCGGCAATGCTTGTGGGGAGTATAACTGTCAAGGAAGTGGCCATAGCCTCATGAATGTGCAGTCCAAAAAAAAGGTTCAGTGCAGGGACCATAATAACTCCTCCTCCGATACCGAGAAGGGCTGAACCGGATCCTGCAATAAGTCCGAGCACAACAAGCAGAGGGAACTGAACTGACAGGGCAAATGCTGCAGTTTCAGGAATTCGAATAACATGAATATATTTCAGCCCCACAAAAACGAGAAGCAGGGCAAATATCCTGGAAAGGATTTCTCTTTTCAGAATTTTGGCTAGAGAGGCCCCGAACCGTGCACCGATCAGGGAACCTGCGATTATACCCAGAGCGCATATAAACTGTATATTCTCGGGTTTCCTGATGTAGTGTGTTGTTATCCCCACTAACGCACAGGGCCCGATAAATGCGAGCGACGTGCCTATGGCCTTTTTTATATCAAATGCAAAGAAAACGGTCAGGGAAGGGACCATTACAGCTCCACCCCCGATACCCAGAGCCGCACTGCTCAAACCGGCAACAAAACCAAGGATCATCAGACCGATACTTCTCATTTTCCTACAGTCTGTTTGCTGCAACTGCTGCGACCGCACTCCGTTCACTTTTTGTGAGGGTGATATGCCCCTGAATAGCCTCGTCCTTCAGCCGTTCAGCAGTATAGGTAAGGCCGTTGCTTGAAGAATCCAGGTAAGGGTTGTCAATCTGATACGGATCGCCGGTAAGAACCACTTTTGTCCCTTCCCCTGCCCTGCTTATAATGGTCTTAACCTCATGCGGAGTGAGATTCTGGGCTTCATCAACAATCATGTACTGCTGAGGGATTGAACGCCCCCTGATATAGGTCAGGGCCTCCAGTTGAATAACATCATTGTTGAATAGATTATCGACTTTTTTCTGTGTTGACACACTTTCCCCTTTTTTGCCCCTACCGCCTCTCAGAAGATAACTGAGGTTGTCGAATATCGGCTCCATCCAGTGAAAGAGTTTTTCCTCTTTACCGCCCGGAAGGTATCCGATATCTTTTCCCATCGGCACAATAGGACGTGAAACGAGTATCTTGTCATACCTGTGCAGCTTTACCGTGGACTGAAGCGCCGCGGCAAGAGCAAGCAGAGTTTTTCCTGTACCAGCTTTGCCTACAAGCGTGACGACCTGCACAACAGGATCCATCAGGAGTTCAAGGGCCATGCGTTGCTCTTTGCTCCTGAACTTGATATTCCACGCTTTTTCATACTGGGGAGTAAGATGCATCAGCTTGCTGTTCTGGGAAACACGCGTCAGTGCTGTATGTTTCGGGTTCGCCGCATCTACAAGAAGTATAAATTCATTCGGATACAGATCGTATCCTTCAAGGTCCTCCAGTGATTCATCAAAAAAATCTGAAATCACTTTAGAAGGAACCTCGATCTCGTTGTACCCTGAATAGAGCTCGTCAAAATTCACTTTCTGTTTTTCAAAATCACTCACATCAAGGCCCACCGCGTCAGCTTTTATCCTCGCATTGATATCCTTGGATACGAATATGACCTTTTCTCCCTGCTCATGAAGAGTGAATGCTGTAAGGATTATTTTGTTGTCGGATATGCCGCTTACTTCAAGCACTGATTTATCAATTTCCATTCTGCCGGTTATTATCTTCAGTACTCCCCCCTTGTTATCCATGGGAACACCCTGACCTAGATGCCCTTTACTTCTAAGATCATCCAGCGAGCGGATTACCTGACGGGCGTTCCTTCCCAGTTCATCATTACGGCTTTTAAATTTGTCCAGCTCCTCTATGACCTGCATGGGAAGGACAACTGTGTTGTCTCCGAAAGCATTTATCGCTTCCGCATTATGAAGAAGAACGTTTGTATCCAGAACAAATGTTTTTTCCATAGCATGCTCCGTTATTTACATATCTTGTATATTAATCACTGTATTGTCCCTGCGTGCCTTCTCCGCAGCGAAAACCATCATATGGGTCTCAAGGGTCTCTTCCGGCCCTGAAAGAACAGCTTCTGGATCATTATTTCCTACCGCACTGATAAAACTTTTTATAAGACCCAGATCACCGCCTCCATGGCCGCCAAGGATTGAGTGGTCGCCGGAGACTGTATCGATTTCCTCCCATGTGTCGGTCAGGAAATCAAAATGGCGGATCATCGAACCGTCCCCTTCAAGCATCCCTTTCGTCCCGAAAATACGTGTCTTTCTGTGGGTTGCCTCTGTAAAGGCTGTCATAGTCAGGGAAGCCGTGGCTCCTCCTTCGAAAAGCATATTCACTACCTGGTTGTCCACGACATCGTTATCACAGGAATACACACATCTGCCGTAGGGGCCGTTTGTAATCGCGTCAGTTATGCTCTCTTCAGTGACGTCAGGAGCGAGAACATTCACAGGCCAGTCTGTACTGCCCCATGTAATACGTCCAAGATATATTTTTTTCGCAGAGTAGGGGCATTTCGGCTCATATGCACATTCAATGCACCTCTCTCCCGCTCCTTCCGGTTTTTCATCCTCACGGAAATGTTTTAATGTGCCGAAGGAAGAAACTGATTTACACGGAACCCCCATAATGTACCTGATCCAGTCAAGGTCATGGCAGCATTTTGAAAGGAGCATACAAGATGAATCATCTTCTCTGCCCCAGTTGCCCCTGACAAAGGAATGAGCCTGATGCCAGTACCCGACCGGCTCAAGCCTCTGGATATTCACCAAATCCCCTATTACCCCGGCTTTGACAAGCTCTTTAATATTGTGGGTATATTCGGTATACCTGAGCACGTGACATACAGCAAAGATGATGTTGCTGCCTTTAACTGCATTCACGATCCGCGTGCATTCCTCCTGTGAAGGCGCCATAGGTTTCTCAAGCAGTATGTGATACCCCTTTTTCGCAAATACGACAGCAGGATCCGCGTGCATCGCATCCTGCGTTGCGATGATTACGCCATCCGCGAATTTCTCCTTTGCCGCCAGTGTTTTCCAATCCTCGGCAGTATATTCAGGACTGACAGAATGCTCTTCTGCTATACGCTTCCTATACTCATCCCTAGGTTCGGCAACTCCCACGACCTCAGCCTGTTCGGGGTTTTCAGACGCATACCGGGCATATCCTGTACCGCGACTTCCCGCACCGATTATACATAGGGATACTTTTTTCATACGCTCTCTCTCACGAGATATAAACTGTCATTTTATAACAACGTTGTGGAGCCATTTTACCCGGTACAGCAAGGGACCCTCCCCGTAATCGAATTCCCCGATACCTATCTCCTCGATCCTGCTCTGTTCCGGCACTTCAGTTTTCAGTCCGATCCTGATCACTTTCGCAATTTCCTTATCGGTAAGCCCGCTTGCAAGCGTAAAGTGGGGGAACCAGTTGCCCGGAAGCGAATAGTCCGACAGGGAGTGCTCCAGACTCTGAAAATACTCGTGAAATCTGGAATGCATATTCATCAGCCTGTGTGTTACCGTGGGAGCTATAAACACGGTTCCTTTCGGATTCAGAAATGATCCCATGCTGGAAAGCGAAAAGGATATAACTGAAATATCTTTGATAAAGGAACTCAGTCTGCTCAAAAACGGATCAATATCCAGCTCATTATACACAGCCAAGGTGATATGGGGACGCACACCTCTGTCGATCATAAAAGAACTGACCCCGGAATCTCTAATCTGATGCCATATGTTTTTTATATACGTTTCGCTTTCTTCGTCTATGAACATGGTTACGCCGAAAGGCATAATCGGTTCCTCAGGAAACAGTTATCAGTAGCCAGGAATCAGCTAAAAAAGACCGCAGAGCACAGTTAATTGTAGGGGCATGGCATGCCGTGCCCTACTGAATACTGTCCCCTGATTACTGCTTACTGAAAGTTTAAGGTTCCCTTAAACTTTCGATGCAAGTCCTGCCGAACCGAACTCATTGGCGAGCATCTCAACATGGCCAGCGATACGTTCTTCAATCAGCTCCATAAGCTCAGCCAGTCCGCTTTCTTCAGTCGCAGGCTCTCTCAGGATTTCGATATCCAGCACTCCAAAATATCCGCGGGGGTCTATCACAGTCTCGGGCTCAACCCGTTTGCCCTTGGCTGTCATCTCTATCTCGCCGGAAAAGGCTTTCTCGATCCTCCCCAGCGTTTCAGGATATTTTTCCCCTATCCCCGGATTATCTTTCAGATATTTTCTCACTGTGGCTGTAATGCCGAGGCGCAGGTCCGTATCTATGTTCATCTTTCTGAGCCCGAACGCGATCCCTTCCTTGATCTTCTCCATAGGAACTCCATGAGCCTTCTGGATATTTCCGCCATATTCATTTATTTCAGCCACAATATCCTGAGGCACTGTTGACGAACCGTGACCAACAAGAAAACGGTCGCTCACAAGCCCGGCTTCCTTCATAGCATTGTAGCTATCTTTGACAATAGTGGTTTTTACAGCATCTATATTTGACCCCTTGTTGGGACCGTGAGATGTGCCGTATGCAATAGCCAAAGCATTGACGCCTGATTCCTTAAAGAATTTTACAACCTCATCAGGGTCAGCGTACGTTGTTTTTTCATGCACAACATCCTCCTCAACCCCTTCAAGCTTGCCCAGTTCACCCTCTACTGTCACTCCCTTCTCAGATGCATAATCCACTATTCCTTTTGATGTACCTACATTTTCATTAAACTCAAGCTTGGATGCATCGATCATTACGGAGCTGTACCCGTTGTCAACGCAATTCTTGGCCTGTTCCACATCTCCGTGATCGAGATGCAGGCATATAGGAAGATCGTGTCCGAGGTTCTTCATTGCAAGTTTCAGCATCCCCGCAATCTTGTCCGGACCTCCCTGAAACGAGTTAGCTCCCTTGCTTGCCTGGATAATCGCGGGTGCATCCGCTCTTTTAAGTCCCTTAAGTACCCCGACCGCCTGGGAATAGAAATTGATATTGAACGCACCGATAGCCGCGGGTGTTCCCTGTACAGACCGTGCTTCAGAAGCGCCGCACAGAGGGGTAAGAGAGTGGAATGTAGGTTCATCTGCCATGTCTTTCTCCAGTCTTTAACAAATGTAGTAAAAATATTTCTACGCTAACTTTTCTGAAAATTAAATTCCGCGATCCGCACTCCGCGATCCGCGTTCCGTAACCTGATCACGCAGTGATCAGGTTACATTACCAGTCCGCCATCAACCACAAGCACCTGTCCGGTTATATAACTTGCGTCTTCACCCGCGAGGAACACAACGGCATTCGCCACATCCTCAGGACTTCCCATCCGTTTCAGGGGAACATACTGCATGATATCCCGGGTCTGCTCTTCAGAAAGTTCTTCCGTCATCCGTGTCCGGATATATCCGGGTGCAACAGCATTGACGCGTATGCCGCGCGATGCGAATTCCTTCGCATTCGACTTGGTAAGGCCGATAATGCCCGCTTTTGATGCTGCATAATTTGCCTGGCCTGCATTGCCCATAATACCGATAACTGAAGCGATATTCACTACAGCTCCCGATTTCTGCTTCATCATGAACCGGGAAATCGCCTTGGTGCATGCGAACACGCTCTTGAGATTGACATTGAGCACAGCGTCCCATTCATCCTCCTTCATGCGGAGCATCAGATTGTCCCGTGTAATACCCGCGTTATTTACGAGGATATCAATGGAACCCTTTTCTTCGTATATACTTTTTGCGGCCCCGGTTACAGCTTCAATATCCGTTACATTGCATTTGATGAATTGCGTTTCTACACCATATTCATCAGCTATCTCACTCGCGGTTGCGGTCCCTTCATCAAGAAGATCAAGAATAATAACGGCATGGCCTGCCGATGCCAGTTTTTCCGAAATTTTCCTGCCGATGCCCCGTGCACCGCCTGTGATTACTGCGTTCAGCGTATCCATAACATATCCTTTATATATGTTCCCTGATGTCCTCCGGGGTGCTTAATGATATCGTTTCAATATCCCCGGATATGCGTTTGTTAAGTCCCTGCAGCACTTTACCGGGCCCGATCTCATAGAATGTCCGGCATCCCATTCCGATCATGCCCCTTACGCACTTTTCCCAGAGCACGGGTGAAACGAGCTGAGAGATTATATTATCCTTGAGCAGAAGAGGGTCCTCGGTATACTCACCGGTTGCATTGGAAAAAACGGGTATACGCGGCTTCTGAAAATCCATCTCCTGTACAACCTGCTCAAGTCCCTTCCGGGCAGGCTCCATAACAGGTGAATGGAATGCTCCTGCGACTTTCAGCGGTATTACTCTTGCTTCCTCTGTCTGTTTCAACATTTCAACAGCTCTGCCGAGCGCTTCTTTCTCTCCCGAGATCACCACCTGTCCCGGACAGTTCAGATTGGAGACCGTAACTGTGCCTCCTGCTTTTTTCAGCACATCCTCAACTTGACCCCGGTTAAGTTTCAGTACGCTCGCCATGCCCGAATCGACCGCTTCTGAAGCTTCCTGCATGAGGCTGCCGCGTTTACGGACCAGAATAACAGCATTTTCAAAACCGATAACACCTGCGTAATACATAGCCGTGTATTCACCCAGGCTGAGCCCTCCCGTCACTCCGCATTCAGGAACGAATCCTTCCTCCTCCATTGCTTTGAGGACGGCTGCCGAATGGATCAGAATCGCGGGCTGACATATATCCGTACGCTTTAATTCCTCTTCAGGCCCCTCAAAACATACAGAGGAAAGAGAAAAACCGAGAATGTCATCTGCAATATCATATATTTTTCTACACGATTCCCGCGCTTCATAAAGCTCTTTTCCCATGCCTACGTACTGGCTCCCCTGTCCGGGAAATACAGAGCATGATCCAGATTCCGGAATTGCTACCATTCGATAAGCCCTCCAGCACACGTAAGCCCGGCCCCGAAGGCACTGAGCAGCAGTTTATCTCCCCTCTCGAGTGTTTCCTCCAGTTCACATATTGCAACAGGTATCGAAGCCGCTGATATATTACCGAACCGCGCCACATTTGAATAAACCTTTTCCGGATCTATCCCCAGTTTTTTTCCGACTCCGTCGAGGATCCTCTGGTTAGCCTGGTGCGGAACAAGCCAGCGCACCTCCCCCAAATCCACTCCGGTGTCCTCGAGCACATCATTGCACACCTCCACCATGCTCTTAATCGCGTATTTAAATACCGTACTCCCCTCCATGGCAAGAAAATGCTTCCGTTCTGTTATGTTTTCAGGTGTCAAGGGAACCTCTGTACCTCCGTACGGCATGGTTATTAGATGGTTTAAATGGCCTAAACTCCTTGCGGTGATATTGATAACCTCCCTTGGAAGGGATTCATCCCTGTTCACGACGAACGCTCCGGCCCCGTCACCGAACAGAACACACGTAGCCCTGTCCTCCCAGTCAACTACGCGCGAAATCCGCTCACTTCCGCAAACAAGGATATTATAGTCCGGATAATTCTGGAGAATGCCCCGCGCTATCTCTAATCCGTACAGGAAACCGCAGCACGCTGCATTCAGATCGAAACACCATGCATTGGTCATCCCCATGTTTCCCTGCACAGTGCACGCAGTAGCGGGGGTATGCATATCCGGGGTAAATGTCCCGAGCATAAACATGTTGATATCCTCAGGCTTTTTTCCCGCTTTTTCCACGGCTGTCCGGCAGGCCTGTTCCGTTATATAGGAATTCGTCTCATAATCCTCGGAAATCCTCCTTTCGCTGATCCCGGTCCTTGTGCGTATCCATTCATCACTTGTCTCAACTATTCTGGAAAGGTCATCATTCGTCAGCAGTTTTTCAGGTACGTACATTCCCATACCTGCGATCTTTATCGGATATACCACTTCAATCTTCTTTCTTTAAAAGTGAAAGATATTTCTTAATATGCGTGTTTATTTCCTTTTCGCAGAACTTCCGGGTTGTATCAAGGCCGTTTACAAAGGCTTTTCTTGAAGATGCGCCGTGCAGTATAGTGCATATGCCGTTGACCCCGATCAGCATGGCGCCCCCGTATTCTTCATAATCGAACCGGCCCTTAATGGATCTGAACGCCTTCCTGAGAACGGCAGCGCCCATTTTGCGCAGAGGAGTTGTATTTATCTCGCGCGATATGATCCGCAGAAGGGAGGACGATACGCCCTCGGCCAGTTTAAGCACCACGTTCCCCACAAACCCCTCGCATACAACAAGATCGTAATCTCCGCGGAAAAGCTCCGAACCTTCAATATAACCCTTGTATTCAAAAAAAGGATCATCGATCTCACTGATCATCTTATTGGCCTGACGAACCAGATCGTTGCCCTTGCTCTCTTCAGTCCCGATATTCAGAAGACCGACAGACGGCCTATCCTTATCAAGAAAGTATTTACAGTATACCGCTCCTATCACAGCATGCTGGAACAGGAATTCAGGTTTGCTCTCTGAATTCGCACCAGCATCAAGCATATAAAATATCCCTTGTTCACTCGGTAACGGGCTTATAATGCCGGGCCGTTTTACGTTGGGAATACGCTTGAGGTCAAGAGTGCACTGGGCAACGGTAACACCTGTGTTCCCTGCGGAAATGACCGCATCCGCCCTTCCCTCCTTGACCATTTTAACCGCATGCGCGATCGAGGAATTCTTTTTTTCCTTTACAGCCGATACAGGGGATTCCTCCATGCCCACAGTCTCTTCAGCATGCAGGATCTCCACATTCGACGGCACCCCCTCACACCGGGATTCAATGGTATCCCTGATCCGGTGTTCCTGTCCGGTAAGGAGTATATGTATATCTGGATGTTTCTGTGCAAACTCCACAGAGCCTATAGCAGGCTCTTCCGGGGCATTATCCCCCCCCATTGCATCAACGCTTATTGTCAGGGTCACGTTTTTGTCTGTCTATGCTATTCTTCAGAAGGGATATACTCTACCCCTTTGTAAAAGCCGCATTTACATACGCGGTGCGGCAGGGTGGACTGGCCGCATTCGGGGCATACAGAAAAGCTCTTCTGCTTGATCTTATGGTGCGAACGCCTTTTATCGCGCCTCGCTTTTGATATTTTTCGTTTTGGTACTGCCATATGTAATCCTTATATGTAATATACATGCTGGAATTGGGGAATAATTATATTGCATTTTACTATTTGTCAAGTATTTTCCTTTGTAAAATCGTCTATGCACCTACCTTCTCTCCTCCGATGTCCCTTTTTGAGTCTATTTTGTTATTGATAATTCAGGCTTTCAGTGTATAATACATGTTCTATCATTATATGGTGAGAAAAGCATTATGAATATTTCTGTCATTCAGATGAATTCAACAGACTCAGAGGACCGCAATCTGGAAATATGCGGTAATCTCATCACACAGGCCGTTTCAGAAGGAGCTGACCTGATCAGCCTGCCTGAAACGTTCCACTGGATCGGCCCCGAGGAGGAAAAACCCCTGCATTGCAGCCCTGTTCCCGGAACTGTCTCGGAATTTCTCTCTTCCCGGGCCTCACAGCACGGCGTGTATATACACGGAGGCAGCATACTGGAAAAGACAAAGGACCCCTCAGTATGCGCGAATACGACACTGTTTTTCAGCCCGGACGGCACACTGCAGGCCTCATACAGAAAAATACACCTTTTCGATGCCGAAATAAACGGTACACAGTACCGGGAATCTGATGTGGTAGTCCCGGGCAGAGAGCCGGCCTCAACAACCCTGAACAGCTTAATATACGGCTTTTCAATCTGCTATGACCTCAGATTTCCCGAGCTATACAGGGAGCTCTCCCTTCAGGGAGCAGACATTATCTTCTGTCCCGCTGCATTTACCCAAACCACGGGACAGGCTCACTGGGAAACGCTCGTGCGGGCACGCGCCATTGAAAACCAGGTATTTATGATAGCTGCGGCACAGGCAGGAACCGATGTTACGGGAAAAGCCTACTACGGAAATTCAATGATTGTTGATCCATGGGGGACAATTCTTGTCCGGATGGACGGAAAGGAAGAAGGGTGCGCAACTGTTGAAATAAATCCTGAAAGCATACAGGAAGTCAGAAAAAACCTTCCTGTGCTGAAACATAGGAAACTGTAAGGATAGTAGATTATGAAAAAAGAGGCCACGGTCCTTGATAAAGTGTGTACACCTGAGCGGGGTGTTGACTGCGAGACGCTGCACAAAGTCGTTGTCCTGGCGATTGAGATCGCCCGGGAAGGGAGAGAAGGGAGAAAAGTGGGCACCATGTTTGTCGTGGGCGACACTGACAGGGTGCTTGCTGCATCACAATGCCTAATTCTCGATCCCCTCATGTACCATCCGGACGAGAAAAAGCATATTGAAAATTCGAATATGCGCGAGACAGTGAAGGAGATCTCTCAGCTTGACGGTGCCTTTATTGTATCGAACAAAGGTGTAGTCATTTCCGCCTGCCGGTATGTCAACGCATCTTCAGAAGGGCTCAATCTCCCTCTCGGACTGGGAAGCCGGCACCTTGCCGCTGCCTCGATCAGCCACCAGACAGACGCTGTTGCAGTGGCTGTATCCGAAAGCTCCATAGTGCGTGTATTTGACAACGGAGAGATCGTATCGGAGATCATACCGGAACTGTGGCTTTTAAGCCATTTCAGTTCCCACATCTCAACCCCGTTTGAAGAAGACAGCAAGGACCAGGTCACGGTCAGGAGCAAGTGAAAGCAATAGTGATTAGGACGTATATTCTTGTATACATAATCATACACCTATGCTTTACTGCATCCGTTTACGCCCAGTTCAACGGCGACTTCAGCATAAAAAAGCATTTCCTCGAAGAAGAGAATTTTCTTGACTGGAAAGCATACCAGGATACCATCCCCTGGAGATATACATGGTATGAAGCTGAAAACGGAATAAAGACAAGTACCGGGAGTCTGTCCCAGGAACGGTTCTATTTTCACGAAGAAATACGGCTGGAGTTTGACTTTTCAGATTTCGCTTCTTTCCTGTATGGGCAGGAAAAAGACGAATTCTATAGCAACAATCCGGTATACCATGAAGCTGAATTCCGGTTCGGAAAAACATACCATTTTTCCCTGATCGGGTTTCCTTTTCATGAAAAAAGATACAACAATGCGGGTATTGCCCTCTCCCGGGGAAAACGCTCCAGGTTTGAATATATACGGCTGAGCTACCTGAAGCTGCACGCCGGGTTCAATGATATGAACAAGAGAGATGAGAACCTTTCGGGAAATGAACGGTATTTCAAAGAACCTGCAATGTACCGTTTCGAGACCCTGTACCGAATCAGGGAGAAAATCCTTGTGGAACTCGATCTTAAATACGAACCAGCCCTTGGACTGTCCGTTCCGGACGAAAATACCAAACAAAACTTTAAAGGGTATGACTATTTTGCCAGGCTGGACTGGAAGATCAACAACAAATGGCTTGCAGGTGTTTCATACAGAACCGTAAAGGAAAACCGATGGCACGACTCGACCGTAAGCTCCGACTATACTGACCAGGTCATGGTCCTGGACGGAATTGAGATATACGGAGGTATCCATCTCACAGCAAAGGACCATCTGTCCTTCGGTTTTCTAAACAGCTCTTTTGAAAATACTATTGACTCGAATGTAACTCAGGACCTGTATGATTTCAGCATGAAATGCCCCCAGATCTACTGTATCTGGCTGAATACCAGATCAGACAGGCGAAAAATGTTCTACAGCCTTCAGGCAGGCAGATTTGAACTGTACAAGGAGAACATGGGTGTGCTTGATACAGACGATGACGGGATCGATATAAAGGCAGGTGTGGGAATAATCCTGTATCAAAATAACCGCTACAGGTTCCTCGCTCTTTCAACATGGGACCTGGATCTGTTTGTCGACCGTCAATGGGACGGGGGAAACATCCAGCTTCAGATATATTTTTAGACTCCGGTATAATACTATTTTCTTCCGTATTTCAACCCCGCTTCGATATACCTGACCGCGTTTTCCGTAAACAGGTCTGTATGTCTCTCGTGGGGAGTGGCGGACGGGAAAAGGACTGTATGCTCCTTCCCTCCTTCTTCAATAGCCCTTTGTACTTTCTCCTCGATCCGGTCCGGCGTGCAGGTCTCCATGTCAACGAATTCCATGTTGCCGAACAGGGTCAGCTTTCCGCCTGTCCGTTCTTTTGCTTCGCCCATCTCTATGTCACCCTGGGGAGGGGGTTCCACAGGATCTGTTGAATCGACCCCCATGTCAATAAATGAATCGAGAAGCGTGCCCACGTTGCCGTGACAGTGCACGTGGATCCTGCTTTCAGGATCTTTTTCCTTTATCATGGCCATTATTTTCCCATCGTAGGGAACCACAAATTCCTCCCACTGGGCCGGGCCCATCATGGGCGGACTGGCCCGTTCCACACCGTTGAAATGCCAAAAAGGGCCCACTCCCTGGGAAAGGAGAAATGTAACTTTTTCTGAAGTCCTTTCATACCACGCGTCTGCCAGACCCTTGAGTAGTCCGGGCTCGGTAATGACCCATTCGAGAAGAAGCTGAAACGACATCATGCCGCACAGCATGGCAACCATTGAATTCACGCCGGATCCTCCAACGCAGAGCGGCCCCATATCTTTCCTGTGCTGGCGGAACGGCTCATATTCGGAGGGATCGGGCTTATTAAAATAGTAGGGAACGCTCAGCATCCTTTCAACATCCTCGGGCGTCTTTATGGGCTTTTCCCTGTCCCATCTTGTCTCGATCCCCTCCTCAAGATCGTATATGTATGTAAGATCGCCTTTAGGCGTATGCAGAAGAAACGTGTGGCGGCTCCTTTTTTCCCCAAGGTCCTCAGGCTCCAGCTCCTCCACAAACTCATCAGGAGCTTCACAGAACCGCTGATAGGCGACCGGGTATGAAGCGAACACTCCCGGATATTTTACCTTATTATACGGAGGATACAGATCGCAATGTTCCTGCACCATGCGTGCGACCTTTTTGAAGTTCTCTTCCTCCCGCCATTCCCCGGGCTTTTCCCCGTCAATATCCCTCATAGGATGCCAGCTTATAGGTGAAACGATCGGAACGCGGTCGATTATCTCACCGTTATACGCACCGACGAGACGTTTGCACAGCATATCAAAATCGGCCATTGGTATCCTTTACATTAATCACATAGCAGACACGAAGTCACTAATAAAAGTTAGACTTTCCAAGAATGGATTATTATATATATAAAAAATAAATTGCAAGAGTTTTATTTGTAAGCCCTATTATTGACAGCTCACTCATTAAAAAAAAATATTTGACAACAGGATATAAAAGTTATAATAATAGTATCCATTCATATCTTATAAGGAACAGAGGTTGAAAAACCTATGTATCTGTGCGGCCCTGTGCATCATCGTGTGCTGCTCCTGTTTTTTCTCCCAAACCCGGGCACGTCCTCCGGGCCAGCCTGCATCAGGTCCGGGAAGCACCGCGTATACACATAACGGTATTTATATGAACGGGCTGGGTGTGGGTGCGTTCCATTACTGGCTTTTTACGCCTGCGGAACCGGTTCCTGAAAAAACCCCGGTCATACTGTTTCTTCACGGATGGCGCGCAGTGGACCCCCGCATGTACGGTGCATGGATGGAGCACCTGACAAAGCGGGGGAACACGGTTGTGTTTCCCAGATACCAGATATCAGGAAGGGCTCCGGGCGGAACTGGTACGGTTGAAGGAAATGCGCTCAATGCATTAAAGGCAGCCCTGGAAGTTCTGAAAAAGAAGGGACCCCGTCCTGATTTGAACCGTTTTGCCGTAATCGGCCATTCCGCAGGAGGGCTCGCAGCCGCCAATACCGCTTATCGCATGCCGCACGAAAACCTCCCCTATCCCCGGGCCCTGATGTGCGTGCAGCCCGGGCTTGAGTATACAAAGGACGGACGTCTCCTGGCTCCGCTGCATGATCTCTCAAGCATTCCCGAATCAACACTTCTTCTGGTTGTTACAGGGGACATTGACGAAACGGTGGGCAGCACGGATGCGGAAAAAATTTTTAAACGAACCACAGGAATCCCCCCGCGGAACAAGAGCATGGTAACGATTGTATCCGACAACCACGGTGACCCGGTCCTTGCGGCAGACCACTCCGCCCCCTTCGCAGTGACTAAGGTATTCGATATTGCGAAACCGATCGATGAATCTGATGATCCTGAAGATAACCGGAGAGCCGGGGGTCCGGGCAAAACATTCACCTTCCATCCTCCCAATGCGATTGACTTCAAGCTCTGGAAACTGTTCGACGGTCTGACAGACGCTGCTTTCTACGGAAAAAACAGGGAATATGCACTCGGAAGCACACAACAGCAGAGGAACATGGGAACCTGGAGCGACGGAACACCGGTGAAGCGATTAAAAGTGTACAGAAGTCAGTGATTTACGATTTGCGATTGCCGATTTACAATTAAAAAAGTAAGTCAAAAAATTATTAATCGCAAATAGGCAATCGCAAATTGCAAATTATACAGGTCAGCTTTTGCTGACCTTAATCTCCCCTCCCTTCACATCCACTGCAAGGGTATTTCCTTCCTCAACCTCGCCGTTGATAATCATCTGAGCGACAGGATTGCTGATATGCCGCTGTATGGCGCGTTCAACAGGCCTTGCCCCGAACTGGGGATCGTATCCCTTTTCTATAATAAAGTCCATTACCCGGTCGCTGAAGGTGACGGTAATATGCTGGCTTTTTTCGATCCTCTGTGCCAGCCGGTCTAGATGCATGAGGATGATCTTTCGTATCTCCTCTTCCCCGAGGCGGCTGAATATAACCGTCTCATCTATCCTGTTGAGGAACTCCGGCTTGAAGTAGGAGTGTATCAGCCCGTTTATCTCCTCCTCGATCCCCTGCGCGTCCGGAACGTCAAGTATTCTGTCACCTCCGATATTCGAGGTCATTATGATTACCGTGTTCCTGAAGTCAACGGTCCTCCCCTGGCCGTCAGTAAGACGGCCGTCATCGAATATCTGAAGCATCACATTGAATACCTCGGGATGGGCTTTCTCTATCTCGTCGAACAGGATTATGGAATAGGGCCGTCTCCGTACCGGTTCTGTGAGCTTGCCCCCTTCTTCATATCCTATGTAGCCTGGAGGCGCACCGATCAACCGCGCCACCGAATGTTTTTCCATGAACTCGGACATGTCTATCCTGATCATGGCGTCCTCGCTGTCAAAAAGCACTTCAGCCAGTGACCTGGACAGTTCCGTCTTTCCTACGCCTGTGGGTCCCAGAAAAAGGAACGTGCCGACCGGCCTTGTCTGGTCCGCAATGCCGGCGCGCGACCTGCGCACCGCGTCCGCAACCAGCTCAAGTGCCCGGTCCTGGCCAACAACACGCTTTCTCAGGAGATCCTCCATATCCGCGTACTTGCGTGCCTCGCTTTTGAGCATTTTTGAAACCGGGATCCCGGTCCATGTGGACACGATCTCAGCAATCACCTCCTCGTCTATAACCTCGCTCAGAAGCATGCCCTGTTTGTGAAGCTCCTTAAGCTGTTCCTCCTGCTTTTTGAGCTTCTCTTTGAGAGAAGGGATAAGGCTGTAATTGATCTCAGCCACTTTCTCAAGCTTTCCGAGCCGCTGTGCAATCTCAGCCTCCTTCCCCGCCTCTTCAATATTCTTCTTTATCGCACCGATCGACGCGATAACATCCTTTTCATTCTCCCATCTGGTCTTCAGTGCAGAATACTGTTCGTTCAGATCAGCAAGCTTTTCCCGCACCTTTTCAAGCTTCTCCTTTGCTTCCCCCCCCTTCTCCTTTTCAAGGGCCTTCTCCTCGATCTGAAGACGGGTCATCTCCCTCTGCACCGTATCCAGCTCCTCAGGCATTGAATCTATCTGTATCCTCAGGCGCGACGCTGCTTCGTCAATAAGGTCTATGGCCTTGTCAGGGAGGAAACGGCCGCTGATATATCTGTCCGACAGTTCGGCAGCAGCCACGATACCTGCATCGCTTATGCTGATCCCGTGGTGCACTTCGTAGGTTTCTCTCAAACCCCTGAGGATCGCTATGGTGTCCTCAACAGACGGCTCGGCAACGAATATGGGCTGGAAACGCCTTTCAAACGCAGGATCCTTTTCAACGTGCTCTCTGTATTCATCCAGGGTGGTTGCCCCGATCGCGCGCAGCTTTCCGCGGGCCAGTGACGGCTTGAGCATATTCGATGCGTCGGGCGCACCCTCTGCAGCTCCTGCCCCCATTATCATGTGAAGCTCGTCAATAAACAGGATTATCCCCGATTCCTTTTTCTCCGCCTCTTTTATAACCGCTTTGAGACGCTCTTCGAATTCACCCCTGAACTTCGTTCCGGCCAGAAGGCTGCCCAGGTCCAGTGCGAGTATCCGTTTATCCTTAAGCCCTTCGGGTACGTCCCCTTCTACGATCCGTTTCGCAAGCCCCTCGATAACCGCTGTCTTCCCCACTCCCGCCTCTCCTATAAGCACGGGGTTGTTCTTCTTTCTGCGGGAGAGGACCTGCATAACACGCCTGATCTCATCGATCCGGCCGATGACCGGATCAAGGTCATTGCTGCGTGCAAGCTCGGTAAAGTCGGTACAGAACTTCTGCAGGGCCTGGTATGTGCTCTCCGGATTCTGGTTCGTTACCCGTTCCCCCTTGCGCATATCCTGTATCAGGGATTTCACCTGGCCGGGAGAGATGCTGTACGCGTCAAGAGGCTTTGCGTCGGCCTTTACCAGAGCGTACAGCAGATGGTCGGTCGAGATATACTCATCTTTCCAGTCAGATGCTGTGGAAGCCGCGTTCTGAAGCACGCGGTTCATTTTCCCGCTCAGCACCTGCCCTTCAGATCCGTTTGTCTGAGGCAGGGCGTCAATTGTTTCAGCAGCTTCATCAGTGAGCTTTTCAACATCCACTCCGAGACGCTGGAATACAGGCTTCACAAGTCCGTCATCAACCGAGATCAGGCTGAATAAAAGATGCGCAGGCTCTATAGCCGGGTTATTCCGCGCCGAAGCAATCTCACCCGCCTTTGCAACAGCCTCCCGCGACCTCTGCGTAAGTTTGTCGTAATTGAACATTGATATTCCTTACTTACAATATACGTATTGATACACAACAATGGTATGATTACAATATGTGTGCCAAGTTATTAAGTAAAAGGTAGAAGGGTGAAAGAGTGGAAAAGTATGCCTTTTATATATGTAGGGGCGTATCGCATACGCCCGTGTAGGGGTGAACCCGCGTGTCCGCCTGAGGTAGCCTGCGGTCTTTAGACCGCGGATATGGGATAAAATAATGTTCTTTTTGCCGTTTTGACAGTGTCATTATGACAGTTGTAATTTGCAATTTGCGAATGCCGAATTCCAATTTGATAAGGAGGAGATCCCTGTTTATATTCTGTTGTGTTTACTTTTTTCAATTCATCTGGAAAAATATCAGTGTTACTGCCCCCGATTTTGGATAGTATTTTCTCCAGATATCTGTTAACTCAGAATGTATTCTATATTTATTTTTTTAGATGAGGAAATCTAAAGAGGATTTTTTCAAAATCCTGAATTTTTTCTCCGCTGAATTCGATCCCTTCATCTTTAAGCATTTTTATTTTTTCCTGTATAGGGGCCCCCGATGTTTTCCCTCTAAATCCTCCAATCCGCCCGGATGCGGCAACAACCCTGTGACAAGGGACCTCAGGTGCATATGGATTTCTCTTCACAGCCTGACCGACCCCCCGATATGCCCTGCTTTCTAAAGCATGGGCAAGCTCTTTATAGGTCGTTACACGCCCTTTAGGAACTTTCCTTAACAGATCGTACACTTTATCGGCAAAGGTTTTCATTTCCGCTCACGCTTCTCAGCCTTTTTAAGGAGAGCCGTTCCCTCTTTTCTCAGTTTCAGGTCCGAAATACTGTTTATATCCTTTTCCAAAGCTAAAACCACCTTATCAGGAGCTATCTCAAGCAGCTCCAGTACCCGTTCTATATCCCTTTCATTCTTTCTTCCCAGCATCTTACGGAATTCTTCTGTTATCTCCCCGATCTCCCCTGAATAAAGCTTCTCTATAATGGTTTTTTTTTTCTTTTTTTCTGCCGGCAACACTACATCCAACCCGTACTGCTTTCTGTAAAGGACCGCTTCTTTTCGGCATAATTCATCATATTCTGCAGGATTATTCATGATTTTTGCTGTTGCCCTGTCCACTGATTGTGCATCAGGATACCCTGTCAGCAGCCGAACCATTCTTTTTCTTATGAATCTTGTTTCTATGAACAGATCTTCCCCTTTATGAACAACATGATCGAGAATAGCATTGAGGACAGCAGGTTCATCAACCCAATAATAGGCAGCCACTATATCCCTGCGGATCTCGCATATGTCAAGAGGGTTCTGCAGAGAATCCCTGAGAAGGGGCTTTACTTTCTGGGCCAATTGAGGAGTATCCATCATGTCAATGCCGATTTTTTTCATAAGAAGGATACGTTCTTTACGGCTTATATCTGACTTCAGAATCCTGCTTAGCTGCCCGGATATATTCGCAATATCGTTTTTCCAGTGCCCGGGATCCACTTCTTCCGTCGGAGTAAGGTCGATTCCGAATACTGATGTTTCAAATCCGACAACAGTACAGTTGTCAGTGTTGCACATCCGGTACAGCACAGAGGTTACGGTGTTGTAGGACCTCCGTTTAAGCTCCCTGTCCTGATAAAAATTTAAAAGCACATCGCCTGTCTTTGCATCGAACACGGAGAATATTCCGGATTGAAATACAATAAACATGCCATTAATAATCTCTGATCTAAATAATCTGCTCGAGGACGACAAGCCTTTTACAGGCCCCATGGGCCGACGCCAGGTAATCGTTCCATTATCAGGGGATATACCGCAGAATAAAGTGCAAGATGCACCGCACAATTCATTCCGGGTTCCAGCTACAGGATATATATCCTCTCTGGAAATACGCCATTTCAATTTCCCGCGGAAATCGCATGCGATAATTTCCTCTTTATGCGCAAAAACCACCGTATCTTCGAGTACAGCATAGGCTAAATCTTTATTTTCAGCAAACGGAACAAAAAACGTATTTGTATAGGGTATACTGTCAACATGCCCGGTTTCAGGCATACAGATACAAAGATGGCCCCTGCATACCACAGCAATCCTGTCTCCGGTTATTTTGGGACGTCTTTCTGCCTCTGAGTCCAAAGAAAACGCACACCGTTTTCCTCCTTTTTCAAAGGGAATAAGGTACAACTTGTTTCTGACGGTGAATACAAGATGATTGTTATACAGCTTTTCAGCAAACCATGATGTATAAGGTATCCTGCAGATAATATCTGAGGTTTTCTGAATTGTGTTAAGTTTAATGATGTGATAAATTCCGCTCTGGCCGCCGCATATCAGAGCTGTACTTCCGTCAGGATCAGGACGGTCCTTATAGTCGAAGTAGCGCAGACGCACAAATACGTTATCTTTAATAATCCCGATCACGTCCGCCTGAGCTCCCTTTCGGTCCTGCGGATTAAACGGGATATCGATAGACGTTATTTTTTTCCCCTCAGGAAGTTTAACAATATGTATATGCGTTCCGTCCGCATAAGCTATCCGTTGCCCGTCTGCAGCAACTGCAGGAGCATTTTCAGCAAGAGGAACCGAATACTCGAACAAAATACGTCTGAAGGATGTTTTATTCTCTGCGCAAATAGGGAATATACATACATATAACAATATAATTACCGCCGCACCATAATATATTCCCGACCCCGTTTTATATATTTTCATCATGCCATTCCTTTATGGGCAATACATGCATCAGACCGGAATTATCCCCAGGGCCCGATCTGTCGGGTTCGAACATCAGCTGCCACGGACCTTTTGACTGGGGCACCTTGAATACAAAAAAGTTGCGCCCCTTCCGAAGCGGTGTGCCGACCATCTGCCTGGAATGTTCAAGAGGAAGATCTGCATCAACGCGAAGCAGCTCTCTGCCGTTCAGCCATACTTTTATTCTGTCATCTCCGCCGTACATGATCCCCGCATGTGGGTTGACCCCGGAGGGCAGACAGGTTACTGTATACGCAATAGAATTTCCTTTATACAGATTTTTCCGATGAAAAACCTTAGTGAAATCAACCACACCCAGATCGGTATAGCAGCTTCCGTCCGCAACCTGCCTGCACGCAATACCTCCAACGGGTGAAAGGTTATGGAAAGGAGTCATATCATTCTCAAGACCTTCAAGACTGTTCAGACCTTTACCTTCAGGGCCTGGATACGGCCCCCAGAAACCCCAGTTCAGCGGATTAATAAATTCAACCCGTTCTCTGCATATAAGCCTGTCATCATCAAACACATCGATATAGATAGGAATTATATACATGGGGTTCACGGCCCTGAAATTCAGGGTCCATGTAATGAGTTTTGTTCTCTGTTCCGGTGTTATGCTGTACTGTTTTTTCCCATAGAGACCTGCCCGGAGTGAGTATAATTTTATGGTACCGTGCTTTGCCCTGCTGCTGTTCAGCCTAAGGAGTACTGAAATTGAATTCTTGCGGCCTTTGCCTATAACGATTGAATCCGGAGTAAAAGCATGTGCTGAAAGTGCACCGATACGCGGCAGTTCTCCGGAATCAAGAGAAATCCTTTCGAATTCGGGGGGCTGTGTTCTCAATATCGAATTTAGTTGACGTTCAAGCCCGGATGTGGATTTACGTACTGGAAATCCGGTTATAATTACCCTGTCAAATATAAAACCGTCTTCCCGGCCCCTCAGGGTCAGCCTGTTTATGCCCTTACGTACAGTCATTGTCTTTAAAGAGCCCGCCCATGACCATCTGCTGAACTCCTTCCGGTTGCCTGCGATCACTGCAGGGCCGCTGTTGAGCCGGACAAAAATAGAATTGCTGCATTCATCAGAATACAGGCACCGGATAAATACACGTGCTTTAAATTCTCCATCGGACACGAATATAAAATCGCATTCACCGTCCCGGGGGCTGAGCAGACGGGAAGCCCCTTCCCGCAGCCTGATATGAGGCCGGGAGATCTTTTCAGAAAAAGGAATTAATTCCATGGGCCAGGTAATACGTACACAGTCACAGGGCTCATAACACCATGTATCAATGTACGGCCCCTCCTTCAAAACAGGAGAAAGAGTATCTACTTTACATTGGATCCTGACACGGGGCCTTGCCCTCACATTATCTTCCAGCAATTTTCTGCACTGTTCATCAAGGTTCTTTCCAGTCTTCATTTGCAGAGCTGCTATTTCCACTAACGCGTATGCCTTGCGGTAACTATCCTCTATGTTCCTGACAATCGTCAGCGCCCGTTCAATCTGCCCCGCTTCCATATAATCTGCTGCAATATCGGCCAAGAGTTCCTGCCTGTCAATATAATATATTTCGTGAACAGCTTCCTTTAAGGCCTTTGACAATAATGCAAGTGATTTTTCTTTATTTCCCCGCTTTGCAAATTCTGCAGCAATATGTACCCGGCTGCCTGTTCTGTAGCAGGATTTTTCTATTGTTTCTGCGATTTCAAGCGCCTTAGCGAGCTCATTGCAGCTCAAATATTTAAGCACTATAAATTTCCTGGCTTTTCCTTTGTGTGATTTCAGCGTTCCGGAAATTGATAAGGCTTCTTCCAATAAACTGACTGCGTTTTTCTTTTGACCTGCCTTTTCATATTGTTCAGCAATTTTACCCATTACCCGGACTTTTTCATAAGGTTCCTTAACCATTTGTAAAAATTCGAGAGCCTTTTTAAACCGGCCTATTTGTGAATACATGACAGCAATTTTAGGGATCGACGTTTTTATTAAATGTTTATAATGCGGATCTTTAGTTGCCTCTTTATATGCTCCCGACAGTATCTGTAAAGCTTCATCATCCTGACCCATCTCATGATATGCCAATGCTACCCAAGTCAGAGCCTCAATCTGAAAAGGACCATCTGTTCTCCGGGCTGACTCCAGGGCTTTAGTCATTGCCAAAGATGCCCTGCCGTCATTACCGTTTTCCTTTTCCCTGCGGGCTATTGTATAATAAACATACACTTTATAAAAATCATTATGCATCAACTTTACAATATCACGCAGCATATTCAGATCTTCGGGGGGAATATGAAATGCAATTCCAATAAGGGTATTACTTCTGGGCGAAAAAGAATTATTCGGTCTATGTTTCAGCGTTTTAGCAATTTCAAGTGCTATGAAAAACTTTCCTATTTCACTGTACGCTTTAGCAATATTTTCAAGCTCATTCTCCCGATCATAAAAATCCTCTATTTTAAGACTGCTTTCCAAAACTTCGGACAGCAACCTCATTCCCTGCTCTTTTTTCTCTGCCTGATAATATGCCACAGCGGCCTTGAGCTGTATTTCATTTTTTTTATCCTGGTCTTCAATGTTTTCCGCTATCTCCAGAGCACAACGAATAATTTCATTCTCTGATTCTCCGCCGGTTAGATCATCTGTTTCCCCCGCTGTATTCACATTCCAGATTAACAATATGATGATATATAACATTACATTTTTCATGTTGTGCATTTATGCATATGCCTTAAAATTGTTATACAGGTCTCCGGTCATTTCCTGCGATAAAAAATTTAATCCCTATTTTTTCAAAAACAGTTCGATCACGGGCACTGCAGCATCCGGTTTTTTTACCGGTATGTCGAGGGTGAGCATGGATGTTTTTTCTGATTCTGTCACAACCCCGCCTACGGCTTCAGAAAATGTACGGTTCAATGCTATTTCAGACCCGTCATTAAGAAGCTGGGCATACTCCACCCTGTTTTCCATTCCCTCAAGATGGATGTGTTTGAAGGGCCAGCTGAACATATGCAGGTAGAGCCGGTTTGTTTCAGGGTTGTACGTATACCTGCAGTCTTCGGGGCATGTGAACTCCTCCGGAGCTTTTGTGCAGCCGTAAATTGACCTGCTGTGCAGCCTCATCCACCTGCCTATCCCCTTCAGCCTGTCAACAACCCTGCTGTCAAACTCACCCCGCGCATTGGGTCCCACATTGAGAAGAAGGTTGCCTCCCTTGCTCACGATATCGATCAGCATTTTCACCAGCATATCAACACTCTTCCAGGACTCCTCGTCCCTGTGATATCCCCAGGAACCGCTGAAAGTCTGACACGCTTCCCAGACAACAGGCTTTCCGTCAACAGTCAGCCCCTGCCGCGGTATGTACTGTTCCGGTGTCTTGATATCCTGGTCTATCTGGAGCCTGTCGTTTATAATGATGCCGGGCTGGAGCTCCCTAATCATGGTTATCAGTTCTTCGCTCCGCCATTCATCCTTGCCCTTTCCTGCGAATTCCTCTGTTGCCGCAACTGAAAAATCGAACCATATAATATTGACTTTGCCGAAACCGGTCAGAAGTTCCCGCGTCTCGCCGTGCAGATACTCGGTATACTTCGTCAGGTCGCGGTTCTTATCCTCCGCAATAAAGTCACTGTTCTCCCTCATCGGATGGCACCTGTCAATTGTGTAGTGGGGATGGTGCCAGTCTATCAGGGAATGATAGAATCCGACCTTAAGCCCGCGTTCCCTGAATGCATCCACCACTGGACGCAAGAGGTCCCGTCCGGCAGGTGTGTTGGGCGCTTTGTAGTCGGTAAGCTCCGTGTCCCACAGGCAGAATCCCTCATGGTGCTTGGTGGTAATCACGAAATATTTCATGCCCGCGCCTGACGCCAGGTCCGCCCAGACCCCGGGGTTGAACAGGTCGGGATCAAAATGGTCAAAATACTTCTGATATTCCTGTGTGCTTATTTGTTCCCTGCTTTTAACCCATTCATGGCGGGCAGGAAGGGCATACAGACCCCAGTGGATAAACAGGCCGAACCTGTCATGCACAAACCATGAGGTATCACCCTTTCCGGGATCGATCGTATTGTTCATTTTTGTTTCCTAAAAATACTATAGACAGGATCACCCCGATACGATAAAACGATCGACCGGGGCCGCAGGCAGGATTTACAGGATATTTAACAGACAGGAAAAAAATTAGACCCCAACGGGCCGGTATTAATCTAAAAGTATTTTGTCGTTGGAAACGACAAAATACTTAAGTGATATCGCAGAACATATACCGGTCATTCCTCAGCACGATATCCCCTCTTGTTACGTGTACCGGCTGTTTGAAAATGGGCCCGTCATAACAAAACGTATGGAATTCCCCGTTCTCCCCGCACGGGTCAGCCCCTTCAGGCAGGTCGTTGAGAAACTCCTCATCGAACTCCCTGCCCGAAAAATCCCCGCTCAGCATTTCAGTGTCCACACACGTGACAACTGCCCTGAAACCCAGCTTTATAAACTCCCGGGCGAGGTTTCCGGAATCCTTTCCCCACACAGGAAAGAGAGCATCCATGCCCACGGACGCGAGCTTTTCAACACGGTACTGCCGGACCTCTTCAAGATATATGTCTCCAGAAGCAACGGAAAACACGCCCTGCTCTCTGTATTCGAGAAGCGCTTCCTTCATTTTCCGGTCGTATTCCTCATTGTTCGCGTTACGGGAAATGTATATTATTTTTAAAGGGATCCCGAACGCCTCTGCCTGGCGGTGCACAAGCTCCTCCCTTGTCCCGTGCATACTCACCCGTTTGAAATCACGCGTAATAGTGGTCAGAAGCGATTCGATAGTGTAGCGTTCGTCCTGCAACATCTCATACAGGGACAGGGAACTGTCCTTTCCGCTCGACCAGTTGAACAGTACAGGTATTGTCATTGTTTTTGCTCTTCCTGTTTATATGCTGAGATCAAAAGGCCCTGAATGTACGCAGGATGAAGATTGTATTGTATCCGGAATATTAATCAAGTCTTTTATTATAAAAATAATTTCTGAATTAAAATGCGTCGTTTATAAGGAAAATTTCTCCATCACCATGTTCGGAGTTATGTCATACATGCACTGTCTGTGGTTCAGGGGGCATGTACGTTTCATGCAGGGGGAGCAGTCAAGATCGAGGCTTATTATATCCGTATTCGGGCCCGAGGGTACTGTATGAGCGTAAGATGTGGAACCGAAAAGGACAAGCACAGGTATGCCGACCGCCGCTGCCATATGGGAAGCACCCGAGTCATTGCCTATATACTGACAGCCCCATGAAAGGATGCCTGCGAGCTCGTCAATACCGGTTTCACCGCATAGGGAAACGGCTGCGCCGGATACGGATTCCTGGATCTTTTCACATATATCCTTCTCCCCTTCCGCACCTACAAGAACGGTTTCGATACCGTGCTGTGCATATATTGTCTGTATTACTGTAATCACATACTCGGAAGGCCACATTTTAGCAGGACCGTACGAAGCACCGGGGGCCCATACAACAGGCTTCTTCTCTTCAGGGTCTGTATTCAGTCTGCTTTTCAGCATATCCCCCGCCCTCTCGATCATTTCATCCGGAACACTGAGCCTGGGTACAGGAAGATCCCCTTTTCCGCCGACTGGTGGAGCAGGATCATGTGTCCGCACCGACTCAGGGATGCGCATATAGTAGAATATCTGGTGTATATCACGGATCCCCCTGTCCGCCCTGACCTTGTGGGTCAGCAGAACAGACCTGCAGTCCCGAGCGTACCCGAGCCGTACGGGAATGCGGGCCAGGAACGGTTCAAGCGCTGACGCGAACGAATTAGGGAAAAGAACGGCCATATCAAATGATTCCGCACTCAACGAACGGCTCCAACGGTATCTCTTCAGTGCTCCCGTGATTCCCCTTCCTGTCCCGATTACTACTGTGTCGTCACACCACGGCTCACTGGAATACAGTTCCCTGAAGGGTTCCTCCACAGCAGCGGTAATGCGCGATTCAGGATATATCTCTTTGAATGCTCTCATGGCTGGAATTGCCATGATGCAGTCCCCAAGCCAGTTGGGAGCCCTGAGCAGTATCCGCTCCGGGCAGAATGTTTCAAACATTGAAAAGGAAACCATATCAATCCTTCAGCATCCACTCATAGGGAGTACCTGACAGTGCACCCTCAACTTCACTGAAATTCTCGATCATATCCCTGAGCGGGAACGGGTTTGTACGGGATAAACGCACGGACACGTTCTGCGGCTCGATCTCCAAAAAGCGGCATACACGCTGATATCCTTTTTCAGGATCATCCTGAATATCATCTTCATACGTGAGCTCCAGCAGGTTCCGTGTCTTCAGCAGGTTCCTCAGTGAATCAAACTGATCATCGTAATCGGAAAGGCATTCAAGAAGCGGCTTTGCTGAAAAATCTATGCGCACATCATCCGGATCCACAGCAACCTGGTTCAGCGCGGTTTTTTCACCCTGTGCACTGTGATATATACCCGTCCGTTCATGCGCGATAACGCTCGATACGATCTTCCGGAGCCTGTTCCTCCGGTCCAGTATAATGAAATGCGTGAACCCCAGCGAATCAAGGTTGTTAATAAACGTTTCAACCGGACACCTGATCAGACGGTGATGGAACGGCTTGATCTCAAACCCGTAAAAACTGCTGCACGCAAGGACCATCCGTTTTTCAAGTCTCTTCACGGGATCTTCAGGGAATTCCTTGACGGTCTCTACACCGTTGTTTTCATCCCTCCACCGCGCAAAAACGGGAGTATACAGCTCCCCGTCCCAGTATATCCGCTTGTGCTGCCTTAAAAGGGATGCCAGAACTCCGCTTCCGCACCGTCCGATATGATACATTACGATATTTCCGGGGCGCTTTCCTCCTGAAAAGGGCCCAATCATCCTTCTGATCAATGTATCTGCTTTTTTTCTTATTTTCAGTCCCATGCATAGTTATCCTGAAACGTTTAGATTCTGCTCATATGCATAGTATACCGCGTTCTACTTTCTTGTCAAGCTTTCAATTTGTTTTCTTCCTTAAAAAAATATTTTTTTTACTTGACAAACATACAGCATATTGTACTATTTAATAGTACACTTATATTATTTGTTCTATTTTATAGGATTCTGGGGTTTAAAATGGAATATTCACGCAAAAAGCAGATCAGCAGGCAATTGATGGATTATATAATTCATGAACAGCTCCAGGAAGGAGCACGGCTCCCGACTATCAGGGATATGGCTGATATGTTTCAGGTCTCCGCTGATACTGTCCAAAAGGCCGTGGATATCCTGAAAAAGGAGGAAATAATTGAAGCCAAACGCGGACACGGGCTGTTTGTAAAATCACTTCTTCCCAAAATAAAAAAAAGCCGCATGATCGGATTGGTTTTTACCAGTGAGTCTGAATACCTCAAACAGTATCCCTATCCCGGTGAGATCATAGACACACTCAGAAACCGGCTGAAAAAAGCCGGCTATACCCTTGTCCCCTACTCCCTGAAACAAGAGGGTCTGCTCACCTTCAGGAAAAAAATCCTTTCAATGAATATCGGAGGCTTACTTCTGTTTGAGATTGAACACGGCTTCATGATCCGGGAAATCCTGGACCTCCGCCTCCCGTCCGTATCCATTGACTTTGACTACAGCCGTTTCGGAATTCCGACTGTAAAATTCGATAATACCATGAACGCAATACTTCTGACAAACCATCTTCTCTACGAGAAGGGGCATGCCGGTGTTTCATTCCTCACATCTTCATACAGACAGTGGCAGGGAAGCCGTGCCTACATGGATGCAGTATGTGAAGAAAGGAAGGAGGGATACCGTATTGCCGTGACTCTTGCCGGACTTTCCCCGCATATAGCCGGTTCCGGTTCGCCTGAGGATTCGGAATCCGGTTTTTCCCAAACTGTAGTGAATTTCCTGAACACCAGACAGAGGCCTACTGCACTTGTGTGTGATTCAAACAGGCTGGCCCTCCGTTTTATTGAGGAGGCAAAACGGTTCGGCTGTTTCGTGCCTGACGATATCAGCGTAGGAGGTTTCGGCCCGGACGGAATGGAGTTTACGCCCGGCAAAAGCCTTACATGCGGTTATCTCGATCTTCAGGCCATGGGCAATACTGCTGCACGCTATATCCTCAGCTCTGTTCAGGGACAGATGCCGGATCCTCTTACCTATATCCTTCCTGCCAAGTTATCGGAAGGCGACTCTGTCTCCGGAACAGAGGCAAAACCCGGTATTCCATCTTCCGCGACCGGCGGATTTTCAGGAGAAAAAACATGAATGCAAAACGTATATATGTAACCGCGTTTATTATTGTTCTTCCACTCCTCAGTCTCTTGCAGACAGGAACTCTCTATGCACGCTCTGCCGGAGAGGAAGCCGGGGACATACTGAAGACATCCGGTGTGAAAGGGGGACTTATCGTACATCTCGGATGCGGGAACGGGAAACTGACCGCAGCCTTGCGTGCAAACGACAGCTACCTGGTACACGGGCTAGACCGGAATTCGGCCAACGTCAAACGCGCCAGGACGCACATAGACTCAGCCGGCCTCTACGGGCCGGTGTCGGTTGACCACTGGGACGGCAAAACCCTTCCATACTCGGCCAATCTCATAAACCTCATAGTGTCGAGTGACGAGTGTCGAGTGAAAAGCGAAGAGATAACACGTGTCCTTGCCCCCTGCGGTGTTGCTCTGGTTAAAGGAAATCTTCCTGAACACCGAACACTGAAACCTGAAACCTCGGCCGGCCTGCGAGGCTGGACGAAACTCGTCAAGCCTCGCCCGGCCGAAATAGACGAATGGACACACTTCCTTTACGACGCGAGCAACAACGCGGTTTCAAAAGATACCGCGGTGGCGCCGCTCCGGCATCTGCAGTGGGCCGCCGGCCCCCACTGGGCGAGGAGTCATGCGCACACGCCCACCACCAGTGGCTGCGTATCGGCTGGTGGACGGCTCTTCTATTTCGAAGACGAAGGCTCGCGGTACTCGGTACTACTGCCGTCCCGGTGGAAACTGACGGCGCGGGACGGGTTCAACGGCATCCTGCTCTGGCAGCGCGACATCCCGGCCTGGTACTTCGCGTTGGGGAGTCTGGGCGGCACTCCCGAGGAGCCTCGCCGCCTGGTTGCCGTGGGGGACAGGGTGTACGTCACACTGGGCATCGCCGCGCCCGTGACGGCGCTCGACGCCGCGACAGGAGAAACGGTACGAACATACAAAGGAACGGAGGGCGCCAACGAGATTATAGTCTCGGAAGGAATGCTTTTCGTCGTGGCAATCCCCGAGGCCAAGAAGGACAAGAAGAAGTGGCGTGGCAACCCCTCGTCGAAAGTGGTGGTCGCGCTCAAAGAAGCCACAGGTGAAGTATCGTGGAGGAGAGAATGCAAGGACTTCGCCCGGTTGACACTTGCATGTGACGCCGAGCGGGTATACCTCTGCGACGAGCACAGAATAACGGGTCTGAACCGTGCCGACGGCCGGGTTCAATGGCGTTCTGAGCCTGTTGAGGGGATGAGGATGGGGCACAGAAGCAGGCCGACCCTCGTGGTTCAGAAGGATGTTGTCCTTTTCACGGGCTGGTCCGGGAAAACTCGTCGGCTGCGGGCACTGTCCGCAAAGGACGGAAAGACGCTGTGGGAAGAGGATCACCCGCTCACCGGGTATGCTAGTAGTCCTTTGGACATCTTAGTGATCGGAGATACGGCATGGGCCGCAACGGGACTGAAGGCCCTCGGTCGGGATCTCCACACGGGAAAGACGAAGGCAGACGTCTCCGCGGATGTCACAGGGAGGACCTTTCATCACCGATGCCACCGGAACAAGGCGACAACGAGGTACCTGTTCACGGCCAAGTACGGCATTGAGTTTATGGAAGTGGAAACCCGCCACTGGACCTGGCACCCGTGGATCCGTGGCGCGTGCAACTACGGCATAATGCCCGCAAACGGCATGATATACGCACCACAGTCCCCCTGCCGTTGCATCCTGGAAGCCAGGCTGTTGGGTTTCTGCGCGCTGTCGGCCGCCTCGGAAGCCGGCACCATCGGCGCCGTCAACACCGGCGGGGAAAGGCTCCAAACGGGTGACCGCACCGCCGGCTCGAAGACGGTCGCACCGGAGAAGGATGCCTGGCCGACGTACCGGCACGATATGTCGCGCAGCGGGCGCGCTTCCTGTACGCTTCCCGCGTCCCTGAGGGAAGCCTGGCGAACGAAGGTCGGAGGAAAACTCACAAGCCTGACGGTTGCGGGGAAGAAGGTTTTTGTGGCCTCAAGCGACAGGCATCGCCTGCACGCGCTGGATGCGGTTTCGGGCCGGAAGGTCTGGACGTTCATCACCGGCGGCCCCATCGACTCACCCCCGACGATTTTCGGGAATCTCTGCATATTCGGATGTACAGACGGAAATGTGTACTGTCTTGCAGCGTCGGACGGGAGACTCGTCTGGCGTTTTCGCGCGGCCCCCGCCAACCGGCACATGATGTACTTCGGGAAGCTCGAATCCGTGTGGCCCCTCCACGGCAGCGTGCTGGTGCTGGCTCCTTCGACAGGCTCGGGGCAGGCAATCGTCTATTGTGTGGCCGGAAGATCCCCCGCAATCGACGGCGGGCTGCGGTTCCTGCGGCTGGATGCAAGAACGGGCAAAAAGCTCTCGGAGAGGGTTTCCTGGATTCATGACTCGTACAAAGGCAAAGGCAAGAAGAAGCTGGAGCATCTGGGCCTTCCTGACATCCTGTCGAGCGATGGCAGGAACATTCTGATGCGTACCCAGGCATATGATATCGAGTGGAAGCGCGGCAATAGAAGCTACATGCATTTGGCTCGGCCCGCGGGTTTTCTGAACGACCAATACTGGCAGCGCAACTTCTGGCAGTTCTGCGGCACGAGCGGCGTCCTCGCAGCCCGGGGAAGAATCATCGCCTTCGATAACCGCGGAGCATTCAGCTTCGGGCTCAAAAAGGCTGTCGAGATGTATAAGAATAAACTCTCGATTCCTCTCGAGCATACATTGTTCCGTTCGGGCAAGGAGCCGAAAGGTAAAGGTGCGTTGACGCGCCAGTGGGAACAGAAGATTCCTGTGCTGGCTCGAGCAATGGTTCTGACTGAGAATAAGGTGCTCCTCGCCGGGCCTCCCAATCCGGCGGATCTGGAGGCTGCGTTCGCCGGTGTCACCATGAGATCGAACACTCGGAAGCTACTCAAAGAGCACGCCAAGTTACTCCGCGAGCAGGATGCTCTTCTCGAAGGCGCCAAGGAGGCGGTTGTCTGGGCCGCTTCGCGCGACGACGGCGCGAAGATTTCCGAGCTCAAATTGGATGCGGTGCCTGTCTTCGACGGCATGGCTGCGGCCTACGGAAAGATCTACATGTCAATGAAGGACGGGACGGTCCGCTGCCTGGCCGGTCGCTGATCGACCCACTGTCTTTAAGGAGGATACAGAATGCTGAGACATCGAATATCATACATGCTGGCAATAATAGCGACCTTGCAGTTCGCCCAGGCACAGGAAGCGGGCCCCATACTCAAGACTTCAGGTATCAAGGGCGGATTCGTGGTCCACGTAGGTTGCGGCGACGGCAAACTAACAGCTAAGCTCCGCGCAAATGAAAGCTACCTCGTACATGGCCTGGACACCAGCGCGGCCAACGTGGAGAAAGCGCGCAAGCACATCAGTTCGCTTGGCCTTTACGGAAAGATTGCTGTCGACCAATTCGACGGCAAGCATTTGCCGTACGGGGACAATGTGGTGAATTTGCTGGTGGCAAGTGTCGAGGGACAAGTGTCGAGTGAAGAGATCATGCGTGTACTGGCGCCGAAAGGTGTCGCCTTGGTCGGGGGGAAGAAGACCATTAAGCCTCGACCCTCCAACATCGACGACTGGACCCACTATCTTCACGGCCCGGACAATAACGCTGTTGCACAGGACACAGTGGTGGGCCCACCCCGGCACCTGCAGTGGGTGGGCGGTCCGCGCTGGTCCCGCAGTCACGAACATCTGCCTTCGCTTACCGCCCTGGTCTCCGCCGGCGGCAGAATCTTTTACGTTTTTGACGAGGGACCGGCGGCTACGGTTGCCGCGCCCGCCAGATGGTTCCTGGTGGCGCGCGATGCATTCAGCGGCGTGGTCTTGTGGAAGAGACCTCTGATTCGCTGGGAGCAGCACCTGTCACATGGAAGGTACACCCCGGCATGTCTTCCGCGCAGGCTTGTGGCCATGGGAGAACGTGTGTATGTCACGATGGGCTTCGGCGAACCCCTCAGTGCGCTGGATGCCGCCACCGGAAAGACTGTCAAAGCGTATGACAAAACAGAAGGCACCCTGGAGATAATCTGCGATCAGGGTGTGCTTTATCTGCTGGCGGCGGATGCAGAGGTACAGAAGAAGGCCTCCACCAATAAGAGAGGCAGTGGGGGCAAGTTCGGTTCCTCGCGTGTTCTGGCCCTCAACGCGGAAAACGGTAAACTGCTGTGGTCCAAGTCAGACGGGGAAACGGACGCCATTGCACCAACTACACTCGCCGTCTCCGACGGCCGGGTCTTCTTTCAGAATGCCAGGGAAGTAGTGTGCCTGAAGGCCGGTTCCGGCCAGAAACTGTGGGCCGCAGCACGACCGGCAACATTGATGAATTGGGGCAGTGCGCTCAGTCCAACATTGGTCATTCACAAAGGTGTGGTGCTTTCTGCCGAGGCGTCGGCAAAAGGTGAATTGATGGCCTTTTCGGCAGAAACCGGAAAGAAACTGTGGAGTTCTTCCGGTCTATCCCAGTACCGCGCTCCTGCTGATGTATTGGTGACCGGCGAATTGGTCTGGGTTGCTCCTATCGTCACAGCCAGGGGAGGCATCAAGAATGTCAACGTCAGCATGCCGCGTGACCTCATGACAGGAAAACCCCGAGAACACCCGCCGGGCGGCGGAAGAGTTCCCATAGGAAGCAATCATCACCGCTGCTACAGGAACAAGGCAACCTCCCGATACCTCATTACCGGCAGAAATGATCTGGAATTGATAGATGTCAAAACCGTCAAAGGCACTCAACATCATTGGACTCGCGGCATGTGCGCACATGGAGTCATGCCTGCCAACGGCCTTATCTACGTCCCGCAACACCCCTGCGCCTGCTTCAGAGGCGTACTTTTAAACGGTTTCAATGCATTAGCGGCCGAGAGAACAGAGGTCAGAGATCAGAAGTCAGAAGTCAGCCGCCTTGAAAAAGGGCCGGCCTATGGGAAGAAGGCTCCACTCGACACCCGTTCTTCTGATTGGCCGACGTATCGCGCCGATGCAGCTCGCAGCGGTCGGGCTCGTTGTACCGTGCCGACTCAATTGAAACGGGCTTGGCAGGCCGAGGTCGGTGGCCGGTTAACGCCGCCAGTGATCGCAGGAGGCAAGATCTACACAGCGTCCATCGATACGCATACGGTACATGCCCTCGACGCCGGCTCGGGCAAACCTGCCTGGTCGTATATCGTCGGTGGACGAATCGACACGGCCCCTACAGTGCATAAAGGAACGGTACTCTTTGGCTCCGCCGACGGCTGGGTGTATTGTCTCAATGGCGCGGACGGGGCGCTGGCATGGCGGTTTCGCGTTGCGCCCGGAGATCGACGACTCGTGGCCCAGAACCAGGTTGAATCCATCTGGCCGGTACATGGCGGCGTGATGATTACCAAAGGAAACGGCTCCTCGGGGGCCGTGGCGTGGTGCGTTGCGGGTCGGTCTTCATTCCTTGACGGCGGTATGTATCTCTGCAGACTGAATCCGGCAACCGGCAAACTGCTGTCGGAAACCCGACTCGACACCCTGCCGCCGAAAGGCAGCACGGGGCCTCCCAAGAGAGGGAGCGGCCGCACTGTCTCAGACGGATCCCTCCCGGACGTCCTCTCCTGTGACGGCTCGTCCGTGTTCATGCGGTTCCTGGGTTTCGACATGCAGGGCAAACGACAGAATCAGAGACAGGTCGCGCGCCACCTTTTCAGTGAGTCCGGATTCCTGGATGACGACTGGTTTCACCGCTCCTACTGGGTCCTTGACGTCAGGCCAAAGATGATTTGGGTCGGCCGAGGAGCATTCCATCCCGCTGAGAATAATCCATCCGGACGGATTCTCTCACTCACAGAGAAGTCGGTGTTCGGCTACGGGGTCGACGGGTATGGCCACCCCGGGCTAAAAAGCAAGAAACACACGGTTGCCTTTCGGCTCTTCGCTGCGGACCGCAACCCGACGGCGGGCACTGCCGAAACCGGAAAGAAAAAGACCAAGGGCAAGAAGAAAGGAAAACGAAAGAGGAATGTGTGCACCTGGCCCACGCACTGGGAACGGACTGCACCGCTCTTCGTTCGCGCCATGACCGTCACCGACAGCACTCTCTTCATTGCGGGCCCTCCTGATCCGGGACACTTCAAGGACATGCACGACGCTTTGACCGGCAAGAAAGGCGGTCTGCTCCAGGCAGTAGCCAAGACGGACGGCAAACAACTTTCCGAGCTGAAGCTGGACTCTCCCCCCGTTTTCGACGGTATGGCAGCAGCAGGCGGGCGCCTTTATCTTTCCTGTATTGATGGCAAACTCTACTGCTTCGCACAATAACGTTTGCCTGCATCTAAGAATCGGCGTTTCATCGCCTAAATCAGCGCCCCTTCATGAAATAAGCGGGCTAAACTCCGGAAAGCAAGTTAAATAATTTTTTTCTTGATATTTTTATGAAATACATTACATTTACACCTTTCTGCCGTTTTGACACATTTTTCATTCACCTACGGGAATCATGTGATACTCTATGCTTAAGCGTATTACTGCACAGATCAGGAAAACAGCTGAATCCAGACCCGTGTTCCTCGCAGCAGCCCTGTTTGTGCTTGCCCTCTCCGCACGGCTCTATTACGCATCCCAAAAAGAGACGTTCCATCACGACGAGGTCATCGGCTACCTCGCGGCCACGGTAAACCAGGAACACTACTTCACAAACGGGCTAAGAGACCGGTGGGTCAGGAACTCAGAGTGGCTCACAATATTTGACATCGGGGAAAACCGGTATAATTTCAAAAAAATACAGCAGGACCTGGTCGAATACGACATGCATCCCCCCCTCTATTTCTGGCTGCTTCATACAGCTGTATGTCAAACAGGCATCTCCCTTTTTTTGAATTCCCTTATTAATATATTCTTTTTTTCCGCCTCGTTCTGGATGCTGTACGCGATCTGCCGGCGCGTGTTCACAGGGCATGGGTGGCCTGCATGCGCAATGCTTATATGGGCCCTGAGCCCGGTCACGATATCCACAACGGTGTTCATACGCCAGTACGAAATGCTCGGAACCTTCGCGCTCGCTGCAGTATTAATTCTGCTTGTATACTTTAAAAGCGCTGTCCGGGGCAGAGCTGTCTGCGCAACTCTGTACGCCCTCTGCATTCTGGGAGGGATGATGACCGCGTACCAGTTCTCACTCCATATCGCATCCCTTTCCCTGCTCGTGTTTCTCTACTTTCTGCGCAGCAGAAACTGGAAACACATAGCTATCATTGCAGGAGTGACCCTTGCCGGCCTCGCCCTCTACTTTCTGGCACATCCATCCTTTTTTAGCGAAGTATCAAGGGGAACAGCCGGGCACTTTTCCGCTGACAGGTTCGGTGAGAGGTTCAGTAGGACTGTATACACTATCGGAAAATTCTTTCCTTTCAGGATCGGGACACTGATACTGCTTGTACTGGTCAATATATTCTCTATATTCCAGCTCAAGCCGGACCATGTGTTCAGACCGGCTGAAGACACCTGTTCCGGTAGACTAATGCCGTCAACGTGCATTCTGGTCGTGCTGGCCTCAAACACAGCTCTCTTCCTGTTCATGTACTTATCGTTCAAGTTCCCTAAAAACGCCATGAATATTGAACAGTTCAGCTTTATCTGGCCTTTTTTCGCTGTGCTGTTCACCTACTGCATCATGCGTCTTGATCCGAAGCTTGCAATCCGCAGCGCAGCCGTTCCTGTAACCGTCTTTCTTCTCGGAACCGTGTTCGGGCACGTCTCCTATATCGGGGAGCTTGATATACATCACCTGAACGGGCGGTCTGAACCGTATGCCTTCAGGTTTGATTTCAATATGCGTGGCCATATTGCCCGCTTCCTGTATCACATGCCACCCGATTCGCTCATGTATGTACCATCTTCATACAAAACTGATGCAGAAGAACTTCTCCGTTCAGGCAGGGAAGCCGATTTTAAACATACGCTGTTCTATATACTCAGGCAGGATGATGCGATCAAACGGTTCTCTGAAAATGAAGCACTGGAAAAGATGAAAATCGCCGGATTTACCGCATTCACGCCGAAAATTCAGGATGGAAACTGAAATGCAGCTGAGCGTGCTTCACTTTATCTCCCTGTCTATTATCGGCGGGATCGAACGCCAGTTCCAGCGGTTCATCACCTATGTTGACGCGCACCGGGCGGATTTTCCCGATACAGCCCATTCCGTGCTTTCCTATCACCCCCGCATACACGGGGATATTATAACAACGGTCAGGTCAGCATGCAGAAATATCCATGTATTCAAAAAATTGTTCCCTGACATCCTGTGCCCGCCTCTGATCAGAACGAAACGGGTCACCTCCCTTTTCAGCGCGCATGATTATAATGTCCTGATAACAACGAGCATGCTGCGGAACCGGATCCAGAAAAAGGTGATATCCCGTTTCCCCGGACTCAATATCTTTTATGACAAGGGGTGGTGCACAAGTGCTGACCCGCGCGAGGACCTGACAATGTTCAACGGCTTCATAGCGAACAGCTCATCAACAAAACACACCCTCCTGAAAAAGTTCGATCTCGATCCTGACAGTATCCGTATCCTGCACAACTCCTTCCCGGACACCTTTATAGGGATCGATACTGAACAAGCACGCCAGGCCGTACGGAAACGCTTCAATATCACTGAATCGGACAGTCTTGTGCTCGGGCTGGGACGGTTCAGATACTTAAAGGGATTCACGGTTCTTGTGGAAACTATGAAACACATAAAAGACCCGTCTGTTAAATGTATTCTTGCCGGCTCCGGCAGAACAGAACCCGCTGTCAAACAGCTGGCCCGGGAATACGGCCTTTCGGACAGGGTCATTTTCGCAGGGCACACGGACAACCCGGGCGAATTCTACGCAGCCTCGGATGTATTCGTTCTTCCCTCGTGCAGGGAACCGTTCGGAATTGTCCTGCTCGAAGCGGGAGCCAGCAGGACTCCTGTGATCGCGAACAGGATTGACGGCGTTCTCGACACGGTCTGTGACGACCGGTACGGTTTTCTCGTTCCTCCTGAAACGCCTCCTTCCGATTTCCCGTATATACCTGCCGGTTCAATTCCGGAAACCGTGTATTATCCGGACCGGGATGAGCTCTCCCCTCCCCTTTTTCCCGATCCTGAGAAACTCGCTGAAACGATCATGTATGTTCTCAGCCATCCTGAAGAGGCGGACACACGGTCGGAAAATCTATACAACCGCATACAGGAAAAATTCTCAACCAAAAGCTATGCTGAAAACCTGCACAGGATCATCAGAGAGTTCCTCTGAAATAACTTCTTATGAATTCAGGCCTGCTGTTTTTTAGCCGGTCTCTGCTTTGCCGAAGCATGGAGCGCCATTTTTCATCTGTCAGACGGTCTGCCATCGGGTGTTTGAATTCATAATAGCTGAATACCGGGCCGGCTGCAAGGCCGATCGAGCCGTCCGGAAGGTGGTTTGCAACAATAATAAGGTCGATATACCCTGTACCTTCCTCAAGTACCTTTCGCGTGTTCTGGTCTGTGTGTACGTCAGCGATCAGTGTGGTCTTCATTGCGTTTGTGCCGTATCCGCAGCACGCATTTTTTAAAGCCGCATCAAAGAACTTGATCCACTTTTCGTCCTCCTGTGTCAAAGCCTTGTTTTCAAGCTCCTTTGTGCTGATCCCGACCAGACGGGAGAGAAGTGCATCGGTTGTGTTCAGGTTCTTTTTCGTATCATTATCAAGTACCTTCATTTCACCGAGCACTTTTTCAGTAAGCCTGTTAAGCGCAAGAAGCCTGCTGTAGAATTCGGGAACAGGCTCCACATACCCGGGGAAATCTTTTGGCAGGCGCGGTATACCATGGTCCATGGTATAGGACTGTTTCGCGTACAGGATCGTATCGTGCCGCAGCTGCGCCCATGAGGCAAGCGAGGCATTGAGCTGTTTGTCAAGCCATGCCTGTGTGAGCATGTAAGGCTGATATCCAGTACCGTATTCCCTGAGAAGCCCTTTCAGGCAGTAGAGCCATGACCAGTAGAGATTGATGTTCCATCCCTCCGGATCGCTGATTTCTGAAAATTCTTCAGCGAGTTTGCCGAATGCCTTGTCGTATCCTTTGTATGCGCTGTCCCCTGCGGTTTTAAGAATATCCTGTGCCCGCTTTGAACCGAGAAGTCCCATAACATCAAGCCCGCGCGGGAAATAGCGGGATCCTCCGACACATGTAAAAACTTCACTGCCGGGCCTGCTTCCGGTATAATCTCCCACTGTGGGGAATACCAGCTTTCCCATTACGTACGAATCAGGCACAAACCTCTGGCCCATGAACCTGAATCCCTGTGTCTTTTCAAGTACGTTGTCAAGTTCTTCAGGAGACGGCTCACCTCCCCAAATGGCCTTTGGCGCCATTGTGCCGCTTGCCCCCGTGCCCGAGTAGATAGCAGGCTTTCTGAGCTTTGCGATCTCTTTCTTTACGCTGAAGAATTTCTCTTCACCTGCAAGCAGTCCGGGACTATATCCCCTGCCGAGCACATTTGTAAATGCAAGGTCGTATTCGGTGTATGTAAGGTCGTCCGCCAGTCCCGCGAAAAAGGAGGTAACGCCGTATATCCGCTCCCAGATATCTATCGCAGGTTCGCTTTCAACTTCAAGGTCCCTGATGCCCCGCGTAAGATAGCAGGCTGCAATGGTCTGGCGTTTTGCCTCTTCAGGCGGCACAAGATAATCCTCAAACCGGCCGTAGGGCCTGCCCCCCTTGACAAGGAATGTCATCCTGCCGAACCACATCATGGCCTTGAAATACCGTTTCAGGTCGTAGCCGCGCGTGTAGTGACCGCGGGGCACGTACTGGGAAAAATCCTCCTGCATCCACAATTGTTCCGCCTTTGACAGATCCTGTTCCCATGTAAAAATCTGTGTGCCTGAAAACCCTTTATGTTCTTCCATCCTCTGTTTTGCATGGTCAACCCATACACGGATATGGGCAGGAAGGGCTAATGATTTCTGGAGTCCTCTTTTATACCGGATAACACGATCAAGAACCGACAGGATCACGCGTTTATTCCATCGTCCTTTGGGAGCTTCGACTCTGCTTCCGAGAAGATCCGTAACAGCATGGTACAGCGCCTCATTTTCCGACTTGAGTTTTTCGAGCTGCCACCTGTTCCAGTTCCTTTTTCCGGACACCTCCGACCTGTACGCGCTTAAAGCCTGGATCTCCTCCGTGTAATTATTAAGCATTTCATAGCCTGCCGCGTAAAAAGCAACTGCCTTATCAACGCCTGCAATAAAATCAGGATCCTTCGGCTTTTCCTGATGCAGAACGGCATGCTCCTTCAGCAGATAATCAATGATCGTTCTGGAAAGAGCTGCCAGTTTGGGAATAAACTCCTTCTGCTCGATCCGTTTCAGTGTCTCATCAAAATGGATGTGGTACAGGTGCAGCACCGAGTCGCTTGTAACATATACAGGAACCTCCATTGAACGTATCGTCTCATACGCTTTGACAAAGTCCTCCTGCCTGTACCGCTGTGTCCCGAAGAAGCCGTTTGCAGCAAGATATTTTTCGCTGAATCCTTTTGGAAATTTGCTTTTGACGTATGTATAATTACCCACTTCACCCATATTAAGGGGCAGTCTGTATGCAGGTGTCGCCGGTTTGACCCTTACGGGTACGTGCTTGTAATGGTTGCCGAACCGGGCCGCCAGGCCACGGACCGCAGCCCGGGGCGCGTTCCCCTCTTCAGCCAGTACAACATCGCCTGAGAACATGTCCAAGCTGCCCTGCTGGTTCACAATCTGCAGAGCTCCTGTAAATAGCATAACCATTGTCATCACTTTTCCTGTGAGCTTCATTTCTTTTCTCCTTTCAGCTGGTTTGATCTCTATAAAAAATTCGGTTCCTTTTACAATACAGTCAGCAGCCTGCGTGTGCAGGATAAAGGGCACAGCCTCTCCATCCTCCGAAGCTGCATGCACGCTTACGTATGCGCTTCCTTTAACAAGTCCTATTTTCCGGGCTTCTGCGGTTTTCACACCTTGAGCGGGAATCTCAACTACGCTACCCTGTGCTATCTGAATCCTCGATTCGTACGGCCCTTCCAGTACAACCTCTTTTTGTGCTTTGATCCTCCGGACTGCCGGGGTTGAAGCCTCTAGCCGTTTAAATGATCCTGAAATATTCCAGGAAACACCATCTCCGGCATCACGTATAATGAATACATAAAATAATATACCAAAAGCAACAATAAAAAGCGCGGCAATTGTACCGATCCGGATTTTTACACGCCGAGGCCAATCTCTTTTTCCTTCGGCCTGTTTGATTTTTCTGCGGGCTTTTACATATTTTTTTTCGGACTGCCCTTCTTTTATTTTTCTCATCACGCCTTTTGTAACCCGCTGTTTCATAGAACCTTTTATCCGGCTGATCACCCGGCCTGCTGTATCCGTCCCCTTCCGTGTGCCTCTGAGAGCTGCCTCCTGGTCTATAATGGAAATATACATCTCACGTGCCTCCGCGTTTAAAGCCACGATCTGTTCGAGCTCCCCGATTTCATCAGGAGATGCTTCGCCGTCGAGCATTGAATACGTGAGATCCTCGGCACGTTCCCTGCTGTTATTCATAAGCTTCCCATCCTTTCCTCAACACACCGGCGGAGGGCTTTCCGCACACGGGTGAGAAGCTGACGTGCGGCAGCGACTGTCCTGTTTAATGCATCGGCTACTTCAGCAAAGTCAAGGCCTTTATCGTACCTGAGATCAAGTGCCCGTTCTGCATCTCCTTCCATATGCTCACGGCACTGTTCGAGGGCCTGTGCCAGCCGTATTTCATACTGCTCGGCTTTTTCATTGTGCTCAAGCCGCTTCAAAAGAAATTTGCGGTAGCTCCTGAAAGCCTTTTTCTCACGAACAGCCCGTCTGATCTCATTCCTGAGGAGGTTGCGTGCGATCGTCCTGAGCCATGCCCCAAAATCTCTTCCCGCGTCATACGTCTCGAGGCTCCTGTATGCACGCACAAATACCTCCTGCACAAAATCTTCTGTTGCAGATATATCGTGGAGTGTAAATGCGGCAATACGCCTGATCTCCTCCTGATATTCCTGCACGATCTCCTCATATGCATCAATATCCCCTGCAAGCACGTTCTGTATCGTGTCAGCTATTCGTTCTATCATATATCTATTTTCCGTTTCACCATGCAGTACACCGGAATACTCTTTTTTCAACGGTTGTTTTCAATTTTTTTTCATTTTATCCTATTTTTTCTTTTTCCGCATAGTATCTGCTATTTCCTCTGCCTGTTTCAAAAGGTTTGTCACTCCTGCATCCTTAACCCAATATTCTTTAGTGTTACCATTCGTTTCGTATCTAACAAGGTTCACCTGCCGCAGGTTTCTCAGTGTCATGGATATCGTATGGATTGATACGTTAAGCTCCTTGCTCAGCATACTCGGCGTCTTGCATCCTCTTCCGAGTTTTTTTAATATCATGTAAGCTGTCGGGTTCCCAAGAACCCTAAAATACCGCGATGCACGATACAGCGTCTCAGGCATCTGTTTTTCAATTGTTCTCATAACATTCTCCCAGAAAAAGGTATTTAAGCATTTAAATAATTATTTAAATGCTTAAATGACTTATCAATATCTATTTCTATAAACTTATTTCCCTATATCTTTATATTATTCGTCCAGTTTTTATGCTCTTCCCCTACCGAAAAAATAAAAATATCCCTACACTATATCGGTAAAACAGTTATAATTACATCCCATCGAATTGAGTTCATAATATCGTTTTTTAATAGAAAGTCAAGCAAAAATATGATCTCTGCAAAAATAAATTGAAATAATTTTTCTTCGGTTCAGGTTTGCAGCGGAGTCTTTTATTATAAAAGGAACTTCAGTATGAGCATGAGCGATGATACACTTCTTTCCCGTTTTGTCAGCAGGAAGGACGAAGATGCGTTTCACACACTCGTTGAACGCCATTCAGGAATGGTATACGCTGCCTGTTTCAGGGATCTCGGGGATGTGGATAAAACGGAAGAGGCAGCCCAGGCTGTATTCATCGTTCTTGCAGAAAAGGCACAGAGTATCAGAAAAGGAAATGCCCTTCCCAGGTGGCTTTTCAAAGTGGCAAAAACAGTTGTTTTTAATATGAAGCGTGAAGAGAAACGCCGAAAAAAACGTGAAGCTGAAGCAGCTGCAATGAAAAAAGAAGTATATAGCCAGCCTCAGGATGATGCTGAATGGGAGAAGGTGCGGCCCCATCTCAACGCTGCTGTTGCATCACTCAGCAGAAAGCAGCAGGACGCGGTCATTGGCCATTTTCTTGAGGGCAGGACACATAAGGAAGTTGCTGAAACTCTGGTCTGTTCGGAGGACGCGGTACGTATGCGCATTTCCTACGCACTCAGGAAGCTGCGCAGGAAATTGGCTAAAGAGGGTGTTGTGCTTTCGGGCGGAGTGCTCGCGGGATTCCTCGCAGCGGAAACGGTCACAGCAGCCCCTCCGGGCCTTGCAGCTTCGTGCCATGCCGCTTCCATGGCTGCTTTGGCTGGAAATGCGGCAGCATTCAGCACACCGGTTTTACTTTCTCAAGGAGTTATAAAGATGATGATATGGGCAAAGATCAAAACGGCAGCTATATGCATTGCGGGACTTGCGGTCCTTACAGGGGCGGGAACGCCTGCAGTGATGAATATTCTGGCGGATGGCAGGGAACAGATGGAAATCAGCAGCGGAGAAGCCGGGAATGAAACTGCTGAAATTGACAAGCCTTCAGTTAAACCGGAAAAAAAAGGTCAGCTAGTAAACGGTGTTCTTTTCGAACCGGTCCTACGCAACAATGTATGGCTGGTGCCTATGGATGGTAGTCTGGAGCCGGTCAGCCCGGGTCTGAGGGTTATAAATAAGACTGACAGTACTATATATCTGAATCGGTTCGGCCTGGGATTCCGCCTGATCGGCTCCGACGGAAAGACAATGCGGCCATATCCGGCCTATTATGCAAAATCACGTGCACCATATCGGCCAAAAAAAGAGGATTTCCTTGTACTTGAATCTAACCAGACAAAACTACTCGCATGCAAAGGAAACCCTGTATATCCCGGCTGGGGATCGCTTCGTGTGAGAAAAAGCATCATGAATGAACGGGGGCAGGAAGCTTACTACGGCAGCGGGGATTTTCGTTTCTTCCCGATATCGGAGCCGGGCCGATACAGGCTGGTTATCACCAATACAGGACGGGGCACACTCCCTGATATACATGCATGGGAAGGAACGTATGAAAGTGATCCGCTCCCTGTCCGAATCGTATACGGTTTACAAACTTCGATCAGCAGAAAAAACAGGGAGGCGGTTACCACCCTGGGCAGACTGTGCTGTTTAACGGTCCGGTCAAAAGCGCGCATGGAACAATTAGCAGCAGAATTCGATAAGCTCGAATGGGGAAAACCTGATACTCTGTTTTCAAACGTTGATTTTACTAATGAAATGATAATCTTCTTTCTCCGTGCAGGCCTGAATGCGGAAAAGGACCGGATAGTAAATTTCCTTTCCGGTCCTGAACAGGCTGTAATCAGATTTTCAACACAGCAGTTTCCGCGTCTAGCCACAAAAAAATTATATCATATTACTGCAGTTCTGCTCCCACAAGCAAAGGTGCTCAAAGCAGAAATACCGGAACAGGTAAAGACAACCGGGAAACAGGCTGACGGGAGTAAGATCACAATATACAGGGAAATGCATCGCACATGGATAATCGGCCCTCATGGCGGGGATGTTGCAGACGGCCTGCAGGGATTCATTGAAGCTGAAAAGAAAGTCATCAGACCGGGCGAGGACATAAAAGTGAAATTCATACTCAAAGCTGCTGATCCTGCACAAAAGGAGCCTATCCATGTATGGGACGGAAAATTCTCCAGTGGATACCGGAACGATGCATATCTGGTGCGCACGCCTGGCGGGAAAACACATTTTCTGAGGAGAAAGGAGCTTCTCAAATGGAGAAAAAATATTCCTCATCCTGTTGCGGTCACTTCTGGAAACCCATATGTGCTGCCCGGAAATATCAGATATGATTCTCCTCTGAAATCCATGAAGAATATAGCTGCTGAAATGCAACTTTCAGGATTTAACACGTCAGCAGCGGGAGTCTACACGATCACCGGAATCTACATGGAGACCGGAGAACCGGCAAAGCATGGATTCGGGTATGACAGGAACAACCCTCCATCAATGTGGGGCGGAAACATCGCAACCAATACGGTTCGGGTCAGGGTGGAGGAGTGAGGTAAGCGGACAGATACACGGGGTACCCCTGCAGAACACCGGGCACGGCAGTGCCGTGCTCCTACTGTCCTCTGACCTCTGACTTCTGCTCCCTTGACTTTAGACATTTGACTTTTGACCTTTGACCGGATTGGCCGAAGGGCTATCCATGCATACAGCAGTTCTTGTATTTTTTCCCGCTGCCGCAGGGACAGGGATCATTGGGGCTGACCGTTTCCCGGTTCTGTGCACGCATCCTTTCCATGATATCGGACGGCGGCCGGTTTCGCTTCAGCAGATTTACCATTTCCTTCATGTACGGTTCCGTGTGCTTAAAAAACCGGTAATATCCTTCACACAGATAATTGAGCTCAGGCTCCCCTTCGGAAGTTGAAATAAAGCGGTTTTTTGGACATCCTCCTGTGCACAGGCCTCCGTATATGCAGGTTCGGCATTTTTCAGGAAGTCTGTCGAACTTGTCCTCTCCGAATTTTCTCTGCTGAGGAGAATTTACCATTTCGTGAAGCGGTGTCTCCATGATATTCCCGAGCCTGTACTCCGGATATACAAAGTGGTCGCACGCATAGAGTGTACCGTCATGTTCGAGAGCAAGGGCCTTGCCGCACATGGGGGAAAATATGCACAATCCCGGAGGCTCTCCTGCCCACCGGCCAAGTATCACATCAAAGATCTGCACAAATGTGGTCCCGACATCGTGCCGCACCCATTCATCAAACACAGTACACAGAAATTCCCCGTAATCCTCAGGAAACACGGACCATGAATGGACCATATCTTCGGGCTTCCGGCCTTTTCTTTTTTCCCATTTACCGGAATTTTCCAGAAACGGCGCCTCCTGCGTAAAATCTTTTTCCTCTGCAATAGCAATAAACTGTATAAATTCAAAATGTTCGCGCAGGAAACGGTATATTTTAAGTGCATTCGGACTGGATATATTGGTAACACATGTAAGGGCGTTAAAATCGACCGAATATTCCTTCATAATCTCGACACTCTGCATAATACGGTCAAATGACCCTTCTCCTGTCCGTTTTACCCTGTAGGAGTTGTGTATCGATTTCGGGCCGTCTATACTTACACCGACCAGAAAACCATTCCCGCTGAAAAAGGATGCCCATTCCTCATCAATGAGCATTGCGTTAGTCTGGAATGAATTTGAGATTTCCTGTCCGGGCTTTTTATACTTTTCCTGAAGCTCAACCGCTCTTTTGAAAAAATCGACTCCCATGAGCGTGGGCTCCCCTCCCTGCCATGCAAAGGTTACAGGAGCACCCTCAGGCTGAGCCTCAATGTATGACTTGATGAATGTTTCAAGCACTTTTTCAGTCATCCGCCAGCTGGATGCTGTTTCGAGCAGGTCCTCCTTGTGCAGGTAGAAGCAGTACCTGCACGCGAGGTTGCACGCCGGCCCGTGTGGTTTTACCATTATGTGGAAGGGGAAGGGAACGCGGTTTTCAGGCACTGTGTTTCCTTAATTCTCGGATTATTTAAAAACTCCGAGAATGGAATGATGGAATACTGGAATATTGGAACCGGGATAGAACATTTGTATTACATTCTTGAATCTCAAAAGAAACAGTATATCACGTCTACCGTTCATTGTCAAGTCTTGAATTGCTTTTCCTGCCATTATTCCATCATTCCACAATTCCATTATTCCAATTATAAGCCTTTTTAAATTCAGAAATTACTTGAAAAAAATACGGACACCGTATAATTCTCAGCGTGCAGAGGCGTACATTCGAAAGTTTCGGATACTATAGCAATATGGATGCATGATTATGAAACAAATCGGATTTGACAACGAAAAATATCTCGATCAGCAGTCCGCTGCCATACTTGAACGCGTTGAAACGTTCAATAATAAGCTCTATCTAGAATTCGGAGGGAAACTCCTGTTCGACTACCACGCTTCGCGTGTCCTTCCGGGATTCGACCCCAATGTGAAGATGAGGCTTCTGCAAAAACTCAAAGACAAAGCTGAAATCATCCTCTGCATTTACGCAGGAGATATTGAACGGAGAAAGGTGCGAGCCGATTTCGGTATAACGTATGACGCGGATGCAATGAAATTGATAGACGACCTGCGGGAATGGGGTCTTGAAGTGAGGGCTGTTGTCATAACACGTTTCGAAGACCAGCCTGCGGCTCTTGTATTCAAAAACAAACTTGAACGGCGGAATATAAAAGTGTATACTCACAGATTCACAAAGGGATACCCCACTGATGTAGACACGATCGTAAGCAAGGAAGGATACGGAGCCAATGAATATATAAAGACTGACCAGCCTCTTGTAGTTGTAACAGGACCCGGACCCGGAAGCGGAAAACTTGCAACATGTCTTACTCAGCTCTATCATGAACATACACGGGGTATTCAGGCAGGATATGCAAAATTTGAAACCTTTCCTATATGGAATATCCCTTTGAAGCATCCGGTTAATATTGCATATGAAGCTGCAGCTGCAGACATTCAGGATTTTAATCAGATAGACCCCTTTCATCTCGAAGCGTATAACACAAAATCCGTGAACTATAACCGGGATGTAGAAGTCTTTCCTGTTTTAAAGAGAATCCTTGAACGCATTATGGATTCTGAACAGGTATACCAATCTCCAACCGATATGGGGGTGAACAGGGCTGGATTCGGGATTGTTGATGATATAATTGTGCAGGAAGCTGCTATACAGGAAATAATAAGACGCTACTTCAGATACAGGTGCGAATTTATTCTGGGCCTTGCTGCAAAAGAAACGGTTGAACGGGTTGAACTTCTCATGAAGGAGGTTAATGCTGTGCCTGAAGACAGACCTGTTGTTGTTCCTGCACGGGAATCTGCAGTTGAAGCTGAACAAAAAGGAAAAGGACACCAGGGAATCTTCTGCGGAGCTGCACTTGAATTGAATAGCGGATCTATTGTTACCGGATGCAATTCCGGTCTTCTTCATGCTTCTTCCGGGCTTATCCTCAATGCAATAAAGGAATCTGCAGGCATTGAGGACAGCGTACACCTTCTGCCTCCTTCAATCATCGAATCCATTGCACAGCTCAAGGAGAATATCCTGAACTCAAAATCAGTAAGCCTCGATCTGGAGGAAACACTGATATCGCTCAGCATCAGCGCCACAACAAACCCCACAGCTCAGCTCGCTATGAGCAAGCTTAAAGAGCTTGAAGGATGCGAAGTTCATATGACCCATATCCCCACACCCGGTGATGAAGCCGGCCTGAGGAAACTTGGAATAAATATTACGAGCGACCCGAATTTCTCCTCAAAAAGCCTTTTTGTAAGCTGAAATTATGAAGAATGATATCTTTACATTCCTCATCGGGGGAAAAGCGGGTGAAGGTGTCAAAAAAGCAGGTTCAGTAGCAGCTGCACTCTTCTCTCAAATGAGAAGAAGTGTTTTTCAGATGGATGACTACCAGAGCCTTATCAGAGGGGGTCATAACTTCTCTGTAATCAGCACTGCAAAAAAGAGCATCAACAGCCACTACATGAAAGCTGATCTTGTAATTGCGCTTGATGAAAAAAGCGTTTCCCTTCATAAGGGGCATGTTTCAGACAGCGGTATCTTTGTATATAATTCAGATGCAGTTCAGGATGCGGACGGAATCGGCATTCCAATGCTTGCTGAAGCAAAAAAATTCCCGAATCCAAAGATGAGGATAGGGGTAAGCGGGGCAGCTGTTCTTGCTTCATTCATAGGATTGACAAAAGAACAACTTAAGGAGCTTATTGAATCAGAATACCCGCGGGATATTGAAAACAATATTGCATATGCTGAATCTATATATGACATAGCTTCTGAAAAAATCAAAAAAAAAGTTACCCTTGAAAAAGGGGAAATATCTCTACCACTTGTATTCGGCAACCAGGCGATCGGGCTTGGTGCCCTTTCAGCTGGACTGGATGTGTATGCCGGCTATCCCATGACCCCCGCCTCCTCCCTCATGCATTTTCTTGCACGCTATGCTAAAGAGTTCGGTATTGCTGTAATGCATGTGGAAAGTGAGATTGCAGTTGCTAATATGGTAATAGGTGCGGCATTTTCAGGTGCACGTGCTATGACAGGAACAAGCGGTGGCGGACTTGCCCTTATGGAGGAAACTTTTTCCCTTGCCGGTATTACTGAAGCCCCTGTCCTATTCATGCTGTCGCAACGGCCGGGCCCTGCAACAGGAGTGCCTACCTATACCTCTCAGGGGGATCTTGAATTTGCCCTTAATGTCGGGCATGGGGAATTTCCCCGCATTGCAGCATGTCCCGGGAGTATTGAAGAAGCTTTTTACCTCACAGCCGAAATGATGAATCTTGTCTGGGAATTCCAGACCCCCGGTATTCTCATTACTGAAAAGCATCTTTCTGAAAGCACAATGACTGTTTCTCTTGATCCTGACAGGACCGGATGGGCGGAACCTCTGATCCATTCATCAGGGGATTTTCAACGGTATGCTGATACTGAATCGGGAATATCCCCGCTCCTGTTCCCTCCCTCATCTGAAGTTATTAAATGGAGTTCGTATGAGCATGATGAAACGGGGATTACAACCGAGGACGGCGATACGATCGTGAAGATGACTAATAAAAGGAACAGAAAACAGGCATCCCTTATAAACAAACTGAAAGGGATGAATACGGTTAATGTATTCGGGACTGAAGGACCGGTAATTGCAGTATGCGGATCAACATGCATGAGTGTACTTGAAGCCCTGCATGCAGGAGGTATTGAGGCAACAGTAGTCCAGCCGCGGTTTCTCAGGCCGTTACCCGTATGGGAGTTGGAGCAGTTCAGGGAAAGGGATATCATTACGGTTGAAACCAATTCAACTGCTCAGTTTACTACATTGCTTAAGGATAAAGCAAATATAACTGCACGCGAGACTATTCTTCAATATGACGGCAGGCCTTTCGACCCGGTAGAACTCGCCGATAAAATTAAGGGAATACTGTAATGGATGACCTGACAACATACGCTGATAACACATGGTGTCCGGGCTGCGGAAACTTCAGCCTGTTCAGCGCCTTTAAAAAAGCTGTAAATCTGCTTGAAGAAAAAGGGACTGAACAGGATACTCTGGTATTCACTGCAGGCATAGGACAGCATGCAAAGATATTCGATTATCTGAACCTGTCCGGCTTTTACAGCCTTCACGGACGGGGAACTGCAACTGCGCAGGGGATTAAAGCGGCTAATCCCGACCTTAATGTTGTTTCGTTCGGGGGTGATGGCGATTCATTTGGGGAAGGGCTTGCCCATCTCATGTTCGCAGCAAAGAGGAACGCTGACGTAACCGTTATTATCCATGACAACGGAGTATACGCGCTTACAACGGGTCAGTTTTCTCCCCTTTCTGAGAAAGGGTACAAAGGGCCCTCAGCACCGGGCGGGAATATAGAGCAACCCTTTAATCCCCTTACCCTGATCCTGGAAGCAGGAGCAACGTTTGTTGCACGGGGGTTTACTGGCGAGATCGATCATCTGGCAGATCTGTTTGTGCAGGCGATCGAACATAAAGGATTTGCCTTGGTTGACGTGCTTCAGCCGTGCGTTACCTATCTGAATACATTTAAAGAGTACAAGGAAAAAACAGAGATCATGGAAACTGTACCTGCATCAAAGGATAAGGCTGTTCTATTAGCCAGGCAGAAGGATCCGCTCCCTATCGGAATTTTTTACAGAACAAATGAACCTGTATTTCATGAAGGACTGTACGGGAGCTGGAATCCTGTTACTCAGAAAATGGGGGAAAATGAACGCAAGCAGAAAATAAAGGGATTGCTTTATGGAATCAATAACAACTACTGATATTATCCGTGCATTTTCACTTACACTGCTTGCAGGTCTTGCAACCGGCGTGGGAAGTGTAATGGCATTCTTTATCAAGAAAAGGAAGACCTGGTTCCTCTCATTCGGCCTCGGTTTCTCAGCCGGCGTTATGATATATGTTTCATTTGTTGAGATCCTGTCTAAAGCCGAGGAAAGCCTTGGAGAAACATCGATCGGCGATAAGGCAGGCTGGGCAACACTCGCAGCGTTTGTGGGAGGAATTGCCTTTACAGCTCTGATTGATAAATTCATACCTGAAGATGTTAACCCGCATGATGTAAAATCAGAAGAGTCAATGCAGCCCCTAAAATCTGACGATAAGGATGCAAATCTCATCAAATCCCTGCAGCGTACAGGGCTTTTTACAGCTCTCGCGATCGGAATCCATAATTTCCCTGAAGGTCTGGCAACCTTTGCTGCAGCCCTGAAAGAACCCGCACTCGGTGTATCAATAGCAATCGCTATTGCCATTCACAACATTCCCGAAGGCATATCAGTCTCCCTTCCCATTTATTATGCAACAGGAAATAGAAAAAAGGCTTTCTGCTATTCTTTTCTCTCAGGCCTTGCAGAACCTGTAGGCGCTCTTATAGGCTACTTCCTGCTCTGGGCATTTTTTACAGATATGGTATTCGGACTTCTGTTCGGGGCTGTTGCGGGAGTGATGATATACATTTCTTTCGATGAAATGCTCCCCACTGCACGCGAGTATGGGCAGGGCCATACCGTAATTATCGGCCTTACCCTGGGCATGGTAGTTATGGGGGTAAGCCTTTTACTTCTGTAAAAGCTGGATAGAAATAGAGAATAAAAACGCATAGCGGATACTGAACAGCATTCCTTTATTTAACAAACTGGAAAGAATAGACATCCGCATCTTTAAGCGTGAAAATAAGGCGAACCTCCTTTCCTGCATAGCTGCTCAGGTTTTTCCTGTTTTTCCATATAACAGTTTTACTGATTTCATCTCCATATAATTCTGAGGTAAATCCCTTGATCTGTTTCCCTGAAGCATTTGTAAGTGCAATTTTTACTGAACCTGCTGCTGAAGTTGAAAAATTCAGAATAAGTTTTCTTCCGGTAAATGTAAACGGTTTGGTTAATACTTTTCCCCCTTTAAAAGAACCATTCACAGACACGAACCCGTCAATCCTGTATGTATATCTCCGGATTTTTCCTGCCTCCCCCTTGTAATAACGTTCATTTGAATAGATGGAAAGTTCATTCCCTGCTCCTGGAAGATCTGAGTGGGTTTCCACTAATCCCCACCAGATATAATTGCTTCTGTTAAACCATCTGTCCTTATTCTGACCAGGACGTATAATTGCCTCTCCCCACCGTTTAAAAATCTTGCCATCTCTGCTTGACATAAACAGCCCCTCAACAAGGGACCCCCGTTTTTCAATATAACGCGATGGAAATCCGAAAAAAATATGGGGACCCCTGTAATAAGGGAGTATCTGGTTCGTATAGAGATGTTCTATAGGCGCACCTGGATAATTGACCCAGACCGGCTTGTTCCATGTCTTAAAGTCTTTTGATATTGTTGTCTGAATATCCCTGACCCCTTTCCTCCAGGCCCTGAAATATGCCCTGTATTCAGATCGTTCAGTATCCCAGAATGCTACATTCTGTGAATCAAAAGCGAATGGTTTTGAAGTAATGACCGGTTTACCAGACATCAGCTTCCAATTGACCCCATCAGCAGAGGAAAACGCGTAGAGTCCCCCTTCCTTGTGCTCTCCCCCAAAAGCTTTATATCTCTCTTCAGGTCTGCATTTCGGGTTATAATCTTTAAAGGGAACAAAATTATGACTCCCCTTACCCTGAAGAATTATATTATTTTTCTTTGTCCTTTTAAAGGGAACGATATTTAGATCAGGTTTAGCCCATGCAATCCCGTCCCTACTCTCTGCATAACAGACATATGCCGGATGGATCTCTTTTTTATTCTTATGATGCCAAGCACGGTAATACATACGATAGACCTTATCATCTTTGAAAATCGTGTGATATCCGCACGTGTTCCCTTCCCACGGTTTATCATGCACGATCACAACCCCTCGCATTACAGGCTTATGCAGAACAAGCTCTGCTTCTCCTTCTGTTTTATCAATAAGGAATTGATCTACAAAAAGTTCTCGCCTGTTCCCGATATTGATTGTTGTTTTATCATCAGCAATATTAATACCCTGAATTCCGATTAAAAGCGTAATTATCAGAAATAAAATAAAATGGGATCTTAAGGATTGCACTGTATATTTTAAATTTGGGATTTGGAATTTATTTGCTTTTTGTGATTTAGGATTTGTCATTTATTGGCCTCCAGCGAATTAACATATTCTCGGAAGGAGCTCTCCGCGGGGCATTTCCAGGATATTCCTCACACCGAGGGATGTGATCAGCACTGCGGGGAATTGTCCCTGTTCCTCTACCGTTCCGATCCGGGCGGCATCCTTTCCCAGAGGATGGTTTTTCATTGCTTCAAGAACTGTATTCGCACCATCGGGGGAAACCGCTGCCACAAGTTTGCCCTCGTTGGCCATATCGAACGGACTCATTCCCAGAAGACTGCATACTCCTGTGACTTCCTTCTTCACGGGAATACTCTCCTCCTTCAGCACTGCTGTTACACCGGAACCCTGCGCCATTTCATTGACCACAGCAGCGATCCCGCCGCGCGTGGCATCCCGCAGCGCATGCACTTCAGCTCCGGTACCGAGAATGCAGTCCACAAGAGAGATAAGCGGAGCACAGTCTGAAACAAGGTCTGATGTGATATTAAGCTCCCTGCGTGCTCCCAGGATAGCCGCACCATGCTCACCGACTGAACCGTTAACAAGGAGTGTATCCCCCGGCTTCAGATTTTTAACAGACAGAGAGGTTTCTTTTCTCAGGACGCCTATACCGGCCGTATTTATAAACAGCCCGTCCCCGCTCCCTTTTTCAACCACTTTTGTATCCCCGCATACGACCTGTATACTTTCCCTGCTGCATTCTGTGCTTATGCTTTTAATAATTTTTTCGAGATCTGCTGTATCCAGCCCCTCTTCTATGATAAGGGCAAGGGAAAGGAATCCGGGCACACCTCCCCGTACAGCAATATCATTCACTGTGCCGCACACAGCAAGCTTGCCGATATCGCCTCCGGGAAAAAAGAGTGGTGAAACCACAAACGAATCCGTGCTGAAAACAAGCTCTTCTCCTCCCGGAATAACTGCCGCATCTTCAAGGCTGTTCAGAACAGGATTTCCAAGATATTCAACTATAATATCATGTATTAATTTCTCCGTTTCCCGGCCTCCCCCTCCGTGCGCACGCGTAATCTTCATTCTGATCCTCTCTCATACTTATAGAATGCTGCACAGGACCCTTCCGACGAAACCATGCAGGGACCGACCGGATGATCAGGCATGCACGTATTTCCGAACAGAGGACATGCGTCAGGAAGTATGATCCCTTTGAGCACTTCTCCGCATGCGCATCCTTCCGGCATCCCGTCGTCTTCTTCAGAAGAAATACCGAAGCGTTCCCGTGCATCAAATTTTCTGTATTCCTCCCGTATTCTGAGACTGCAGTCAGGGAGTAGACCTATACCGCGCCACTGTTCTGTGCACGGCTCAAAGCAGCTGATGATGATCTCCTGTGCTTTCTTGTTCCCTTCCGGAGTGACAGCCCGTCTATACCCATTCTCAACACGGGTCTTTCCTTCCGAGATCATACTGAGGATCCGCATGATCCCGTCAAGTATATCGATCATTTCAAACCCGGAAATAGATGAGGGGATCTTTAAAAACCCGTATGCAGCAGAGCCTATTACCGTACTTACATGACCCGGAAGGAGAAATCCGGTAATACCGATCTCCTCATCCGCACACAACAGGGAAAGGGTGGGAGGAATAAGCTTTAAAGAAGTGTAGAAAGATATATTGTCCCGTTTCTCCTGCACAGCCCTGCTGAATGCAGCGGCGATAGGGGCTGCAGTCGTTTCAAACCCTACTGCACAGAACAGGACTTCACCTTTTATCAGTAAAATATCAAGCGGATTGGTAATAACCTCTATCCGTGCACCTTCAGCCCGTGCCAGTTCAAGAGATGTGTGAATACCCGGAACCCGTATCATGTCCCCGAACGTTGCGACCGTGATATCTTCAGAAAGCGCAATGCGTGCTGTATTATCTATATACTCTCCCGGTGTCACGCAGACCGGACATCCCGGCCCAGAAATAAGATGTATATGTTCCGGGAGAAGCTTCCTTATACCGAACCTCCCTATAGCCATTGTATGCGTGCCGCATACCTCCATTATACGGACCGGACCGGTCTTCTCTGCGAGGCTCCCTATACGGGCGATCAGCTCCTTCCCGATCCCCGGGTCATTGAAGTCCTGCACGGTCCGATATTTCCTTCAGCAGGCGAAGTGTTTCCCTGGCTTCCTCTTTATCATATTTCTGGATGGCAAACCCTGTATGCACCATCACATAATCACCGATCTTTATATCATCAAGAAGGGATATATCGGCATCTGTTCTCACCCCCTGTATATCCACAACTGCGGCAGGCCCGTTTATTTCAATAATTTCAGCAGGAACAGCAAGACACATATCATTTGCCTAAAAAACAGATCCATACAACATTATATTCGCCCGGCCGTACCGAGATATATACAGCCGCAACCTCTTACATTGCTTTCTATAATATCATATGTAATATTTTTTGTCAAGATTTAAATTTATAAAGGAGAATAGATCCGAAAATCCCGGCGAAGCATGAAAAAGGAAAGAGGTGCGTATTCCCTGGCAGTAATATTTATTCCACCACTATCCTCTCTTCAGGACCGGGAATTATCTCCCCTACAAAAGCGGATGAGGCAGCACCCTCATATTTTAAAGCCTCGGCAAGGGGTTCCGCTCTGTCAGGACTGACGCTGATCAGAAGGCCGCCTGATGTCTGGGGATCGAACATCACATCCTGAAGCGGCCGCGGCACAGACGCGTCAAACGATACCATCTGTTCGCGGAATTCCCTGTTTTTATAGGCTCCTCCCGGAATGAACCCCATATCCGCGAATTCCAGAGCTTCGGCAATAACAGGCACATTCGCGGACTCGATCCGGGCGCAGGCGCCCGAACCGCACACCATTTCTGCAAGATGGCCCAGCAGTCCGAATCCTGTCACATCTGTACACGCGCTGACATCAAACCTGCTTATAACCTCAGCAGCCTCCCGGTTAAGTGCAGCCATCACCCGTGTAACAGTATCTGCAAGTTCATCTGAGACCTGTCCCGCCTTGACTGCCGTATTGATAATGCCTGTACCAAGCGGCTTTGTCAGGATCAAAATATCTCCCGGATGCAGGTTCCTCTTATCCAGCACCCGGTCCGGGTGGATGATCCCGGTCACGGAAAGGCCGTACTTAAGCTCTTTGTCCTTGACACTGTGCCCCCCGATAAGAACCGTCCGGGCCTCTCGCAGCTTGTCAATCCCCCCTTTGAGTATGCTTTGAAGAATTTCAAGGTCCATATCCCCGCCGGGAAATGCCACCAGATTCATAGCGGTTTTCGGAATTCCTCCCATTGCATAAATGTCGCTCAGCGCGTTGGCTGCAGCGATCTGCCCGAACCAGTAGGGATCATCCACGATCGGAGTAAAGAAATCAACTGACTGGACAAGCGCGATTTCATCCGTGATCCGGTACACGCCCGCGTCGTCAGCCCGGTCCAAACCGGTAATGACATTCTCATCAGACGGGAACTTCATACCGCACAGTGCTTTCTCCAGGTCCCCTGGAGGAAGTTTGGAAGCTCAGCCCGAACCTGATACTGTTTGAGTCAGGGGTATACCCATACTTTTTCTCCTGTAAATTGCCGGAACTCTCTTAAAACATATTCCGTGTATATATAATCTTGGAATACGGCTACAATAATACCGGCACCTATCCGGATGTCAATTGATTTTTTCTATTTTGCTTATTAATTATTCCGATAGTGTAACGCGGAGTTGATTGGTTTTTCCTATAGATCCGGAGATATTTTTTCAGGAATTTTTAAATAAAAACCGTTACTTTTACCGCAATGTGCTGAATTTACACTGAAATGGTTCTTTCTTAAGGAATACTGGAATGGCACATACAAGCAACGCAATACCTGTCGATTCTGATGAATATTTAAATGAAGAAGACTGCAAAAAAGCAAAAGAAGTTCAACAGGCTTATTTCGATCATCATGATTTTATCCATCGCACTCCCTGGTGGTTCATCTCAATCATTTTTCACACAGCGCTCCTTCTGATGGCAGCGATATGGACCATATCCCGGGCTGATAAGGCGGAAACATTCAGTATCTTTGAAATGAATGTGAAAAAGTTCAAAAAACCCGAATACGACCCCACACTGAAGCGTGACATAAAGCGAACCAATAAACAGATCAAAGACGAGGTTGTAGTTGAAAACCCCGTAATTACTAAAGAGGATCTTGAGATAGATGAACTTGAGACGCCGAACGATATGGAGCGGGAGCACAAAGCCAAAGGGCGTCAGGAAGCTATTTCCACCATAGAGCTCGGAGGAGACGGCTGGGTCGGCGTATTCGGCGTTGGCGGCGGCGGATCGGGCGCATACGGCTGGCGTGATGGCGGAGGCAAACGGCGGGCTATAGGACGTTTCGGCGGCGGAGCTGCAACAGAATCGGCTGTACTGGCAGCGCTGAGGTGGTTCAAACGGCATCAGGCACAGGACGGGTCGTGGTCGTTTGAGGACTACCATAATGAATGCAAGCTGAATCCTCCCTGCAAACATGTTCCCGAAGTCCTTACCCACGGAGCTGTTGCGGGCGGAAAAAAGAACCGGAAGCTTAAGAATGCCGCAACCGGATTCGCACTTCTCTGTTTCCTTGGCGCGGGGCACACGCACAAAGCGGGTAAATTCCGGCAGCAGGTTGCTGACGGGCTCAGCTATCTGATTAAATCACAGGAGAATGACGGTTCATTCTGTATAGGCAACTATATCCACGCCATAGCTACAATGGCAGCTGCCGAAGCATACGGTATGACCATGTCTGCACACCTGAAGGAACCGGTTGAAAAGGCAGTCAGTATAATCCTTGCGCGTCAGAATGAATACATGGGATGGAATTACCTGGTACCGAGAGGACGGAGCGATATATCGATCAGCGGATGGAACGTCATGGCGCTCAAATCGGCAAAGGCATCGCATATAGACATAGGCAACGGTTTCGAGGGAGCCAGCCGTTTCCTTGAAAAGATCACCCCGGGTGTAAAGGGAGGCCCGTCAGAGCCCATACTTGAAGACCATGTTGCATACCAGTATTTAGAAGGCAAGGACAGTCCCGGACACCGGAACGCCACTCTGACCGCGATCGGCATGCTGTGCCGGGTGTTCATTGGCGAGGATACGGACGGCGAGATGCTCAGAGCGCACGCCAACATGGTGCTGAAGGAAACACCCAGAACATTCGACGAGGCCAACATGTACCAGATGTACTATGCCACCCTGGCCATGTTTCAGATGGGAGGCCGTTACTGGAAAGAATGGAACAACTCAATGAAGAAAATCCTGTGCGAGAACCAGTGCAAGGGAGGATGTGAGGACGGATCATGGTATATAGATGATCCCGTATGGTATAATCAGATAGGAAGGCTGTTCCATACAGCAGTCGGATGCCTGTCGCTTGAGGTATACTACAGATATCTTCCTGTATCAATGCTCAAGTAAAAAAGGGCGGCCCGCCCTTTTTTACTGAAATATCTTGACATCCCCACTGCCGGATCTATAATTTTCCCACATTCACCTTTTATCCAGGAGTCACAGAAATGAAATGTACTGCCAGATCCGGAATCATGCATATTTTTATTGTATATCTATGTATCTGCCCGGCTGTATACTCCCAAACCGGTACAGAGCCCGGAAAGGACTACGCATACTGGAAAGGCACGCACGAAGAGTGGCCCGGTCTCTTTCTCTGCCGTACACCGGCAGCCACCGGCATAACTGTTGTGTGCGACAGATGGCCGGACACAACGGACCTGAGAAATTTTGCCAATGATGCATGCAGGCTCTCGAATGCAGACACACCCCAGGAAAAAGCGCTTGCGGTCTGGAGATGGACGCGCAGGATCAAGGTCCACACCAACGGGAATCCCCCCTCCGAAAGACTGGCTCAGACAAACAGTTATGTCACAGATCCCGTTAAAGTGCTGAACGTATACGGCGCCCATTTCTGCGGCGGTCTGAGCAGGGTAGCGGAAGTTATATGGAGGGCAAAAGGGGAACGGGCCGACCGGGTCCACTGCGGAAGCCACAGCATGGTGGACTTCTGGTACATGGACAGTGACGGCAAAGCACGGTATCATCTTTTTGATGTTAATTTCGGCGGTTTCATGTATCACAGCTCGCGGAAGCGGCTTATGGGACTGGATGACTGGACCGCTGATTATGCAGGCGGCAAAATATCGTGGACGCACTGTGACCACTGGCCGTGGCCCACGCACCGCATGGAACTCTCCCTGCGCAAAGGAGAAAAACTGGTCAGGCTGTGGGATAATATAGGAAAGCCCTACCAGGATAATATGGACCCGAAGCGGGATGCCAAGCGTACCCCTCTTTCCGAAAGAGGCCCCTACAGGAAGAGAAAATACGGGAACGGCATCTGGACCTATTCGCCCGGCCTTTCCGGCAGCGGATGGACAGAAGGGCTTGCAGAACCGCTGAAAGAGATGGTTCCGGGAAAACTCATACCTAAAACACCGGGAGAACCGGGATACGCTGTGTGGCACTTCAGAACCCCGTATATAGTATCCGAAGCAAAAGTCAGCATAAAGGCCTTCAGAAAATCCAACAGGGATATGATAAAGCTGTACCTGTCTGTTGACAATGGAAAGACATGGAAAAAATACTGGGAGGCACCCGCAGGCAAAATTGGAGAGCAGGCATTCTCTGTTCTGTTTGACGGGAAATTCGAGGTAAACGGTGGCGGCAGTCCTCCAAAGGATTTCAACTCCCCTTTCGGTTATTACGCATACAGGCTGAAACTGGAGCTTACAGCTGATACTGCAGGCGGCTGCCGTGTGGATGATATCGGATTCGAGACAACCGTGCAGCAGAATTTCTACGCGCTTCCTCAGCTTCAGCCTGGAAAAAACAAAATAACGGTCAGGGGGAATATTGAAAAAGGCAATGCTCTCAAGGTTGCCTATATATGGGATGACACTGCAGGTAAAAACAGGAAAAATGTAACTATAATTGAGCATACGCCCTATACATATGAGATTATAGCGGGCGGAAAGATATGGAAAGACTGTGTATGCAGGTCGCTGACCGTTGAAGCTGTTTCCGCGGACGGAAAGGGAAACCGCTCTGTTATAAAAGAGACAAAAGCTGACTATCTCCCTCTGCCTCCCCTGTCCCCTGTCCATACAACCAGAGGACGCAGGGGATGGTGGCAGCGCGCAAGCAACAGGAATCTGCCTTCTGCGGACAAACTCAAGGCTGATATAAAAAAAGGCTCCAGCAAAGCGCTCAAGCTTCAGCTGGAGGCGCGATACCCTCAGTGTTTTGACGCGATAAAAAAGGTAATCTACGAGACACAGAACTCACATACCAAGATGGTAGCTGTCAGCACCCTGTATGTCACCGACCGGGAACGGGCCAAATCCGTGTATCTCGATATAATCAGGAATCGTGATAAGGTCAAATGGATCGAAAAACCTGTAAAAAAAGGACCGCGGAACGCGCTTCAGCACTGGACAAGTTTATGTATTATTATAAGCGTGCTGGCAAAGGATGCGGGGTGGAAGGATATGACACCCGATCTTGTCAACGTGGCTGAAAAGGGCTCATTCGGCAAGCATATTCCCAAACACGCTCTTATACGTGCTTTGGCGTCTTTGGCTGACGATCGTGCCAAAGAGACATTCAGAAAAGAGCTCAGACGCAGGGGATATTCAGCGGCATGGGCTGCAGTCGGCGCAGCACGGATCGGGGACAGGGAGGCGCTGCCTGCCATACGGAACCTCCTGAACTCAAAATCCCGCAGATACTCGGAACTGGCTGCTATTGCACTGGGTATACTCAAAGACAGGGAGAGTATACCAGCGCTCAGAAAAGTTCTTGAAGAAAACTTTTACGGAAAATACAGAGTAGTATGCGTCAGCGGCAATCAGTCAAAAGTTGCTGACGAAAATCTGAGGGCAGCCGCTGCAGAGGCACTGGGGAATATCGGTGACAGGGGATCCCTTGATTTATTGAAAAAAGCCCTTGAAAAAGAGCCGTTCGAGTGGGTAAGAAAAAAGATTAAAAACGCTATTGATAAGATACAAAAGAGCTGAAATAATAAACATGTACATATCGGCAGCTTCAGTTCTTCATAAAAGCGTTCCTCTCACGCATCAGGTGAAAACGTCTTTCGGAATCATGACTGAACGTCATGCTGTTTTTCTCCTTCTGACCGATGAGAGAGGAAACACCGGAATCGGTGAAAGCTGGATTAACTTTCCCTCCTGGGGGGCTTACGAACGGAAAGCAGCATATGAGAACAGTTTCATTCCTTTTATTGAAGGTGCAGACATTAATGATATACCTGAATATTCTCATAAACTGTTCACTGCCTTCAAGGGGCCTGCTGTACAGTCCGGCACAATCGGTCCCCTGATCGGGGCACTGTGCGGAATTGAACTCGCCCTGTGGGACCTGAAAGCCCAGAGGGAGGGGATTCCTGTATCGTGTCTGCTGTCTGACAATCCCCGTAAAAAAATCAGAGTATACGGAAGCGGGCTTAACAGTCCGTTACCCTTTGATCTTATTGACGGATACATGGATCAGGGGATTTCCCTGTTTAAGCTCAAACTCGGGTTTGGCGAAGATACGGACCGGAAAAACCTTGCTGCATTGAAAAATCATCTTAACGGCAAAGCCGATTATGCTGTTGATATAAACCGTAAATGGGATATTGATACGGCATTGTCACGCCTTCCCCTTCTTGAGGATTTCGAACCGAAATGGATCGAGGAGCCTCTGAAACCTGATTGCGAAGAACACCTTTCGCTTTTCAGGGAACAGACTGACATTCCTGTGTCAGGCGGGGAGAATATTATGATGCCTCCGGGATGTGATATTAAAAAAATAGCTGATGTTCCCTTTGACATACTCCAGCCTGATATTACAAAGTATACACCGCTTCATGTTGCCCTTTCCCTGGTAAAGGAAGGGGAAGCCAGGGGAAAACGGATGATACCCCACTTTCTCGGTTCGGCTCCCGGACAGGCTGCATCCCTTCACCTTGGTACTGTATGCAGAGAGGGCCTGGTTGAACTTGATGTAAACAGAAATCCCCTCAGAACCAATCTTTTTACAGAGCCGTTCTCAATTGAAGACGGATCGATCGCAATTCCGGACAAACCCGGATTCGGCTGGAGGCTGAAATAACTTCTCGGAATTTCTGTAGATTCCACGAATGAAGGGACGCGCTCCGTCGCGCCCGCCCGTTCTGGTAAATAAATACAACCTCTGCTTATTATCTGCTGTATGCTGCTGAAACAAGCTGTCCCAATGCTATGCATCCGTCATTGGGAGGTACAAGCCTGTGACGGTACACCTTCATCTCCTGTTCAAGCTTTCTGATACACCCGTCAAGCAGAAGAAGATTCTGGAAACAGCCCCCTGAAAAGCAGATGTTCTCCTCTCCCGAACTCTCAGCAATTTTTAGTACCTCCCGGGCAGTAATCTCTATTATCGTGTTATGGAATCGGGCTGCCCGGATCTCCGGGGGCGAATCATCCCTGTACACCTGTTCAAGGATCTCTCCGGAGTCCAGACCTGAAATATCGTATGCCCCGGTTCCTGCCAGAGGGCCTGCCGCTGCTTCAAGCTGCATAGGCGCCTGGCCTTCGTATGTCTGGTGCGTGCATATCCCCAGCAGGGCGGAGACTGCATCGAACAGCCTGCCCATGCCCGACGTATAGTGCACATTAACATCTTTTTCAAGCAGTTCAAGCACATCCTCCATTTCCGGCAGAATTATGCCTCTGCCGTGCAGAATCGCAGCGGCAAGCCGGAGCGGATATTCCACGCACGCGTCCCCTCCGGGCATTGGCATGTATGAAAGGTGTGCCTCCCTCCGGATCGAACCCCTGTCAGCCGAGAATATCTCCCCTCCCCAGGCATGCTCATCATGCCCGTATCCCACGCCGTCATACACAACAGAGACTGCGTGTTCTATTCTGTTCTCGGCCATGCAGGCCCGGGCATGGGCTTCGTGGTGCTGCACTTTTATCAGAGGTGCATCCAGCGACTCCGCGAACCTGGTGCTCAGGTAATCCGGATGCATATCGCATACCGCATACTTAAGGTCAATATCAAACATACGCATAAGATGCCGGGCTGTGAAAGCAAGGGACTCATACGTCTGTTCGTTCTCAAGATCGCCGATATACTGTGAAAGATAGGCCTGTGTGCCTCTGCCCACAGCTATTGAATTCTTGAGCATGGCGCCGCAGGCAAGCAGGCCGGTCACGTCAAGCTCAAGCGAGACCGGGGACGGTGCATATCCGCGGGATCTTCTGAGGAACACGGGCTCCCCGGCAAGCTCCCTGATGACAGAATCGTCGTTCCTGACAACGATCCCGCGGTCATGGTCAAGAATAAAATCGGCAATATCACCCAGCACGGCCTGAGCATTCTCTGTTGCCATAGGCTCGTTCTTCCGGTTTCCGCTCGTCATGACCAATACAGTAAACTTCCCTTTCTCAAACAGAATATAGTGGATCGGCGCGTACGGAAGCATCACACCAAGGGTGGAAAGCCCGGGAGCCACATATTCCGATACAGCCGGACCCTTTGCCCTGTCTATAAGCATGATCGGACGTTCGATTCCCGTTATGAGCTTTCTCTCATTTTCTGTCAGATCAAGAAGTCCGGTATCGGCTGCCATAACAGCGAACGGTTTCTCATCCCTGTCCTTGAGCTCTCTCAGCCGTCTGACCGCTTCATCACTGAATGCGTCGCATGCAAGATGATACCCGCCTATGCCCTTTACCGCAACGATCTTCCCCTCTGTGAGCAGTTCCACCGCCCTGTCAATATCATTATACTGAGGGCCGCATGCAGGACAGCAGTTGGGCTGGGCGTGGAACCGCCTGTTTCCCGGGTCATGGTATTCCTTTTCGCACTTTTCACACATGGGGAAAGAGGACATAGAGGTAAAAGGCCGGTCGTACGGCACATCCCTGATTATGGTGTAGCGGGGCCCGCAGTTCGTACAGTTGATAAAGGGGTACATATACCGCCGGTCATCCGGGTCCATGAGCTCCCTGAGACAGTCATCGCACGTGCGCGTGTCAACAGCTATATCTACCGTCTTTTCCCCTGTATCTTTGCTCTCGATAATGGAAAAACCTTCTGCAATGACCTCTGCTTCAGTAATATCGATATTCTTGATCCGGGCAAGAGGAGGAGGTTCTTCAGTTACTAACCGGGTAAATTCCTGGACATGCTCTCCTGAAGCAAAAATATCCACCCCTGAAGAATCGTTCTTTACCGTTCCCTCTATTCCCAGTTTTTTAGCGAGGTTGTATACAAAAGGCCTGAAACCCACACCCTGGACAACACCCGTCACCCGGATACGACGACCCTTCATATTCCTGCCTTAAAATCTCTAGCTTCGTATCCGGGAAATTCTAAATTCAAATGTTTTAAAAAGGTTTGTTTTGAATTTTGTGTTTCTGTCATTTGAATTTGTTTAGAATTTAGAGTTTAGTGCTTAGAATTTTTCCTGAAGATCTTCCGTGAGGTAGCTTATCCACTCCTCCATCCCTTCTCCCGTTTTTGCGGAGAGCTCGAATATCCTTGCTTTGCTGTTCAGCCTGGTACAGTCCTTTCTGACCCTGCTGATGTCATATTCAAGGATACCGGCAAGGTCGATCTTGTTTACAATGACTGCCTTGGAACGCATGAACAGATTGGGGTATTTGAGCGGCTTTTCATCCCCTTCGGGAAGGGATACAACAGCCACCTTTGCATCCTCCCCCAGATCGAATGCCGAGGGGCACACAAGGTTGCCCACGTTTTCTATTATAATGACCTTAACCCCTTCGAGCTCAAGACTGTCAAGGGCATTCCCCACCTGCTCCGCATTCAGGTGGCATGCACCTCCGGTCTCTATCTGGACAGCAGAGGTCCCGTACCGGGTTATCCGTTCCGCGTCAAGATCGGTCTGCACATCACCCTCGATCACAGCGAGTTTCCTTCCCAGCAGCTCTGCTGTTTTTTCAAGTATGGATGTCTTGCCGGCCCCGGGGGAACCGATCATATTCAGAACGCGAAAATCCTCAAGACGCTTCCTGTTCCCTTCTGCTATCCGGTCATTCTTTTCGCGCGGGCTTTCGTTGATGCTGATCTTTGCCATATTTTCCTTCTTTAAGTAACCATTCATATTACGGTACTATTCGGGGTAGCGAATGGTCTTTAGACCATTCATGTATGAAAAAGCCGGGGTCTGAAGACCCCGGTCTACCAATTAATAGAACAATTTATTCCTCAATTTCAATCGAAGTGAGGACCAGTTCGTCGCCTCCGGTCACTGTACGGTCGTATCCCCCGCATTCGGGACAGGGATCTGAAAGGTCTTCCGCCTCATATTCACAGCCGCAGGAGCATACGAATGTACCGGGAATATCCTGTAATCTGATATCAATATCCGTATCGAGTTCTGTTTTGAATATGCTTTCTGCGCAGAACGCGAACGACTCCCGGTTCACGCCCGAGAAACGGCCGATATCTATGTCAACGCCTGACACATGCCTTCCCCGGGCGTGTTTCTGTATTATGCCGCACATCTCAGCGGCAAGGCCCATTTCGTGCAAATTGTTCCCCCTTAACGCTGAGCATCTAATGAATCCGCTGCAGAATTGAATGTTTCGCTGACACCTTAAATCTCCCCCCCTCCGTGGGGGAGGACAGAGGTGGGGGAGACAATTAATCACCCTCACCTCATTCCTCTCCCGTCAAGGGAGAGGAATACCTCGTGAATCATTCATAAAATATCCGGATTAATCCCGGACGTCCGCGTTAGGGCATATTAGGCATTGTAGACTGATTCATACCGGGACCTGAGGGCATCATTGGCATTGTTTCCGCTTTTTTTGTTGCCTGTTCAACAAGTTCATCAAGGACTTTTTTAGGAATCTTTACCGATATTGAAACCTGAGCTTCCTTCTGCTCTGCTTTAATCATTTCAGCAGTAATCTTCCCTCCCGAGAACATGGATGCCATTCCTTTTGCCTGCTCTATTGTGGGCATTACTTTTACAGCTTCATCAACAGAACTGAATGTGACAGAAACGTCAATAGACAAACCTGCTGCATCGCTGTAGTCGCCGCTTATGAACATATCCTTGAAAGACTTAGGATCAAGTTTAGAACCTGGCGGCGCATTTTTAGCCAGGGCTTCAAGCTGTTCCTCAGGAACCAGTCCGGCAACCCATACAAGCCCTGTCTTAGGACCTTTCTCAGAAACAGCCATAAGATCGGCATTCGCTGTAACTGCTTCGCCTGTACCGCCTTTAAGCTTTACTGCTTCATTGACCATTCCCGCAGTACCGATAGCAAGAAGATTATCGCTGAGAAACTGGGCCTGAGCTTTTTCGCCCATATCTTTTTTCAGCAGTTCAAGGACCTTCTTCTGATCGTTCACCGGAGCGTTCAATTGGATAACCGCCACGAACTCAGGTTCCTTCCCTTCAGCAACGGAGGAAAGGTCCACGCCGAAACTTACATTCGTTACTTTTTCGACCGAAAGGCCTGCTTTTTTAAGCTCGACGTTTTTAGAATCTGCCTCCTGTTCAATCGCAGCTTCCTTGACTTTCTGGATACTCAGCAGTTTTGTAACGTTAACTGCCCCCACAACAGCAGCGCTCTTCGGCACATATGCCAGACCGCTTTTTTCCTTCTTCTTAAAGCAGCCCGTGAAACAGAGCATTACACTCAGCACAACAGCAACAGCTAATACATACTTACGCATACAGTTTCTCCAAAAATAATAAAAATCAATTCTATGCCCCCGCAGACAAAACGCTAATGATACCGGTTTTTTTCCTGCAGTCAATTATAAAATAAGTTTTTTGTCGTTTTAAACGACAAAAAACTTGTATATTAATTACCGAGAACATGTATAACGAAATGAAATATAAAGAGACGTGGAGCATGCCCTGCAGGGCGTCTTGCGTATATTGTTGTAAGGATTATAGTGCGGCGCCGTATAATTAAAAATACTTGATGAAAAATGCATAATATCTTTTAAGGCACTAACTTTTTAACTGCGGGTGAAAGCCGCGCTATGAAAATTATTATAATTACACATTTCTCTTTTTTTCAATTCCGTCTTGAAAAAATACTTTTTTTGTGTAACCTTTTATGCATTTAACCTATTAAGCCGCGGAGAACATATTATGGATATAGAAAAAGCTGTTACAGAAATAAAGTCCGGCCGTGAGGAACGGTATGCGGATATTGTCCGTGCGTTCCAGGGCAGGATCCGGGCTTTTATTGCCGCCTACTGCCCTGACCGCAATCAGATAGATGAAGTCGCCCAAAGCACGTTTGTATGGGCTTACGAACACCTCGATCGATACAGGGCTGGAACGCGGTTCTATGCCTGGCTCAAGGAAATTGCACGGCTCAAACTCCTTGCGGAACTTGAATCTCAGAAACGTGAAGCACAGAACCGGAATAAATATCTTGATCATCTCCAGACAGTCCATTCCGGCAGCAGCCTTTGTGCGGGACATCCGAGCCTGAAAAAGGACCTTGCCGATGCTCTGCGGATATGTCTTGAAAAAATACCTCCATCCTCACGGTCACTTATTCAAAGGCGGTATGAAGGAAAGGAATCTATTGCAGGTATTTCAAAAGCCCTTAAAAAAACTGAAAACGCGGTAAAAGTAATTCTTTTCCGCATCCGGCAGGCGCTGAAAAAATGCGTAGAACAGGCCGCAGGACCGGGAACACAGGAGCAGTAAATGGACAGTGCATACGAAAAACCTGTCATCGATTTTCTCGAGGGGGAGATCAGCGAAGCGGATGCTGAACGCCTGGCACAATATCTCGGATCAAACAAAGCTGACAGGAAGGAGTTCCTTTCCCTTGCAGACCAGGCCCGTGTGCTTGAGGTGATGTTCGGTCCTGAACCAGACATCTGCTCATCGGTCATGGAAGAGATACACGCGAAAAAGGACAGTGAAACATTTGTGCGCAGTGTTATCAGACGGGTATCCCGAAAAAAATACAGATCAGGGATCCCGTGGGCTGCTGCCGCAGCTTGTGCGGTCCTGGCTGCAGGAATATTTCTGTACGTATTCTTAACAAAACAGGAACAGATCCCTTCATGGAACATGTCGGGGACATTCGAAAGACTGGAAACGGCAGGACCAGGGTACCGAAGAATCAGAGCAAAGGAAAAAACCGCGCTGAAAGGACCATACGGGTCCATAATCCGCTTATCAGGGGGAAGCGTGGCAGAAATTCCCGCCCAGGGTGCGGAACCTGCTGAAGCCCGTACAATAGAACTTGTTACAGGAAGCGCATACGTGGATGTGCATGCAGCTTCGGAGGATGGAGAGGCTGTGCCCTTTATCCTCCACACACAGGCTGCTGACTGTATTGTAAAAGGAACCGAATTTTTTGTTGAGATTAAACCGGCTGAAAGGAGAAAAGAGATGAAGCTCACAGGAAAAGTTATGGCAATGGTTATGCTGTTCACAGGAGCTCTGCAGATTGTGAACGATCAGGGCAGTATCGACATGCTGTCCGGAGACGTTGTGCTGGCAGAGGAGGGAAATGCGCCGCAGGCTGCAGTCCAGGGTCTTGCTGCCCGGTTCGGCAGGCATTACAAACCCGTGACCGTGGATGTTAAGCCTGTAATTCCTCAGTATAAACTGCCTCTTAAAAAAGAAGATGTGGGGAATTATGAATATGTAAGGAGCCGTCTGCCAAGGCGATTCAGCGAAGAAATCCTTGCAGCAAACGGCTTCTTCGGAACCGAGTGGAATAGACAGGAGGACTATGTAAAAACGTACGAGATGATCCGCAAAGCGGAAATCCCGGTGTACGTTACAAGCGACTCGGTCCTGCACCTGTACCACATCCATTTCGACGAAACGCTGAAGCGGATCGAGCAGAAAGAATTCATTCCCAAACTGAGCGCGCTTTCCAAAACGATTATTGATTATCTTCTGAAGGAGCGCGTCCTTCTGCAAAAAGAAGCTCCCAGAGATCCGGATTTTGTTGCGGGTATTGACAAGGCGATTGCGTTTTACGCTGTCGGGTATGAAATGCTGAACGATTGTTCCGGGGAGATCAAAGCCTTAACCGCATATAAGTCTAAGGTCGCTAAGAACAGAAATTGGAGCAGGTGGCAGCTTGAACGGCTGAAGGGAGAAAATGAAGCGCTCTATCACAGTATTACGGGTCTTCTCGGCAGCAGAGTCGAAGCCCCCAAAGGACGATGGAATAAACGCGTCATGCTGTCGGTCCTTGACCGGGTTATGAGGTATAAAAAAAGACTTCAGAAAACGTTAACCCTTCCCGCCCATATCAGGGCATGGGTGGACCGTGCAAAACAGAAGATGGCAGAGCATAAAGGGTTCGCAGGCACACAGATATTCACATGGGAACAGGACCTGTCACAGTCTGAAAATAAATGGTTTCAGGAGGATTTTTCCCAGTACGTCCCCCGGGGCCACTACACGCGCGGCTACGACCTGAAGCGCTATTTCAAAGCCATGATGTGGTTCGGCAGGATGACATTCCTTATCAAGGGAGGCAGGCCCTACGGCCGGTTTGAGGATTATCTTGTGCCGCCTGAAGAGGCAAAACGCCAGACCATTGCAGCCTGCTATCTCACCCGGGCCATCCGGGACCTTGAAGTTGAAAGCGAACCTGCGATCGATATCTGGGAACGGATATACGGCGTTACCTCCTTTTTCGTGGGACTGGCAGACGACCTTACATACACCGAATACGATCTGGCATTCACGAGCGTACTTGGTAAAGGGTATACCCCGGGGCTTTTAAGCCATGACAAACGGTTTTTCAAGGTAAAAACAGAACTGGCAAAGCTCAGAAAGCCTGCTATCTACTCAGGCACGGGGGCAAGCGGCACAATGGCGCCAAAGGCCATTTGGGGAGGTGAGCCGTCTCCTGAAGAACTTGACAAGGTCCTTGCAAAGACACAGGGGTTCAGGTTCATGGGCCAGAGGTTTGTGCCTGATTCATACGTAATGGGAAAGCTGGTATTCCCCACAGTGGGAGCTTATTCCGGCAGCAGGAACCGGAATGAGGTGTTTACATGTGTGGGGGGGTCCCGCTATTTCCCGAGGGGGCTTGATGTGATGGGACTTCTCGGTTCAAAACGGGCACGGGATATTCTGAAAACCACAGAGGACAGCGCATACAAGGGATATGATAAGACATTCGGCAAGCTCGCTGAAGAATTTACCGAAATAAGCGATCCTGAAGGGTGGAACATCAATCTATACTGGTCCTGGCTCTACTGTCTGAAAGGGCTTCTCAGTGAGTACGGATCAGGATACCAGGCCTACATGCAGACAGATGCATGGCTCGATAAAGAGCTCAATGCCTCGCTTGGATCCTGGGCGCAGCTCAGACATGACACGATACTCTACGCGAAACAGTCCTATACTATGGAAAAAGGCCGTATGCCCCGCCGGCCCAAGGATTTTCCAGGGTATGTGGAGCCTGTACCCGAGTTCTACGGCAGGCTTCTTGCGCTTAACAGGCTGACCGAAAAAGTGCTCAGTGAGATGAAGGTTCTTGATAATGACACGAGAAAGAACCTGAACACAACTGATGCGCTCCTTTCCCGCCTGGTTGAAATCAGCACAAAAGAGCTTAAAAATAAGGCTTTGACGGAGGAGGATGAAAAGTGGATCAAGTTTTTTGACCAGTCGTTAAAAAACGCATGCTGCGGATACGGCACAAACGCAATGAAGACCACGCTGATCGCTGATGTGCACACGGATCAGAACTCCCAAAAGGTGCTCGAAGAAGGAACAGGATATATTAACCTTATTGTTGTTGCAAACCACCTTCCGGACGGCTCGATCGGCCTTGCAGCAGGCCCGGTATTCAGCTATTATGAATTCAAGCATCCCATGGCAGACCGCCTGACTGATGAGAAATGGCGTTCCATGCTTGGGCAGGGCAAAGACCAGCTTAAAGCCAAAAGACCTGAATTTATCAAGAGCTATTTCAGGGGATTCTGATCCGGTTATCAGGTAAAAGGATCAGTCGGTATATCCATTCATGTAGGGGCGATCCGGCGGATCGCCCCTATAACATACATCTAAACTGTTTTTCTTTGTGACTTCGTGTCTTCGTGGCTGATCTTTTTTGTTTTGATTTTTTTCCTTGACATTGCTGAAACCGCAGGTATAGTATTATTCATATTCATCAACCTAACGGTTCAAAAGGATGCAGATATGAGAGTGTATACACGCGGTGATATGGACGGCCTGACAAGTGTTGTTCTCCTCACGTATGCAGAGGATGTAAAGGAGCTTCTTTTTGCCCATCCCAAGGATATGCAGGACGGGCTGATCGACGTGCAGGAAAACGATATCATCACAAACCTCCCCTACGCAGAGGGATGCGCACTGTGGTTCGACCATCATACGTCTGAAAAGGACAAGCTTGATGATATAGGCGAATTCAGCGGAAGGTTCGAACTTGCGCCTTCAGCAGCCAGGGTGATCTACAATCATTACAAACTCCCCGAATTTGAACAGCATATTGATATGCTTGAATCTACTGACAAGCTTGACTCAGCCCATCTGACAGAAGGTGAAGTAACTACCCCTACAGGATGGATCCTCCTCGGACTTACACTCGATCCCCGGTCCGGTCTGGGTCCTGATTTCAGGAAATATTTCCGCTGGCTCGCTGAATATGTAAAGGAGCTTCCGCTTGAACAGGTGCTGGAGCACAGAGAGGTTAAAAAAAGGATCGACCGCGTGCTCACGGAACAGAAGGATTTCAAACGCCTTCTGAGCGAGAAATCGAGGCTTGAGGACAATGTCATTATCACGGACCTGAGGGAAACCGATATGTCGACCGTTCCTGTGGGCAACAGGTTCCTTGTATTTACCATGTTTCCTGAAGGCAATGTGGAAGCACGGATATTCAAAGGCATCAGGAACACGACCGTTATTGCTGCGGGCAAGTCTATTTTCAACAGGACATTCGATATGAATATAGGGAAGTTCCTCGCTGAATACGGAGGCGGGGGGCATGAAGGGGCAGGAACAGTACAGTTCCCGGATGAAAAAGCTGATGAGCTTATCCCGGAGATAATAGGTAAGCTTAAACAGAATTAAGTTAAAAGTTACGAGTTACAAGTTGAAGGCAGCCTGACAAAACCGGAGGGTTTGCTGCCGTCTTTAGTCAGCTTTTTTCCATTACTCCATTATTCCACTACTCCAACACTCCATGTTTAATCATAATCTCTTCGTATACACATGGCAGTAGGGTGTTCCCTGTTTCTGCTCGTAATAATCCTGGTGATATTCCTCTGCTTCCCAGAACGTTCCGGATGGAAGGACCCGGGTTGCAATATCCAGGCCTTTTCCCTTCAGTATTTCAATTAATTCAAGAGCTGTCTGTTTTTCTTTATCATTATTATAAAAAACTGCGGATGTGTACTGTTCGCCTTTATCCGGCCCCTGGCCGCCGGTCTGGGTCGGGTCATGGATCTCAAAAAAGAGCTTGGCAAGCTCCTTATACGTGACCTTTTCAGGGTCATAGGTCACTTCAACAGTCTCCAGATGGCCGGTTGTTCCGGAGCAGACCTGTTCATACCTGGGATTCTTAACAGTCCCGCCCATATATCCGGAAACTGCAGACACAACCCCCTCTTTCTTTTCAAAGTGGTATTCCACACCCCAGAAGCATCCCCCGGCAAAGTATGCTTTCTCTTTATTATTATCCTCTTTTTCGGGCACAAACACCATTGATATCGAGTTGACGCAATGCCGCACATTTTTCTCTGTAAGCCCCTCACCTTCAAACACATGTCCCAGGTGGGCATCACACGTGGCGCATTGAATTTCGGTCCGTCTGCCGTCCGGATCCGGTGTTCTCTTAACCGCCCCTTCTATTTCATCGTCAAAACTCGGCCATCCGCAGGATGATTTGAATTTATGCTCGGAACGGTAGAGAGGCGTATCGCACTGTTTGCACCTATATGTCCCTTTTTCAAAAAAGTTGTTGTATTTTCCGCTGAATGGAGCTTCAGTACCTTTATGAAGAATAACCTTCTCTTCCTCGGGAGTCAGGTCCCTGTATGCACTGTCACCGGCATCCATATCTTTTTCCTTTCTGCAGCCTGTGCAGCTTACAACGAATAACGCTGCAAAAGCACACATGACTGAGATCACTATTTTTATTTTCATACGGTATCATTAAAAAAACTGCGCGGTTATGTGCCTGTACGCAGCCCTATGTTCCCTAAAGCATAACATGATCACAGAAAATATAATTCTTTCTATCTTTTATCACCCCCACCTTCTATGAACTTCGTTCAAATTCTTCGCAGAGCTCAGAATATTCAGTCGGTCGGAAGTAAAGCAGTTTACTTCCTATCGCTTCGCGATCCCTCCTTCTATGAACTTCGTTCAAATTCTTCGCAGAGCTCAGAATATTCAGTCGGTCGGAAGTAAAGCAGTTTACTTCCTATCGCTTCGCGATCCCTCCTTCTATGAACTTCGTTCAAATTCTTCGCAGAGCTCAGAATATTCAGTCGGTCGGAAGTAAAGCAGTTTACTTCCTATCGCTTCGCGATCCCTCCTTC
>Ga0272441_10000114_pt1 | contig 172650 bp, 131 predicted proteins | sample SSMProp6N_FD_193582 | JGI IMG/M metagenome (GOLD analysis project Ga0272441, IMG submission 193582) | Marine sediment archaeal communities from Little Sippewissett salt marsh, Falmouth, MA, United States - SSM-Prop-6N | ecosystem: Environmental > Aquatic > Marine > Wetlands > Sediment ...
TCCGACCTGGGTCGCGCACCGGTGGTCTGACCCCATGCCGCTTCTGCCCGAAGCCCATTATCGCCATGATTCACCCCCTTCCAGGCGAGTACGGATTCAAGTTCCAAGTGCCCCCCTGTGTACTGGTCACCAGTGTGAAGGCGCTGTTTTTGCTCACGCCACGACGCCAAGACGCCACGAACCCCAACGAACCCCGGGCTGCGAAGTTCGTTGCGGGCGTTGCGGCGTGGCGTGAGATAAGAAAGAACCCGTGCACTGGTCACCAGTATGAAAACGCTGAAGAGAGTAAGGAAGCGGGCCTCGCCCGCAACCCAAGTCAACCAGACCTGAGGCCGAGAGAGCGGCAGTTCAGGATGCGAGGATCCTTCCACTTGGCCGCATCTACCAGGAAACTCATGGACTCAGCCGCTTGATTTTCTTGTTTCTTGTGGAGGTACCGGGGAGTACGGGCCCTTCCAGCTTCGAGGAGATGCTCGCCCTGGCCGCACGGGAGTTCCCGCCCGGCAGCGCGGAGATTCCGCTGGCCATCAGGCTTGCGCGCGTTGCCGAGCCCTTCCTCGAGAGCGCGCCGGGCGACCTCGATCAGCGGTTGACGATGCAACTGGCGGTGGTCGCCTGGAACCTGGCCCGGGTCCCCGGTTCCGAGGACCGGGAGAACTGCCTGTGGGAAATAGCGGCCGAGTTGGCGCGCGGATGCGGCTCCGGGGAGACCGGTTTCGCCGAGACCCTGCGGGGTATGGCGGACCGCAAGCTCGAGCTCTTTCCCGACGACAGCGAGCAGATTACCGACTGCAACGTTCGCCGGGTCGGCGGGCGGCTGAGGATCGAGGTCAAGACCTCCGAATTGGCGGCCAGCGTTGAGAAGCCGGCCCGGGGAGGCGGGCGGCGCGGGAAGGGCACCGGGGGCAAGGGCCGGACTGCCCGCAAGACCGTTCTCCAGCTGAGGGTGGACCTCGTTGACAGCGATCCTCCCGTCTGGAGGAGGGTGCTGGTCCCCTCGGACATGACTCTCGATGGCCTGCACTACGTGATCCAGGACGCGATGGGCTGGACCAACTCGCACCTGCACCGGTTCGAAGTGAGGGGTGAAGGTTACGCCGATCCCAGGACTGACGAGTTCGAAGAGGACCGGGACGAGGCGGAGCTTTCGGTCCGCAGGGCCCTTCCGCGCGCTGGCTCGCGAGTTACCTACCTGTACGACTTCGGCGACAGCTGGATGCACGAGATCAGGCTGGAGAAGACTCTCAAGACGCCTGGCAGATCCGGCGCTCGCGCACCCTCGTGCCGCGACGGCGCGGGCTGCTGCCCGCCCGAGGATATCGGAGGTATATGGGACTACCGCGATTTCCTCGAGGCGCTGGCCGACCCGCAGCACGAGGATCATGAGAGCGCAGTGGAATGGGCTCCCCCGGACGTCGACCCGGCCGCCTTCGACCGCGAGGCCGCCGACCGCGCCGTGCGCGAGGACCTCAACAGGGAGAGAACCGAGGCCATCGAAGCGTTGTTTTTCGGGGACTGAGCAGGGCCATTGGTTAGTCCCGGATGTTTCACGGTCTTTTGTCAAAATTAGAGGCGGATGGCCCGCCGAATCACGCCAGTACCAATCTAGGACACCGGATGACGACCCGCTCACAACCATCACCACACATCCCAACACCGCCAGAAAGGTCGCCCCCTCACGGGGGGCATGGAGAAGCTGCGTAACTCCTTCAGGTTCGACTCCTACCCCTCCAGAGGCGCGCGCAGCGCGACCTGGTTGTCCTTGACGATGTTGGAGCCGGCGGGGCGCTTCTCGACGAGGCCGCGCAACTGGGTGTGCTCGGGCGCGTCGTCGATACAGACGTTGCCGGTGACGACGTTGTCGCGGTGCTTCGAGAGAAGGATCCCCGCGTACTTGCCGGGCGCGCTGCGGGAGTTGTTGCGGCAGACGTTGCCCTGGATCGTATTGCCGATCGCGCGATCGGCGTCGATGCCGTGCATGCCGTTATCCGCACAGACGTTGCCGGCGACCACGTTGCAGCAATCCGGGTCGCTGAGCCCGCCGATGCCGTGGCCGCCGTTGCCCGTGAACACGCTGCCGCGCACGGTGGAATGCGTCACTCGCAGGCAGAAGAAGAACCCGTCCCTGGTGCAACCCCGCGCGCAGTTGTCGCTCCAGATGCTCTCGGTGACGCCCGTGCCCGGGTGAAAGCCGTAGCCCGCGCAGTTTTCGGCAACGCAGCCCGAGACCATGCCGCCCCTGCCGGCCTGCAGGCCGATGCCGTCGCCGGGCCAGTTGCGGACCGTGACGTTGAGCACCCGGACGTTCCGACACTCGCGCGAATGCACCGCGGCGACGACGAAGTCGCACTTGGCGCGCCTGTGCTTCCGGATCCCGCCGTCGATGGTGAGGTCCTCGACCGTCACGTCCTGGATATCGCGCAGCCAGAACGCCGGGAACCAGTTGGCGGCGAAGGCCCTGCGCCCCGTCAGGAACCTGCGCCGCCTTTCGCCCCAGAGCACTTCCAGGGAGAGACGCTTGCCGATGACCTGCTTGATCTCGCAGTGGCTGGCCCACCAGCCCTCGCACTCGTCGTCGCCGACGTGTATCTCGTCGCCGGGCCTGAGACCGCGAGAGTTCTTGAGATGAAGCGTCCTGCTCTCACCGTGAGCGTTCTTCGCAAGAAGAGTGACGACTTCCTTCGGGCGAAGGACCACCGTGGCGGGGCCCTCGCCGTGCAGCCTCACCCGAGAGCGGAGCTCCACGCTGCGCCGCAGGCGATACCTGCCGGCAGGCAGGTACACGGAGCCTCCGGACTTCGGCAGCGAGTCGACCGCCTCCTGGATACCGGCGGTGGTCGAGTCCCGCGACGCGAAGTCCTTGACGTTGACCGAGGCTCTTGCCATGCTCGTCACTCCTGCTCACCCAGTCGTACGAGTACGAGTACTCGGGTGCCGCACAAACACCTCACCACCGAGTACGCGTACCGTCCCTGCCGGGACTGAGTACGAGTACGATTCTTACCGCAGCAAGCCCCCCGCGATGACCATGCGCATGACCTCCGACGTGCCCTCGTATATCTGGGTGATGCGCGCGTCGCGATAGTGGCGCTCCGGGGCATACTCTGTCGTGTATCCGTATCCGCCGTGGACCTGTATCGAACGATCCGCGGCGCGGCTGGCGGCCTCGGAGGCAAACAACTTGGCCATGGCCGCTTCGCTGGAGAAACGCTTGGCATTGTCCTTGGCGAAGGAGGCGCGCAGGTAGAGCAGGCGCGCCGCGTCGAGTTCGGTGGCGCTGTCGGCGATCATCCACTGGATGGCCTGGAATGCCCCGATGGGCTTGCCGAACTGCTCGCGCCCCTTGGCGTACTCGATGGCCCGCTCCAGCGCCGCCGTGCCGATGCCCACCGCCTGGGCGGCAATGCCGATCCGCCCTCCGTCCAGGGTGCCCAGGGCGATCTTGAAGCCCTGCCCCTCCCCCCCCAGGAGATTGGCCGCCGGGACCCGGCAGTCCTCGAAGACAAGCTCGGCGGTATTCGAGGCGCGGATACCCAGCTTGGGCTCGGCCTTGCCGACGCTGAAGCCCGGAGTGTCCTTCTCGACGACGAATACGCTCAACCCCTTGGCCCGCGCTTCGCGGTCTGTCGCTGCCAGCACCAGGACAATGTCGGCCACGCCGCCGTTGGTGATGAAGATCTTGCTGCCGTTCAGAACGTAATCGTCGCCGTCCTTCCTGGCGGCCATGTTGGCGGAGCCCAGGTCGGTGCCCGCCCCGGGCTCGGTCATGGCGTGCGCGCCGAGCTTCTCGCCACCGGCCAGCGGCTTCAGGAACTTCTCTTTCTGCTCGTCCGTCCCGTACTTCAGCAGCGGGTCGCAGGCCAGTGACGTGTGCGCGCTCAGCGTCACGCCCACCGAGGCGCAACCGCGCGAGACCTCCTCGACGGCCACGGTGTAGGCGGCGGTGGAAAGCCCTCCCCCGCCCCACTCCTCGGGCACGGGGATGCCCATCAGGCCCAGCTCGGCCATCTCGGCGACGAGTTCCGCGGGGAACTCTCCCTTCTCGTCGAGCTCGGCGGCGATGGGCATCAGCCGCTTCTCCGCGAACTCGCGCGCGCAGTCCCGGGTCATCGCTTCTTCTTCGCTCAGATTGAAATCCATGTTCTCAGACTCCTTTTCTGACCACCAAGACACCAAGGACACCAAGAAGCCCCTTTCTCCTCTGACTTCCCAACAGCCCCAGTGCCTCTTCAGTTGATACGTATGATCTCACAGGGCTACCCGCTTCACGCCGTCTTTCAGCACCTTCGTGTTGAAGTTGATGAGCAGAGCCAGCTTGTGCCCCGTTGCCTTAACTCAACACTGAGTGCTTCCTCGTAAACGCTCTCCAGGTACCCGGGGCCAAGAACCTTGTGAACCTCTATCGCAGCACCGATGACTTGGTGTGCCAACGCATCCGGTTCTGCGGACGGCTCTTCAACTGTAAAGGTCGTCTTGGCGTCCTGGGTGTCTTGGCGGTTCAATGCCCTGCTCCGCAGTTCGTCGGCTACAGCATTTCTATCGACACGGCGACTGCGTTGCCGCCGCCGATGCACAGCGTGGCCAGTCCGGTCCTGCCCCCGCGGTCCCTGAGGGCGTGCAGCAAGGTGGTCAGGATGCGCGCGCCGGTGCAGCCGATGGGGTGGCCCAGGGCAACGGCCCCTCCGTTGACGTTGGTCTTTTCGGGGTCGAGTTCCAGCACGCGGGTCAGGGCCACGGCCGCGGAGCTGAAGGCCTCGTTGACCTCGACGAGATCGAAGTCGGCGATCTTCGCGCCGGTCTTCTCGAGCAGCTTCTTCACCGCGATCTCCGGGGCCATCATGATCCACCTGGGCTCGATGCCGGCGCCGGCCTGTCCGGATATCTTCGCAATCGGCGTCAGGCCGAGCTTCTTCGCCGCCGCCGCCGAAGAGAGCAGCACCGCGCTGGCTCCGTCCGAAAGGCTGGAGGCATTCCCCGCCGTAACCGTACCGTCCTTCTTGAAGACCGGCTTGAGCCTCCCGAGCTTCTCGAGACTGCTGTCGCGCCGGGGGATGTCGTCGGTGTCGGCCACTACCGGGTCGCCCTTGCGCTGCGGGACCTCGACGGGGACTATCTCGTTCTTGAACTTGCCGCCGTCGATCGCCGCCAGTGCGCGCTCGGTGCTCTGGAATGCGAACTCGTCCTGCTGGTCTCGGGAAACCTCGTACTTCTCCGCAACACACTCGGCGGTGTTGCCCATGTGGAAGTCGTTGTAGACTTCCCATAGACCGTCCTTGACCATGGCGTCGACCAGTCTGCCGTCGCCCAGGCGGTAACCCGTCCGCGCCTTGGGAATCAGGTACGGCGCGTTGCTCATGCTCTCGGTGCCACCGGCAATGACCACCTCTGCTTCGCCGGCCTTGATCGCGTTGGCCGCCTCCATCACCGACTTCAGCCCCGAGCCGCAGACGAAGTTCAGCGTCCAGGCCACGATCGAGTCGGGCAACCCCGCGCCCAGCGCCACCTGGCGCCCGACGTTCTGGCCCTGGCCGGCGCTTATCACGTTGCCGAAGATGAGCTCGTCGACGGCCTCGGCGGCCAGACCGGTGCGCTCCAGCAGCGCCTTGACCGTCACCGAGCCGAGCTGCACCGCCGAAGTGCCGCTCAGCGGCCCGAGGTAGCTGCCCAGTGGCGTGCGCACCGCGTCGACGATGACAACGTCGTTGTCGTTGAGATCGGACATTGGGTAAGTCTCCTAGAAGTCCCTTATGCAAGAGGCATCGGCATCAAGCCCGAGAAAGCAGAAAGGAGAGAGGAGACCGCAGGAGAGAACTCTGCGAATCCCTGTGGGTCCTTCTTCAACAGTCGAGGAAACCCACAGCTCTCATTTCTCCTTTCACCTCTCTCCTGCTCCAGCCGGCCGCTTCAGACGGCCTGCTAGCTCTTGGTGAAGATGGCGATCTTGTTGAGAACGTCCTCGCGGGCCTTGAGTATCGAGTCGATCCCCAGCACGCGATCGCGGGTCTTCATCAGCGCGGCGCAGAGCGCGGCCTCCTTGAAGGCCAGTGTCTCGATCACGCTGACGTCGGAGAGGTCCGCATTCTGGCAGTCCTGCACGAATGCGGTCACCGCCTCGACCGCCAGCGGCGCGCTGGGCTTGCCCAGTTTCGCCAGGCGCTTGTCCACGCTCTTGGAGAGCTCTTTCGGGTCCGCGCCTTCCTTCTCGCCGGCGACCTCGTCGCGCAGCGCCTGGTAGCGCGCGGTGTCCAGCCGTTCAGTGATGAGCTTGAGGAGTTCCTCTTCGCCCAAGAGGTCCTTGCCCTCGACGCCCTCGCGCTTCGGGGGCTTGCTGCCCGCAAGTTCCAGCGCCCTGGCGACAATCTGTTCTTCCGGGACCACGGCGTCGACTATCCCCGCCTCGAGCATCTGCTCCGCGGTCAGCCTCGCTCCGGTCGTCCCCATGTACAGGGCGTTGGCCGGCCCGGCCTTGATCGCGACGTTGAGCACCCCGTCCCAGCCGGGAAGGATGCCGATGTTGACTTCGGAGAGCTGGATGCCGGTGTCTTCGGCGGCGACGCAGTACGTTGCCATCAGCGGCCACTCGACGCTTCCACCGAAGCGCTCGCCGTACATCGCCGAGACCGTGACCAGCTTCTGCGAGAGCTTCTTGATCCTCACATCAAGAGCCGTGCCCTGCTTGAGGTAGGCGTCCACCGCTCCGAGGTCGATCTTCTTCCCGTCGCCGGAGGGCGCGATCTCGCCGGCGAACATGTTCACGTCCGCCCCGGCGTGAATCCGCCCCTCGCCGCCGCAGAGCACCAGGAACTCGAGTGAGCCGTCGGCCTCCACCGCGTCGAGGGCCTGACCGATCTCGGTCAGGGCTTCCGGGGGAAGCGTGTTGACCTTGCTCTCCGGATTGCCAATCTCGAGCACCGCCCCCTTGCGCGCGCCGCTCCGGGCTGCCGTGAGAGTGGCGAATCCGCCACTGCCGGCAAAAAGGGTCTCGTCGGCCATTGTTGCTCTCCTTCTCAAGCCAGATAGGCTTCGAGAACCGGGTTGACCCCGCTGGCCTCGTCGCCATTCCACGTGTATACGCCCACCCCGGCCTCCTTTCCGCCGAAGCCGGCCTCGAGCATGCGCCGCAGCAGCGGCGCCGGCTTGTAGGCCGCGCCGAATTCCCGCTCGGCGGCGAGCAGGGAATCGAGCGCCGCGGCCTGGCCGATCCCGTCGAGCGCCGCGAGAATCCCCTGCGGGTGGCCCAGGCAGAACCGGCAGCCGCGGTCGACATCCCCGACGCTGCTGGTGCCTTCCTCGATCACCTTCAGGGACTCGTTGACCATCACCAGCCAGGCTCTCCGGCCGACCGTATCGCCCTCTTCCGTTGCCGGCTCGGCTGCGAGCTCAGCCACTTCGGGGTTCAGGACCGGGGGCCTGCCCCGCTCCCAGACGTAGAAACCCCGGCCGGTCTTCTGGCCGCAGGCACCGGCCGCCACCAGCTTCGAAAGCAGCTGCGCAGGCGCGAAAGCGTCGTCCAGTTCCGCGGCGAGCACCTCGAGAATGTGCTCGATGGTGTCCAGGCCGATGAGATCCGAGAGCATGAACGGCCCCATGGGGTGTTTGGCCTCGGCCTTGCAGAACCTGTCCACGGCCTGGACCGAGCCGATCCCCGCGTCCAGCCCCACGATTGCGTCGTTGAGCATGGGGATCAGCACCCGGTTTATCACGAATCCGGCCCGGTCCTTCGAGAAGGTGATCTCCTTGCCGAAGCGCCTGCCGAGTTCGAGCGTGATCTCGCAGGTCTGCTTCGAGGTGTGCAGGCCCCGGATAATCTCCAGGCCCTTCATGCGCGGCACCGGGTTCATGAAGTGCATGCCGATGAAGCTCGCGGGCTCCGCGACGAAACCCGAGAGCCTGCTGATCGGAATCGACGAGGTGTTGCTGGCCACGATCGCACCGCCCGAGACGGCCTTCGACACCGCGCCGAGGACCTTCTCCTTGATCTCGAGATTCTCGGGCACGGCCTCGACCACGAAGTCGCAGTCGCCGAGTCTGGAGGCGTCGGTAGTCGCCTCGATGGCGGCGAGAGTCTTCGCCTTGGCATCCTCGTCGATCTTGCCCTTCTCGACCAGCTTGCCGAGGTCCTTCTCGATGGTCTTCATGGCCGCGTCGAGCTGGGGCTGGGCGATGTCCTGGAGGACGACCTTCCCGAAGCCGCCGCGCGAGGCGGCAACCTCGGCGATCCCGCGCCCCATTATCCCCGAACCGACTACACCGAAGGACTTCAGCTCTGCCATCAGATACCTCCCCAGTCGAAGCCGGCATCGCGTCCGGCTGCAGGGGGCCTAATCTATGTGTGGGACAGATGTCCGCAACTCACTTTCGAAGGGCCGCGCTGCCGCCTGCGGGGGCTCGCCGAGGACATGCAGGACCAGCTCAGCGTGGCCGACGCTCCCGATCCTCATCCCGCAGAGGCGGCTTCGGCTGCCGGGGCTTCGTCCGCTGCGGGGGATCGCCTCCCCCGCGGGCGAAAACAATTGCCAGCAGGACTCCCAGCCCGAAAAGCCCCGCGCCGGCCAGCCACCACACGGCGCCGGTGCTGCCATCGCTGCGCCTGAGCTCCGAGGGCGATCGCTTGCGCCTGGCGGCCGGTTGTTTGCCGGTGCCCGGGCGCCGGCGCCCGGCGGGCGCGATACTGAGCTTGCTGCTCCCGGGCTTCGGGGAGCAGCCGGGCTCTGGTTCCCGGGTCGCCAGCTGCTCGACGATGCGGTCGCTGACCACCACGGTCCGCCAAGTCCCAAGGTACAGTATAGACACGCGCGGACAGGAGTGTCAACACTCTGGCTCTTTCACCCAGGGCTATCGCATTTAACTCAACAGCATTTTGACTGCGCAACGCCACGGTGACGCAGGAGAAGACCGTGAAGCTCGGGATCAGGGGCAAGCGCCTGAAGGCAGGCTGGGACCGGCAATACCTGTTCCAGGTGCTGGGGCTGGCGGCGAGTTGACAGTGTCAGAGGGTTCCCCTCCCATCTTCTGATATGAGGGGAACCCTCTTCCCGGTCTTGTGGCGCTCCCGCGCCAGGGCACGGCCGCCCGCAGCCGACGCGCCAGCGCGCCAGCCCCCCGCGCTGTCACGCCGGCTGCGTGGGGGCCGATCCGGGCGCCTCTCTGCTGTCGCAGAACGCTGGCGCTCTCTGGCCGACCGGGGTGGTGGCACCGGCGGCAGTGAGGCGCGAAGCGCGCCAGCGCTCCGGTCTCCGCAGACCTTTGATTGCCGTCGCGCCGCGGCCGCGCCCCGCCGCGCGGTCCGGAAGCATCTGCCTTAATTGGATGGGGTTGACTGCGAATCGTCGGCCCCGGGACTGCGGTTGCGAAGTCCAGCGAACGGCGCGGGCTAAGTGCGATAGCCCTGCACCTTCACCGGAAAGCAGCCGCCGCGCTCCTTGAATCCGCGGAATGGCCGAATAGTGTTTGCGCTGAGGCCGGTCGATGCCGGACACCCGGAGTCAGGCTGCGGCCACCGAACGCGGAGGTGATCATGCCCGGCAAATCCCGACGAGGGGACACTGCCCCTCGCTCCGTTCACCTGATCTGCAACGCCCACCTCGACCCCGTGTGGCTCTGGGAGTGGGAGGAGGGCGCCGCCGAGGCGCTGGGGACCTTCCGGGCGGCGGCCGACCTCGTCGAGGAGTTCGACGGCTTCGTCTTCAACCACAACGAGGCCATCCTCTACCGCTGGATCGAAGAGTACGAGCCGGAGCTCTTCCGGCGCATCCGCGCCCTGGTGCGCCGCGGCAGGTGGCGGATCATGGGCGGCTGGCACCTGCAGCCCGACTGCAACATGCCCGCCGGGGAAGCCTTCGTGCGCCAGATACTGCTGGGCCGCGAGTACTTCCGCGACCGCTTCGGTGTCACTCCGCGGGTGGCCATCAACTTCGACCCCTTCGGCCACACCCGGGGTCTGGCACAGATCCTGGCGCGCAGCGGCTACCGGGGCTACCTCTTCTGCCGCCCGCGCGAGGACGACTGCACCCTGCCCGAAGGCGGCTTCGTCTGGGAGGGCTACGACGGCTCGCGGGTCCTGGCGGTGCGCAGCCCCGGGGGAATGTACGCCTCCAAGCTGGGCCAGGTGCGCGAGAAGATAGAGCGGGTGCTGCCCGGGCTCCCCGAGTCCGGACCCGGCGTGATCCTGTGGGGCGTGGGCAACCACGGCGGTGGCCCCTCGCGCCGCGACATTCGCGAGGTCTCGCGGATGATGCGCGAGCGCCGGGACGTTCGGTTGAGCCACTCCGGCGCCGATGAGTTCTTCGCCGAGCTGGGCGCCCAGGCCGGGAACATGCCGGTGCACCGCGCGGACATCAACCCCTGGGCGGTGGGCTGCTACACGTCGCAGATCAGGATCAAGCAGCGCTACCGCCGGCTGGAAAACGACCTTTTCTCCACCGAGAAGATGGCCGCCGCGGCCTGGGCCGGGCAGGCCATGAGCTACCCGTCGGAGGAACTCGAATCCGCCGCCCGGGACATGGCCACGCTCCAGTTCCACGACATACTGCCGGGCTCCTCGATCCAGCCCGCCGAGGAGGCCGCCCTGCGCCTGGCCGACCACGGCCTCGAGAAGCTCTCGCGCGTCCGGGCGCGGGCCTTCTTCGCGCTGGCCGGCGGCCAGCCCGCCGCCCGCGGCGGCGAGATCCCGGTCTTCGTCTACAACCCCCACCCCTTCCCGGTCAGCAGGCTCGTGGAATGCGAGTTCAACCTCCCGGACCAGAACCACAGCGGCACCTTCACCGACGTCACCGCCTGCCACCGCGGCCGGGCGCTACCCACCCAGGTGGAGCAGGAGCTCAGCAACATTCCCCTGGACTGGCGCAAGCGGGTGGTCTTCCGCGCCGACCTGGCACCCTCGCAGATGAACCGCTTCGACTGCCGGCTCGAGCCCGGACCCCGCAAGCCGCGACCGAAGCTCCGCGTCCGCGGCGACCGGGTCCGCTTCCGCACCCGCGATCTCGAACTGACCATCAACGCGCGCACCGGTCTGATCGACCGCTTCCGCGCGAATGGCACCGACTGCCTGGCGCCGGGCGGATGTCGTCTGCTGTCGGTACCCGACGTGCCCGACCCCTGGGGCATGCGCTTCCGCGCCTACTCCCGCCGCGGCCGCGCCTTCCGGCCGCTCTCCGCCCGGGAGAGCGCCCGCTTCGCGGGCGTCCAGGAGAAGAAGCTCGCTGCCGTGCGGGTGATCGAGGACGGTCCGGCCCGCGCGGTGGTCGAGGTCCTGCTGGGCTGCGACCGGTCGCGCGCCTGCCTGCGCTACAAACTGCCCCGTAAGGGCACCGAGGTGGAAGTCGAGCTGCGCGTCCACTGGAACGAGAAGGACCGCCTGCTCAAACTGGCGCTGCCGGTGCCCGACCGCGACGCGCGGGTGCGCGGCCAGGTGGCCTACGGCGCCGAAGACCTGCCCGCCAACGGGGACGAGTTCGTCGCCCAGAAGTGGCTGGCGCTGGTCTCGCGGCGCACGCGCAGCGCGCTCACCGTGGTCAACGACGGGGTCTACGGCGCCGACTTCAACCGCGGATTGCTGAGAGTATCGCTCCTGCGCTCCCCGGCCTATTCCGCGCACCCCATCGGCGAGAAGCGCATCCTGCCCGCCGATCGATACAGCCCGCGCATCGACCAGGGCGAGCGTCACTTCCGCTTCTGGCTGAAGGCCGGGCCGGCAGGCTCGCGCCTGGCGGCCATCGACCGCGAGGCGCTGACGCACAACGAAGAGCCCATGGCCCTGTCCTTCTTCCCGTCGGGCGGGGGAGCCAAACCCGGGTCCCTGGTCACGCTCAGCGACAGCGTCGTTCAGCTCGCCGCGGTCAAGAAGGCCGAGCGCGGCAAGGCCCTGATCCTGCGCCTCTTCGAGCCGACCGGCCGCAGCAGGACCACCACCGTCGAGCTGCCCGCGCTGCGCGTGCGCCGCAAGGTGAAGCTCCGCGGATTCGAGATCCGCAGCTATCGCGTCAATCTGGCGAAGCGCAGGTGGACCGAGGTGGACCTGATGGAAAAGCCGGTCGGGGATTCAGGCCTGCCCTTGGCAGGCCGTTTAGGAACGGCCTGCAGAACAGGAGAGAGGTGAGAGCAGAAAGGAGAGCCGTGGAACCTTTCGCATTGCCGAACATAGACCGCGAGATGGCGGCACTTGCCTCTCCTGCCTTTCGACTGCGCTCAAGGCTCTTCCATACAGGGGCCCTGAGCTCGTGTCGAAGGGCGGTCTGCTCTCTCAGTTCTCCTTTGTCCTCCTGCTCGACCAGCCGAGTACGGGCAGGTGAACGAGGGGAATGTCCAGGGCTATCGCACTTAGCCCGCGCCGTTCGCTGGACTTCTCAACCGCAGTTCCGGGGGCCAACGATTCGCAGTCAACCCCATCCAATTAAGGCAGATGCTTCCGGACCGCGCGGCGGGGCGCGGCCGCGGCGCGACGGTAATCAAAGGTCTGCGGAGACCGGAGCGCTGGCGCGCTTCGCGCCTCACTGCCCCCGGCGCCACCGCCCGGGCCCGCAAGATAACGCCAGCGTTCTGCGATGGTAAAAGGGCGCCCGGATCGGACCCCACGCAGCCGGCGTGACAGCGCGGGCCCTGGCGCGCTGGCGCGTCGGTTGCGGGGGGCCGTACTTTGGCGCGGGAGCGCCACAAGACCGGGAAGAGGGTTCCCCTCATATCAGAAGATGCGAGGGGAACCCTCTGACACTGTCAACTGGCCGCCAGCCAAATCGAGAATCCGCCGCAGGCTCTTGGCGTCTATATCGGCCCGCAGTCAAAATGCTGTAGGGTCAAATACGATAGCCTTGGGGGAATGTCCCCTATTCCTTGACCCCTTCACGCACCGGCCATAGAATCCCGGGCCATCATGACAGAAAAGCCTTCGCACCAAGTGAGCTTTGAAGAGGCCCGCGACGCCTGGAGGGCGAGCTTCGAGGCGTCCCGCAGGATCGACGCCGATTTCGGCACCATCAGCGGCCTGCCGCTGGAACCGGTCTACGCCCCGGAGGCCGACCCGGACGGCGCCTACATGGCGAGGCTGGGTTTCCCGGGGCAGTTCCCCTACACCCGCGGAATCCACGCCAGCATGTACCGCGGCCGGCTCTGGACCATGCGCCAGTTCGCCGGCTTCGGCACCGCCGTCGAAACGAACGAACGCTACAAGTTCCTGCTGGCCAACGGCCAGACGGGGCTTTCCGTGGCCTTCGACTTCCCCACGCTCATGGGTTACGACGGCGACCACGCCCGCTCGCTGGGCGAGGTCGGCCGCTGCGGCGTGGCGGTGCACTCGCTGGCCGACATGGAGACGCTCTTCGACGGCATCCCCGTGGGCGAGGTTTCGACCTCCATGACCATCAACGGCCCGGCCGCGGTGCTCTTCGCCTTTTACGTGGCTGCCGCCGACAACCAGGGCGTCAGCCGCGAGAAGCTGCGCGGCACCATCCAGAACGACATCCTCAAGGAGTACCACGCGCAGAACTCCTGGATCTTCCCGCCGGAGCCCAGCATGCGCCTGGTGATCGACACCTTCGAGTTCGCCTCGCAGGAAGTTCCGCAGTGGTACCCGATCTCCATAAGCGGATACCACATCCGCGAGGCGGGCAGCACCGCGGCCCAGGAACTGGCCTTCACCCTCGCCGACGGCTTCGCCTACGTGCAGGCGGGCATCGAGCGGGGGCTGGACGTCGACAGCTTCGCGCCGCGGCTCAGCTTCTTCTTCAACGCGCACCTCGACTTCTTCGAGGAGCTCGCCAAGTACCGCGCGGCGCGGCGCATCTGGGCGCGGAGAATGCGCGACCATTTCGGCGCGAAGAACCCCAAGAGCCAGATGTGCCGCTTCCACGTGCAGACGGCAGGCTGCTCGCTCACCGCCCAGGAGCCCTACAACAACGTGGTGCGCACCGCGCTGGAGGGCCTGGCCGCGGTACTGGGCGGCACCCAGTCGCTGCACACCAACAGCCTGGACGAGAGCTACGCGCTGCCCACCGAGGACGCCGTGCGCATCGCCCTGCGCACCCAGCAGATCATGGCCTGCGAGCACGGCGTGGCGGGCGTCGCCGACCCCCTCGGCGGCAGCTACTTTGTCGAGGCCCTCACCGACAGGATGGAGGAAGAAGCCGAACGCTATTTCCAGCGCATAGAGGACCTCGGCGGGATGTTCAAGGCGATAGAGGACGGTTTCTTCCGCCGCGAGATCGCCGCGGCCGCAGCGAAGTTCCAGCGTGACGTGGATTCCGGCAAGCGCAAGGTGGTCGGCGTGAACTGCTACCAGGGCGGCGCAGAGACGCCCATCGAACTGCTGCGCGTCGACCCGGCGGTCGAAAAGGCACAGTGCAAGCGACTGTCCGAGCTGCGCAGGAAGCGCAACAACGCCGGTACCACCGCGGCGCTGGACGACCTGCGCGCCGCAGCCGAAGGAGAGGAGAATCTCATGCCCCGACTGCTGGACTGCGCGCACGCCTACGCCACGCTGGGCGAAATCTGCGACGTGCTCCGCGAGGTCTTCGGCGTCTACACCGTTCGCGACAGGATTTCGGCATGAACGCGAAGCGCATACGGGTGCTGGTCGGCAAGCCGGGCCTCGACGGCCACGATCGCGGCGCGAAGATAGTCGCTCGCGCGCTGGCCGAGGCGGGCATCGAAGTGATCTACACCGGCCTGCACCAGACCCCCGACCAGATCGTCGAGGCCGCCCTGCAGGAGGACGTGGCCGGGGTGGGCCTGTCGATCCTTTCCGGCGCGCACGAGACCATTTTCGGGCGCGTTCGCGAACTGCTCGACGAGCAGGGCCTGGAGGACACGGTGCTCTTCGGCGGGGGGATCATCCCCCCCGAGGACGTGCCCGCACTGGAGGCCGCCGGGGTCGACAGAGTCTTCGGACCCGGCACGCCCACCGACGAGATCGTAGCGTACGTGCGGGAAAGAATGGGTTGACGCCGACCGTAGCACTCTCGCACCAGCGAGAATCGTCCTCGTCCTCGTCGTCGTCCTCGGGCCTTCTGTTCCTGCGTTTCGACTTCCGAGGACGAGGACCGCTCGCTGTGGCTCGCTGAGGACGAGGACGACGACGATATGCCCTCCAACAACGACCCCGCTCAACTTCTCACCGACGCCCGCTCCGGCAATCGTGCGGCTGTCGCCCGTTTGATCTCGCTGGTCGAATCCTCGCCTGACCTCGAGATCCCCGGCCTGGCCGGCTCCGCACTGCCCCACGTGGTGGGCGTGACCGGTTCGCCCGGAGCGGGCAAGAGCTCGCTGCTTGACAGGCTCTCGGGCGAACTCGCCCGGCGCGGATCGAAGCCGGCGGTGTTGGGCGTCGACCCCACCAGCCCCTTCACCGGCGGAGCGGTCCTCGGCGACCGGGTGCGCATGAGCGAAGAGACTCTCGGTGCCGGGGTCTTCGTGCGCAGCATGGCCAGCCGCGGCTCGGCCGGGGGCCTGGCCCGCGCTGTGGACGCCGCGGTGCGCGTTCTTGGCGCGTCGGGATACTCGCCGGTGCTGGTCGAAACGGTGGGCAGCGGCCAGGGCGAGGTGGCCGTCGGCGACCTCGCCGACACCGTGATCGTGGTGCTGGTGCCCGGGATGGGCGACGACGTCCAGATGCTGAAGATGGGCGTGCTGGAGATCGCCGACGTCTACGCCGTCAACAAGTCGGATCTCGGCGGCGCCGACCTCTTCGCCGAGGAACTGCGCGCCGCGCTCTCCTCCGGGGGCTCGCCCGGCCGCGCCCGGCGCGAGCTTGCCGACGCGACCGACTGGCCCGCCCCGGTAGTGGCAACCAGCGCCCGCACCGGCGAGGGCGTCGGGGAACTGGCCGGGGCTCTGGAAGCCCATCGCGAACAGCTCGCAGCGGGCGGGATTGGCGATCGCCTGCGCGCCGCGCGCGCCGCCCGGCGCATAACCCGCGCGCTGGCCGAACTCGTGGTCGAACGCGCCGCGAGCGCCGAAGCCGGCGACTCGCAGCTCTCCGAACTGGCCGCCGCCGCCGCGGCCGGCGAGATATCCGTGCTTAGGGCAGCCGCTCAGATTCTCGCATCGAATACATAAGCCTCGATATTGCAGAATGATAGACCAAGGCGCCTTTTGCGCTTTGACATTGCCCTAACAGTTCTCTAATAATTCCCTGACGCGCGCGGCAGCGTCCACAGCCGGACCGAACCGGACACTTCGGGCACACCCGTGAAAGGACAGCACAGAGAAGTGAAAGCAGAACCGAAACGCAGGCTTCGTTCCGCAGGCAGACTGCTCATGCCCGCACTCATCGCGCTGCTCCTTGCCGGATGCGGCTCGGACGAAAGGCCCGTGCCCGCCAAGATCAGGAAGATCGGCGGCGACAACCAGTGCGTTGCTCTCAGCGCCGATCCGCAGAAGCGCAGGGCTCCCGACGTGTTGCGCGTCAAAGTGGAAACCGCCCGCCATCCGGGCATGCTTGGCGGCAAGGGTTCGAGCGAACCGGTGCCCGGCACCAGGGTCCGATTCCGAATCATCGGAAGGCACCGGGGCGCGCGCCTGCTTTCTACCGAAGTCGGAGAACGGAGCGGCCCGGTCGAGCAACTCGAAGTCACTACTGACGGAGGAGGCAGCGCCGCGGCCGCTCTGAGTGTGGGTAACCAGGCCGGAGATATCGCCGTTGAGGTCTCGCTGCCCGAACACCCCTGGAAAGAGGATCCCAAGACCGGCAAGAGTACAGGCATCAAACCTGTGGTCTTTCATCTGTCGGCCGGCGTAACCAGGGAGAACGACGGTGCCGAAGGCGGTTCCGGTCACCGCCTGGACAATGACATCGCCCTGCTGCTAACCGGCCCTGACGGCAAACCGCTCGCGGGCGTGCCCGTTGAATGGCACATCGAGAAGGGCCCGAAGAATACGCGCTTCACCGGCAAGGATTCGAAGACGGACGCCGAGGGACGGGCGGTGGCCCAGGTGAAGATGGGCGACGGCACCGGACAGGTGATCGTCGCCGCCCGGGTCGCCGACATCGAGCGCGGTATCGCGTTCCACACCGTTCGCTTCGGACTCTTCTCCATGAGCCGCTGGGGGGTACTGGTCGTCGTGGTCGGCGGACTGGCCCTGTTCATCATGGGCATGAAGATCATGACCGACGGCCTCACTCGCGTGGCCGGCGCGCGCATGAAGGCGGTCCTGCAGGCCTTCACCAAGAACCCGCTTGTCGGCGTGGGCGTGGGCACCGGCGTCACTGCCGTAATCCAGAGCTCCAGCGCCACCAGCGTAATGGTAATCGGCTTCGTCAACGCCGGGTTGCTCTCGCTCGAGCGCGCCATCGGCCTGATCATGGGCGCAAACATCGGCACCACCGTGACCGCCCAGATGATATCCTTCAAGCTTTCCAGCCTGGCGCTGCCGGCCATCGCTATCGGCGTGGCCATTCAGCTCCTCTCCAAGCGCAAGACCACCCAGAACTGGGGCATGGTCCTGGCCGGTTTCGGCGTGCTCTTTACCGGGCTGAGCACCATGAGCGGCGTGCTCAAGGGCCTGCAGCACAGCCCCAGCATCAGGAGCTTTTTCAGCTCGATCGACTGCACTCCGGCCGACGGCGGATTCATGCCCGCGGGCAAGACCCTGCTGGCCATCGGCATCGGCACGCTGGTGACTTTCATGGTGCAGAGCTCGAGCGCGGCGATCGGTCTCCTGCTGGCACTGGCCTCGGCCAAGCTTATCGGCTTCCACACCGCGATACCCATTCTGCTGGGCAGCAACATCGGCACGACGACTACGGCAATGCTCGCGGTGATCGGCGCCAACCGCGGGGCGCGACGCACCGCAGTGGCCCACGCGCTCTTCAACGTGGTGGGCAGCCTGATCATGTACCTGCTGTTCTTCGTGACCTGGAACGGGCAACCGGTCTTCCTGCAACTGGTCAACTGGATGACCAACGGCAACGCCTTCGCGGACAAACCCGAGAATCTCGAACGGCACATCGCCAACGCCCACACCCTCTTCAACGTGGTCTGCACGCTGGCGTTCGTACCTTTCATCCCGCTGCTGGCCTGGGCCTGTCGAAAGATAGTGCCCGAAACCAAGGACGAGAAGGAAGAGGGCCCGAGGTACCTCGAACCTCACCTGCTGGACACGCCGCCCCTGGCCCTGGAGCGCGCCAAGAGCGAGTTGCTGTACATGACCGGCCTGTCGCGCAAGGCGCTGGTTGAGAACTTCAACGCCTTCACCTCCGGAACCATGCCCGACCGCGAACGTCTCGACCGTCGCGAGGCACGCATCGACGAACTGCAGCACGACATCACCGAATACATCGTCAAGCTCAGCCAGCGCGACCTGCTGGAGGTCGAAAGCCAGCAACTGCCGCTGCTGATGCACTCGGTCAACGACGCCGAGCGCATCGGCGACCACGCCGAGAACCTGCTCGAACTCGGCGAGCGCCGCGTCGAGCGCAAGCTGCCGCTCAGCGACCAGGCCCAGGGCGAGCTGCGCGAGCTTTTCGGCGAGGTCGAAGCCATGTTCCGGCACGTCATCACCCTGCTCGAGGAAGGCGAACGCGCCGCCGCCGAGCGGGCCCTGCACTGCGAGGAGAGGATCAACGGGCTCTCCAGGGAGCTGGGCCGCAACCACACCCGGCGACTCGAAAAGGGTGAGTGCACCCTGACCAGCGGCGTGGTCTTCCTGGACATGATCGCCAACCTCGAAAAGGTCGGCGATCACCTGACCAACATAGCCCAAGCCGGGCGGGAGCTGGCCAGCCTGCGCAACGGGAGCTGACCCCCGGCGCGGACCGCGGCTCCGCACTCTGCCGCGACCGCTCTCAAAGGGCTGCTAACCCCCGGCATTTGCTGGTTTGGAAAACCGACATCTCGCCCCCCCCTAATCACTCGCTAACTGCCAAAGGGTATCAATATGGTGAAAGGCGGGAGGTCGAAGAAAAGGTGCCCGGAACAGCCACTCACAAGACCATCAGGACGATTCGGGCGGGAATAGGCCGCCAGTGGGTCCGGCTGAAGAGGCCGTACGTCTTCAACGGATTCCGCTTCCTGGTGGAGGTCCGCGCAGAGAACGGAGTGGCCTCCGCCCCGAAGAGCCGGCAGGACGTTCGTGTCCGCGGCCCGCTCTGCGTCAGGTGCGGAGTGCCGCTGGCCCGCGTGGAGTCGACTGCCGCCTACGAGCGCTACGCGTGCAGGAAGGGACGCGGTCACTGCGAGCTGTGGGTAGGACGCGTCAGCCACCTCAGCTTCGGGGAGTTCATGCAGGAGCAACTGCGCCCCAAGGTCTACAAGGCCATCCGGGACAAGAGACTGCCGCTGGAAACCGCCGCGATAGGAGCCGCACTGAACATCGCACCCTGCTGACACAAGTCCCGCACCCGGGGTTGGGGCCTCCCATCCCAACCCCCCGCCGCGCGCCAAGGTGAGGCACCCCCACCGGCGCGCGGCATTATTTCCGGAGTTCTTCGGATGCGCCGCCAGGCCGGACAGGCTCCCGCTCATTCCGACTTCCAACCCACCCCGAGGCAAGCGCAAACGGGCGCGAGGCAAACCGGTCCAGGCAAGCTACTGCAACCGGTGCGGGTCCCGGCTCCCCTCAGCCGCCCGCCGCGCCCCACCGGCAAACGAGTAATTAGCCCCCTGCTCACGGACTTCAAATCAGGTGCCCCGAACATGTCGGTAGCACTTTCGAAACATCGCGGGCCGGACAGGGATTCCGTCATGAACATCGGCTTCAGTTCAAAGGCAGTGCGCCCTCGCAGGTTACTGGTGGCAGGCGGATTTCTGGTATCCGTGCTGCTGACCGGCCTGTTGGCTGCGGCGCTCCTCCCCGCGGGCTGCCTGCCTCCGCGCAACCCGCCCTACTCCTACCGCCCGGCAAGGCACGTCATTCTGGTGATAGGCGATGGAATGCATCTCGAACACGAGATTGCCGCCAGTCGCTACCTCCACGGACGAGACCGGGCACTCGCCTGGCACTCCTTTTCGGAAAAGGCCTACGTCACGACCTGGGACGTCGACACCTACAACCGCTACGCGGGGCGCGCCGGGGCCGCGCCCTACTCGGAGGGCGACTTCGCTCCCTTCCTGGGGTACGACCCCGCCCGCGGCGGCAAGGCCCCCTTCCCCGATTCGCTGGAAGGCACCGAACGCTACTTCCTGACCCGCCTGCCGCTCAAGGAGCAATACGGAAACCGTCCCGCGGCGTATCCGGCAACGGACTCCGCCTCGGCGGCGACGGCGATGGCCACCGGCCACAAGACCGACGCGGGCAATATCTCCTGGAGGCGGGGCGGCCCGCCCGCCGGGGGGCTGCAGACGATCTCCGAGCTGCTCGACCGTAAGTTCGGCGCCGAACTGGGCATCGTCACCACGGTGCCATTCACCCACGCCACCGTGGCGGCCTTCGCAAGCCACAACACCTCGCGCCACAACTACTACACCGGCCGCAAGGGGTATGCCGGCCGTGGCATTGCCGAGGAGATCATCGACTACAGCAAGCCGGAGGTCGTGATCGGCGGCGGGCACCCCGCCTGGAACAACCCCGGTTTCGACACCGACCGCGGCTACATCTCGAAGCAGGCCTATGGCCAGCTCCAACGCTTCGGTGACTACGTTCTGGTGGAGCGCATCAAGGGGCAGCCGGCCAGGACCGCCCTGGCCGCCGGGCTGCTGCGCGCCAGGGCCCGCGGCAAGAAGCTCTTCGGCCTGTTCGGGGGCGCCGACGGCAGCTTCGAGCATCGCGTGCCACTGAACTCGCCGGGCAGCCCTGCGGTCGGGCGCGCCACGATGGAGAACCCCACACTGGCCGAAGCCACGCAGTGCGCGCTGCGCCTGCTGCGTGCCCGCGGGAAGCGCTTCCTGGCGGTCATAGAGCAGGGCGACATCGACTGGGCCAACCACCGCAACGACTACCGCTGGATGATCGGCGCGGTCGCCGACCTGGACGAGGCAGTGGATCAGGCGGTGCGATTCGTCGACCAGCCGGACGACGGCATCGACTGGACCAACACGCTGCTGATCGTCACCAGCGACCACGCCAACAGCTACATGCGCCTGATCGCCAAGGACCGGCTCAAGCGCGGCAGGCTGCCGAGACAGGTGCGTTCGGGGGAGCGCTGGACCTACCCCGACGGCGAGGTCTCCTACCGCAGCGGGAAACACACCAACGAGCTGGTGACCGTCTACGCCAGGGGGCGCGGCGCCCGGCGGGGGGGGCGCTATGCCGGTCGCCGCTACCGAAACACCCGGATCCTCGACAACACCGACCTCTACCGGATCATGGCCGAGGCCTGCGGGCTCAGCCCGCTGCCGCAAGGCCGGCGCTAACGCTTCATTCGACACCTTAGGTCTTGCACCGCAGGGACTTGCCCGCGCGAAGCGAAACACACGCGCTTCTAACATTCAGCTAACGCCCGGAGAACCCTTGCGACGCTATTATGGTTAGGAGATAATGTGTTCCTTAGCTGGAGAACGTGACATGCCTGAGAGGTACATTCTGGTAGTAGAGGACGAGGAGGACATCCAGGAGGTGGTGCGCTACAACCTCCTCAAGGAGGGCTACAAGGTTACCTGCGCCGGCACCGGTGAGGAGGCCCTCAAGGTCGCCCGGGCCGAAGTGCCGGACCTGGTGCTGCTGGACCTGATGCTGCCGGGGCTCGACGGGCTGGAGGTCTGCCGCCAGCTGCGCAAGGACCCCGGAACCGACTCGATCCCGATCATCATGCTCACCGCCAAGGGCGAGGAGTCGGACATCGTCGCCGGCCTGGAGCTGGGCGCCGACGACTACGTCACCAAACCGTTCAGCCCCAAAGTGCTGGTGGCGCGCATCCGCGCCACGCTGAGGCGCAAGGCCCAGGCGGTGCCCGGGGACGAGGAGGTGGTCAAGGTCCACGACGTGGTCATCAACCCCGGCCGGCACGAAGTACTGGTCGGCAACAAGCCGGTGAACCTCAGCCACACCGAGTTCAAGGTGCTGCAACTCCTGGCCCGCCGCCCCGGCTGGGTCTACACCCGCTACAGGATCGTGGACGCCGTGCACGGAGAGGACTACCCCGTGACCGAGCGCTCGGTGGACGTGCAGATCGTCGGGCTGCGCAGGAAGCTGGGGCGTGCCGGCAAGTACATCGAGACCGTCCGCGGCGTGGGCTACCGATTCAAGGAGTAGTGCGTGCCCGGACGCCGCATCTTCTGGCAGCTCTACGGCTCCTACCTGGCGGCAATCCTGCTGGTCATGGTCGCTGTGGTGGCCTACGCGTCTGATTCGGTCAAGCGCTTCTACCACAAGAGGGTCGAGGCCGACCTGGAATCCCGGGCGATTCTCGTCGGCGGCCAGCTCGCCCCCCTGCTCGGCTCACCGGGAGAAATGGACGCGCTCTGCAAGACCCTCGGCAAAAGGTCGCGAACCCGGATCACCGTGATCGCGCCGGACGGCCAGGTCCTGGCCGAGTCGGACCACGACACCGCCGCCATGGAAAACCACAAGACCGACGACCGCAAGGAGATCCTCAGCGCCCTGGAAGGCAGGGTGGGCATCTCGACGCGCTACAGCGACACGCGCGAACGCAGCATGAAGTACGTGGCCGTGCCACTACTGGGAAAGGGGCCCGGCGGAAGGCAGGTCCGCGGAGTGGTCAGGACCTCCGTTTCCGTCGCGTTCATCGACGCGGGGCTCAGGTCCGCCTACTGGCAGATAGCGCTGGGCTGCCTTGCTGCCGCGGGACTTTTCGCCCTCTTGAGCCTGGCCATCTCCAAGCGCATCAGCCAGCCGCTGGAGGAACTCCGCGAGGGCGCTGCGGCCTTCGCCCGCGGGGACCTCGCCCGGCGCCTGCCCGGCAACCACCTCGAGGAAATCGGCGAACTGGCCGACGCCATGAACCAGATGGCCGAGCAGCTCGACGAGCGCATCCGCAACACCACCCGCGAGAGAAACGAGCGCGAGGCCATCCTCGCCGGCATGATAGAGGGCGTGCTGGCCGTGGACCGCAAAGGCAAGGTAATGGGAGTGAACCAGGCCTGCAGCCGCCTGCTGGGCATCGAGGACATCGAGGCCCGCGGCAAGAGCCTCCAGGAGGTGGTGCGCAACCCCGATCTCCAGGACTTCGTGAGCCAGGTGCTTTCCAGTGCCAGCCCCACAGAGGGCGACGTCATCCTGCGCGGCGGCAGCGGAGACCTGGTCCTGCAGGCCCGCGGCGCGGTGCTGCGCGACGCCCTGGGACAGGAGATCGGCGCGGTGGTCGTGCTCCACGACGTCACCCGGTTGCGGCGCCTGGAGAACGTGCGCCGCGACTTCGTCGCCAACGTGTCCCACGAACTGCGCACGCCGATCACCTCCATAAAGGCGGCGGTCGAAACCCTCGAGGACGGTGCGCTGGGCAGCGAGCAGGAGGCGCGCCGTTTCATGACCATGATCAGCCGCCAATCCGACCGCCTGGGGGCGATCATCGAGGACCTGCTCAGCCTCTCGCGCATCGAGCAGGACGAGTCCGCAGAGGGCATCGCGCTGACGGCTTCGAATCTCGACCCGGTACTGCGCGCCGCGGTCCAGGCCTGCGGGGCCAAGGCCAACGAAAAGGGCGTCAGCATCCAGCTCAACTCGCCGGACGGTCTTCGGGCCCGGGCCAACCCCGCCCTGTTGGAAAACGCGGTGATCAACCTCATCGACAACGCCATCAAGTACTCGGGCAAGGGCGACACCGTATGGGTGGGGGCGGAGTCGGAAGGCGGCGAGATTCTCATCCACGTGGTGGACCGCGGCTGCGGGATCGAGCGCCGCCACCTGCCCCGGATATTCGAACGCTTCTACCGGGTGGACAAGGCCCGCAGCCGCAAGCTGGGCGGCACCGGCCTGGGGCTGTCCATAGTCAAGCACATCGCCGGCGCGCACGGCGGCCGCGTGACGGTGGACAGCAAGCTGGGCGAGGGCAGCACGTTCACGCTGCACCTGCCCTCATAGCTCGCTTCACTCGCCTCGCCGCTCGTGTCCTCGTAGTCGTATTCGCACCCGGAAGTCGGACTCAGCGCCCGGTCTTCCTGGCCACCTCCGCGGCAAGCTTGAACAGCTCGCGCACCCGCGCCTGGCGGCCGGAGCCCAGGAAGACGATCGCACCCATCACGCCCCGCGCCTGGTGTGCCAGGCCGCGGCGCAGATTCAGCAGCGACCGGCAGCGCTTGTCGAGATCGGACCCCAGTTTGGCCCGCGCCGCGGCGTCGAAAAGAGCGGCCTCGATGAAGATCCGCGCCTCGCACTCCTGCAGGCCGTCGCGGATCATCTCCAGTCTTCCCGTCGAAAGCGCCCCCTTCGGCCCCGGCTTCAGGAACGGGTTCTGGCGCAGGTCGCAGGCGCCCCAGCCGCTATCTTCCGGATAGCGACCCGAAATGGGGTACTTACCCCTCTCCCTCGCGGCCCCCAGGTTTTCGTTGCGGTTGTGCGCAAGCACCGGCCACAGGTCGGCGCTCATCCGCCCGAAGCCGCGCTGGCCGCCGCTGATGTTCTTCTCCGGCGCGATATGACCGTGGGACAGCAGCTGGGACTGCGCGTCCTCCCGCCAGTTGTCGCGGTCGAAGTGACAGCCGATCTGCTTGATCTGCCAGCCGCCGATCATTCCCCGGGGGACCTTCCAGGTCGCGTTCCACACCGTGCAGCACCACTGCACGGGCACGCCGTAGTGCTGCCCCGGCCGGGGGTGGCCCTCGAAGCACCACGGCGAGGCGGGCAGGACCTTCTTCCAGGTGTCGACCACGAACTTCGCCGCCCAGGAGTCGTGCGAGAGGCCGATCATCAGCGACTTCTCCAGCTTGCGCTTCCGGAGATACTCGCGAATATGCTCGCCCACCGGCTTCCAGAACGCCGCCGCCTCGGCCACGTTCCTGTAGTTGGGACCCTGGGCGCTGCGGGTCTTGCCGTCCGGCAAGAGCTCGGTCACCCGCGCGGGGCTGGGCTTCACGTTGTGGCTGTTCTTGGCTCCTCCCGAGTAGAACGTCCCGCAGTAGTTGTCCCAGGCGTACAAACAGATCACCGGGGGGTCCACCAGGTGCTTCAGGGCGGTGTCCATGTACCTGTCCAGCGCGGCGAAGTCCGGCTCGTGGGTCTCGAGCGTCACCTTCGGCAGGTTCTTGCCGTCGGTTGCCGGCGCCGGACCCGCCGACTTCCTGCGCTTCCACCTGACGATGCTCTCGGCGTTGCCCAGGTTGGTCCGCTCAACAAGATGCACGAACAGCGTGTCACAGCTGATCGAGCCCAGCCAGCGGTAGCTCTCGCCCAGCAGCTTGAAATGCTCGTCGGACCACAGCGGAACCTTGTACTGCAGCGCCACTGACTCCGGCGACTGGTGAAAACCCGCCATCGTCCGCCACTTGTGCGCCGGCGGCAATGTCCAGTCGCAGACCTCCAGCCTGACCGGAACCTTCACCGCCTTAACGCCCGAAGCGGTAATGGTGCACTCCCCGGAGTACTTGCCGGCTGCCGCGTCCATGGGCACGTGCACCGTAAGCCACACGGGGCACACCGCCCCGAAGACCACGTTCTGTTTGCCGCGCAGCTTCTTGGGGCGGACCTTGACGGTCTTGGGGGCCTCGGGAGAGAGCGCGTCGAGGGGGTTGATCTTCGTACTGCGGGAATCTCCACCCGGCAGCCGCGAAGCGGCGGTCTTGTCGACTCTATGGGCGGGCAGCTGGTAGCGGATCTCCACCGCCGAGGCCGGGATCTTCGCCCCGCCCTTCTCGGCGACGAGATCGCTCACGGTCGCCTTCAGCCCCGACACCGGCTTGTCGCAACCGGTGACCAGCACGCCCGAGTGCCGCCCGCCACGCGCGCCGACTATTCTGACCGGCGAGGGCTCTACCCCCGCGTCGCCGTAGTCGGTGTCGTAAATGAGCAGCAGCGGGTCGGCGTTCCACACCTGAAAACCCTGCGACCGCGTAACGTTCGGCCGGATACCACTGCCGCTGGCACGCAGGTCCGCCGAGATCATCGCCACCGTGCTCCACCAGTCGCTGTGGGGGCGCACCCCCCGGCCGGTCTTCAGCTTGCGCTTGCCCTTGTCCCGGCCACGCTTGCCGATCCAGGTGGCAATCTCGTTGTACGGCGCGCGGTGAAACTCCAGCGCCAGGACGTTGATTCCCTTGCGCAGGAGTTCCGGCTTGATCTCGACCGACATCGAACGCCAGCGCTTCTTTATGCGGTCCATGTACTTCTTGGGGTCGCCGAAACCGCTGCTGATCGCGCGCGAACCTCCGGGAACCACGAAAGCCTCGTCGGGGTACGGCTTGGCGGTCGTGTGCGGCTCGGTCCTGCCCTCGGGCATGTCGCCCCGGCCGATCTCCTTGCCGTTGAGGTGGGCCACCGCCCCCCCGCGGTAACGCACGCTGAGCTTCAGCGCCCCGACCGCCTTCGGATCGGTAACCGAGAAGCGCCCGCGCGCGCAGATCAGGGCCGTGGAAACCGAGTTGTTGCGGCTCTCACCGATCCATCCACCACTGTGCTTGCACGCGAAGAAAGGCCCCGGTGCCCGAACCCAGGCGTTGTCATCGAAATCCGGCGCGGTCCAGCCTTCGGGAGCGTCGATCTTCCGCGGCGGTTTCTCGAACTTCCCGCTCTTGAGCCAGGTCACCCACGGCGAGTGCCAGATGCGCACCCGCCAGAAGCTCTCGGATCTGAGTATCTGGCGCGAACCCTGGCCGGCGTGGGAAACCGGACCCGCAAAGGCCAGAGCGCAGGCACCGAGAAACAGGACCGTCGCGATTCTCCTCATGTTCCAGACCTCCCTTGCCACCGTGAGATGCGCCCCGCACCGTGCCTGCCGGGGTCTACTTCGAAGCGCCCTTGCCGGGCACGTCGTCCGGCCAGACCGGCTTGTGCTTGTAGACCAGGACCTGGCCGCCGGTGGTGATCATAAGCACGCCATAAGTGTTGACCGCCGTACCCAGGCCCTTGGGCAGGCGCAGCTTCGGCATTTCCTTCCACTCGTCCCTGATGGGGTGGTAGGCATAGGTCCTGGGCGCGAGCTTCTTCGGCGTTTGCCTGGTCTTCTCGGTCTTTTCGGTCCGGACGATGTACTCGCCGCTGACCGGGTCGCACATGAACTTGGCCCTGGGCACGCAGCAGATGCAGCCCGGCGGGGGCTTGAGCCGCTTGAGCTTGCCCTCGGCGTCCAGACGCCAGAAGTTCCCCGCGGGCGTCCCGCCACCGAAGACCATGACCTTGTGGACCGGGTTATACTCCATCACCCCGTGCATGGCGATGCCCCCGGCGGAACCCAGAGAACGCCGCCTCCACTGCCCGCCGTCCTTCTCGGGCGGGGTACACAGCAGCACGGCGCCGCCCTCCCTGCCCCTGTAGGCGATGTAGCCCTTCATCTCCGGGAAGTACTCGATCTGGTCCCGGGGCAGGTCCCAGCCCAGGTTCAGGCTGCGGATAACCTTCCACTTCTTGTTGTCAATGTGGTAGACGTTGAGCCCCCGGCTCCACCTGAGAACGAACTGCCGGTGTTCCGGGGATATGGCCATCAGGTCGTAGGTGTGACCGCGGCCCCAGGTCTTCTTGCCGGGTTTGCCCGGACACTGATCCGCCTTGGGGTTTCGCGGATCGAGCGGCGTCGGCACCGCCTCCAGCGTCCACTTGTTGGTGTCCGCCGAGTAGGTCACGAACTTCATCGCGGCGTAGTGGCCGATCCCGACGAAGAGCACCTGCCTGGTCTCCGGGTCCCACTTGGCGTCGTTGGCCCACCCGCCGGTGAAGATGTTGAACATCTTCTGGGCGCCGTAGATCGATTTGCCGTTTTTGTCGTGGTCCCAGTCGTACCAGGACTGCCCCAGCTTGCGGGTAAGCCCGATGGTCTTGAGCGGCTTCATCTGGCCGGGCTTGAGGCTGGCCGCCAACCGGCCCAGGGCCGTATCCCCGGCCTTGCTTCCGCTGCGAGCAGTTCCCGCCGCCAGCGCGCGGTAAGCGAAGGGAGTACCGACCCCCACCGCCGAAGCCGCGCAGAGCACCGCCGTCGCAATCTTCACTTTGGTCCAGAACATGGCTTTCATCGCTCCTTTCGCAAGAAGAGCAGCCTTGCTTCCGCTCGGGCCTCCCGACGCGACGCCGACCGCCGCGAGCCCGGGAGTGGCCAGAAGGGACGGAAGGAGCGCTGCCGGAAGCTGCACGGAGGCCTGGGCCGAAAGCGTGCCGGCCAGGGCCGCCGCACTCACGGCGACGCCCCGGCCAGCCAGCCGCGAGCGCAGGCGCTCGAGCCCCCGGCTGGCGCGGCGCGAGAGCGTTCCCCGGGGGCAGCCGGCTATCTCCGCGGCTTCCTCCTGGCTGCGACCCTCGAGGTAGCGGAGAATCACCGCCTGGCGCTCCCCACCCGGGAGCCTGGCCAGCTCGCGATCGAAATCATCGCCCAGGCCGTCCCCGGCACCCTTACCTGCCCGCGCACTGCTCCTGATCATGCCCGCATCCTCCTCGCGACGCGTCCGGCGGGCGGCGGAGCGCGCGGCGGTCATCGCCACGCGCCGAGCCACGCCGTAGAGCCAGGAGGACAGGTCCACTCCGCTGCGCAGCGACCTGGCCTTGCGAACCAGCACCACGAAGACCGCCTGTGCGGCGTCTTCGGCTGCGTGCCGGTCGCCCAGGAAGCGCAGGCAGCTCGCGTAGACCATCGCGCCGTGACGGCGGACGATCTCCGCGAAGGCTTCCTCGCTGCCCTCCCGGGTCCAGGCCCGGATCAGCTCCCAGTCGCTGCCCATTTTTCCCGCCCTAGGCTTCTCCCGAACGCTCCTTGAGTCCACAAGGCATTCGCCGCGAGGCGCCGAAATGCTCGCGCGCAGTGCGCAAAACCACCCCGACTTGCCAAGTTATTCTACACGAGTGACTTAGGTTTGTCGATCCGGCGCTTCGGGAAACTGCTGGTGCGCGCGGCTGGCAGGTACTCGCCTTTGCGTACTCATACGTGTACGAGTACGCGTACGCGTACGCGTACGGCGAGAGGCGTTCAGAATGCGGCGATTCGGTGCCAGGGACCCCGGACTACCTGTGCCACTTCTCGTCGAAATAGTCGATCTTGTGGATGGGCATGACCACCGAACTGGCGATGTTGCCGAGGTGCGCGCTGACTCGCTTGAGGTAGCGAGCAGTCAGCGTGAACACCACGGCCAGCCGGCACTCCAGCGAGTCGTCGGCCAAGCGCTTGACCAGGTCGTCGCAGCGGTGGCCGATCTCCAGCTCGTGTTCGATGATCTCGTGACCCAGGTCGCTGTCGCCCTCGAGGAAGGCGTTGCGGGTCTTCTCGAAGGTCCCGGCGATATCGTCGGCCAGGGTCTTGAAGGCGCTGACGTAGCCGTTGCCTGCCAGCTTGCCGCGGGCCATGTGCTCGACCTCGTAGAGGTTCTTGCAGAAGTCGCCGATGCGCTCGGCGTCCTTGACCACGCTCATCAGCACCAAGCATGCGGGTGTGTGCGCCCCGGGGTTGACCGCGAGGTGCTCCACGATCTGCTTGCGGATCTTGCGCTCGGTCTGGTTGACGCGGATGTCGCGCCCGTAGAGCTCCTCGCTGAGCTCTGAGCCGGGCTTGCCTTCGAGAAGCACGTCGCAGACGCTACGGAACATCCACTCGTCGTCTTCCAGCATCTGGGTCAGCTCGTCGTACATCTGGCTGAGCACGTCCTTGCTGCGCCAGGCTTCGAGCAGTTCGCGGAACATAGGCTCGTCTCCTCCTTCAGGTCAGCCAGATCAGCAGGGCCGGTATGGCGAAGAAGAGTATCGCCACGTAGGCCACAGCGAACCAGCGAGATTTCATTGTAAGGCCCGCCAGCCCTTCCGCCAGGCGCACGGGGATCATCCGCACGCTCTTGATCGGGATGAAGATCAGTGTGCCGGTGGTGTTGAACAGCAGGTGCACCAGGGCGATCTGCAGACCCGCGGGGTTGCCCGTCAGCGATGCCAGCAGCGCGGTCACGGTGGTGCCGATGTTGGCGCCCACGGTGATGGGGAATACCTGGGTCACGTTCACCACCCCCGTCGCGGCCAGCGGCACCAGGATCGAGGTGGTCACCGAGCTGGACTGCACTACGGCCGTGAAGATCAACCCCACAGCTATCCCCAGCGCCGGGCTGCGCCCCACGGTGCGGTCCAGAACCGACTCCATCTTCGAGAGCACCAGCGAACGCATCAGCTTGGTGACCGCCCAGAGCGCGAAGAAGAGAACGATCAGAGACAGGCCCACCTCCGTCCAGCAACACACCATTTTGTTGCTGATGAGGTGCTCGAGTCCGCAACTGACCTCAGCAACGACCGGCTTGATGATCGCCTTGACCGGGCTGGTGAACTTGAGCTTGCCGGCACCGCCGATCAGGCCGGTGATCGAACCTGCAACCGACTCCAGCAGGCCCTTGCCGAAAAACAGCCGGGTCAGCAGTTCCAGCGGCAGAAGCAACAGCACGCACAGGTAGTTGAAGAAGTCGTGCACGGTTCCACAGGTGAAGGCGCGCTTGAACTCCTCCTTCCTGCCGATGAACCCCAGCGACACGATGGTGTTGGTCACGGTGGTGCCGATGTTCGCCCCCATGATAATCGGTACCGCGCAGGGGACGCTCAGCGTTCCGACGCCCACCATGCCCACGACGATCGACGTCACGGTGGAGGAACTCTGGACGACGCTGGTCGCGAGAATGCCCACGAAGAGGCCGATGAAGGGATTGCTGGTGGTCTCGATTATCTTCCTGGCGAAGGGCTTGCCCATGTGCTTGAAACCGCCGCCCATCATGCTGATGCTCGCAAGGAATACATAGAGCACGGCCAGAATCCCGATGATCCGCAGCCACGCCGGCACCCGCTGCAGCCGGGGGAGCTGTCCGTTGTGGGGGATTTTCCACTCGCCCTTCTCGTCGCCCATCTTCTCCTCTTCCGTCTCCCGCGGGCCTGCCCGGCACCCGCAAACGTGAAATCCGCACCCTCGCAGTGCTGATTTCACTCCGAGTATGTTAGGGTTTCGTTAGCGGAAGAATAGAATTTCGACTTATGTTGTGATCCTGCTAGACTACTTTTAGCCCAGGGTTACCGCTGCGCCCGGAGCACCGGCTCCACCGAAGCTGCCGGTTTTAAATGGCCTTATCGGGTTACTTGCGACCCCTCTCGCGAAATGGCGCGAACCCGGCGCTGCACAGGAGCAGTTCATTCGCTTTTAGAAGGCGGCTCACAAGCCGCTAACCCGCCCCCCGTACTTATTCCTGTGTGAGGGAACCAGAACAGGTTCAGTGCCCACACTCCGGAAGGAAGGAGGTCGTGAGCGGGTGTGGCAGGTTGCCTGAACATCAAACCACCTCTCCGTTACGAGGTGAACATTCGGAACAGAGGGTCGAGACCCTCATGGAGTCAGGACACATGGGAGGAATGAACCCGAAATGAGAACACTGATAGCACTGGCAATGATTGGCATGGTCTCGTTGATCGGCGCGGCCCGCGGCGGAGAGGTCGATGAGACCGCGAACCTGCGCGCCGAGGTGGCGAAGCTCGCCAAGCGCGTCGAGGAACTCGACAGGAAGGAACGTCTCTTCCAGGGCGGCAGTTCCTGGGTCGACAAGGTGTCCATCAGCGGCGACTTCCGCTACCGGCACGAGATGATCAAGCAGGACCTGAACATCGAAGACGTGGACGAGACGGAGCGTCACCGCCACCGCATCCGCGCGCGCCTGACCATCAAGGGCCAGGTCAACGAGGAAGTGACCATGGAGCTCCGTCTGGCTTCGGGTTCGACCGACCCGGTCTCCACCAACCAGACCCTGGACAACGAGTTCCAGACCAAGAACTTCAGCCTGGACCGCGCCAACGTCAAGTACGCCCCCGAGGCTCTCAAAGATTTCGGCATGAGCTTCCAGATCGGCAAGTTCGGCAACCCGTTCCACAAGCCGGAGAAGACCCAGCTGATCTGGGACGGCGACCTCTCCTTCGAAGGCGGCAACATGAAGGCGAAGTTCAAGGTCGACCCCGTTGAGATCTTCATCGTCGGCGCCGCCCTCTGGGTGGAGGAGAACGGCACCACGGCCGACAACGGACTGTGGGGCATCCAGCCCGGCGTGAAGTGGCCCATCATGGACACCGGCATCACCTTCGTCGGTGGCGTTGGCGGCTTCTGGTACACCCCCGTCAAGCACGAGGGCCCCTTCGACGACTACTTCGGCAACAGCGAGCACCCCGACGGCGACGGCTACGAGTACGACTTCAACCTCCTCGAGGTATTCGGCGAGCTGCACTTCAAGCTCATGGAATTCCCGATCGTCGTCTACGGAGACATCGTCGACAACACCAACGCCCCCAACGAGGGCACCGGCTACCTCTTCGGCATCACCGTCGGCAAGAAGAAGAAGCAGTGGGACTGGGACTTCAAGTACAACTACCGCGACCTCGAGCAGGACGCGGTGATCGGCACCTTCACCGACTCCGACACCGGCGGCGGCGGCACCAACATCCGCGGCCACAAGATCGGCTTCGGCCTCAGGCTCATGAAGAACGTCGACTTCGGCTTCACCTACATGATCAACGACGTGGATGTCGAAGGCATCGACCCGATCGGCGAGCACGAGGTGGACTACGATCGCATGCAGCTCGACCTCAAGTTCAAGTTCTGATCGCAGCACCTGAACGCGATGAGGCGCCGCGGCACGCCCGCGGCGCCTCACTTCTTTATCTGCACCGTAACCGTGTCCTAATCCGGAACTAACAGCCGCGGGTTAGCCTTTTGTGCGAGGGCTGTCTTCGCGCGTTCCGCCTGCCAGGCTGCAGGCGGCGGGCGGCCGACCGCACCCCTGACCCTGACCGAGGGAGTGTCCTGTGGCTGAACACCTGCTTCGCGAGATCGGCAAGCTCAAGAAGATGATCCTGGCGCTCAGCGCCGTGGTCGAGAACAGCGTGCAGAAGGCCGCACGCTCCATCGAGGAACTGGACCGCGAGCTGGCCAACGAGGTCCTGGGCTCCGACAGGGAGATCGACAGAACCGAGGTGGAGGTCGAGGAGGAGTGCCTCAAGATCCTCGCGCTGCACCAGCCGGTGGCCATCGACCTGCGCTTCATCGTCTCGGCCCTGAAGATCAACAACGACCTGGAACGCATCGGGGACCTGGCCGTGAACATCGCCGAGCGCACGCTCTTCCTCTGCGACGAGCCGCGGATCAACGCACCCTTCGACTTCTCGGACATGTGTCAGAAGACCCTGGCCATGCTGCGCAAGGCGCTCGACGCGCTGATGACCATGGATTTGGAGCTTGCCCGCCAGGTGCGGGCCGACGACGACGCGGTCGACGAGATCAACCGCGAGATGTACATGAAGGTTTCCGATAGGATCCAGGAGGCGCCGGAGCAGGCCCTGCCGCTGCTCAGCTACATCTCCGCCAGCCGGCACCTCGAACGCATTGCCGACTACGCCACCAACATCTCCGAGGACATCGTCTACATGATCGAGGGCGACATAGTCCGCCACAAGCACCGCCCGGCCAACGAGCTGTCCGGAACCTGAGCAGGTGCGCAGGGGTTCTCAGGCGATGCGCAAGTGTTTGGCGGGCGGGCCGTTCTTCAACGGCCTGCCCGCCTCGAGTTTCGCCATTATCATGCTGCGAAGTTCCACCCAGGCACTTCTGCCCGGCTCTCTGACTACAGTCGCGTAGCCGAACAGAAAAGGGGCAGGAGCAAGGCTCAGAGTCCCTTGGCCAGGCGGTCGGCCAGGACGGGGTCCAGGTCCCTGATGCCGCGGATCTTCCTGGCGGTGGCTTCCACGTCGTACTCCACGCGGAAGAAGCGGTAGCCTTCCTCGTCGAGGATAACGTAGCTGGCGCGCGGATCCTTGTCGCGGGGCTGGCCCACCGAGCCGACGTTGCAGATGCTGCGGCCGTCCTTGAAGAGGTACTTCCTGCCCGGCTCGGGCTTCTCCATGCCCTGCTCGGTGAACACGCGCGGGATGTGCGAGTGGCCGATGAAGAAGGCCTTGACCTTCGCGTCGGCCGCGAAGACCTTCCGGGCGTCGGCCATCTTGCGCACGTATCCGCAGCTGCCCGGCGCCGCGGGGGTGTCGTGCACGAAGAAGAGCTCCCCGAGTCTCCGCGCGGGCCGCAGCGACAGCAGGAACTTCCAGGCCTCCAGCCGGCGGATGTACTCCTTGTTCCGGAGGGCCTTGAACTTCAGTTGGTAGGGCGAGGTCTGGCTGCGGGTCCAGGCCACCGCGCGCTGGGCCACCTTGTTGAAGTAGTCGGGCGCGCCCTTGAGCACCGCCAGGTCGTGATTGCCGAGCAGGCAGAACTCGAAGTGCTTGAGGTAATCGATGACCTTGCCGGGGTCGGGGCCGTAGCCGATGAGGTCGCCCAGGAAGAAGATGCGCTTCACCTGCCGCTGGCGCAGGTGCTCGTAGACGGCGAGAAACGCCTCGAGATTGGCGTGGATGTCGGAGATGACGGCGATCACAACCGGCCCGTGCTCCCTTCCTGCCCCGAAGAGAGTCTACGGGGCGAGGCCGGGCAGTCAAGCCTGATGAACCCGGGAATCGAGCCCGTCCTCGGGCCCCGGAACCGCCGGTCGGGGGTCAACGTGACCCCGCGGGGGCAAGCTCTGTCTACTTGTCGAACTGCGCGTCGAAGGCCACGCTGCTGGGCGCGAAGTCCACCTTCTTCACGAACTCGCAGGCCTCCCTGGCTCCGTGGCAGCGATCCATGCGCGAGTCCTCCCACTCCACCGAGAGCGGCCCGGCATAGCCCACGTCGTTGAGGGCCACGATGATCTCCTCGAAGTTCACGTCGCCGTGGCCCAGCGAGCGGAAGTCCCAGTAGCGCCGGGGGTCGGCGAATTCGGTGTGCCCGCCGAAGACGCCGACGGTGCCGTCGCCGTGGCCCCACCAGGCGTCCTTCATGTGCGCGTGGAAGATGCGTTCCCCGAATTCCCGGATGAACCTGACGTAATCCACGCCCTGGTAGCCCAGATGCGAGGGGTCGTAGTTGAAGCCGAAGCACTCGTGGCCGTCGAGCGCCTCCAGGGCGCGCGCCGCGCTGGCGGTGTCGAAGGCGATTTCGGTGGGGTGGACCTCCAGCGCGAACCTGACGCCCCGCTCCTTGAAGACGTCCAGGATCGGCGTCCAGGTCGCGGCGAACTGCCTGTAGCCCTCCTCGATCTGCCCCGGGGTACACGGCGGGAACGAGTAGATCAGGTGCCAGATCGGCGAACCGGTGAAGCCGTTGACCACCTTCAGCCCCATGTTCTCCGCGCTCGCAGCGGTCTTCTTCATGGTCGCGACCGCCCACTCGCGGGCTTTCTCGGGGTTGCCCTTGACCGACGCGGGCGCGAAGGCGTAGTGGCGTTCGTCGATATTGTCGCACACCAGCTGCCCGGCGAGGTGGTGCGAGATCGCCCAGCACTTCAGGCCGTGCTTGTCCAGCAGGGCGTGGCGGTCGTCGCAGTAGCTCCTGCTCTCGCAGCCCTGCTCGACGTCGAAGTGGTCGCCCCAGCAGGCCAGTTCCAGTCCGTCGTAGCCCCAGTCGGCGGCCATCGCGGCCAGTTCCTCCAGCTTCAGGTCCGCCCACTGCCCGGTGAAAAGCGTTACGGGTCTTGCCATCAGAATAACCCTCCTCCGTCCGTCTCGATCCGTACGCGTACGCGCACGCGCACGGCTGCCAGATCGTCGATCAACACTCGGGGAACTTAACCCATCGGCCCCGGCTGTCAACCACCGCCCGCACGAAGGCCATGCCGCGCGCGCCGGGCGCTCACCTCCCGGGGATCTCGGCGCGGGCGCCACTGCGCACCGCCTCCACCGCGGCGAAGACCATGCCGATGCTCCCGAAGTTGTCGGCCAGGTCCGTGGCGGGCCGCTCGCCCGCCTCCACCGCGCGCACGAAGTCGTGGAGCACGAAGCCCTGCCCCTCGGGGGAAGGAGCGGTCGCCTCGACCTCCACGACCTCCTCGACCTCGTAGAGCTTCGAAGCGCGGTGGATACGGATGTCGCCCCCGGAGGAGGTTATGGTGCCCAGTTCGCCCTCGATGTGCCAGTTGCCGTTCCAGTCGCCGAAGCGCCCCTTGGAGCACCAGCTGCCGCTGTAGAGCGCCCGGGCGCCGCCGGTCATCTCGAACAGGACGCTGCAGGAGGCGTCCCCGCGGTAGTTGCTCCAGGGCGGGTTCCAGCTCCAGCCGGCGGCGCCGAGCGCGTCCAGCCCGGTGATGAAGCGGATCAGGTCGAAGTGGTGGATGGACATGTCCACCAGCAGGGGGTAGTCCATCTCGTGGCGGAAGCCGCCGCCGAAGTCCACGCCCATGAAGAAGTCCAGCCGCACCTGGCCCACCGCCCCGATCTCTCCGCGACGGACCAGTTCCGCCATGGTCCAGGTTTCGGGCCTGTAGCGGTAGTTCTGGCTCACCGCGCAGGTCCGGCCGGTGCGTTCGGCGCACTCCAGCATCGCGCGGCAGTCCTGGATCGAACCGGCCATGGGCTTTTCGGTGATTACGTCCAGCCCCGCCTCCATCGCCGCGCAGGATATCCGGCGGTGCAGCTGCGGCGGCACCACGCACACCAGCGCGTCGGCCTCGACTTCCTCCAGGGCGCTCTCCAGCGCCTGATGGCAGATGCCTTCCGGATAGCCGTGTTTCTCTCGGCAGGCGGCCAGGGCCTTCTCGCTGGTGTCGACGAGCGCAACCACCTCCGCCTCGTCGCTTCCCGCCAGGGCTTCCGCCCACCGCCTGCCGAAACCGCCGACTCCGACCTGTATGAAACGCACCGGCAACCTCCTTGGGGACAGGCTGCAAACAAGTGTCCCGCCTCCCGTGTCCCGTGTCCCGTGTCCCGTGTCCCGTGTCCCGTGTCCCGTGTCCCGTGTCCCGTGTCCCGTGTCCCGTGTCCCGTGTCCCGTGTCCCGTGTCCCGTGTCCCGTGTCCCGTTAACTGTACACCCATCCGCCAGCTCCGGTCTTGCTGGAAAATCCCTGATATTTGCGCTATTATCTGATTCGACCGGCAGGAATTACCGATACGTAGCAGGATGGAGTGCTGAATCGTCCGATGAACCGAGACCTTCTGGCCTTCAGGTTCCGTGGCCGGCCGGGCTGCAACCCGGGGCGGGTGCGCCACGTGCACGATCACCACGAGTTTCTCTACGTCTTCGACGGACTGGGAACCCAGCTGGTGGAAGATCTGGAGATCGCCTGCGGCGCCGGGGACTTCTTTCTCTTCCCCGCCGGCCAGCGCCACCAGTCCCACGTCGCGCCGGGCCACGGCTTTCGCGCGGCGGTGATCTCGCTGCGCGAGAGCCTCTTCTCCTCGCTGCAGGAGGCCGACCGGCGCTGCCTGTCGGTGCTGGGCCAGCTGCGGCGGCTGGCGGCACGCGATAACATGCTGCCGCTGAGCACCGAGGGCTCCGAGCGCGTCGGCCGCAGCCTGCGCGCGCTGGTCGGCGAGTTCGAGTCCCGTAAGCCGGGGCACGAGTGCGCCGCCAAGGCGCTGATGATGGAGGTGCTGACCACCGTGCTGCGCGATCCCGGGTATCGCCCGGACCGGGCCGGTGCGCTGCCGCCGCTCTCGCACGAGGCCCTGGTCGAGGAAGTGCTCTGGTATCTGCAGGCCAACTACATGAGCCCGGTGACCGTGGAGGACGTGCTCAAGTTCGTGCCCATGAGCCGCAGCCATTTTCACGCGGTCTTCCGGCAGGTGACCGGCAAGACCATGATCTCCCGGCTGCGCGAGATCCGGGTGGAGCGCGCCTGCGAACTGCTGGCCGGCACCCATCTGGGGGTGCTGGAGATCTCACTGCAGTGCGGGTTCAACTCGCTCAGCCACTTCTGTCACACGTTCAAGGCACTTGCGGGCGCCTCCCCCCGCGAGTATCGAAGAGGCCGTGCGGGGCAGCGTCCTGTCGCGGGAGCGCCCGTTTGAGCGAGATCAGTCCGATGCCCGGTTCAACAGGGCAATAGCCGGCCGCTGGCGCCAGGGAAAGGATCGGGCAAGGCCATGGGATTCGCGGACTACGAGCCGGGCATTCGCATACTGACCTGCCGCTGCTTCCTGCTTTCAGGCTGGAACCTGGCGGACCTCTGCGCGCCGCACTGGAGGCTCTACTGGAACGATCGCCCGGGGGCCCGGGTGCTCTTCGCCGGCAAGAGCACCCGGTTGACTCCGGGGCGTTTCCTGATGATCCCGCCGGAGACGCACTGCGCCACGCGCCAGAGACGGCCGGTGAAGCACTTCTTCGTGCACTTCCTGGCCGACCCGCCGTTCGATCGCGCCGAGCCGGGGGTATACTCCTTTCCCGCCGGTGAACAGGCCGTGGCCAGCGTCATGGAGATCGCCTCCGGACTGGAACGCGAACCGGACGGCGGGCCGCGCGTCTCGCTGCTCTGCCGCTCGCTGGTGGCGCTGGCGCTGAGCCGCATTCCCGGCACCAGGCTGCGCGCCGCACCGCTCGACGAACGGGTCCTGGCCGCCATCCGCGCGGTGGCCGGCAGTCCGGCGCGTCCGCTCAGCAACGCGGAAATGGCCGATCGTGCGGGCATGAGCGCCAACGCCTTCGTGCGCCTGTTCAGAAACGCCACCGGCGCCACCCCCCAGGCCTGGCAGACCTCGCGGCGCATCGCGCGCAGCTGCCTGCTGCTGGCCGGGACATCCCGGAGCATCGAACAGATCGCCGCCGAGGCCGGCTTCTGCGACCGCTACTACTTCTCGCGGGTGTTCAAGAAGCTGCGCGGCACCGGCCCCGCCGAGTATCGCCGCCGCTCGCAGCTCGAGCGCGCCGGGGGCTGAGCCGCGCGCAAGTCATGGATGTGCAGCGCGCCACGCCTTCCGAGCGGGAGGATCTGCGGGGGGCGCCGCCCGCGCTCAGTAGGTGACCGAGTAGAGCCGCGCCTCCCTGAAGTACAGCCTCAAGCGCACCCGCTTGCCCGCGCCCGGGGGGGGGAGATGCCGGTCGGCCCATTTCAGGGTCAGCCGGGTCTTCCCGGTGCCGCGGAAGATGCACTGGCTGGACTCGAAGCCGGGAATCGCCTTGCCCTTGCCGTCGAGCAACTCGGCCATGAGGTATCCCCGGCTGCAGCGCTCGTCCTCCGGACGCTTGGCTGCGACGAAATCGACCTCCAGGGAAATCGGCTTCCCGGAAAGAGCCAGCGTCCTGGTGGTCAACACCGCGTTGGCTCGAGAGTAGGTGTAGAACATGCGCTGTCGCCTGAGCGCGTACACGACTCCATGCGCTGCCCACCGCAGTTCGTCGCCGAAAGCGATGGGCTGTGCGAGCCGGTAGGAGAAGCCCAGCGGTAGCCCGTCCAGCGAGGAAGTCTCGCGGAAGGGGCGGTTCCACTTGAAGCCGTCCGCGCTGACCCACCACTCGCATCCCAGGAATGGCCCGTGCGGGAACTGGCCGCACTTTCCGATTTCCTTCGGTTGCGAAACGTACTTGACCATGATCCCCGCCCAGAATTCGCCGAGGTCGATAGGGGCGAAGTGATAGAACTCGGTATCGGGGGGATCGTTCCTGTCGGGGGTGATCAGCTGGTCGGCCGGCAGGTGCGGACCCGCGACGCCGAAGCTCCCTCCCGGAGTCCAGCGCACACCGTCGGGGCTGGTGCGAATGTGCAGCACGCGGCGGACCCTGGGCATGTTGTCGGGGAAACGCTTCGGGAACGGCTGGTAGGTGATCTGGTAGTTCACGAACTTCCCGAGCTTGGGATTCCAGGTCAGGCCGAAGGAGTCCTGGCCGCGGTAGATGACCCGCGAGTTCAGCTTGCGCCAGCCGGTTCCGTCCAGGTTTCCGCCGAAGGCGTGGAACGGATGCCCCTTGACCGGCGGCTTGCCCATTTGACAGGCCAGCAGGACCAAGCCCTGCGCGCCGAGCCGGACGTCCGGGGCCATCCAGTGCACGGGCTTGCCGGTGTCCGGCGTCCGGTAGACCATTCCGGACTTGCCGTACTCGATCCCGTCGCGGGTTGTCGCACGCCAGACCTCCAGGGGCTCTCCCTTGCCGCTGGTGCGCAGGCCGTAGACCACCGTTTCCCCTTCGCCGGGGACGACGCCGCAGATCCTGAATTTCAGGCCCCTGGCCCTGGCCAGCGGGCGGGGGCGCTCGACGCCGAAGGAGGGTTTACCGAACTCAACCTTGAAGTTGCCCGGGAATCCCAGCGTCAGCAGCTTCTCCCCGGGGATCGCGCGAGCGCGAGCCCCGCCCCGGTCTCCGGCCCCGGCCGCATGGAGCACGTAGACCGCTGCAAACGCGAGCGCGATGAGGCTCATGAACAGCTTCAAATCCATTGGCTTTCTCCGAAATGCCGCGGCCCCGGCATGCCGCCTGCGGTGACGCCGGTGCCCACATACATACACCGCAGCTGCCCAACCCGCAAGCACCGACGGTTGCACGAGGGTGCTGTTCTCCCGGCGGCCTTGCCGGGGTCCGGCTCCCCGTCGCGGGGCGGGTCTACTCCGGGAAACCCTCGGCCTTCAGGCGCCGGCCCACTTCCAGCAGCACCGGGCGGTCGCGCTCGTCGATCGAGCCGTCGGGCTTGGGGCCAGTGTTCAGGAGCAGGTTGGCTCCGGCGCGCCGCGCGGTGCGCAGCTCTTCCCAGACCTCGTCCGCGCTGAGGTGTTGGCCCTCGATCTGATAGCCCCACGACCGCGGCTCGTTGATCATGGTGGTGCAGATCTCCACCGGCGCCTCTGGTTTCTGGGCGATCCGGCCCAGGCTGCGCTCCCCGTCCTCGCCCCCGGGAACCTTGTGCTCCGGGGCGAAGAAGTCCTCGGTGCCCAGCAGCCCCTGCTTGTAGCTGACCAGCACCTGGGGCTGCAGCGAGTGGATCATGTCGTAGAGTTCCTGACACCTGAACTTCGAGTAGTCGCCGGAGACCGGCGTGGCGATGCCGTCCAGCCAGATGGCGGCGATCGGGCCGTAACCGGTCAGCAGTTCGGTGATCTGGCGGCTCATGAACTCGACGTACTTCCCGAGGTCGTAATCGTCGCCGCGGGCGTAGGCCGGGTCCGGGGCATCGTACTCCGGACGGGCGCCCTTGTACTCGTCGTTGCTTGGCGCGTGGGGGTGACGCCAGTCGCGGCCGTGGGAGTAGTACAGGCACAGCCCCAGCCCGCGCGCCGCGCAGGCCTCGGCCAGTTCGCCGACCAGGTCCCGGCCCGCCGGCGAGCTGGTGGACTTGAAGTCCGTCTCGGCGCTGTCGAACAGGCAGAAGGAGTCGTGGTGGCGGGTGGTGATGTTCACGTACTTCATGCCGGCTTCGGCCGCCAGGTCGACGATTCCCGCGGCGTCGAAATTCTCCGCGGTGAAGCGCCCGGCGAGTTTCGCGTATTCGGCCACCGGGATCTTCTCGCGCTGCTGGACCCACTCGTGGCGGCCCAGCAGGGAGTAGAGCCCGTAGTGCAGGAAGAGGCCGTAGCGCGCTTCCCGGAACCACTTCAGCGCCGCCGCGCGCGGGTCGGCGGCGTACTCCGTTTCGTAGTCGCTCAGGTAACCGGGGACAGCGGAGACTGCCTGGTCATTCATGAGAAAGGCTCCTGGTTTGTCAGGTTGTCACTACTTGAGGAAGAGCTCGATCACCGGAACGGCCACGTCGGGTCGCCGCACCGGCAGGTCGAGCGTAACCGCATCCTGGGGAGTGACGTTATTGTGATGCAGGTTCTTTTCGGAACTGTCGCCGAAGAAGATCTCGCTGCCGTCGTTCAGCAGTTGCGCGTACTCCACCCTGCCGGCCAGTCCCGGCAGGTGAATTGCCCGGAAAGGCCAGGCAAGCAGGTGCAGGTAGAGCCGATTGCCGTTCTGGGTGTAACGGCAGTCACGCGGCGCCTGGAACTCGCTCGCCCCGCAGCCGTAGATCGCCCGCGAGTGGCGCTTCATCCACGCGCCCATGCCCTCCAGGCGTGAGAGCGCCCGGGAGTCGAACTCGCCGCGGGCGGTGGGCCCGACGTTGAGCAGCATGTTGCCGTCCTTGCTGACGTGGTCGATCAGCATCTGGATCAGCATGTCCACGCTCTTCCAGGAGCTCTCATCGCGGTGGTAGCCCCACGAGCCCGAGAAAGTCTGGCAGCCCTCCCAGACGACGGGGTTGCCGTCCTCGTCGGTCAGGCCCTGCTCGGGCACGTACTGCTCGGGGGTGACGAAGTCGCCCGAGCCGGGCAGGTCCAGGCGGTTGTCGATGAGGATCTCAGGAGCCAGCTCGCGGACCAGGTTGAAGAGCTTCTCGCTCTCCCAGTCGTCGCGGCCCTTGCCGTCCTCACCGGGGAAGGAGAAGTCGAACCACAGCAGGTCTATCTTGCCGAAACGCGTCAGCAGTTCGGTCACCTGCTTGCGCATGTACTCGGCGTACTTGCGCACGTCGCGATCCTTGGTCTTCTCGCGGAACCCGGCGTCGTCGCGCTGCGGGTGCCGCGAGTCAACCGGGTACTCGGGGTGGTGCCAGTCGATCAGCGAGTAGTAGAATCCGACCTTGAGGCCTTCAGCCCGGAAGGCCTCGACCATCGGCGCCAGGAGGTCCCGGCCGCAGGGCGTCTTGGTCGCCTTGTAGTCGGTGTGCTCGGAGTCCCACAGGCAGAAGCCCTCGTGATGCTTGCTGGTGACCACGAAGTACTTCATACCCGCGTCCGCGGCGGCCCGGGCCCACTTCTTGGGGTCGTAGAGGTCCGGGTCGAAGTGGTCGAAGTAGCGCGCGTAGCGCTCGTCGGTCATGCGTTCCTTGTTCTTGAGCCACTCGTGGCGGGCGCCCATGGCGTACAGGCCCCAGTGGATGAACATCCCGAAGCGGTCCTTGACGAACCAGCCGGTGTCGGCCGGCTTGAGCATCTTGGCAGTCACGGCACATCTCCTTGCAGGTCAGAGTCCTGAGTTCTGAGTTCTGAGTCTTGAGGTTGAACGGCCTCTTCACGCTTCAGTGTAGCGCCCCGGCCCCCCCTGCGTAAATAGCTGATAGCACCTTTCTTGTGCACGATCCTCCCGGTCTGCGGGGGCGGCCGTCTTTAGGCTTGTGGCCCCCGCCACCGGTCGCAATAATGCTCTCGAGGCTTCCCGGCGGAGGAACCCGTGCCCGAGAACAGCGGTCCCAAGCGCATAGGACAGATGGCGGTGGAACGCGGTCTGATGACCGCGCAGGACCTGCAGGACGCGCTGGCCGAACACCACAAGCGCCTGGCGGCGGGCAGCCGCGTGCCCTTCGGCGAGCTGCTTATCGACCTCGAGTGCATCAGCCGCCGGCAGCTGCGCAGGCTGCTCACCGCCCAGGGCACCGCGCCGCGCTCGCCGCGCCAGATCATCCCCGGGTACGAGCTGATCAAGAAGCTGGGCGAGGGCGGGATGGGTACCACCTACCTCGCGCGCCAGGTGTCGCTCAAGCGCCTGGTGGCCATCAAGGTGCTGCGCCGGGAGTACTCCGGCGACGAGCAGTTCGTGCACCGCTTCCGGCGCGAGGCGCGCCTGGCCGCCGAGCTGGACCATCCCAATATCGCCCAGGCCATCGACGTGGGCCAGACCCGCGGGTGGCACTACATGGTCATGGAGTACGTCGAGGGACGCATCGCTTCGGACCTCATCCCCCCCGGGGGCGTGATGGAACCGAAGCTCGCGCTGCGCATCACCCTGCAGGTGGCCCGGGCCCTGGAGGCCGGCTACCGGCGCGGCATCATCCACCGGGACATCAAGCCCGACAACATCCTCATTACCGAGGAGGGCGTCGCCAAGCTCTGCGACTTCGGACTGGCCAAGAAGCTGGGCGGCAGCTCGCACCTGACCCAGTCGGGCGTGGCGGTGGGCACGCCGCACTACTGCTCGCCGGAGCAGGCCCAGGGCCACAAGGACGTGGATATCCGCAGCGACATCTACTCGCTGGGGGCCACGCTCTACCACCTGGTAACCGGGCACCTGCCCTACTACGCGGAGAACGCCGCGGCCATCGCCATCAAGCACATCAACGAGCCGGTGCCCCAGGCCCGCAACCGGAACCCGGACCTGCCGGAGAGCGTCGAGCGCCTGATCGCCACGATGATGGCCAAGCTTCCCGCCCAGCGCTATCCCACGCCCGCCGAGCTGATCGCGGACATAAAGGAAGTAGCCGCCGGACGTCAGATCGGCATCCAGGTAATGCCCATGGATACCGGGGAGTCCGGCGTGGAATCCCCCGCGACCCGGCCCACCCCCACCGGAGCGGCGCGCAAACGACGCGGATCGAACGGGCGGATCCTTACGCCGATTACCGGCGGTCTGATCAGGCGGGGCACCTCGCGGTTCGACTGGGCCGGGCTGCTGATCGGCCTGGGTGTCGCGGCCATGGTCGGCGCCGTGGTCTACCTCACGTTCTTCCACCGGTCACCGGAGGCGCGGGTGCGCGAGCAGCTCCGCGCGGTGGAGGTCTGGCGGGCCGATAACCCCGACGATCTCGATGGCGCGCTCTGGCGCCTGGAGAAGGTCCTCTCCCGCGCGCGCAACACCGGCGTCGAAGCGGAAGTCGAGAGGATCATCCGACGAGTAAGGGCCGATCGGGACGAGAAGCTCCGCGGGAAGCCCGATGACGACGAGTGACGAGGAGGCTCTCGTTGACTCCTGCCCGCTCTGCGGCGTGGAGAAGCTGGCGGGCAGGGGCTGTCCCCGCTGCGCCGCGACCATCGACGAGAAGTTCGCCGCACACCGCGGCACCATCGGCCTGCGGAGGACTTCCTGCATCCTGGTGGTGTGGGCCCTACCAGGAGGAGGGCCCCCGGGGAGTGCCGATCGTCAACCCCGGCGCGGCGGGTTCTGTTTTTCGTATCTGTCTGGAAGACGGTAGCGTAGAAGCTGTATGCGCGGAATAGCCTGCTGGTCCTTAGCGGACGGGGCGGCCCACCGGTATAACGACAACGCGAACGCTGAGGAGGAGAGGATATGAAGGCGCTCAAGTACTTTTCGATAGCCCTGGTTTCGGTGGTGCTGACCGCCGCGACCTCGCGCGCGGGGCAGACGCCGAAGCAGACCTACCGCAAGACCAAGGCGGATCTAGAGAAGCTGTGGGCCGGCGAGAAGAAGCTGATCCAGGCGGGCATCGACTTCCACGTCAAGATGCTTGCCGGGTTGAGAAAGGCGCGGGCCAGGTGCAAGCCGCACCAGAAGAAGCTCAAGCACGACCTCGATGCCGGCATCCGCAAGCACGAGGCCAAGCTGCGCGAGGCCCGGGCGCACATGGCCAGGCGCGAGAAGGAGGTCGCCGTCCAGATCGAGGCCGCCGCTTCCGGACTGGCCAAGACCCACCGCGACCTCGAAAATGCGGGCAAGGATCTGGAGAAGGCCGGCAAGGAGCTCGAGCGCCTGCGCAAGAAGGCCGAGCGCGATGCCGCCGCCTTCCGCGCGAAGGTCAAGCAGTTCAAGAAGGACTTCGACGCGAAGGTCGCCGAGTTCCAGGACAAGATCGCGGCGGTGAACGGCAAGTACTCCGTGACTTATGATCTCACCAGGATTGAGACCAACCTCGGCGGCAGGAAGCAGACCGTGACGCTCGCCCAGTTGCGCAAGATGCACCTCGGCGGCAACCCCAAAGCCCCGCTGGTTCCCGCCAAGCTCTGCAACCAGATCATGACCGCCCCGCGACGCGTCGAGGTCCACGCGCAGGGCTTCGGCTTCGTGCTCTCGGCCAGGCGCCTGGGCGAGACCGGCCGGTTGCCGGGTCTGATCAACTACAAGACCAACAAGTTCCTGGGCGGTGGCTCGGGCGGGCATCTCGTGACCAAGCTGGGCACGCTGCTGCACACCCTGACGGTCGACGGTGATCTCAAGCTCGACGGCAAGACCAGGCTCAAGGGCCGGGTTATCTCGGCGCTGACGCTATGGAACCCCGAAGGCGCCGGCGGAATCTACGTCTCGGTGCCGTTTACCGCCACCAAGACCGGCGCGGCCTCATTCAAACCCGCGAGGGTCAAGATCCCCGACGCGGACTCGGACTTCTAGCCCCGGATAGAGCTGCAAGGGCGCCAGTCTTCGCCTCCAGCTACGACGGGGCAGGCCTAAGGACGCAAAGAAGACCTACTGCTCATCCACAGATTGCGCAGATTGGATCTTGAGCGCGGCCTTTCGCCCACGCGAACAACCACGGCGTTCGCCACGACCAAAGGGGCAATCTGTGAGAATCCGCCGTTCGATTTTCCTCACGGCTCCATTGCGTTCGTTGCGTCTTTGCGGTTCGAACCGGGCATTCCCCCCCAACGCAGCTTGAACTGGCGTTCCTCAGCCCTAAAATCGCTGCCTCCGAAGTTTCGAGTCACGAAGGAGATAAGCAATGATCGGTTGTCACGTGGGTCGCATGTTCCAGCTTACGGTCGCCGGAGGGTCCTACCAGGACGGGCTGACCTCGGTGATCCAGGGCTGTCCCCCGGGGATGGCGCTGACCGAGCAGGAGATCTACGGGGACCTGCTGCTGCGCAAGCCCGGTGCGGACGAGCTCTCCTCGCCGCGCAAGGAGCCGGATCTCCCGGTGCTCTACACCGGCTTCAATGCGGCCGACACGGTGGAAAACGCCGGCAACAAGGGCAGGACCAACGGCACGCCGCTGTCGATCCTGCTTCCGAACCTCGACCGGCACTTCATCCACATCAAGCAGTACCAGGACACCAACCGCACCCCGCGGCCGGGACACGCCAGCTACGCCACGTTCCAGAAGTACGGCGAGAGCGACGACGCCATCGGCGCGGGCATCTTCTCGGGGCGCTACACCTCGACGATCGTGGCCGCCGGCTGCGTGGCCAAGAAGGTCCTCAAGGCCTGCGGCGTGAACGTTTTCAGCTTCGTGCGCGAGGCCGCCGGCGTGCGCTGCCCCGACGTGGACTCGGCCGCGGCCTTCGAGATCAGCGAGAAGTACAAGCAGATGCGCCACGACTACGACCCCTTCTACCAGGAGGTCTACGTCAAGGAGCGCATCACCATGGATATGCGCTTCCTCGAGAAGGTCAGGATACTCGCGGAGATCGAGGGCCAGATCGATGAGATCCGCGCCAAGGCCCCGGAGATCGACCCGGAAGCCATCAAGGACAAGTACGGCGTGCACCACATCCTGCTCTGCCCTGACTACGAAGCGGCCTGCGCCATGGTCGAGGCCTGCAACAAGGTCAGCGCCACCGGCGATTCGACCGGCGGCGTGGTCGAGGTGGTGGCCCGCGGCGTGCCGGCGGGCCTGGGCGAACCGGTCTTTGACAAGATGGACGCCGAGCTGGGGCGCATGCTGGGCATCGGCGCGGTCAAGGGCGTGGAGGTCGGCGCCGGCTTCGGTGTCAAGGACATGACCGGCTTCGAGAACAACGACCAGATGCGCAGCGAAGGCGGCAAGGTGGTCTTCGACAGCAACCACGCCGGGGGAATCACCGGCGGGGTGACCACCGGCCAGGACGTGGTCGTGCGCCTGGCGGTCAAGCCCACCCCGACCATCGACAAGCCCCAGCACACCGTCGACAAGTACACGCTGGAGAACCGGGACCTGGCGGCCATCACCCGGCGCGACCCCACCATCGTGGGTCGGATCTGGCCGGTGGCCGAGGCCTACACCGCGATGGTGATGCTGGACAACCTGATGGCGCATTACGGTTATCAGGTCGTCAAGGAGAAGATAGAAAAGTAGGCCGTAGGCTGTAGGCAGATCGCCGAAGGCCGGAACTGAACATGATCGGAGGGCGGCTGCGGCCGCCCTCCGCTTGTTGAGCGACGCTGTATTCCGCTCTTTGAGGGGCTGCCTACAGTCTACAGCCTTCAGCTTGCAGGGTCCGACAAGCGGCCCATGAACAGGACGCTCTTGGTACGCTCGTCGCGGATGAAAAAGATGAACGGGTGATCCGCGCGGAAGGGGACTGGTTTCCGGGGCTGGCCGGGAACGGCGGCAGCCAGCGCCATCGAGACGGTTGCGGCGGCTGCCTCGGTGCCGTCCTCGTTGACGTCGATGAACGTGCGGTGAATCACATCTGAGAGAAAGAGCCGCTCGTTGCGGGAGATGCCCGAGAAGTCGGATGCTGAACCCGAGAACGCGTCGCGCATGCCCAGGGCCCGCAGAACCGGCGCGAGGTGGAAGTCGCCCTCGATCCTGAACCTCGGCAGGCGGAGTTCCACACTGCGCGACGAGAGCGCCGCCTCGAGCGCCTCGAGAAACCCGTCGTCCAGCGACTTCTCGAACTCGCCCAGCCAGCCCTTCTTCCTGGGCAGCAGCACGGTCATCGAGAAGTATCCCTGGCTGTAGGGCAGGACTATCGCCTGCCACAGCGGGCTTTCGGCGTACGGATAATCGCCTGTCCGGCGCATCAGGCGCGCCTCGACGCTGTGCTCCGGCGTGGTCCAGAAGGCCGCGGGACTGGTGGCGTCCTCCGTGAAGGGATCCTGCCAGCTGCAGCGGAAGTAGACGGCGTTGACCAGGATCAGCCGGGTGAGTTCGTTGATCGCGGCCGGGGAGAGGACTTCCGTGATCCGGCGGGCGGTGTGCTCCGCGATCCAGGAGTTGATCCGGGCACAGGCCTCGGCCGGCCGGTTCCGGAAATCGAGCTCGCCGAGGTCCGACTTGAAGAGCGTGCGCAGCGTTTCCAGGAACTCGAGCAGAAAGCCGCAGCCGGCCTGGCCCCACGCGGAGTTGGCCACACGGAGTTCCAGACCGCAGTTGCCGTCGAAGACCGAGAGCTCCTCCTGCAACCGCCCGGCCGCGGCGGCGAGTTCGGTGCCGCGCAGCGGGAGATTCAGGACGTCTTTCATCTGCGCCTCGGTCGCGGTGCGCGCGCCGCAGTAGACCATGGAGAGCGCCAGCGAGATGCTGGCCGGCGAAACGGTCAGGTTGCCGCCGCAGTCCCGCGCCAGGCGCTTGTAGAGCGACACCGCGAAGCGGGTGTTGCCGGCGACCAGTTCGCTGCGGTCGGCGCGGGGTTGGAGGTTGCGCTCCGGAAGCGCCTCGATATCCATGCGCGGTTCGGCGATGTCGTCGACGTCCATGCGCTGCGATTCTCCCGGCGGGGCCCATGCCGTCAAGGCGCGGCGGGATCCGGTTTCTGTTCGCCGGTCGTGCCGGCGGGTTCCGCTCGAAGGAAGACAGGTGAGTATGCGTAGTAGATCTCCATGGTGATTGCCAGGAACGCCGCCGAGCCCATATCGCCGAGGTATCTGACCTCCCTGCTGTGGTACGGCCAGGGCCCGCGGGGATCAGCCCGGTCGGCTCTTTTCCCGACGAGCTCGTCCTTGGTCATGCGGTTCCATTGCCGCCAGCGATTCCCACCGAGCTGAAAGGCGAGGAGCCTGGCCAGCATGGTCAACTCGGGAGAGCGCATGACGGTCCTGCGGTGCTTCCAGAGGTGATCGCAGGCTGCGCCCAGCCTCCTGTCGCGGAAGCCGAGTTGCAGACAGGCGTTCGCGGCCCCGGCAAAGGCGCGCAGGCCTGCAGGGGACGCGGGCTTACCGTTCCTTCCGTCGGAGACACGGACAAGCTCTTTGTCCACGATGGGCACGATCGACTGAAATTCCTTCCCCGGGACGTTCAGTACCGCCAGCTTTGCCGATTTCATCTGACCTATGCACAGCGCGCTCAGCGCGACGTCCGGTTTGCCCGAAGACTCTTCGCTCCAGCCTCCTGTCGGCAGGCGGCGCTTCAGGGTGTAGTCCAGGGCCGCCCTGGCGAAGGGCTTCCAGGCGGGATTCCGGGTCATTGCCAGAACCTCGGAGAAGGCCATTCCTGCCCGGACGTGTTCTTTGAGAGGGCCCGAGCCCACCCGTCCGTTTCCGCGCTGCTGGCGGGCCAGCCAGTGCAGCGCCCGCTCGACTTCCTTTGCGTACCTTCCGCGACCAGGTATCCATCCGGCACCCAGGAAGGCCAGCGTGGCCAGCGCGGTAACTTCCTGGTCGGTCGCGCCCCGCGCTCCCCAGCGGGAGGCGTCCCAGTGGCCGTCCTTTTCCTGGCGACAGGCAAGGTACCAGAGTACGGCTTCGAGCTTACCCTCGCCCAGGAGTTCCGTGCCGCAGTAGCGGTCCAGGCGCCCCTCGACCCAGGCGCGCGAGCAGAGCTGTTGCGCCCGGCGATCCTTGAAGAGTCGCAGCGCGGGCAGCATGTGGTCGACGTTGCGGCCCGAGGTCGTCAACTGATCCAATCGGTCGAGCAGTGCCTGTTCACCTTCGGGGCCGAACGTGGCCAGTACGCGGGCGGCGCCCACGTAGGCGGGGTCCTGGCGCTTGCCGCAGAAGGTGGCGGGTCTCCGCGTGCCGCGGCTCGACGGCACGGCGGACACGGCCGTCGGATCAGAACTGCTCAGGAACGGCTGGCGTTCCTTGATGGCGCGGACCAGCAGGTGTCTTACGTCCGGCATCAGCTCGGCGAGTTTCGCCTCTGCGGCCGGATCGCCCTGCTCCAGGCGGTGCATCCAGTACTGTCCGAAGATTCGCTTCCATGCGAGGCCGAGCCCGACCGTGGCCGCGCCCAGCAGCAATATCGCCGCCACCCAGAGAATGTCCCTGCGCAGCTTTCGCGGGCGTTCTGCCGGGCCGGCTTTCGCACCTGAAGGCATCACAACTGATAACGCCAGCTTCGCCGAAACGGTTCAGAACTTTCGGCGGCTTCGGATTTCGTTACCGGAGTACGTTCGGGGGGCAGAACAGCCGTCAGACCTCGCGCAGGTGCCACTTGCCCGGTCCGGTCCAGTAGATATTGCGCAGTTTGCCCTTGAGCATGCCCTTGTCGCGGTAATGGGTGGCGACCTCCAGGGGGCACCAGTTGCGGCCCGAGGAGAAGGCCAGTCCCAGGTCGATCAGCGGCTGAAGCGCGGCGGCGACCTTCTGGTGGTCGTGTTCCTCGTCCTTCCTGATCACCCGGCGCGACATCGCACCGCGCCGCTTGCCGCGGCCGATGTAGCTGAAGCCCATCTCGCGGAGCTTGCCGGCGATCTCGTCGCTGTGGGTCTGCACCGCGATTTCGTCGCGCACGTAGTCAACGTAAGAGGGAATGGCTTCCCGAAGTCCCTTGTCTTCCATTGCTGGTCTCTTTCCCGTCCGGGGCCTGTCAATTTTCCCGCGCTTGACTCGGGAGAACCATAACCGGCGTTGCGGGCATACTAGCAGAACTCCGGAAACTCGACAAGCGACGGAAACGGCGGGCGGTCTCAGCCGCGGAAGAGTCTGGCCAGCCGTCGCCAGGTGCGGCGCATGAAGATCCTGAGCCCCACCGGGACGTAGGAGCGGCGCGAATTGTGCACGTCGGCCAGAATTGGAGGCAGCGGGCTGCGCGCGCGGGTGCCGACGTCCAGATGGTAGCGGGCGCGCTCGGCGGTCTCTTCCTTGGGAGTGAAGCGCCGGCGGCAGTGCGGGCAGAAGCACTCGCGGCCCGCGGCGATCGACTCGGCCGGCATGCGCAGGATGTGGCGCTCGGGGCAGCTTACGAAGACGAAGGGAGTGATCCGCTTGGAATGGCGTCTGGCCTCTTCGCGGCTGCGCCTGAGGAATAACTGCGGCGGCAGTTCGATGATTGCGCTGCTGCTTTGCACGCTCATTTCACCTATATAATGCCCCGCACATGTGCGTAGTCAAGAAAGTACCGCTTCAGGCTGCAGGCCGGAGCCCGCAGGCCTCGGCAACACCAACGAGCTTCCAGCCCTAATCGCCTTTGGTTGAGGGGTTTCCTGCCGCCTCTAGCCTCTTCGCGGTTCCGGGATCCAGCCCAGGTTGTCGCGGACCGGCTGGTAGCGACCGCGGACGCCGAGTTCGATCAGCTTGAAGTCCTGCTTGTGGCGGCGGACGACGATGTTGTCGCCGCTCTTGAGCGTGCAGAGCTGCTGGCCGTCGGCGGTGACCGCCGAGCTGCGTTCGCGGCAGCGCACCTGGATGTCGACTTCGCTTCCGGGGCCCACTACGAGCGGACGTGCCGCCAGTGTGTGCGGACTCACCGGGGTTACCACCATGGCCTGGACGTCCTGGGCCACGATCGGTCCGCCGGCCGCCAGCGAGTAGGCGGTCGAACCCGTGGGAGTGGCCACGATGATCCCGTCGCCGTCGTAGGCCAGGACCTGCTCGCCGTCGACCCTGACGCTCACGTCCACCACCCGGGCGATGGGGCCGGCGTGAATCGCGACTTCGTTGAGCGCGATCAGTTTCTTCGCACGCCGGCCGCCGCAGGTGACGTCGGCCTCCACGCGCATGCGCTCGCTGACCGCGTAGCGCCCGGAGGCCAGGCACTCGACCGCGCTTTCCATTTCCTCGGGGAGAACTTCGGCGAGGAAGCCCTTGTGGCCGAAGCGGATTCCCAGCACCGGTTTCTGGCGCTTGCCGAGGCGGTGACAGATATTGAGCACGGTGCCGTCGCCGCCCAGCGCCAGGATCATGTCCGCGCGCACGCCGGCAAGACTCTTGCGCTTGGCCAGATCGGTGCCCACGCACTTGAGCGTCGGATGCATGCTGATCACGCGACAGAGGTCGCGCGCTGCGGCACGCACGCCCGGCTTGTCGGCGTTCCCCGCGATGAGCACCCGGAGTATCTTCACGAGGAGGGGCCCCACGGCTCTCCTTTCTACTTTCGCCTTTCTCCTGCTCTGCGGGCCGTTCCTAAACGGCCTGCCAGGCCCTTGGCGTCGAGCTTGAACTGGGCGAGCAGTTCTCCGCGGCTGGCGGCGGTGATGTCGCCTTCGGCGTCGACTCCGGCGAAGCACAGCTTGCCTGAGTCCAGCCCGCGCCTGGCGCACTCCTCCAGGCAGGCGCTGCCCAGACCGCCGACGGTGACTCCGTCCTCGGCGACCAGCACCCGGTCGTGCTCCTCGAGAAGCCCGGCCAGCAGCTTGCCGTCGAGCGGCTTGGCGAAGCGCGCGTCGACCACCGTGGCCTTGGCTTCTTCACCGGCTTCGACCGCCGCGCCGACAATCGCGCCGTAGGCCAGGATCGCCTTCTTCCTGCCGCGGCGCAGGACCTCGCCGGTGCCCAGCTCCAGCTCTCGCGGCTCGTCGGCTTCGATTCTCTGTGGCACGGCGTCGCGCGGGTAGCGCAACACCGAGACCAGTTTCTGGCCGGCGGCGAACTCCAGCATCTCGCGCAGGACTGCGCCGTCGCGCGGGGCCATCAGCACGGTGCGCGGCAGCGGCCGCAAATAGGCGATGTCGTAGATTCCCTGGTGGGTGGCGCCGTCGGAACCCACCAGGCCGGCGCGGTCCAGGCACAGAATCGCGCCGAGATCGGGCTGGATGCAGAGGTCGTGGAAGACCTGGTCGTAGGCGCGCTGCAGGAACGTGGAGTAGATCGCCACCAGGGGGATCATCCCGCCCCGCGAGAGCGCCCCGGCGAAAACGGTGGCGTGGGCCTCGGCGATGCCCACGTCGTGGTAGCGCTCCGGGAAGCGCGCGGAGAACTCGTCGAGCCCGGTACCGGCGCCCATCGCGGCGGTCACCGCGACCAGATTGGTGCGCCGCTCGGCCATGTCCGCGGCCACTCGGCCCATGGCCTTGCTCCACGAAGCCGCCTTGCTCGCGCGAGGCTTGCCGTTCTCGATGTAGAAGGGCGGGGAGCTGTGATAGGCCCCTGGTTTCTCCTGGGCGGGCTCATATCCGCGGCCCTTGCGGGTGACCACGTGCAGCAGCACCGGGCCGGATATACGACCGACCGCGCGGAACTCCTTCTCGAGTTCGGCGATGTCGTGGCCGTCGACCGGGCCGTAGTAGTGCCAGCCGAGCTCCTGGAAGAGCTGGCCGGGCACGAGATTGCGGCGCGCTACGTTCAGCGCCAGGCGGCCGAGGCCGCCGGCGGTCCTGCCCACCAGCGGGATGCTCTCGACCAGGTGCGACAACTCGCTCTTGGCCTCCTGGTAGAGCGGGTCGGCCCGCAGCCTCGAGAGGTAGCCGCTGAGGCCCCCCACGGTCCGGTCGATGGATATCTCGTTGTCGTTGAGCACCACCAGCACGTCGGCGTCCAGGTTGCGGGCCTGGTTGAGGCCCTCGAAACAGAGTCCCCCGGTGGCCGCGCCGTCGCCGACCACCGCGATCACCCTGCCATCGCGCCCCGCGATCCTGTTGGCCGCGGCCAGGCCCAGCGCCGAGGAGATTGCCGTCGAGGCGTGCCCGACGACGAAGGGGTCGGTCTCGTGCTCGGAGGGGTTGGGGAATCCCAGCAGGCCGTCCTTCTTGCGCAGCCTGGCGAAACCCGCCTTGCGCCCGGTCAGCAGCTTGTGGGTGTAGCACTGGTGGCCCACGTCGAAGACCAGCGCGTCCCGGGCAAAGTCGAAGGCGCGGTGCAGCGCCACGGTGAGCTCGACCGCGCCGAGGTTGCTGGCCAGGTGACCGCCGCACTCCGAAACCGCGGCGGTAATCACCGCGCGGCATTCCTCGCAGAGCGCCGCCAGCTTCCCGGAATCGAGTTCGACCAGTTCCTCGCGACCGCCGACCGAGTCGAGAACCGGTGTTTCGGGCAGCTTGAATTCGGTCAACTCGCGCTCCCCGCTCGGGCGCACTTCATGCCCGTGTGCCCGTCTGTCTTCGTGCCTTCGCTCACTTCTTGCGCTCCACCGCCAGCGTGGCCAGTTCGGCCAGCACCCGGTAGGTCGCGCGGCCCTTGAAGGCCGCCAGCGCCGCGACGGCCTCGTGGCTCAGGGCGCGGGCGTGCTTGCGCGCGGCCTTGAGGCCCACGGCGGCCACGTAGGTGAGCTTGCCCTGGTCGGCGTCCTTGCCGGGGCTCTTGCCCATCTCCTCGGCGGTGCTGGTGTGGTCCAGAACGTCGTCGGCCACCTGGAAGGCCAGGCCCAGGGACTGCCCGTAGCGACCCAGCTCCTCGAGTTCGACGTTGCTGGCCCCGGCCAGCACTCCCCCCACCAGCACCGCGGCGCGGATCAGTGCGGCGGTCTTCTTCTCGTGGATCGCGCTGGCGCGCTCCACCGAGGCCTCGGCGCCCTCGCCGTCGAGGTCCAGCTGCTGGCCGCCGACCATGCCCTCGGCACCCGCGGCCGAGGACAGGATGGCGATGGCCCGGCGCACGCGGTCGGCCTCGGCGTGCGAGGAGGCCAGGACCCCGAAGGCCTCGGTGAGCAGCGCGTCGCCGGCGAGGATCGCAGTGGCTTCGCCGAAGGCCACGTGACAGGTAGGCTTGCCGCGGCGCAGTTCGTCGTTGTCCATGGAGGGCAGATCGTCGTGGATCAGCGAATAGGTGTGGACCATCTCCAGGGCGCAGGCCCCCGGCAGAACGTCCTCGCGCCGGCCTCCGACAAGTTCCCCGGCGGCCAGGCACAGCGCCGGGCGCAGGCGCTTGCCGCCCGCGAAGAGGCTGTGCTCCATGGCCTTGCGAAGCTTCCCGGCGGTGTCCGGCCGGACCTCGATCTGGCGCCTGAGCTCGGCCTCAACAAGTGAGGCGGAGTTGGCGAGGTATTCCCTGGCGGCGGCGAAACCTGCGGGCATCTGGCCCTCCCCGGTTGTCTGCTCCGCCCGGATTCTATTTCCGGCTCGGGGGCTTTGCAAGCAAGACACAAGGGACGGCCGGGCCGCAAGCGGCCCGATCGCCGGAATTCCCCGTTTTTGATGCATCCATTCGCCTCTGAGCGGACAATTACTGATAGGGACGGTAATCGGTCACCGGTGAGACACCAGCGAGGAAGGACCAGTGAGAAGAGAACGCAGGCTGAACCCCGAGAGGATCCGGCGGGCATCGGGGCGGGGAGGCAAAGTTGCGCCCACGCGGCACTTCGGCGAGGGGGTGAAGCTCGATTCTCCCCGCCGCCCGGCAATGCCCGGGGACGGCAGGAGAGCCGCCCTGGAAGGTTCGCCGCCGACGGGCGTTCAGCGCAGGGCCGCCGCGCGCGCGGCGGAAGCGGCGCTGTGCGCTTCGCGCCCCGCCTGGAAGCGAGCGGTCTCCTTCCTGCTCTGGGTACTGGCGGTGATTCTCTGTGCCGCGGGCGCCCGCCTGGCCTATCGCTACTGGAGGGTGAGCCAGCTCGCGCCGCGCCTGGCCGGGATCAGGGGCAAGCCCGACGATGCCGCGCTGGGCGGCCTGGTCAACCTGCGCTGCGGCGCGGCCGACGCCAGGCTCCTGGACTACGCGCTGGAGTCCCCGCTGCGCTGCTACTCGCCGCGGCGCCGCTTCTTCCTGTGGACCGCTCCGCCGGGAGCCGACGGCACCCAGCTCCTGATGTACTACCGCGTGGTCCCGGGAAGCGAGGGCGCGCTGCTGCCCTGGAACCGGGTCTGGAGGGGCAACGGCGTAAGCTATCGCAGCGTGCGGATCACCGGTCTCGAGTTCCGGACCGGCGGCGAGAAGCTCGGCGTGGAGTTCAAGCTCTCCAAGGCGCTGAGCGCGACGACCGGCCTGCCCGCCGAGAAGCGCTTCACCGCCGAGTTCCCGCTCGATGAGTTCGTCAAACTCGTCCAGAACGCCGAGCTCGACGTGCCCAAGGCCGGCCTGAGCCACCCGGACCTCGGCTGGCCGGCGAACCTGCTCGAGCGCGCCGGCGAGCTCACGCCCGAAGTGCTGGACAAGCTGCGAGGCAAGTAGCCCGCACGGGAACTCGGGCGCTTATCTGGCTCCCCGGACCGGTTCAGCAGGTCCGAAGTACCCGAGAGGCCCGAAGTGTCCGGGGTGCCCCCTGACTCGCGCACTGGACAATCCTTTCGGCTTGCGTAACCTCGGGGCTGTCCCCTTCGAAAGGAAGCCCAGATGTCCGAAGTCCGAGTCCGTTTCGCCCCCAGCCCCACCGGCTACCTGCACATCGGCGGCGCGCGCACCGCGCTCTACAACTGGCTGCACGCCCGGCACACCGGCGGGCAGTTCCTGCTGCGCATCGAGGACACCGATCGCGAGCGCCACAACGAGGCGGCGGTCGAGGCCATCAAGGACGGCATGAACTGGCTGGGCCTGGACTGGGACGGCGAGGTTGTCTTCCAGAGCGAGCGCCTGGAGCGCTACCGGGAGGTCGCCGGGCAGCTCGAGGAGGCCGGCGTGGCCTACCGCACTGACAAGGGCGCGGCCGAGAAGGGCGAGGCCCTGGCCTTCAGGGTGGAGGTCCAGAAGGCGGCCATCGAGTTCGAGGACCAGGTGCTCGGCAAGGTCACGTTCCAGGACGAGGTTATCGAGGACTTCATCCTGATGCGCTCCAACGGCTGGCCGACCTACTCATTCGCCTGCGTGATCGACGACCACGACATGGCGATCAGCGACGTCATCCGCGGCCTGGACCACGTCTCCAACACGCCGCGGCAGATCATGATCTACCGGGCACTGGGCTGGGACGTGCCGCGCTTCGCGCACATCCCCATGATCACCAACAGCGAGGGCAGGAAGTACTCCAAGCGCGACGGCGCGGTCGCGGTGGGCGACTACGCCGACCGCGGCTACCTCTCCGACGCCTTCGTCAACTACATGGCCCTGCTGGGCTGGAGCCCGGGCACCGACGAGGAGATCATGAGCCGCGAGCAGCTGGTCGCCAAGTTCACGCTGGATCGCGTGCGCAAGACCGCCTCGCAGTTCGACACCGAGAAGTTCGAGTGGATGAACGGTCGCTACATTGCCGATCTCCCGCCGGCGCGGCTCACGGACATGGTGATCCCCTTCGTGGAGAAGGCCGGCCTCGACCCCCTCAAACATGGTCGTGAGTGGCTCGAGAAGCTGGTGGCGCTGATGACCGAGCGCATCCGCACGCTGGCGAAGTTCCCGGAGCTCACCCGCTACTACTTCACGGACGAGTACGAGACCAACAAGAAGGCCGCCAAGATCCTGCGCAAGGACGGCGCGGCGGAAGCCCTGCAGAAGAGCCTCGAGGCCCTCGAGCCGGTGGAAGACTGGACCATCGAAGCGCTGGAGCCGCCCGTCAAGAAGCTCTCCGAGGAGATGGACGTCGGCCTCGGCAAGATCTGCCAGCCGATCCGCGCGGCGGTCAGCGGCACCAACGTGACGCCCGGGCTTTTCGATGTGCTGGAGCTCCTCGGCAGGGAAGAAACCCTCAAGCGCATCCGCCGGGCACTGGACTGACCCTCGGGCCTGGTGACCAGGCGTGAAAAGTACGGGCGAACCTGACACCGGCCCCGGCCGCCCCGGCCGCCGCCGGCTGCCGCTCGAGTTCGTGCTCGGCGCCGGCGCGCTGCTGATCTGCGTGGGAGCGGTGGTGGGCCCCAAGCTCTATCGCGCGATCGTCGTGCGCCGGATGGTCGCGGACCTCGGCGAATCGCTGAGTTCGGCGGACCGCGACGCGTTGCGCGCGCTGATGGACCTGGACTGGCCGGAGGCCGATGCCTCGATAACGCGCCTGGCGAACCGCTCGCCGCGGGTCGCCTATCTCCCGGAGAAGAAGGCGCTCGTATCGGCGGCGCAGGGACTGAAATTCACGCTCTCGGCGCCCGATGGGGGGTTCTTCAACGCCCGGGCCATCGAGTGCTACGTCCACGGCGGCGGGAGCTTCACCGGCAAGGTCGCCGGCGCCAGGGTGCTGGCGCTCTCGCCCGCCGGCGAGAGCCTGGCGGTGACGTTTCAACTCGACGAACCGGTAGCCAGGAAGCTGAACGTCGGGAAGGATGCCGAGCTGAGCGCAACGGTAACGCTGGTCGAGCTGCGCGCGATCGCCGGCGGCGGCGAAGCCGTGATGGTCGACTACGACATGAAATCCTCCGCGGAGATCTGGGCCGAAGTCCTCAGGGGCCTCGACCCGCTCCTCAGGAGCGCGGGGATAGAGGTTCGCTGACTGCGGCGGTGAACCGGTGGCTGATGGCTGAACGGCCAATGGCTTTGCGGGCCGGGTCGCCCCCCGGTTGCGCTCGGGGCACCCGTTGTTCAGGTGAAGGATTCACGGCTGATCGACCGTTGCCCTCAGGGCAAGGCCACCGGCCATCCAGCCATCCACCCACCGGGTATCGAGTGCGGGCTCTCTTGAATCGATGTGCCGCGATCCTATACTGCGATGCAACTCACAGGAGGAAGCCCCTTGGATCAGTTGATCGCATCGATTGCCGAGAAGCTTGCGGCGGCCAGCGGGCTGAGCGCGGACCGGGTTCGCGAGCTGCTGGAGATACCGCCCGACCGGAAGATGGGCGATCTGGCGCTGCCGTGTTTCCGGCTGTCGAAGCAGCTGGGGAAGAAGCCCCCCGAGATCGCCGCCGGCTTCGCCGAGGCCCTGGCCGGAGCCGGTTCGCCGGTCGCCTCGGCCCGGGCCGCCGGACCCTATCTCAACATCATGCTCGACCGCGGCGCACTGGCCGCGTCGGTGCTGGGCGAGATCGCCGCCTCGAATAGCGGTCTGCCGAACTCGAAGCCGGGCGCCGGCCGGACCGCGGTCATCGAGTTCAGCAGCCCCAACATCGCCAAGCCGTTTTCCGTCGCGCTCCTGCGCGGGACGGCTCTGGGTGCGGCGCTGGCGCGGGTGCACGAGGCCCTGGGCTGGAAGGTCGTCCGCTGCAACTACTTCGGCGACTGGGGCACGCAGTTCGGCAAGGTGATCGTGGCCTTCCGCAAGTGGGGCGACGAGCAGGCCCTCGAGTCCGGGCCGATCAAGCACCTGCTCGAGCTTTACGTGCGTTTTCAGGATGAGTCCAACGGCGACGCCTCGCTCGAAGAGGAGGCCCGCGCGGTCTTCAAGAAACTTGAGGAGGGCAGCGCCGAAGAGCTCGAGATGTGGGAGCGCTTCCGCAAGCTGTCGATCGAGCGCTTCGACGAGATCTACGAGCGGCTGGGCATCAGCTACGACTCCGAGGAGGGCGAGGCGCACTACCGCAAGCTGGTGCCCGACGCTGTCGAGTTCCTGAAGGCCAAGGGGCTTCTCGAAGAGAGCCAGGGCGCGCAGGTCGTCAACCTCGAAGACCACAAGCTGGGCGTGATGTTGGTCCTGAAGAGCGACGACGCCTCGATCTACGCCTCGCGCGACGTGGCCGCCGCCCGCGACCGGCAGGCGCGCTGGAACTTCGACAAGCTGGTATACGTAGTCGGCGCCGACCAGAAGCTGCACTTCCGGCAGCTCTTCAAGTCGCTGGAGCTGGCGGGCTGCGAGTGGGCGGCCGGGTGTCGCCACGTCGACTTCGGTATGGTGTTGATCGGCGGCGAGAAGATGTCGACGCGGGCCGGGCGGATCGTGCTCCTTGCCGATGTGCTTTCCGATGCGTCTGACAGGGCCAGGGAAGTCATTGCGGAGAAGAACCCGGACCTCGCCAATGCCGAAGATGTCGCCGCAGCGGTCGGCCGCGCCGCGGTGCTCTTCGCATCGCTTGCGGTCAAACGCACCAAGACGGTGGACTTCGTCTGGGAACGCATAGTCAACTTCGAGGGCGAGACCGGACCCTACCTGCAATATACCCACGCGCGGTTCTGCTCGATACTGCGCAAGGCGGATCGCCAGGTCCCGGCTTCACCCGACTGGTCGCTGCTCTCCACCGACGAAGAGCACGCGGTCGTCAAGCAGCTGGGGCGCATGGGCCCGGTGCTCGAGCGCGTCGCCGAAGAGGGCGAGCCCGCCCAGGTCTGCAGCTGGCTGCTGGACCTGTGTTCGGCGACCAACAACTTCTACAACCACCAGCGGGTGCTCTGCGAGGACCAGGCCCTGGCCGGCGCGCGCCTCGCCCTGGTCGACGCGGTGCGCAAGCGCGTGCGCGCCGGCCTGGAACTGCTGGGGATCGTGCCCCTCGAGGAGATGTAGGGCGCCTTCTCCGCAGGCGTACGCGTACGCGTGCGCGTGCTTGTAGAAAACCAACTTGAATCCCCAGAGCGAGATGGGTACCTTGCGCCCGGTGTGCGTCCCCCGGCGGTCCAATGGAAGGCCCGCGGGAAACAGGGCGCACAGGGTCTGAGTCCCCGGCCTCCCGGCGGGGATTCTGCGTTCAGGGAGCTTGTAGCATGTCCGCAGTACCTTCCGACATCGAGATCGCACAGGCAGCAAAACCTCAACACATCCAGGAGATCGCCGCCAAGCTCGGCATCGAGCCCGGAGAGCTGGAGCTCTACGGCGACAACAAGGCCAAGGTCAAGCTGGAGATCCTAGACCGGCTCGGCGAGGGGCCCGCCGCCAAGTACATCGACGTGACCGCGATCACGCCCACGCCGCTGGGCGAAGGCAAAACCGTCACGACGATCGGCCTGACCCAGGGACTGGGCCACATCGGCAAGAGCGTGGCCGGCTGCATCCGGCAGCCGTCCATGGGACCGACCTTCGGCATCAAGGGCGGTGCCGCCGGCGGCGGCTACTCGCAGGTCATCCCCATGGAGGACTTCAACCTCCACCTCACCGGCGACATCCACGCCATAGGCGTGGCCCACAACCTGCTCGCCGCGGCGATCGACGACCGCATCTACCACGAGTGGCGCCTGCCCGGCAAGAAGCTGCGCAAGGTGGGCCTGAAGCGCCAGCTGCTCGATCCCAACAGCATTACCTGGCGCCGGGTGGTGGACGTGTCCGACCGCTCGCTGCGCAGCATCATGGTGGGCATGGGTCCGGGTACCGACGGCTTCCCGCGGGAAACCGGTTTCGACATCACCGTGGCCAGCGAGGTGATGGCCATACTCGCGCTGGCCAACTCGCTGCCGGACCTGCGCGAACGCCTGGGCCGGATCGTGATCGGCACCAGCCGCTCGGGCGAGGCGGTCACCGCCGAGGACCTCGGGGCGGCCGGTGCCATGGCCGTGCTCATGAAGGACGCCATCAAGCCCAACCTGATGCAGACGCTCGAGGGCCAGCCGGTCTTCGTGCACGCCGGCCCCTTCGCGAACATCGCCCACGGCAACAGCTCGGTGATGGCCGACCTGATGGCCACCAGGCTCGCCGACTACGTCGTCACCGAAAGCGGTTTCGGCGCCGACTGCGGAATGGAGAAGTTCTTCAACATCAAGTGCCGGGTATCGGGGCTCAAGCCCGACTGCGTGGTGATGGTCGCCAGCGTCCGCGCGCTGAAGATGCACGGCGGCGGGCCCCGGGTGGTCCCCGGGAAGAAGCTGCCCAAGCCCTACCGCGAAGAGAACGTTTACCTGGTGGCCCAGGGCTGCTCCAACCTGGTCAAGCACATCCAGAACGCCAAGCTCTTCGGCGTCAACGTGGTGGTGGCCATCAACCGCTTCACCGACGACACCGACGCCGAGATCGAAATCGTCAAGGAAGCCGCGCTGGCCGCCGGCGCCGAGGACGCGGTGATAAGCGACGCCTGGGCGCGCGGTGGAGAAGGCGGGGCGGAACTCGCCGAGGCGGTGGCAAGTGCCTGCGAGAAGCCCAGCCGGTTCAGGTTCCTCTACGATGAGAACGCCTCGATCAAGGAGAAGATCGCGACCATCGCCATGAAGATCTATGGCGCCAAGGACGTGGCTTACGATATGATCGCCGAGAAGAAGATCAAGCTCTACGAGAAGCTGGGTTTCGACCGGGTGCCGATCTGCATGGCCAAGACGCACCTCTCGATCTCGCACGACCCCAAGCTCAAGGGCGCGCCGGAAGGCTTCACCCTGCCGATCCGCGACATCCGCGCCTCGGTCGGCGCGGGCTTCCTCTACCCGCTCTGCGGCGACATGCGCACCATGCCGGGACTGCCTTCCGTCCCGGCCTTCATGAACATCGATCTCGACGAGGACGGCCGGGTCAAGGGGCTCTTCTAGCAGGCCGTTGAAAAGCGGCCTGCTCGACCACGAGAGCCGTTGCACAGTCGAGCAGTTGATACCGAAGAGACACGCGGGTCGGGGCACGACGCTCCGGCCCGCTTCTTATCTGCCTGCCCGCAAAGAGCTTATGTGCGCTATTGCCCGCGCGACGGTTTTCGCGGATAATCCGGGCGTCAAGCCGCTTCCCGCCGGGAATGGGAAGTGAAGTCGGAGGCGGGAGGGCCCGCCACGCACGGAGCCGTCCATGGACGACCGCGAGCTTCTGGCCGAGTACGCCTCGACCGGGTCACAGGAGGCCTTTGCGGACCTCGTGTCCCGGTACTCTCCGATGGTGTACGGAGCCTGCCTGCGCGAACTCGGAGAGGCCCACGCCGCCGAGGACGCGGCGCAGGCCTGCTTCATCGTGCTGGCGCGCAAGGCCGACGAGATCGCGGGCAACGTCGTTCTGGCCGGCTGGCTCTTGCGGACCGCGCGAAACGCCGCCCGGCACTGTCGCCGGGCGGCGGCGCGCCGGGGCCGGCACGAGCGGGAGGCGGCGAAGATGAAGGCAGATAGCAGGTCCACAACCGGCTCCTGGAGCGAGGTGTCGCCGCACCTCAACTCCGCGCTGGAGGCGCTGCCCGCCCGCCAGCGCGACGCGATTGCCCTGCGCTACCTGCGCGGGCTCTCGCGCGAGGAGATCTCCCGGGAGACCGGTTGCGGCGAACGCACCGTCGAGAAGCGCCTGCGCCTGGGGCTCGAGAAGCTCCGCCGGCGCCTCAAGGTGTTCGGTGCGGTCGTGTCCGCCCCGGCACTGGCGGAGATGCTCGCCGCCAGCGCCGCGCCTTCCGCTCCCGCCGGCCTCAACGCCGCGATCGCCGTCTCGTGTTTCGGAGCGTCCGCGACTTCGCCGATTGTCCTGGGAATTGCGGAGGGAGTGATGAAGACGATGTTCTGGTTCAAGGTCAAGGTTGTCGCGGCGGTGGTGACCGCCGCTGCGGTAGTCGGGGTCAGCGGGCGCCTGGCGGCGGACCGCCTGATCGCCGCCGAATCATCGGGCCGGCGGGAGCGGGTCGCCGCCTCCGGCAGGCCCCCTTCGGGAGAGCCGGTCCCGCCGGGCGCCCGGCGCCTGCCGCCGGCGCTGATGGTCAAGGTCGACAAGAAGAAGCCTTCGCAGCCTCTGGGGCTCACCAAGCTGGCGGTCAGGACCCGGATATTCGGGTTCCTGGCCGAAACCAGCATGACCATGACCTTCACCAACCCCCACGACCGGGTCCTGGAGGGCGACCTCTACTTCCCGCTTCCAGAAGGCGCCACCGTCAGCGGCTACGCCCTGGACATCGAGGGGAAGATGATCGACGGCGTGATCGTCGAGAAGGATCGTGGCCGGCAGGTCTTCGAGAAGATCGTGCGCGAAGGGATAGACCCCGGCCTGGTCGAGTGGACCAAGGGCAACAACTTCAAGACCCGCGTCTACCCCATTCCGGCAAGGGGCACGCGCACGGTTACGGTGCGCTACGTCTCGGAGCTGGAGTTCGAGGGCACCCGGGGCAGGTACCGCGCGCCGCTGGCGTTCCGCTCGAAGATCAGGGAGGCCGAGGTGCGCGTCGAGGTGCTGATGCCCGTGCGCGAGCCGGTCTTCGACGACTGCTGCGAATTCGAGGGCCTGGAGTTCGTCAAGTGGGAGAAGGGCTTCCTCGCCGAGAAGAAGGCCGAGAACGTTCAGCCCGGGCGCGACCTGGTTGTCGGCCTGCCCGAGGCCGGCAAGCCGCGGGTCCTGGTCGAAAAGAACCCGGCCGGCGGCGCCTGGTTCTGCGTGATGGACGTGCCCGCCGCCCCCGCACCCGGCAAGAAGACCGCGCCGCGCGAGCTGCGACGCGTGACCGTGCTCTGGGACGCATCCGGCTCGCGAGCCGGCGACCACAAGGCCGAGATCGAACTGCTCGAGAAGTTCTTCGCGTGTCCCGACATCAGGCGGGCGGCAGTTGAGGTCCGTCTCGTGCTCTTCAGGGACGTGGCCCGTCCGGCGGGGACTTTCCGCGTGACAGGAGGAGACGCCGGCAGGCTGGTCGCACGCATCAGGGCCGTGAAGTACGACGGCGGCACCCAGCTCGGCGCGATCGCGCCGCCGAAGGGCGCCGGGCCCGGCGGCGCGTACCTGCTCTTCACCGACGGGATCTCCAACTTCGGCAAGTCCGAGCCGGCAAGCTTCGACGCGCCGGTCTACGCCTTCAGCAGTGCGATGGGCACCGACGCTCCGGCGCTCAAGCGCATCGCCGCGCGGAGCGGCGGGCAGTACTTCAACCTGACCCGCACCGACCTCGCGGAGGTCGCCCAGCGCATCGGCCGGCAGCCCTGGGGCTTCGTCGGGCTCGCGACCGACGAGGGTGCGGTTTCGGAGACCTACCCCCGCTACAGTGAGCCGGTGGCGGGCAGGTTCACCCTCGCCGGGAAGCTCTCGGCCGCGGATGCCGCCCTGGAGATCGGCTACGGCTCGGGGGGGCGCAAGACCAGCCGCTCGAAGTTCCGCGCCCAGCTGGAAGGGGCCGTGAGCGGCGATCTCCTCCGGCGCTACTGGGCCTCCAAGAAGCTGGCCGACCTCCTGGCGGAGCCGAAGAAGAACCGCGCCGCGATCGTGGCGCTGGGCAGGAACCACGGCATGGTCACGCCGGGCACTTCGCTTATCGTGCTCGACGACGTGAATCAGTACGTCCGCCACCGCATCCGCCCGCCGGAGTCCATGCCCGAGTGGGTGAAGAAGTACGACACGGCCATGGCCAAGCTGGCTGCCGCCGATAAGAAGCTCGAGACGAACAAGCTCGATCGCGTGCTCAAGCTCTGGCAGGCACGCGTCAAGTGGTGGGAGACCGACTTCGAGAAGGAGATGAAGAAGGGACTGGAGAAACTCCTGGCCGGCATGAAGAAACGGGCCAGGAATCCCGGCACTTTCAGGGCCGAGCTTCTCAAGCGCGTGCCCGGCCTGCCAAATGCTTCCGGCGCGGTCCTGATCGGCAGCACCCTGGCGGTCATCGGCGCCGGGCGCAACGTCACGCACTACGAGATCGGCGACCTGCTCGCAGAAGTGCCCGACAAACTGAAGAAGGTGGAGGTGCGGTCGGCCATGCCAAGCCGCCCGGGTGAATCGACGACGAGGGAGCGTGGTGAGCGAGACTTACCTGGAGACAGGAGTGTTCCCGCCGAGGGGAAAGAGGATGGCAAGCAGGGCCGGCCGCAGCCGGCAATCACGCTCAAGCCCTGGGACCCCAAGACGCCCTACGTTGCGGCGCTCAAGGCGGCCGGCGAGGGCGAGCGCCTGAGCGTGTACCTCGCGGAGCGCGCCAAGTTCGGCGGCTCGCCCGCGTTCTTCCTGGACTGCGCCGACTTCTTCTTCAGGAAGGGCGAGAAGCAGCTGGGCATGCAGGTTCTCAGCAACATCGCGGAACTGGAGCTCGAGAACGCCGCGCTCCTGCGCATCCTGGGCCATCGCCTGGCGCAGATCGGCGAGCTGGATCTCTCGGTGCTGGTCTTCGAAGAGGTCAAGCGCATGCGTCCCGAGGAGCCACAGAGCTACCGCGACCTCGCGCTGGTGCTGGCCAAGAGGGCCGACCGCGACAAGTCCGCAGCCGACTACGTGCGGTCGCTGAAGCTACTGGCCCACGTGGTCATGAACAGGTGGGACCGCTTCGACGAGATCGAGCTCATCGCGCTGATGGAGTTCAACGCGATATTCGCGCGCGCGGGGAAGGTCGGCGTGACCGATGCGCCGCTCGACAAGCGCCTGGTCAAGCTCATGCCCTGCGACGTACGCATCATCCTGACCTGGGACGCGGACCTCACCGACATGGACCTCTGGGTCATCGAGCCCACCGGCGAGAAGGCCTACTACGGCCATCGTCGGACTACGATCGGCGCGAACTTCTCGCGCGACTTCACCCGCGGCTACGGCCCCGAGGAGTACTACCTCAAGAAGATGATCAGGGGCAAGTTCAAGGTCCAGACCAACTTCTTCGGCTCCAGCGCCCAGAAGCTCACCGGCGCGGTGACGCTGCAGCTCGAAATCTTCACGAACTACGGACGCCCCAACCAGAAGAGCAAGACCATCACCGTGCGCCTCACCGAGAAGAAGGAAACCCTGACCATCGGCGAGATCGAGTTCTAGTGTCCTGTCAAGTCAGCAGTTGTGGCAGGGCTATCGCACCTAGCCCGCGCCGTTCGCTGTACTTCGCAACCGCAGTTCCGGGGGGGGCGACGATTCGCAGTCAACCCCATCCACTTATGGCAGATGCTTCCGGACCGCGCGGCGGGGCGGGTCAGCGGCACGACGGCAATCAAAGGTCTGCGGAGACCGGAGCGCTGGCGCGCTTCGCGCCTCACTGCCGCCAGCGCCACCGCCCCGGTCGGCCAGAGGACGCCAGCGTTCTGCGACAGGAGAGAGACGCCCGGACCGGACCCCACGCAGCCGGCGTGACAGCGCGGGCCCTGGCGCGCTGGCACGTCGGTTGCGGGGGGCCGTGCTTTGGCGCGGGAGCGCCACAAGACCGGGAAGAGGGTTCCCCTCATATCGGAAGATGCGAGGGGAACCCTCTGACACTGTCAACTCGCCGCCAGCCCCCGCCAGATTACTCATCGGCCCGCAGTCAAAATCCTGTTGAGTCAAATGCGATAGGCCTGCGCCAGGTTGCGCGACTTGCCTCTCCTGCGGTCTCCTTTCTCCTTACCCCCTTCTGAGCCGAAATCCGAAGACCACTTCTTCAACGGGCTGCCAGCGGCAGACCTGCCGCCGGCTCGCATAGCAGCACAGGTCCCGTGCGGCCCGCGGGACCTGTGCTGTTCTTGCCCACCGCTTCTCGCTGAATGTCCAGCCCGAATCACCTGTGCGCCTCGGCGACAGAACCTCCATGACACCAACGGGATAGGTCGGGGACACAAGCCCGGGAAATCGCGGGCAGCTAACACCCCGGTAACAGATCTGCGCCAAGCTACCCCGCAGCGACAGTGTTGCGACACCGATGACGAGGGGGGACATGCCAGCGCCGGACCGCCGGGGTGCACCTGCACCCGCGAGGGAATCCAGTACCCATTCACCGACCGGAACGGGGGCGCTGTCTCCTGTGGCTCCGGTCCAGCTTGCGCGGAGGTGTTCTATGCGCCGACTGGCAATCGTCTTGGCGGCGGGTGTCACGCTGGGGTTTCCTGGCGGAGTGCGGGCCGAGGCGGGCGAGACCACTCTCTCCGGCGCCGGCGCGACCTTCCCTCAGCCTCTGTACGAGAAGTGGTTCGCCGCCTACCGCCGCAAGACCGGCGTGAAGGTCAGCTACGAGGGAGTCGGGTCCGGGGCCGGCATCAGCAACATCAAGCACCGCAAGGTGGACTTCGGCGCCAGCGATGCCTTCCTCAGCGACGAGGAACTGGGCATCGCCCGCCGCAAGAAACGAACCGGGTCCGGTGAACCGGGCGGCAGGCACGCCGGTGCTGACGGCAGTCCGGGGAAGAAGCCGACGCTCCTGCATCTGCCGACGTGTCTGGGATCGGTGGCCATCACCTATAACCTGCCCGGGAACCCCACGCTGAGGCTCACTCCCGAGGTGATAGCCGACATCTTCCTGGGCCGGATCACCACCTGGAACCACCGCCGCATCCGCGCGGTCAACCCCGGTGTCTTCCTGCCCGAGGAAGAGGTCACCGTCGTGCACCGCTCGGACAGCAGCGGCACCACCTTCATATTCACCGACTACCTCAGCAAGGTCAGCGCCAGGTGGAAGAAGGAGTGCGGCCGGGCCAAGAAGCTCAATTGGCCCAAAGGGCTCGGTGCCCGGGGCAATCCCGGGGTGGCCCGCCTGGTCAAGCGCGTGAGGGGCGGGGTGGCCTACGTCGAGCAGATCTACGCCACGAAGCACAAGCTCCCGGTGGCCCTGGTGCGCAACCGGTCAGGCAACTTCGTCAAGCCCTCTGTCACCTCGGTTTCGCTGGCCGGGAATGTCAGGCTGCCGGACGACACGCGGGTCTCGATCACCGACACCCGCGCCGCGCGCGGGTACCCGATCAGCAGCTTCACCTGGCTGCTGTTCTACCGCGAACAGAAGTACGGCGGGCGCAGCAAGCGGCGCGCCCGCGAACTCTCGCGGTTTCTGTGGTACGTGACGCACCCCGCCCAGAAGCAGACCACCGGCTTGCACTACGCGCCCTTGCCCAAGGCGGCGGTCAGGAAGGCCGAAGCCATAATAGGGTCCATCACTTACGGCGGCGAGCCCCTCGGAGTGGTTCCCGGGACGAAAGAGGGCGGGCAGGAGTGATCGGCCGCGGGGCACTGGTTCTCGCCGCGTTGCTGGCCGCGCTGACGCTGTCGGCGACCGCAGCGCGCTGCGGCGAGGTCCGCGTGGGGGTCTTCGACTTCGAGCCGCTGGTCAGTGCCGGGGAGCAGGGCCAGTCTCCGCGCGGCGTCTTCGTGGACCTGCTGGAGCACATTGCCAGGGAAGAGGGCCTGGTGCTCAGGTACGTTCCCGGGAGCTATCCCAAGAGCCTCGAGCGCCTGGAGACGGGCGAGATCGATCTGCTGGTGGCCGTTGCCCACACCGGCGAGAACGCTGCGAGGTTCGACTTCTGCAAGAACACTCCGCTCTCGACCTGGGGCCAGCTCTACGTCCGGCAGGACAGCGACATACGGACCGTGCTGGACCTCGCTGCGAAGTCGATCGCGGTGGTCAAGGACGACCCCTACGCGGGCGAGGTGCGCAGCGTTCTCAAGCGATTCAACATCGGGTGCGAGTTCATCGAGACCAACGGGTATCGCAAGTCCTTCGAGTGTCTCCAGAAGAAGTGGGTGGAGGCCGCGGTGATCGACCGCATCTACGGAGAACAGCACGAACGGCAGTACAGCGTCACCGAGTCCCCGATCCTGTTCTCGCCTCTCGAACTGCGCTACGCGGCCACCAGGGGCAGGCATCGCAACCTGCTGGAGACCATCGACTATCACCTGGCGGCCATGAAGAAGGACGAGAACTCCGTCTACCACCGCTCGCTCTCCAGGTGGCTGGGGCACGAGGCCGAGCCGGTGTTCCCCGAGTGGCTGAAGTGGACCATCGCTGCCGGCGCGGTGCTGCTGCTGATCTCGACGCTTTACGGGTTCGTGCTCAAGCGCCAGGTGCTGCGCAGGACCCGCGAACTGCGGGCCAGCGAGGAGCGCTACCGCGAGACGGTTGAGATGCTGCCCAGCATAGTGGCCGAACTCGACGGCGAGCAGCGGCTGGTATACATGAACCGGGCCGGGTTGAATCTACTGGGGTACTCCGAGGGCGAGATCAGGTCCGGCATGAAGGCCCTGGACCTGGTCTTCCCCGAAGACCGCCATGCCGTGAAGCGGCGCCTCCAGGCGGTCCTGTCCGGGCAGACCACCGGTCCCCGTGAGGTCAGGGTCTTCGCCCGCGACGGCGCGCTGCACACTCTGCTCTACAGCTGCGCGGCGGTGCAGGCCGACGGAGAAATCACCGGGGTGCGTTGCTCGGCCGAGGACATCACCGACAGCAAGAGCATGGAAAGCCAGCTGCGTCACGCCCAGCGCATGGAGGCCGTGGGCCAGCTGGCCGGCGGGGTGGCCCACGAGTTCAACAACCTGCTCATGGGCATCAGCGGCTACGCCGAGATGGCCCAGTCGCAGGTCGATCCCGAATCGCGCGTGGTTCGCGACCTCGGGCGCATCGATGAACTGGTGCAGCGCGGCTCGGCGCTCAATCGCCAGCTGCTGGCCTTCAGCCGCCGCGAGGAGGGCATGGTGCCGGTGGTGGTCGATCTCGGGGCGCTGCTGCGCAACACCTCCAAGATGCTGCGGCGGGTCCTGCCGGAGAGCATCGATGTTGACATCCGGGTCGCGGGGGAGATCGACTGCGTGCGCGCCGATCCCGGGCAAATCGAGCAGGTGGTCCTCAACCTGGCGGTCAACGCCCGCGACGCGATGCCCGAAGGCGGCAGTTTCCGGCTGGAGGTTTCCCGGGCCACACTGGACCGCGAATACGCCATCGGGCATCCCGGCGTGGAACCCGGGGAATACGTCAGGCTGTCGGTCAGCGACACCGGTTGCGGGATGGACGAGCGTACCCGCGAGCGGGCATTCGAGCCCTTCTTCACCACCAAGGCGGTGGGCAAGGGCACCGGCCTTGGGTTGGCGGCGGTCTACGGGATCGTCAAGCAGCACAAGGGCTACGTCTGGATCTACACCGAAGTCGGCCGGGGCACGACTTTCAGCATCTACCTGCCGGCCGTGGCCGATAAGGCCACCACCCGACGCCGGCGCTTCACCGCGCCGGGCGAGAAGCCCGGCGGGTCCGAGACCGTTCTGCTGGCCGAGGACGAGAGCCAGGTGCGGGAGTTGGTCGGCAACTTCCTCGAAGCCCAGGGCTACACCGTGATCTCGGCCGGCAACCCCGCCCAGGCCCGCGAGGCCTACGAGGCGAACGACCGCAAGGTCGACCTGCTGCTGACCGACATCGTCATGCCCGGCGGTTCGGGCTGCGATCTCTACGAGTCGCTGGCGGAGCTCGATCCCGGGCTGAAGGTGGTCTTCATGTCCGGCTATCCCGACGGGTCGCACTCGCTGGAGACTGCCCGGGAGATCGCCGGCGTGTTCCTGCAGAAGCCCTTCAGCCTCGGTGAACTGGCCGTCACCGTTCGCCGGGCCATCGAGGGCAAAGAAACGCCCGCTGCCGGGAAGAGCTGCGGACGCGGCGTTGCGCAGCCTGCCGGCGTGGCGGGGGCTGACCAGGCAGAAGAGGGGAACGAAGGATGACCGCAGAAACCCGGCAGGAACCGACCAGGATCTTGATCGTCGACGACGACCCCGACGTGAACGAATTCCTGGTGTGGGTCTTCGTCAGCAACGACTACCAGGTGGCCAACGCCCACAACGGGCAGGAAGCGCTGGACCTCCTGGCGCGCGACAACTTCGACGTCATCCTGCTCGACCTGGTCATGCCCGGTACCGGCGGCATGGCGGTCATCGAGGAGCTCAGGGAGCACGGCGTGCCCCTGCCGATAGTGGTTCTCTCCGGTCACGTTGGCTGCCTCGACGCCGGGCGCATCCGCCGCCTGGGCGTCTCGGAAGTCCTGTGCAAACCCGCCAAGGCCGGGCAGGTGCTGATTGCGGTGGAGAAGGCCCTCCGGGCGGCGGTGAGCTGAGAGCTGCACCGCGGTATCGATATCGATGTCACCATCGCTATCGGGATCGGTATCGGAGCGAATCGAAGGGCCATGTGACGGGTTTCGATGCCGGCAGTGACACCGATACCGATACCGAAAAGGGGACTGGCGCTTTCCCTTTGACACCCCCATCCGGGGGGCTAATATCTCGCTTCCAGAGACGGACTTAGAGGACGACAGCCGGGCGCGGTCAACGCCGTGACCGGGCGAGGCAGGAACTGACAAGGAGAGGACATCAGATGTCGCAGATCGTGAAGGTTGTTGGCAGAGAGATTCTCGACTCCCGCGGGAACCCCACCGTCGAGGTCGAGGTGACGCTGGAGAGCGGTTTCAGCGGGCGCGCGGCGGTACCCAGCGGCGCCTCCACCGGCGAGCACGAGGCCGTCGAACTGCGTGACGGGGACAAGACCCGCTACCTGGGCAAGGGCGTGAGCAAGGCCGTCGAGAACGTCAACGGCGTGCTCCGCGAGCTGGTCTGCGGCTGGGAGAGCACCGAGCAGCGCGCCGTCGACGCGGCGATGATCGAGGCCGACGGGACGCCCAACAAGGGCAAGATCGGCGCCAACGCGATCCTGGGCGTTTCGCTGGCGGTGGCCAGGGCCTCGGCGGTCGAGGCCGGCCTGAGCCTCTACCGCTACATCGGCGGGGCCGGCGCGCGCATGCTGCCCACCCCGATGATGAACATCATCAACGGCGGGCAGCACGCCGACAACAACGTGGACATCCAGGAATTCATGATCATGCCGGTGGGCGCGCCGACCTTCAGGGAGGGGCTGCGCACCGGCGCCGAGGTCTTCCACGCGCTGAAGAAGGTGCTCAAGGGCAAGAAGCTCAACACCGCCGTCGGCGACGAGGGCGGCTTCGCCCCCAACCTCAAGAGCAACGAGGACGCCTTCAAGGTGATCATGGACGCGATCCAGGCCGCCGGCTACAAGCCGGGCACCGACGTCTGCCTGGCGATCGACGCGGCCAGCAGCGAGTTCTGCAAGGACGGCCGCTACAACCTGGCCGCCGAGGAGAACCCCGAACGCACCTCCGCGCAGATGGTCGAGTACTACGCCGAGATGTGCGAGAAGTACCCGATCGTCAGCATCGAGGACGGGCTCGACGAGAACGACTGGGAGGGCTGGAAACTGCTGACCGAGAAGCTCGGCGGCAAGGTCCAGCTGGTCGGAGACGACCTCTTCGTGACCAACACCGAGCGCCTGTCCCGGGGGATCAAGGAAGGCATCGGCAATTCGATACTCATCAAGCTCAACCAGATCGGCAGCCTCAGCGAGACGCTGGCGGCCATCGAGATGGCCCACAAGGCCGGCTACACCGCGGTGACCAGCCATCGCTCCGGCGAGACCGAAGACGCCACCATTGCGGACCTGGCAGTGGCGACCAACTGCGGCCAGATCAAGACCGGCTCGCTCTGCCGCACCGACCGGGTCTGCAAATACAACCAGCTCCTCAGGATCGAAGAGGAACTGGGTTCGGCGGCCATTTACGGCGGTCTGGCCGCGGTCAAGCGGGAGCCGATCGCCTAGCAGGCCGCTCCTGAGCGGCCTGCTGGTGCAGGAGAGCATCGGACAGGAGAGCGGAGCGAGTGAAATTGCCCCGGCCCGCTGGCCGTTAACGTATGTGGCCAGCGCCGGGGAGGTTGGATGCATGAGCGAATTCGTTTACTTCGATCACGCCGCGACCACGCCGATGGCGCCCCAGGTTCGGGACGCCATGTACCCGTGGCTGGGCGAGAAGTTCGGCAACGCCGCCACGCTCTACAGCGTCGGGGCCGAGGCCAGCGAGGCCATGGAGACGGCCCGCGCCGCAGTGGCCAGCATGCTGGGTTCCCGTCCGGAGGAAGTCTACTTCACTTCCTGCGGCACCGAGAGCGATAACTGGGCCCTCAAGGGCGTGGGTTGCGTGACCTGTTCCTGCCGGGGCGGATCGGAACGCCCGCACATCATCACCGACCGGGCCGAGCACCACGCGGTTCTCGACACCTGCGAGTTCCTCGAGGGCATCGGCGCGGAGGTCACCTATCTCGACGTCGACGGTCACGGGCGAGTCGATCCCGACGACGTCAAGGCGGCGATCAGGCCCGGCACCAGGCTGGTCTCGATCATGCACGCCAACAACGAAGTCGGTTCGGTGAACCCCATCAGGGAAATCGCCAGGATCGCGCGCGAGGCCGGCGTGCTGATGCACACGGATGCGGTCCAGACCGTGGGCAAGCTGAGCTACTCCGTCGACTCGCTGGGCGTGGACCTGCTCAGCCTCAGCGGGCACAAGTTCCACGGTCCCAAGGGCGTAGGCGCTCTCTATATCCGCAAGGGCGTCAAGCTCGCCCCCTTCATGCACGGCGGCGGCCAGGAGCTCGGCAAGCGTGCCGGTACCAGCAACGTGCCGGGCATCGTGGGGCTGGGCGCGGCTTCATGCCTGGGTTGCGGCGGGCGCGACGCCGAGGCCGCGCGCGAGAAGGCGCTCTCCGAGAGACTGATAGCCGGGGTGCGTGAGAGGATCCCCAGTGTCGAGATACTGGGTCACCCCACCGAGCGCCTGCCGGGCACGGTCTGCATGGTGGTGGAGGGCATCGAGGGCGAGGCCATGGTGCTTTCGCTCGATGCCGAGGGTTTCGCCTGCGCGTCGGGTTCGGCCTGCACCACCGGGTCGCTGGACCCCTCACACGTGCTCCTGGCGATGGGGCTGCCGCACGAGCGCGCCCACGGCTCGCTGCGGATCAGCTTCGGCCGGGGAAGCACCGAGGAGCAGGTCGACCGCTTCCTGGAGGTGTTTCCGGGAGTCGTCGAGAAGCTCAGGAGGATGAGCCCCACTTGGAAGGACTGATCGCCGGGCTGCTTTCCGCGCTGAGTCCGCTGCTGGCGCGACCCAGCGAGCCCAATCCCTACCTGTCCCAGGACTTCGGGATCGGCGGGCTGATTCTGGCAATCACCACCATCCTCCTGGTGCTGGTGGCGTTCTTCGTGACCTACGTGCTGTTCGATCGCCGCGCCCGCCAGCGGGTGCTCGAGGAGCGCTGGGAGCTTTTCCGGCGCATGTGTCGCGACCGCGCGCTGACCCGCGAGGAGGTTTCCTTCCTGCGCCGGCTGCAGCAGCGCGCGGTTCCCGACCGGCCGCACCTGCTGGTCACCTCGCTGAACTTCTACGACGGTTGCGTGGAGCAACTGGTGCGGCGGATGGAGGCCGAGGGCATGCCCTTCGACCAGCGCAGCGACGCAGCCAACGCCTTCGTCAACATCCGCGAGAAGCTCTTCTTCGGCGAGGCCATGGCCAAGTCGCGCGTCGAAAGCACCCTGGACCTCGAGCCGCACCAGGCGCTTCGCGTGGAGATACCCGGCAAGGCCGGGACCTACAGCGCCACGGTGCTCTCCGTCAACGACAGCTCGCTGACCATCTCGGTCCCCGCCCGCAAGGGCGAGCAGGCCGGGCTTTCCCGCGGCGATCACGTGGTTGTCTACCTGGCGGTCAAGAACGACGCCGGCTATCGCTTCCAGACCGGCGTCGCGGGAATCCGCGATGCGCGAATTCCTGCGGTGCACCTCTGGCACACCGAGAAGATCCAGCGCCAGCAGCTGCGCACCTGGATGCGCATGAGCATGGAGGTGCCCTGCCGCTTCTACCTCATCGCATTCCCGGACCTCGACATCGAAGAGGAACAGATGGTTCCTCCCGAGCGCTACAGCAGCGCGATGCACGAGGGGCTCTACTCCGGGATGATGCGCGACTTCTCGCTGGGCGGGGTCTGCCTGCGCACCGAGGAGCCTTTCCGGCGCGGGGAGTACTGCGGGGTGCTGATCCCCATCTTCGGGCAGGAGGGCGACGAACCCGAGGAGGAAATCGAGATTCTTGGCCGGGTGGTAGGCTGCACCGAGCTGGAGACCATCCGCAACCAGCTCTACAACATGCACGTCCAGTTCGTGCCGCTGGGCGACGACGCCCGCAGCATCCTTATGGCCAACATGTTCCAGCTGCAGCGACGGCTGGGCAAGAAGCACCGCTGAGAGCCTCAGGATGCGCCTGCTGATTGTCGGCGGAGGCAGCATCGGCGAGCGTCACCTGCGCTGCTTCGCGAAGGCCCGGCGTTCCCTGAAGATAGAGCTCTGCGAACCGCGCGCCGCCAGGCGGCGCGAGCTCGCCGCCATGTACGATCTGGCCGGCGCCCACGCCGACTACTCGGATCTGGACCTTTCCGCCTTCGACGTTGCGGTCCTGTGTACGCCGGCGAACCTGCACGTGCCCCAGGCCCGGCAGTTCGCCGAGGCCGGCTGCCACCTGCTCATCGAGAAACCTCTGTGCATCACCGAGCAGGGAGTGACCGCGCTGATGAGGACCGTCAGAAGAAACAAGGTCGTGGCCGGCGTGGGTTACACCTACCGCAACTACCCCGACCTTCTCAAGATGGCGGGGCTGATCCGGAAGGGCAAGCTGGGGCCGCCGCTGGCCGCGCGGATGACCATGGCCTACAACTACCCGTTGTATCGCCCCGACTACCGCCGGAACTACTTCGCCAACGCCGAGACCGGCGGCGGGACCATCAACGACGTGGCCAGCCACGGGATCGCCTTCCTTACGGGGATCCTGGGGCGGCCCAGCGAGGTGACCTGCGCGACGGGTCGCCTGAAGATCCGCGGGGTCTCGGTGGAGGACACCGCGGCGATCACCCTGCGCTTCGCCAGCGGGGCGCTCTGCGAACTGTGGGCCTCGGCCTGGCAGCCGCGCCGCAAGACCGAGTGCGAGGTCATCGGTCCGGAGGGCCACCTGCGCTACCGCACGATCTTCGACGAGAACCGCACCGAGCTGGCCTTCAACCCCGGCGACCGCCGGGGGCGCGGGTTCTACGGGGGCGGGCGCAGCTGGAAGGTGATCTCCGGGCGCGAGTTCGACGCGGACGAGCCCTTCGTCTCTCAGGCGAAGAACCTGCTGGCGGCGATTGCCGGGCGCGAACGGGTGCGCTGCTCGCTGGAGGACGCCCTGCACGTTCACGCCGTCTGCCGAGCGGCGCTGGTCTCGGCCAAGCGCGGCCGCAGGGTTGCCGTGAAGTGAAGCCTTCGATCCTCCTGGCCACTGTGGTCTTCGGCCTGCTGGTCGCGGCGGTAATCTTCTGCCTGGGGTACGTCCTGCTCAATCTGGGGCTGGTCCGATCGCTGGTCATCTCGACAGTGCTGGGCGCCGCGCAGGCCGGCGGGGGACTCTTCTACATCTACCGGCGCTTCAAGCACCAGGGACAGCCGCCGCGCAACGGCGGGAATCCCGGTTAGCCTTTCGAGGAGCAACACATGGCGCGCAGGAAAAGGCGGGACACTATTGCGGATCTCTTCGATCTCGAGGGTCGAGTTGCGCTGGTGACCGGCGGGGCCGGCCACCTCGGGGCGCAGATCAGCGAGGCGCTGGCCGAGGCGGGATCCACGGTCGTCATCGCTTCGCGCAATCTCGCGAATTGCCGCAAGCTCGCGAAGGAGTTCGAGAGCTGGGGCGGCAAGGCCCTCGCGCTCAAGCTCGACATCACCAGCGACGCCTCGGCGAAGAAGTGCGTTGCCCAGGTGCGCAAACGCTGCAAGCGCCTGGACGTGCTGGTCAACAACGCCCTTGCCGGCAGCTTCAAGCCGGCCGCCAGGACCACGTCGAAGGACATGAACGCTACGCTGGACGGCTGCCTGACCAGCGCGCATCGCCTGACCCGGGAGGCGCTCCCGCTGCTGAGGAAGAGCGACGCCGCCAGCGTGATCAACGTCTCGACGATGTACGCCCTGGTCGCCCCGGACCCCGAGACCTACAAGGGCACCAGGTTTCTCTCGCCGCTGGGTTACGGCGAGGCCAAGGCCGGAATGCTGCAGCTGACCCGCCGCCTGGCCGCCGACCTGGGAGAAGAGGGCATCCGCGTCAACGCTATCAGCCCCGGGCCCTTTCCGCACCCGCACACCACGAAGAGCAAGCTCTTCATGCGCCGGCTGGCCAGGCGCTGCGTGCTGGGCCGCTACGGACAGCCCGTCGAGATCAAGGGCGCCGCGCTGTTCCTGGCGTCGGGCGCGTCGAGTTTCGTCACCGGCCACAACCTGGTGGTCGACGGCGGCTGGACCACCCGCTGATCCTGAATGGCGGAATTCGGATCGCAAAATCAAGCCCCGCGGAGGCTGATCCGGCGCTTTTCGCGGACTAATCCCGCCGGGTACTGCATTAGATCTTACGAAATCCGGAACACGACAGAGGAGGAATAGGCAATGACTCAAGAACGAACCGGCCTGATCACCTTCCAGGGCAATCCCCTGACGCTGCTCGGCCCGGAGCTCAAGACCGGGGACCCCGCCCCGGAGTTCTCGGTGGTCGACGGCGAGTTCAACCCGGTCAGGAGCGCGGACTTGGCGGGAAAGGTGCTGCTGATCAGCGCCGTGCCCAGCCTGGACACCCCGGTCTGCCAGTTGCAGACCAAGCGCTTCAACCAAGAGGCGGAGAAACTGCCCGATTCGATCGAGGTTCTGACGCTCAGCGAGGACCTGCCATTCGCCCAGGGACGCTTCTGCGGCGCCGAGGGCATCACCAAGGTCAAGGTGCTCAGCGACCACGTATCGCGCGAGTTCGGCCTGAAGTGGGGCCTGCTGATCAAGGAGCTCAGCCTGCTGGCCCGCGCAGTGGCCGTGGTGGGCACCGACGGGAAGATTCTGCACCTCGAGGTCGTGCCCGAGATCACCGAGCACCCCGACTACGAAGCGGCCCTGGCCGCCGCCCGGGAGGCCGCAGGCTGACGCTCCCGACACCGCCCCGGGGTCATATACTAAAGAAAGGCACCGTCACCGGACGATAAACCACCGGAGGGGCGCTCAAGCTGCCTTCGGAGGTGTCATGACGGGGTCGGATCCCAGGACCGACAGCGGCGTACTCATACGGCCGGTGTGGCGCAGGTCTCCAGGTCGCGGTGAGTTTGCCACCGCGCTGGCGATGGCCCTGGCGCCGGTAGTCGGTCTGCTGTGCCTGACCGCCAAGCTGGGCGACCGGGAGATGACCGCGGGGCCCGGCGGAGCCCGGGTTGGGCCTGCGGTGTCCTCGACCGGCGCCACGGCTCTGGCGGCGTTGAACGCCCCGGCACCCGCCGGCCGGCGAGCCGAGAAGGGCACGGAGACCACGGAAAGCACGGAAAGCAGGGCCGCGCCCGAGAGGGAGTTTCCCACCCTGCTTGAACGATTCCTGGTCGGCCGGCTTTCGGCCAACAGCGAACTCAATGCGAGGCTTGCCGCGCTGAGGGTCAAGGCGGTCGACGTACCCGCTCACGTCTGGGTCAAGGTCGCGCTCCTGATCCTGTTGGGCCCGCTCTTCTGCTTCTTCGCCTGGCCGCTGCGCCGGGCGGCAACCGCGATGCTGGGAGCCTACGCCTTCGGTTCCGCTGCCTGCGAACTGGCCGCGTACTTCGGCATGCAGTGGAGCGGCGCACTGATCGTGAGTCTGGCCCCGGCGTTCCTCGGCGCACTGGTCGGCTGGCACCTTCTGGTCGCCTGCACCACGATCAACTCGGGGTGCATGATCGGCGCGACACTTGGCGTGGCGCTGATTACCACCGTCGGAACCCCGTCCTGGCTGCCGGCCCCGATGCTGGTGTTCCTGTGTTGCACGCTGGCGATAATCGTGACGTACCTGCTCACGCTGCGCCCCGCGCTGATCAGCGGCTGGGCCACCCTGGGCGCCGGTCTGATGTCCGTTGCGCTGGTCGCTGGCGCGGGCATGTTCGTCAGGAACATACCTCTGTGGGACCTGTTCGTGGCCTGCTTCACGCTGCTGGTGATTCTGGGTACGGTCACGCAGTATCGCCTGGCGGTGGAGCGGGAACCGCAGGACGAGGCCGATCTCGCCGCCGAGGCCGCAGCGACCAGCGAAGGCCAGGCCATGCTGCGCAGGCTGCGCCTGGAGCACGAGGGCGGCGAATAGCGGCGCTTCCTTCAGGAAGCTGCCGGCCTCAGGCCCGAAAGTCCTTAGCGACCCCCACCTTGGCTGCGTATAATCGTGATCATGGATAACCCCTGCGAAAGCCCCCAGGATTCAGCAACCCCGGCTTCTCCACCCGGTCCCACCGACCCGGAAACGATGGCCGCGGGGCAACCCGGACAGGTCCAGGCTCCGCCACCCGCGAAACGGCGCGGCTGGTGTTTCTGCTGCCTGGCGGTCCTGCTCATCCCGGTGCTGCTGCTGGTGGGGCTGCTCATCTGGGTGGCCAGCGGCCCGGCGCCGGCACCGGCGGATTGCATGCCGCCAGACGCCCAGGTGCGCTTCGTGGTTCGCGATCCCTGCGAGATGATCGACCGCGTGAGCCGCGATCCATTCTGGCGCAGCACGTTCGAGGAGAGCACCGCCAAAGCCGGCCCCGGCAAGCGCATGCCTTCTGCCGGGGAAGTGCAGGAGGCGCTTTTCATGCTGCGGCAGATGTTCGGATCGGAGGTCGCCGCGGGACTGGACTCCAACGGCAAGTGGGTCGGCGCCTGCCGGCCAAGCATATGGGTAAGGGGCTTCGAGCGCCTCCTGCGCGGCGAGCTCAAGAAGCAGAAGGCCGGCGGCGGTTTCCACTACGAGATGGTCGGCAAGACTGCGATCTTCTCAGACGATGCCGATGCCATCAAGGCGGTCGCCGGTCGCAGGGACCGGATCCTGGCTTCGGGCGGCGAGAATTCGCCGCCCGCAGAGACCCGGATCGAGGCCTTTTTCAAGGACTTCGATCCCGCAGGGCACGGCGTTCCGGAGGAACGAATCCGCGGCGCGGCCTTCGCCTTGGAACTCGACAGCACCGGGAAGTTCTCGGGGCGGCTGCGCCTCGATCGTTCGCTTGCCGGGCTGAACGGTTACCTGCACTTCGGCAAGGGCAGGCACGGGCCTCCCCCGGCGTTGCCCGCCTCCGGGCCGGCCTCGGCTCGACTGGTGCCCGCAGAAGCCCTGGGCTACTGGGCCTGGAACGCGCCCAAGAGCAGGGGGCGCTGGGGGCCCCTCGGGCGGCTGAAGGAGTGGTTCGCTGTCAACGAGGGCGAACTGCGGCTTGACGGCCCCGAGGCCCGGGAGCTCAAGAAGCAGCTGGGAGTCGACATCAGGCAGCTGATCGAGGAAGAGCTCGCCGGCGAACGCGCCCTGGCCGTGGTCCACCAGCAGCTGCCCGGCGGCAAGCCGCTGATGGCCGCAGCCAGCCTGATCATCGAGACTCGCGACCCGGCCCGCGCCTGGCCGACGCTCTCCAGGCTGGTGTCGATGTGCATGGGCTATCCGCTTTCCAGCGACGGCCGGCCGCCCAAGGACGGCGGGCTGGACGTCTACCCCCACATGGTCGCGCGGCCCTACAAGGGCAAGACCTACCTCGAACTGGTCTACGCCACCTACCCGCACGGCACGGGTTACCGCCCGGCGTTCGGGATGGCCGGGCGCTTCTTCGTGGCGACCACGTCCAAGAAGGAACTGCAGCGCATGATCGACCTGACCGCCGGCAGCAGGGACGGCTCGCTGGCCGGTGACCCGGAACTCACCGCCGCCGCCGGCAAGGGATTGTCCTCGCTGATGCTGCTTCGACCCCAGGGCAGGGGCAAGGAGATCGCCGACCTGATACTGGCCGCGCGACACGCCTTCGCCAGGCAAGGTGAAGAACTCGGCGCGGAGGCCGCGCAGGAAACCGCCACGCTCGGCAGGGTGCTCACCGCACTGGAGTCGCTGCGCGCCGAGTGGCAACCCCGGAAGGACGGCACGCTCAAGGTCGACCTCGACGCCAGGATCAGGCCCCTGGCCCGCTGAGGCCGGTTTCTCAAGACCGGATGTCGCAGGTCAAGCGCCGGGGAATAGGGCGTCTTTCACGCCCACAGCACCAGCTGTGCAGAGCCGGGCACAAGATGTAGTGCCTCGCAGGTTCGAGGCAACTACTCCCGCCTGACAGGTGCCGACATATTTTCTCGAGATTATTTCGAAACTGTTTGACGCACATATGGGAGGTCGGTATCATCCCCGCCTCAGTCGTGATGCGTGTTCAAGGGAACGCTATTCTTTGGGTTTTAGGAGGGGTGTCGTAATGAAGAAGCTGTTGTTGTCCGTTCTGTCCGTGGGCCTGTTCCTGACTGCCGGTTGCATGGGTAGCGGCATGCCCGCCGTTCCCGGTGCGGGTGGCAGTGGTGGTGCCAGCAAGACCAAGAGCGCCGCACAGAACGAGGTCGAGGGCCTGGCCAACGTCGAGCAGCCCTACATGATCATGTTCCACAAGAGCCCCAAGGTCGGTCAGTTTGCGACCAAGAAGATGGCCGGCATGGAGACCACCTGGGTGGTCGTCGGCGGCAAGGCCGGTGCGTGGGTCGTCGAAGAGCGTCGCCCGTGCTACGCCGACAAGAACCTGAAGGTGGTGATCCAGCGCGTGGTCGACGACAAGGGCCTGGTCAAGAAGGCCTGTGCCGCCGAGCTCAAGAAGGATGCCAAGGAGCTTCCGGTCGGCGTCGCTCTGAAGGTCGGCAAGAAGCCCGCATCCGGCAAGGCCACCACGACCAAGGAGGGCCCCAGGCCTAAGGAAGCGGCCGGGCCGAAGGTCGCAGGTCTTAAGACCCGCAAGCTGATCATGGACGTCGGTGGCAAGAAGAGCGTCACCTACATGGCCAAGGGCGCCTTCTTCGCCATGGGCATGGAGTACAAGAATCCCAAGGGTGGCGCCGTCAAGAGCGAGTACGACGGCAACGTGTCCTTCGAACTGCTCAAGCAGGGCGTGGATGCCGATCTCGGCAAGCCCTCGGTGAAGATGCCTGAGGAGAAGTAGGACCAGACTCCTTTCAGCACGAGAGCCAGGGGGCGGCCATATGGCCGCCCCCGCTCGTTTCTCGCGTCATATCGGCCGGAACCCGCTTCAGTTCGACTTGGCGGTGAACCCCGGTCCTGGACCGCCCTCGGCAAGCCCTGACCCTGCACCTTGAACCTCGGGCAGTGTCTTTGACAGGCTGCGTTATCAACATATAATCCCACCGCATTCACCGGAAACCTACCCAAGGAGACACCGTGTCAGACAATCAGGACGGCGACAAGCCCGCAAAGAAGAAGCCGGCCCGGAAGAAGACCGGCAATAAGAAGACCCCCAAGAAGAAGACCGCCAGGGCCAAGTCCAGCAGGCGCTTTCGCGGCAAGAAGCTGGTGATCGTCGAGTCACCGGCCAAGGCTCGGACAATCGGCCGCTACCTGGGCGACGATTTCGGCGTACAGGCCTCGATGGGGCACGTGCGCGACCTGCCCAAGAAGGAGTTCGGCGTAGACGTTGAGCACGGGTTCGAGCCCAAGTACGTGACGCTGCGCGGCAAGAACATCTCCGCCCTGCGCAAGGCGGCGCGCAGCGCCCCCGAAGTCTATCTGGCGCCCGACCCGGACCGCGAAGGCGAAGCAATCGCCTGGCACCTGATGAAGGTGCTGGACGTCGAGGAGGACCGCGCCTTCCGGGTCAGTTTCAACGAGATCACCGAGAAGGCCATCAGGCAGGCCTTCGAGAATCCCGGGCGCATCGATTCCGACCGCGTCGACGCCCAGCAGGCACGACGGGTTCTCGACCGCATCGTCGGCTATCGCCTCAGCCCGGTGCTCTGGAAGAAGATCGCCAAGGGCCTGAGCGCCGGCCGGGTGCAGAGCGTGGCGCTGCGGCTCACGGTCGAGCGCGAAAAGGAAATCCGCGCCTTCAAGGTAGAGGAGTACTGGAAGATAGCGGCCAGGCTCCTGGCCGAGGCCGACAAGGACCAGCACATCGAGGCCGAGCTCCGCGAGATCGACGGCGAGGCCTTTAAGATCGGCAACGAGGAGGAGGCCGGCAAGCACGTCGCCGCGCTGGAAGCCAGCAGCTGGAGCGTCAAGGCGGTCAACCGCAAGAAGGTGCGCTCCAACGCGCCGCCGCCGTTTACCACCAGCCTGATGCAGCAGGCCGCCAGCGTGCAGCTGGGCTTCACCGCGCGCAAGACCATGACCATCGCCCAGCAGCTCTACGAGGGCGTGGAGATCGGCGAGTCGGGAGCGGTAGGTCTCATAACCTACATGCGCACCGACTCCTTCCGGGTGGCCGACGACGCGCTGAGCAAGGCGCGCGAGATCATCTCCGGCAGCTTCGGGGACAAGTACCTGCCGGAGAAACCCAACTCGTTCCGCTCGCGAAAGGGCGCCCAGGAGGCTCACGAGGCCATTCGCCCGACTTACCCGGAACACTCTCCGGACAGCATCGAGAAATACCTCTCGACCGACCAGGCCAGGCTCTACCGCCTGATCTGGAACCGCTTCGTGGCCAGCCAGATGGCCCCGGCGCGCTACGACGTCTGCCTGGTTGACATCCTCGCCGCGCGCGAAGGCGGCGCGGAGTATCTCTTCAGGGCCAAGGGACGTCACGTGGCCTTCGACGGCCACACCCGCCTGAGCCACGCGGCGGGCGGGGAAAGCCGCGGCAAGGACAAGAAGGAGCTGCCCATCCCGGACCTGAACGGCGGCGAGCGGCTCAAGGCCGAGGAGATCACTCCCTCGCAGCACTTCACCCAGCCACCGCCGCGCTACACCGAGGCGTCGCTGATCAAGACGCTGGAGAAGGAAGGCATCGGGCGCCCCAGCACCTACGCCACGATCATCTCCACCATCCAGGACCGCGGTTACGTGCGCCGCGAGCGCCGCCAGCTGATCCCCACCGAGCTGGGCATCATCGTGTCCGACGCGCTCAGCAAGCATTTCCCCACGGTGATGGACGTCGGCTTCACCCGCGACATGGAGGAGAAGCTCGACTCCATCGAGGGCGGGGAGGCGAGGTGGACCGCGGTGCTGGGCGGCTTCTACGAGCCCTTCGCCAGGGAACTGGCCGAGGCCGAAGAGAAGATGGAGAAGTTCAAGGGCGCCGAGCCGGACGAGCCGGTGGCCTGCGAGAAGTGCGGCAAGCCGATGGTCATCCGCGTGGGCAAGACCGGGCGCTTCCTGGGCTGCTCCGGTTTCCCGGACTGCCGCAGCGCCAAGCCGCTCGACGGGGAGGCCCGGCCGGAACCGATCGAAACCGACTACAAGTGCCCGCGCTGCGAGAAGAACTTGTTGATTCGGGTCGGGCGCCGCGGGAAGTTCTTCGCCTGCTCGGGCTATCCCGATTGCCGCTACACCGCCAACATCGGAGCGGACGGCAAGCCCATGGTGCTGCCGGAAACAGACGAGACCTGCCCCAAGTGCGGCACTCAGCTGGTGGCCCGCACCGGCAGGCGGGGCCCCTTCCTGGCGTGTCCCAAGTACCCCAAGTGCCGCTACGCCAAGAGCCTGGGCGGGCCGGCCGCCGGGCTGCCGGAGATCGACGAGAAGTGCGACAAGTGCGGCAAGGACATGATTGCCAAGTGGGGCCGGCGCGGGCCCTTCATCGCCTGCACCGGGTACCCGGACTGCAAAAACGCCAAGCCCTTCCCGCAGAAGGACGAGGACGGCAACGTGGCCGAGGCCGAGCCGGAGGTCAGCGACCTCAAGAAGCGCGGCCGCAAGATCGATCCCGACGCGCCGCCCGACGCGTAGAACCGCGGTTCCGGGTTCCGGACTCCTGGTTCCTAGTTCCCGGTTCCGGGTTGGCTCAGGTATGCAAGCCCGGAACCAGGAACTACTTCCCGGCCGGCTTCAGTGACTCCAGCACCGTCTTCAGCACGGGCGCGTAGGCGGCTTCTGCTGCGGTCGGGTAGCTGAACTGCACCAGGCATCCACCGCTTTTCCCGCCGCAGTAGATCTGCCGGGAGCGGTAGGCCGAACCTTCCATCTTGAGATTGAAGGAGAGCTGCAGCGCATCCTTTCCGGAGACCTTCACCGATTCCTGTTTGAAGTCCCTGGCGCTGGGCTCGACCTTGGGGACCTCTGCCGCGGCCTTCCCGGCCGCCTTCCCGAAGTCGAGGAGCTTGCCGTCCGGCCCCTTGGGCAGCGGCTTGGTGTAGCCGATAGCCGGGTCCTCTTCGTCGCCGGTCGGCGAGATGAACATGAGGCCGTCCTTTCGCTGCTGAACGATCCAGCCGGCGGGAAGCCTGAAGCGCACGCCGTTGGCGGTGTCGACGTGCTCGGCGGTCTGCATCGCGGGTTTCGCGCTGGCGGGTTCAGGCGGCCGGGCCGGGAGTTCGGTCTTCCCGGAGTCGGACCCGCAACCGGCGGCCAGAACCGTGAACAGCAGGGCGGTGATCTTCTTCATGGTGCCTCCTCTCTCGAGCCGTTGGTGTTGCCCGGACAGGCATTGTCCCCATCCTTCGGGTGGTTCAGGCCGTGTATCCCAGGTACTTCTTCTTGTCCTCGAGCTTGAGCAGCGCCGCCAGCGCGTAGCAGCCGGTGCGGGTGTTGAGGAAGCGCCGGCGCTCGTGGGTGTACTCCGGGCCCACGCCGTAGAAGCCGCCGTTGGCGCGCTTGTCGCGGCGCCTAACTTCCTGCAGGGACAGGAAGTGCGCAACGGACCGGGTGCGGGCCTCGGCGTAGCTCTTCTCCCCGGTGATCCTGGCCATGTCGGTGAGTTCGATGATGAGCGAAGCGGCGGCACTGTTGACCGCCGGCTTTCCGAAAGCCCCGCTCCCGCGCTGCTGGCGCAGCACCCAGTCGAGGTAGCGCCGTGCCGCGTCGAGGTACTTCATGCGCCACGTGAGGAGGTATGCGCGCATCAGCGCCAGACTGGTGAAGTCGTCGTTGTACATGTGCATCACCTGCCAGCCCAGGTGGGCCCTGTCGGGGCCCTTGCCGGTCATGTCTCGGCCGGTGGAGGGGTCCACTTCGATGCGTATCGACCCGTCCTTCCTCTGGAAGATGCGCATCCACTGATCGCAGATGCCCAGCCCGACCGTCAGCCAGCGCTTGTCGTGGGTGGCCGCGTGCAGGTCGAAGAAGAAGAGCGGGCTTCCGCCGTGAAACGACCCCAGCTGCCAGTAGGTCTTCTCGCCGCCGAGGAAGAAGGTCCACGCCGGGTAGCGCTTGCGCAGCGCGTTGGCCTTGAACCACTCGGCGAAGATCTTGGCGCGCGCCAGGCACTCCCTGTCTTTCGCCAGCAGTCCCTGGTGCAGCAGCGCCCAGGCCGCGCTGAGCGCGTCCCGGGGGTGGAAGTTCCCGGTCTGCGGCGTGACCTCGCGAATCGCGCCGAAGTTACGCTTCTGGCGCGAGTCCATCACCTGGAGGCTCTTGAGGTACTCGCACGCCAGCGCGGCCGAGTCGAGGTACTCCCCGGCGCCGGTGCGCTTCCAGGCCATGAGCATGGCGATTGCGGTCATGCCCGTCGTCCAGTTGGTGGTGTAGTTCGGCTTGCCGATGCGCGAGGGGCGGACTTCCACCATGTTGACGTAGCGCCCGCGGTTGGCGTCGCTGCCGGAGGTGACCTGGTTGGCGACGAACCAGTCCGCCAGCTTCTTCGCGCGGGTCAGGTACGAGTGTGAGGACATTGCTTCTCCCTGGCTGCTGACTGGTGCTCGGTGAACGGAAAGCGGAAAGCGGTGCCCCCTTGCCCGTGGTCGCTGGTTCTAGGTTCTTGGCTTCTGGTTCTCGCCCGTCTACCGCTCTCCCTCAGGGTTGCCTCGTGGGCGAAGCCACGTCGAGGCTGTGGAAGACGGCCCGGGCCCTGTCCGTGTACAAGCCTATCATACCGCTCTTGAGCGTGTTGTCGCGGGCCTCGACCAGGATTTGCCCGTTCAGGCCCGCGCGCAGGTGGCCGCCGGCCGTGAGCACGTACAGGGACAGGACGTTGGCCAGCAGGTCGGCGTTGGGTCTCGGGTTTCCGCGATGCATCGCGATGCGACGGGACAACCGGCCCAGTTGTGCACGCACCGCTTCGCCCTCCGCCTTGGCCAGTACCTTGCGCTGGCCATCATCAACCAGGACGAGTTGCACAAGGTCCCTGGCGGGGCAGACCTCGAAGAGGTAGTGCTTTCTGTCCCGGCATCTGAATACCAGACCCACGGCGTCGCCGCGCGAGGACACCAGCGTGTTGAACATGGCATCGCTGATGTCGTAGGCGGCAAGCACATTGGTCGCCTTCTCGGCCTTTGCGTCCAGCTGCAGGTGTCCCGAGGGCACCATCGGCCAGGGAGCGGCGGGCGCGCCGCTGCTGCTCGCCCGCCAGTACCCGCAGGATTTCTCGAAGTTGTCGCTGAACCAGAAGCCGCGCAGGATCGGCGCCCTGGCCGCCTTGCGACCGGGGTCGCTGACCTCGTTCACCCTGACGTCGTCGAAGGCCGCGCGGCTGTCGACAGAGTAGAAGCCGACCTTTCCGGCGGCGCGGCGCTGTATGGTGGCCTGCATGACCACTTTGCCGTCGAGCAGGCAGACCACCTGCCTTCCGAGAGCCTGGACCTCCATGTGGTACCAGTGGTCACCTTTGACTTCGAAGTCCAGCGCGCGCTCGTCGAGCACCCTCCAGCCGAAGGGCTGGTTCACGTGATAGGCCAGCTGCACCTTGTCGGTTGCGCGGTGCAGCCGGAAGAGCGCGAAGCCATCGGGAGTCGAGCGGAATATCAAACCGGCACGGCCGTCCTTTTCGTTCCTGCGAATGCGCACCCGGGCGCTGAAGGCGTAGTCGGAGAGTTCCGAACGCTCGGCGAAGACCGCGTGAAGCATTCCGTCATCGCTGAACTGGTGCAGCGCCCCGTCTTCGACGTACCAGGTGCGCTGCTGGTCGCTGCCGCCGGTGTCCTGTTTCCAGCGGTCGGCGGTCTTGACGTCAGAGAAGTCCTCGGTGAATATCGAGGCGCCGCGGCGCATGGCCCGTCCGCCGCCGACCTTGCCGATGGGAACGGTCCGGGCGTTGAGCGTGATTCTCTCGAGAGGTTCGAGCTTCGCCTCTTCGGCGGAGATCTTCCTGCCATCGTAGATACTGAGCTGCCTGGCCCAGGAATGGTAGCCGGGAGCCCGGATCACCACCCGGCGATAGCCCCCGCCGGTCTTGACCTCCAGCGGCGTCGTGCCCAGTGCCCGCGAGTCGACGTAGACCTGCGCTCCGGGCGGCTTCGACTCGATCTTCAGCCGGCACCTTTCCCCGACTCTTGCGGACAGCGGGCAGCCGGCGATCAGCCGGGACAGCTTTGCGGCGGGGATCGCGAAGTTCACACGGGAGGTGCCCAGGGCAATGTTTGCCACGCCGACCACTTCGCCGCGCGGGGTGATCACCGGGCCGCCGGAGTTCCCGGGGATAACCACCGCGTCGAACTGGACCTTCTGCAGGCGGCCGAGATCGTCGTGGCGCAGCGAAGACACCGTGCCGCCGTTGACGCTGATCTCCGGCCCGCGCTGCAGGACCGAGAACACCCGGCCCAGGGGGAAACCCAGCACCCAGAGGGGAGCGGTTTCCACGAGCCCGCCGGTCTCTCCGAGTTCCAGGTGCGGCGCATCCTGCGTTTCGACCTTGAGCAGGGCCAGGTCCGCGGGCGGATCGGCGGCCAGCAGCCTGGCGGGCAGCACGCGCTGATCGCGCTTGCCCGAGCGCAGGATTACCTTGATGTCCTCGGTCTCCAGCGGCACGGCGACTCCGGCAACGTTCTTCGAAGCGCTGACCACGTGCCAGCAGGTGGCAACGTGCCCCTTGTCCGATACCAGGAACCCGGACCCGGAGCTCTCCTCGGCCACCTTGCCGGTGAGGTAGTCCCTGCTGCGCACCTGGATGAAGACCGTCGCCGACTTGGCGCGCTCCAGCACGCTGCGGTCAAGGCGCGGGACCATCCCCGGCGGGGTCGAACCCCTTTCAGCGCGTTGGTCTCCGCACTCGGGCACTCCCGGCGGCCGGGGCCGATGCGGGCGGTACCTGCCGGTGATCAGGGCGTGGGCCGCCAGCACTCCGATCGCCAGCGACAGACCGAGTACTACGAACCCCAGGGGTTTCTGACTACGACTCATGATTGCTCCCCTGCAGCCAATATGACTTATCCGGGGGGGTTAGGCAAGCAGGCAACCCGGGGTATTTGCGACGGCGGGCGCGGTACACGGGTGTGGACACGTGTCCATGGTTCTGTGTCTCCACGGGGGAGGGTCCTGGGCGTGCTAGAAGAGGAGCCCCTGGACCGGGCCGGCGGGTTCCGGGGGACGCCGTAGAGCCCTGCGCTTCTTCGCGGAGCGCCCGCCGGGCTGCATCAGCAACGACAGGTTGCGGCGTTGCCAGCGAACCGCGCGGTGGTAATCGGGGTGCATTCGCTCCACGGCGGTGAACTCCGGGCCGTGGTCACGTTCCGAGCCCTCGGGCTGCACGGCGTGAAGCATCTCGTGGAAGACCACGAATGCCACGAAGAAGCGCGGGACCTCCTGCTGGTCCAGCACCCGGCTGATGGTGACCAGCTTCCGCGCGCGATCGCAGGAACCCAGTTGGCGCTGGTGTACGCGGCGAGCGGCGTTCACCGCCCGGCCCCAGGTGATCCTGAGATCCATCTGCCCGCGAAAGAAGTCCCGGTTGACCCCGGACGCTATCTCCGCGAGGTCGTGGCAGTGTCCGCGGGTCCGGATTCTGGGCAGCCGGCGTTGTGCCGGGATCTGTTCGGCGCAGGCGGCGATGAACCCGCGGACCTCTCGGGGGCAGCGCCCCCGGCAGGTGCCGATCCAGCGCGCCAGGGCACGCAGCACGCCCTCCGGAGCGCGAAGAAACACGCGCTGCAGCCGGAGCCGGACGCGACCGCCGACTGCGATTTCCTCGAAGGTCACGTAGCTGACCCGGTTGCGGTTGAGGTGCATCTCGATTCGCCGGCCGCTCTCGCTCTGGAGATAGGCGTGCAACTGATGGAAGGTGCGCTCGTCAGGCTGGATCGTGGTCATTTCTTTCCGGGCCGGCAGGCCGTTCCCCGAAGACCTGCTAGTGCCCCCGCAGCGTGGAGTGCTTCATGATCGCGTAGAGGCGCATGTTGGCCTGCTGGCCGATATGATCCGCGGCGCGCTCGGCGTCCTTGTCGCCGCGCTTGCGCGCCAGCTTCGCCTTCCTGTTGGCGGCGTCGACGGCGCGGCGGTAGGCCTCGATGGCTTCCTTCTTGCGGCCCTGCTCCTCGAGGTGGACTCCCTGGATCAGCAATTCGTTGCCGCCACTGCCGTAGGCGACCGGGCGGCGGTTTCTGACCCTGCGCCTGCGCGGCTTGGAGGAGGCCCAGGCGGCAGACAGGACCAGCAACAGCAGGAGGGTGCCGCCGCAGGCGGCAATACCGATCCACTGGCCGCGGGTGAGTTTGAAGTACCAGGGAATGTCGAAGGCCGCCGACCTGCGGCTGCCGCGGCGCGAAGTTCCGCCGTTCTCGGGCAGCGGGCTTCCCGCGGAGCGGCGCCGGGTCGGCGTGAGCCGCCCGGCGCCGTTGCGCCGTGCGGCTGTCGGCCGGTCGGAAGATGGGCGCCGCGTGCTGCGCTTGACTCGGTCCGAAGACTTCTGACCGCGCGGCTTCCTGCGGCCCGATCCGGCACTTCCAGTGCGGCGCGAGGGGCGATTGCCCGGGGCGGAAGACCTGCCTCTGGCCGCCAAGGTCAGTCGCTCGCCTCTGGAGACAGGACCCGCACGCGCCGGTCCTCCAGCTTCAGCCTGCCTGCCGCATAGAGGCGAACTGCTTCGGGGTAGATTTCGCGTTCTGCCGCCTGGACGCGCTCGGCGAGCGAGTCGGCGTCGTCGTTCTCGAGGACCGCCACCGCCTTCTGGATGACGATGGGCCCGCGATCATACTCGTTGTTCACGAAGTGGACCGTGGCCCCGGTTACCTTGCATCCCTCTTCCAGCACCGCCTCGTGGACGAAGTGCCCGTACATGCCCTTGCCGCCGAAGGCGGGCAGCAGCGCGGGGTGCACGTTCATCACCCGACCTTCCCAATCGGGGGGGATCGCCAGCTGGACCATGAAGCCGGCGAAGAGCAGCAGGTCCACTTCCCGGGCATCGACTTCCCGCCAGACCGCCATCGAGAACTCCTCGAGGGAGGCGAAGTCACTGCGGCGCACCACGGCCGAAGGAATACCCGCGCGCCTGGCGCGCTCGAGGCCGAAGACTTCGCTGCGGGAAGAGACCACCTTGACGACTTCACCGGGAAGGTCGCCGGCCGATGTGAGGTCGATGAAGTTCTGCAGCGTCGTCCCGCTACCGGAAAGGAGCACGGCCAGGCGCAGCTTCTCGTCGCTCATCTCAGTCCTTCGGTGTGACCCGCACCAGCAGTTCGCTGCCTTCGACCTTGGCGGCCCTGGCGCCATCGCCGATCTCCGAAGCGGTGACCACGCTCAGGGAATCGCTCAGCGTCTGCTCCTTAACGTAGTCGGGATCGGCTTCGAGCGCCAGAGAAATCTCCTCGGTGTCGCTGGCCACCACCGCCTCGATGCGCTGTTCGTACCTGAGATCCAGTTCCTTGCGCGCGGCCTGAATCGCCACAACGACCTCCTGGCGAAGCATCTCGGCTCGCAGTTCGGGGGTAACTTCGGTGTTCAGCGCCACCACCGCCCGGGCGTCGTCGGCCGCGGCGAAGCCCTCGCGCGAGCGCACCCGCAGTTCGAGATCGTCCTCGAGGAGTTCCACGTTCCGGCCCTCGACACTGAGTTCGAGCCTGCCCTTATCGCGCAGCTCGGCGCGCAGCTCGCCGCCTTCGCGCTCCGCCAGCTCGGCGCGGATCTTCTGCGCGAGCTTGCCGTACCTGGGGCCCACCTTCTTGAAGTTGGGGACCACCTCGAAGTGCACGTACTCCTCGGGCCTGGCCTCGAGGTGCAGGTTCTTGACGTTGAGCTCCTCGCGGATGATCCCGCCGAGCGCCTCTACATCAACGGCGCGCGAGGGATCGGCGAGGATCACCACCGCCTCGGAGAGCGGCTGGCGGTTCTTGATCCTGGCGCCGGCGCGCGCGGCGCGCCCCAGGACGACAACGTCGCGGGCCAGGTCCATGCGCTCGGCGAGTTCCTTGTCCAGCACCGACTGGTCGACTCCCGGCCAGTCACAGAGGTGCACGCTCTCCGGGCTGGCCTCGCCCGCCCAGTGGGTCCTGACCAGGTTCTGGTAGAGGTCTTCGCTCAGGAAGGGCACGAACGGCGCGGCCAGTCCGGTGATGGTCACCAGGCTCTCGTAGAGCGTCCAGTAGGCGTCGAACTTGTCCTGGTCCTTGTCGCTCTTCCAGAAGCGGTCGCGGTTGCGGCGCACGTACCAGTTGCTCAAGCTCTCGACCAGCGCATTCAGGGTTTCGGCCGCGCCGTTGACGTCGTACCTGTCCAGGCAATCCGTCACCTTGCCGACCGCGAGGTTCAGCTCGCTGAGCATCCAGCGGTCGATCTCGGCGCGCTCACGGGCCGGGCGCCAGCTGGTGGCTCCCTCGAAAGGCCCGCCGAGGCCGGGGAAGCTTTCGAGCCCGCCGGCCGGCTCGAAGCCGTCGATGTTGGCGTAGATCACGAAGAAGCTGTAGACGTTGAGCAGCTTCATCATGAACTCGCGCTGCGCCTCGCCCACGCCCTTCTTGAAGAAGCGGGTGTTCACCCAGGGGTGGTTCGCGCTGCAGAAGTACCAGCGCATGGCGTCGGCGCCGTTGGCGTCGAAGATCTCGCCCGGGTCCAGGTAGTTCCCCTTGGACTTCGACATCTTGAAGCCCTTCTCGTCACAGACGTGACCGAGAACCAGGCAGGTCCTGTAGGGGTGCGGGTATTGCTCCTCGAAAAGCAGCGTGCTGATGGCCAGCAGCGTGTAGAACCACCCGCGGGTCTGGTCCACCGCCTCGGAGATGAAGTCACAGGGGAAGGCCTTCTCGAAGAGGTCCTTGTTCCTGTGCGGCGCGCCGTGCTGCGCAAAAGGCATCGACCCGGCGTCGAACCAGCAGTCGATCACCTCCGGCGTACGGGTCATCTGGCTCGAGCACTTCGGGCAGTTGAGCTTCACGGCGTCGATGCGCGGCTTGTGCGGGTCGAAGTCCTCGGGCACCAGCGCCGGGTCCACCGCCTTCTCGCGCAGTTCGTCTACGGAGGCGACGGACTCCTGCGCGCTGCAGGAGTCACACAGCCAGACGTTCAGCGGCGATCCCCAGTAGCGCTCCCTGGAGACCGCCCAGTCGATGTTGCCGCGCAGCCACTCGCCGAAGCGGCCCTCTTTGATGTGCCCGGGGAGCCAGTTGATGGCCTGGTTGTTGGCCAGCATCTTCCCGGCGATCTCGGTGGTCCTGATGAACCAGCCGGTCCGCGCGTAATAGAGCAGCGGGCAGTCGCAGCGCCAGCAGAAGGGGTAGTCGTGCTTGCAGACCTTGCGGTCGAAAAGCAGCCCCCGCTGGTTGAGGTCCTTGATGATCTCCTTGTCGGCGTCCTTGACGAACTGCCCGGCCCAGGGCGTGACCTCCTGGGGAAAGGTCCCGTCGGGCTTCACCAGCTGGATGACCGGAAGGCCGTTCCTGCGACCGACCTGGTAGTCGTCCTCGCCGAAGGCCGGGGCCACGTGCACGATCCCCGTGCCGTCCTCCAGGCTCACGAAGTCGCCCTCGACGACGTACCAGCATTTCTCCTCGGGTTTGGCGAAGTCAAAGAGGGGCTCGTATTCGAGACCGACGAGATCTGAGCCCTTCAGCGTCTTCTCGACAACGGCATCTTCTCCGAGGACCTTCTCGACCAGCGCCGAGGCCATGATCAGCGTCTCGCCGTCGGGCATCCTGACGCAGGAGTAGTCGAAGTCCGCGCCGACCGCGCAGGCTGCGTTGCTGATCAGCGTCCAGGGCGTGGTCGTCCAGGCCAGCAGCGAGACGTTCTCTTCGCCCTTCACCCGGAAACGGATGAAGATCGAGGGATCGTCTACTTCCTTGTAGCCCAGGCCCACCTCGGCGCTTGAGAGCGGCGTGCCGCAGCGCGGGCAGTAGGGCACGATCTTGTGGCCCTGGTAGAGCAGGCCTTTCTTCCAGATCTCCTTCATGGCCCACCACACGCTCTCGACGTAGTCGGTGTGGTAGGTGACGTAGGCGTTTTCGAGGTCGACCCAGAAGCCCAGCCGCTTGGTCATCCTTTCCCACTCGGCCTTGTACTTCCAGACCGACTCGCGGCACTTGTCGACGTACTTCTGGATGCCGTACGCTTCGACCTGATCCTTGCCCTCGATGCCCAGGGCCTTCTCGACTTCGATCTCCACCGGCAGGCCGTGGGTATCCCAGCCGGCCTTGCGCGGAACGGAGTAGCCGCGCATGGTCTTGTAGCGCGGGAAGATGTCCTTGATGGTGCGGGTCAGCACGTGGCCCGGGTGGGGCGTACCGTTGGCGGTCGGCGGGCCCTCGTAGAAGACGAAGACTTCGTTGCCCTCGCGGAGCTTCAGGCTCTTCTCGAAGATCCCGGCGCTTTCCCAGAACTCGAGGGTCTTCTGCTCCTGCTGCGGGAAGTCGTACTTCCCGGGGACTTCCTGGAACTTGGGCATAATCGCTCCCGAAACAGCCGGTAATCCGAAGATTGGATTCTAAGAGCTGGATTCCAAGTTTCAAGAGACCAAGGAGTTAGGGTTTGCAGCCGCCGGGGGGGCAGGCCCTCTATTCTGATCGGTCCGATCCGACCGATCCGACCGATCCGACTGATCCGACCGATCCGACCGATCGGACCGATCGGACCGATCAGACTGATCGGACCGATCCTGTCGTCACCTGCCCAGCGCTCGCGCGGCATTGCGCCGCCAGCGCTCAAGGCCTGCCTCGTCATCGGGGATGTACCAGAAGAGCGGGTGAACCACTTCCCGATAGGTCTGCTCGTCCATCTCGGCGAGGGCGCCGGGTTGAAGCTGTCCGGCGACGTTCTCCAGCCAGGGGGCCGGGAGGTCTTCGCTCCATCGGCCCCTGTTCTGGGGGCAGACCTGCTGGCAGAGATCACAGCCGTAGATCCACTCGCCCATCTGTTCCCACAGTTCGGCATCTATTTCCCCGCAATCGCCATAGGTCAGGTGGGCGATGCAGCGGTCCAGGCGCATGCTCCGCTTGCAGACCAGTGCGCCGGTGGGACAGGCGCGGATGCAGGCACTGCAGTTTTCCGGGCAGGGCGCTTCGAAGGTCGGTTCATCGGCCGGCAACTCCGCGTCAACCAGCCAGGTCTCGATGTTGATCCAACTCCCGAACTTCGGCGAGATCGCGAAGTTGTTCTTGCCGAAGGCCGCGACCCCCGCTCGCGCGGCGGCCCACCTGTCGGGACAGCCGCCCTTGCGGATGCGCAGGCCCTGTTCCTTGAGCGACTCGCCGAAACGCCCGGGCATTTCGAAGTCCGGGTTCTGACTGCAGCGGCGGTCGAACAGGTAGTTGCGGCCGATGCGACCGGCGAGCCCCTTCGGCGAGCGGTACTTCCCGTAGTGGCGGATGCAGACGACGATCGACTTCGCCCAGGGATTCTTCCCGCGCACGTCGACGCGCGCGAGCATGGGCTCGTACTTCTCGCAGAGCTCGGGGAACTGCGCTATGCGCTTCTCCACGCCCCGGCGGAAGCCCTCGAAGGGCTCGGCCGTGGTGACCCCGCAGTCGTCGTAGCCGGCCTCGCGGGCGAGCGCCTTGATCTTGGTGGCCAGTTCGTCGGATTTCATGAGCACGATTGTAACCGCAACCGGACCGGGATTCACGGGGACGGGGACGGGGGCGGTGACGGGCCCGTTGAAGCGCGCTGGACACGAAGACAACGGACAGTCACATTGGACTTGATGTCGGGGGATTGGCGGCTAGCCTGTGCGCGGGAGGACAACCATGGAACTGGAGTTCAAGCCCGATCTCGAGGAGGTCCTGGAGCGCTACGAGGCCTGGTGGGAGCGCGCGATCGTTGACCGCCCGCTGGTCTCGATCGACTATCCCCGGCCGGCCGGGGAGCGCGTGGCGCCGCCCGAGAAGCGGCACGCGACGATTCGCGACAGGTGGATGGACACCGAGTACGTGGTGGACTGCGCCGAGGCGCGGATGGCCAACAGCGTGAGCTTCGCCGACAGCCTGCCGGTGGTCTTTCCCAACCTGGGTCCGGAGGTCTTCTCGGCGTTCTACGGCTGCGAGATGGAATACGGCGAGCACACCGCCTGGAGCAAGCCGACCCTGGACGACCTTTCGCCCGAGTCGGTGGCCGGCCTGCGCATGGACCGCGAAAGCTTCTACTTCCACAAGACACTGGAGATCAGCGACGCGCTGGTCGAGGCCGGGCGGGGCCGCTTCATCGTGGGCTACACCGACCTGCACGGCGGCGGCGACGCCATCGCCGCGCTGCGCGAGCCCCAGGAGCTGCTCCTGGACACGATCGAGAACCCCGAAGGCATCAAGGCGCTCTGCGAGCGGATGACCGGCGACTTCCTGGAGGTCTACGACCTGTACCACGACCGGCTCTCGGCAGCGGGCATGCCCAGCACCACCTGGCTGAACGCCACCTGCCGGGGGAAGTTCCACGTGCCCTCCAACGACTTCTCCTGCATGATCTCCGACGGGGCCTTCGAGGACCTCTTCCTGCCGGGCATCGTCCGCGAGTGCCGGCACATGGACCGCAACATCTACCACTTGGACGGCCCCCAGGCGCTGCGTTACCTGGACACCCTGCTGGAGGTACCCGAGATCCACGCGATCGAGTGGGTGCCCGGCGCCGGTCGGGACTACTGGGCCGACTCTATCGAGGTCTACCGGCGGATCCAGGCCGGGAACAAGGCGCTGCAGATCCTCGCCGTGCCGGCCGCCGACCTGGACCTGCTGTTCGACTCCCTGGCGCCGGAAGGCGTGTGGGTCAGTTCCGTTCCGGGGGTCTCCGACCGCGCGGAGGCCGAGGCGGTGCTGGCCAGGTTCGCGAAGTGGACGGGGAGGAGCTGACCGCCGTGCCCGATCGACCCAACGTTCTCTTCCTGATGAGCGACCAGCACCGCGCCGACGTGACCGGCTACGAGGGCGACTCCGTCGTGCGCACCCCGGTGCTCGACCGCCTGGCCGAAACCGGGGTGGTCTTCCGCAACGCCTACACACCGGCGCCGGTCTGCGTTCCGGCGCGCCAGTGCATGATGGCGGGTCAGTTGCCCAAGACCTGCGACTGCCAGACCTTCTGGGACGACCTGCCGGCCGGGCACATGACCTTTTCCCGGCGCTTCAGCCAGTACGCCTACCACACGGTCTGCTCCGGCAAGCTGCACCACCACGGGCAGGACCAGATGCAGGGCTGGACCAAGCGCGTGGCGCCGGACGCCGACGTGGCCGCGCCGTACATCGAGGGCCTGATCGAGGAGGAGTGCAGGAAGTACAGGCCCGCGGCGGGAACCGGCAAGTGGTCCAACCAGCGGGAGCTGGAAGAGGCTCGCGCGGTGGAAGGCCCCTACCAGGTCTTCGACCAGCGTGCCGTACAGGCGGGCCTGGACTACCTCGACCGCCACTTCGACGACGCGGTGTACCTGCGGCCGCAGTCGCACCGGCCGCTGCTGTTCAAGCTCAGCCTGCTGCAGCCGCACTACCCGTTCTTCACCGATCCGGAGAGGTTCGAGTACTACCTGGACCGCGTGCCGGTCTACCTGGAGGAAACCTGCGACCACCCGGTGCTGTCGCTCAGCCAGCAGGGCAAGCCGGTGAACGCACCGGAGCAGACCATCCGCCGCGCGACCGCCGCCTACTACGGGATGATCGACCAGGTCGACTGCTATTTCGGGCAGACGCTGGATCACCTGGAAGCTCTGGGCGAGGACCTCGACGAGTGGATCATCGTCTACACCTCCGACCACGGCGAGATGCTGGGCCAGCACGGCATCTGGGAAAAGACCCGTTTCTACGAGGCCAGCGTGCGCGTACCGCTGATCGTCCGCTGGCCGGCCGGGATACCCGGCGGGGGGCGGGTGGTCGACGAGAACGTCAACCTCTGCGACCTCTTCGCCACGCTCTGCGACATGGCCGGGCTGGAAACGCCCGCGGGCCTGGACAGCCGCAGCCTGGTACCGCTGATGCGCGGCGGCCATTCCGGCTGGAACGACGAGTCGGTATCGCAGATGGGACGCAATCACCTGATGATCAAGCGGGGCAGCCTCAAGTACCAGTACTACGGCGAGGACGTGCCGGAAGTGCTTTTCGATCTCGAGGCCGACCCGGGCGAAACCGTGAACCTGGCCGACGACCCGCAAAGCTCCGGGGTCATGGCCGAGTTCCGCCGCCGTCGCGCCGAACTCGGCCACGGCCCGGACGCGGCCCCGGACTACGTCAACGCGGGGTACTGCGCCTAGCAGGCCGTTGAGAAACGGCCTGCTGGAGCAGGAGAGCAGATGAACAGTCGAGCAGTTGATAGCGAAGGAACCGGCCCCTGTACCGGGCCGGGTTCCCTACATGGATAGACGGGATGCACAGGCCGGGAAAGAACTCGCCCGGATGCTGATCGTGCTTTGTCACTTGCTTGCGCGGAATATCGTGGTATGATCTCCAACAAGATACACTCTCTGCGATCGTTTCGCTGCCTGTGTGTCGGCTTCAAGCCACAGGGCAAACCCCCTGCATAACTGCCGCAGTAGTTGCGGTACCTTCTTTTCCACGCGTCCGGCATGGTAGAGAACTGTACAACGCCGGACCCAGGAAGAGACATGATAGAAGCAAGACCCGCGCGCCATGCGCGCACCAGGAAATCCCCCCGCAAGCCCCGGAACAGCAGATCTGCACAGGGCGCCTTCCGCGCTCTGATCCCCGAACTCCAGCGCGCGGTGGCCGCCGAGGGGTACGTTACGCCGACGCCCATCCAGGAGCAGAGCGTCGGGCACCTGCTCGACGGCCGGGACCTGCTGGGCACCGCCCAGACCGGGACCGGCAAGACCGCCGCGTTCGTCCTGCCAATGCTGCAGCGCCTGGCAGCCACCCCCCGGGAGGTCCGGCGCGGGACTCCGCGGGCGCTGATTCTGGCGCCGACCCGCGAGCTCGCCGCGCAGATCCGCCAGAGCATAGAGACCTACGGGCGCTTCCTGGGCACCAGCAGCACCGTGGTCTTCGGCGGCGTCAACCAGGCCGGACAGGTCAAGGCCCTGAACCGCGGGGTCGACATCCTGGTTGCCACCCCCGGCCGGCTGCTCGACCTTATCCAGCAGAGGTTCATCTTCCTGCATGAGGTGGAGGTCTTCGTGCTCGACGAAGTCGACCGCATGCTGGACATGGGCTTCCTGCCCGACATCCGGCGGGTGCTGGAGCGCATTCCCGCCGAGCGCCAGACGCTGTTCTTCTCGGCGACCATGGCTCCCGACATGGAGAAACTGGCCCGCACGATGGTCAGCGACCCCGTGCGCGTGAGCATCGCGCCCGAAAAGCCCGCGGTGGAGCGCATCGACCAGAAGGTGCTGTTCGTGGGCAGGAAGAAGAAGGATGCCTTGCTCGCATCACTGATACACAACACCAAGATCCGCAAGGCGCTGGTCTTCACCCAGATGAAGCACACCGCCAACCGGGTCGTCAAGAAGCTGGACAAGGCCGGCATCGCAGGCGCAGCCATCCACGGGAACAAGAGCCAGGCGGCGCGTACCAAGGCGCTGGACGGGTTCAAGCGGGGGCACTTCCGGGTGCTGGTCGCCACCGACGTGGCCGCGCGCGGGCTGGACGTCGACGACATCACTCACGTGATCAACTACGACCTTCCGGTGGAAGCCGAGACCTACGTGCACCGCATCGGGCGCACCGCCCGGGCGGGGGCCGAGGGCAGCGCGGTTTCGTTCTGCAGCGCCGAGGATCGCGCCTACCTGCGCGACATCGAACGCCTGCTGGGACAGCCGGTGCCGGCCGACATGGAACACGCCTACCACTGCGACGACGCCTTCCGCTCCAGGCTGGCCCGGCCGAAGGGATTCGGCGGTGGCGGTGGCGGTGGCGGCCGCCGCAAGCAGCAGAGCGCCCGCGGTCGCATCGCCGGCAAACAGCGCCGCAACCGCAGTCGCCGCGGGCGCTGAGCCGGAAACCGGCCAACGCCCACGGTGTCCTGTTACGCGGGCTTCATGCCCGCGGCTGTCCCGTGCATCAATGTGAATGGTAGACCCGCCCGGGTTCCGGGCCGGGGTTCTTGCGTGGATGGGCAGGATGCTGTACTGAGCCTGTCCATCGCGATGCCAGCGGAGCGCTCTGTCAGCTACCGGCGGGGAGTTTCTCGGGAACTTCCTTGGCCTGCGCGGAGGAGACCCCGCCCGACACGATGAACTTCATGACCTGGCCGCTCTCGGCGTTCATGGGCGTGACCGCCTCGCGCGGGACCACGATCATGTTGCCGGCGAAGTTGTAGCTCTGCGGCAGGTAGACCGCAACTTCGCCCTCGATGCCCAGGACTGAGAGGTCCTCGTTGGTGACGAACCCGACCACCCGCGCCGAACCCCCGGGCACCAACTGGACCAGCACCGGCTTGTCGAAGCTCTTCTTGTCGCCGACGAAGGCGTCGAAGAGGTCCTTGATCGAGCCGTATATAATCTTGACCAGCGGCAGCCGCTCGAAGATCCGACCGGGTATGGTCATCAGCCACTTGGTCAGGAAGCTGGAGATCAGGAACCCGATCAGGAACGTCGATATCAGGATGATAATCACGCCCAGACCGGGGACGGTGTAGTCCTCCCAGCCGAGCGTCTTGAGAAAAACCCACTTCTGGGGCGTGGCCAGGAATCCGTCGAGAGTGGTGAACGCCCAGACCACGATGCCGATGGTAGCCACGATGGGCAGACCGCTGAAGAAGCAGCGCTTGATGAATCTCATCCCGATACCTCCCTTGTCCAAGCTCAATGTGCAGGGTTGACCGCTTGGCGCAGAGCACCCTGGTTGAAGGTGACCCGGCAAGTAGCGGGAAATAGTACGGCCCATGCGGGGAGCGGTCAATTGCAGAGCCGGGACGATTCTGTAATCGACGGGAGTTTGACACCGGGGTTGAGGAGCGTAGCATCTGCAGTCAGATGTTGCCTGCGACCAGTTTCAAGCTTGAGAACGGAATGCCCTTCATCGTGGCCGAGGACCACGCGGTTCCGGCCGCGGCCTTCGGGATCTGGGCGCGCGCCGGGGTGTGCGACGAACCCTCCGACCGCCGGGGGATAGCTCATTTCTTCGAGCACATGATGTTCCGCGGGTCGGAGAAGTTCGGTCCCAAGGAGCACACCCGCCTGGTCGCCCGCACGGGGGGCAGCTGCAACGCCTTCACAGGCTTCGACCAGACGGTCTACCACCAGACGTTTCCGGCAGTTGCGCTCGAGCAGATGTTCGAACTGGAGGCCGACCGCTTCCGGTGGCTGAAGCTGGACTCCGATTCGGCCGCGGTCGAGAAGAAGGTAGTGCTCGAGGAGCTGCGTGTCTACGAGAACCAGCCGGTGGTGAGGGCCTTTCGACGACTGGTGCGAGAGATCGGCGGCGATCATCCATACGCCCTAGATCCCCTGGGCCGCAGGGAGGATCTCGACGCGATCACGCCCGAGGATCTCCGGGCCTACTACCGACGACTCTACCGGCCCGGCAACGTCTTCGCCGTGGTTTCCGGAGACATCGCGACCGACCGGGTACGCGAGCTCGCCGAGCGGCACTTCGGATCCTGGAGCGATCCGGCAGACCTTCCAGAGGCCGGGCGGCCGCCGAAGTTCCTGCCAGCCACCGGCGCGCGGTCCGAACGCTTGAGTTTCGAGGTGCCGTTGACCGCCCGGGTGCACTGCCTGCCCCCGTCGGACCAGTTGGACCACGCCGGCCTGGAACTCCTGCTGGCCCTGCTCGCCGACGGCGAGAGCTCGCCCCTGCAGGAAACCCTGGTCAAGAAGAAGCGCCTCTGCGTGCACGCCGGAGCGCACCACTTCAAGCTGTTGCACGGCGGGGTGCTTGTCTTCTACGGGGCATTCCTGCCGCCGGGAAAGCACGCCGTGCGGCGCGGGATCATACGAGAGGTCTGCGAGCGCCTGGCCGCTGATGGTCCCGACGTCGAGGAGTTCGAAAAGCGCCTGCGCCGCTTTCGCAAGCGGCGCGCAGCCGAAAGCTACTCGGTCCACAAGCGCATGCTGGGCCTCGGCGAGGCCCAGCTGCTGGAGGGCTCCTACCTGAACTACGAGGTGGCGCTGGAGGACCTCGCCGCGGTCACGCCCGAGCGGGTCCGAGACCTGGCCCGCGTGCTCTTCGCGACGGAGAACACCCTTGAGCTGGACATCGTTCCCGAGAAGACCAGGTGGTGGATGCCTCTGGCGGGCCTGTTCATGAGGATCTGGCGGAGATGAGCGGAACCGCCACGCTGCCCCGGGTGGAGGTCAGCACCGAAGACGACGGCTCGGTACTGATCTGTCACTCGCGGCGCGACGTGCCCCTGGTCTTCATGGAGATCCAGACCCCCGGCGGGCGCTCTTCCGAGCCGCCGGCCCAGCCCGGCCTGGCCGGGCTGGCCGCGGACCTTCTCGCCGAGGGGCCGCAAGGCACCGCACCCGAAGCCTGGCGCCGCAAGACCGAGGGGTTGGCCGCCGAGATCACCTGCGCCGCGCGCTACGACCACTGGGCCGCGCGCTGCGAGTGCCTGTCCGAATATCTCGACGCAGCCTGCGACATGCTGAAGCAGCTTGTGGCCCGGCCGGGACTTCCGCGGTCCGAGTTCAAGCGCCTGGTCAAGGCGAGGCGGGCCAGTGCCCGCGAAAACTGGGCACAACCGATGTCGGTCATTCGCCATCTCGTCGCGGTTCAGAACCTGGGCTTCGGCCATCCCGGCGCTCACCCGGCCTTCGAGAGGGCTTACCGGCGCGCGGCCTACGGACCGGCCTGCGAACTGGCGACCGGGGCCTTCACGCGCGGCGCGCCCGTCTACGCGCTGATTGGCGGGGACATCGGCTCGGAAGCCGGCTTCGCCCGGCTGCGCGAGATCCTTGCGGCGATGCCGGCCGGCGGAGCCGGCGCGGCGAGCGAACCGCCGGTCGCACCTTCCGTCGCGCCGGTGTGGATCTGCAACAACGCCAAGGTCGACCAGGCCTTCTTCGCCCTGGGCCGCCAGGGCGTGCGTGCCGGGGACGCCGGTCGCGTGGCGCTGCGGCTGGCCAACTACGTGATCGGAGCGGGCGGGTTCGATTCGCGCCTGATGGACCGCGTTCGCGAGGAGGCCGGCGGCACCTACGGTATCAGCTCGCGTCTCGATGAGAAACGCGTGGCTTCGCCGTTCACCATCAACAGCTACACCCGCGTCGATAGACTGCGCGAGATGCTGGGGATCGTCGAGAGGTCCCTGCGGGAGGTCTGCACAGAGGGCGTCACGCAGGAGGAACTCGAGAGCGCGCGCGGCAACCGCTACGGAACGCTGCCGCTGAGGCTCACTTCCCCGCGCGCCGTGCTGAGCCGAGCCGCCGAGGGCCTGCGCGCGGGGCTCTCCCCGGCAGAACTGGAAAGCGACTGGCGGGCCTACCGCGAAACGTCGCAGGAAGCCGTTAACGCCGCTGCACGGCGCCTGCTGGGGGACCTCAGGTTCCGGCTGGCAGTGATCGGCCCGGCCGATGCGGTGAGGGACCAGCTTCGGGACCGTGGTGACTGCGAGGTCTTCGGCTTCGGCCTGGATCCCGACCGCTGGCCGCGAGAGTCACCGTAGCGGGCGGGAAGGGAGCCTATCTCCTCTCCCGCGCCCTGGCCTCGAAGTAGCTGCGAATATCGAGAAAGCAGAAGATGCAGTGCAGGATGGTGATCGGCAGCAGGACGAGAAAGGGGCCCCTGCAACCACCGTTCTTGGCCATCCAGGGCAGGCTCTCGTCCAGGAACCAGATGAAGAATATCACGTTGGCCGCCAGGAGCAGCGCGGTCCAGATCAGGAGCGGGCCGTTCAACCTGGGCGGCGAGCGCCGGCGAAGCAGCGAGCAGTTCGTTCCGCGCAGTCCACGTCTGCGTCCTGGTGACATATCCACCTCCGCTTTCCTCCAGAGCATTTCGCAAGAGCCAGGCCACGCCGGGCCCAATCCGACGTCGCCCGTTCAGGAGACATGCGAAAGCGGAGAGCCGCAACCTTGACAGACTATCTGTCAGCACATGGTGAATATCCCCACTTGGGGCGCCTACCGTGCACCCTGGGTTTGAGGGTGCCTCACGGAGATCAAATGCTTGGGGTCAGCGCGGGTCAGCGCGGGTCGCACCACGGATTACTGTGTCATTGGGTTGAGGCTCTTGGAATTCGCCGGTTGCACGGTGTGCAACACCCTCTTGCGGGCCCATTTCCCGCCAGAGAACGTGGCTGTAAGCCTTCTTTGGAAGGCGCTCGACATCGACCGCGTTGGCGGTAGCATTCGCGCGCAGCGAGGCAGGAGGGGAGCGGGCCATGATTACACAGACCGATCTGTTCGTGGGCGGCGGGGTCGCGTTCTCGAACCCGGCGGTCTCCCGCAGGGGGCGAAACAACGCCGACGGCCGCAGGAACATGACGGTGCGATTGAGCCCCGACGATGGCGCGACGTGGCCGTATTCTCGAGTACTCAATGAAGGTCCTTCAGGATATTCCGACCTGGCCGTCGCCGCGGACGGGACCATCTTATGCCTGTACGAATGCGGCGAGGAGCGCTACAACCAGAAGATAAGCCTTGCGAGGTTCCGGCGGGAGCTCCTGGTGGGGCGATAGCGGCGCTTGCCCGCGCTCAGCTGTCCCCCGGGGGGCTCCACTCCCGGGCGCCGCCCAGGAGCCTGCGCGCGCGCCTGAATGTCGTGGAGCACGGACCCAGCCGGCGGAACAGCCACGGCCAGTCCAGCCACCTTTCGCTGCACGACAGGCAGCGATACTTCTGCGGCGCGACCACGTCGCGGATCAACGCCTGGAGGAAGCCTCCTCCACGGCGCACGTCGTTGTCCTTTCCGCATCGAGGACAGTTCATCGGTCTTTCCATCCTCAGTGTCGCTGAGGCACGTTGCGGTACGGTTGCGTGAGACTTACATCCGTGTAGTGGGCGTCCCGCAGGTCCCTGCGAGAAGTCCGTTGCGCTTCGGGCGCAGCGCGGTCTGCCGAACCGAGCACATTCCCGAGAAATAATCTTGCGGCAAGCGCCCTGCCATGTTCATCGGACATACTTGAAGCGCAGGACTTCCTCCGTTTAGAGGTGCTGGAGATGAATGAGTGGATCAGGGGTTGGGCTCTCCCCCGCAGGGAGATAGTCGTGAGCGTTCTGCTCATGGACCTCTTTGTCGGCGCTGTGCTCTTGCTCGCGATGATTGGCGCGCCCTTCAGTCCGGGCGCGCATGCGCGTCGGCATGGCGCGTCGAGCGCAACTGCCGGCCGGGGGCCAGGGCACCGGACTGCGCCGTCGCTGCGGCCGCCCGGGCACCAGCGCTCTTGCCCGCCGGGGCGGAGCGCGCGGCCATGGTCTTCAGTTGATCGGGATGGCCTATGGTTATCAGCACGTCGCTGGCCTTGATCACGAAATCGGGAGACGGCAGGAACACGGTGTTACCGGGCACGATTTCCTTCACGGCGATCACGAAGACCCCGTCGCGCCTGCGCAGGTCCAGTTCCTTGAGGCTGCGCCCGCACATATCCTCGCGCGGGGCGATCTGCATGACCGAGTAGTCCTCGGTCAGGGGCACGAAGTCCAGCAGATTGGGATTGAGAACCTGGCGGGTGAGACGGCGCGCGGTATCGCGCTCGGGAAACACGATGTTGTCGGCGCCGACCGCCTCGAGTATCTCGGCATGGTCCTTGTTGCGAGCCTTGGCATGTATGCGCTTGACCCCGATCTTCCTGAGGTGGAGCACCGCCAGGATGCTGGCTTCCATGTTCTGGCTGAGGCAGACCACCGCTTCGTCGAACTGACTGTTGACCACCGAAGCCAGGGCCCGGAAGTCGCGAACGTCAAGGCACAGGGCCTTGTGCACCCGATTGGCGATTGTGTCTATGGCCGCCTGGTTGCCGTCCAGTGCCAGGACTTCGCAATCCCTGGCGAAGTCCACGGCGAGTTCCTGTCCGAACTGCCCCAGGCCGAGCACGCAGACGCGCAGCTTCTTGCTTCTCATCCGATCATCACCTTTCCCTTGGGGTAGCCGACCAGCGGTCTTCGCGCGGTCAGAAACGAAAAGGCCACGGTCAACGGACCCAGCCTCCCGACGAACATGGTGCAGATGATCCAGAGCCGGCTGACGACTGTCAGTTGTGCGGTCAGTCCGGTGCTGAGGCCCACGGTTGCGAATGCAGACACCTGTTCGAAGACTATGTCCCTCAGCGCCGTGCCCGCAGGCTGGGCAGCTCCCAGGACCAGCACGCCGACGCCGTTCCACAACAGGCTCAGGCCGGTAAGCGCGGTGGCCCGCAGGACCACTTCGGCGGGGATAAGTCGATCGAAAATCACCACGTCCTCTCTGCCCAGGACGGCGGCCTTGAGCCTGGCCAGCCCGATGGCCAGCGAGGTGGTCTTTATGCCTCCGGCGCAGGAGCCCGGCGATCCACCAACGAACATCAACATGATCAGTACTGTCACCGCAGCCAGCGGCGCCGAGCCGATCGGCACGGTGTTGAATCCCGCGGTCCGCGCGGTGACGGCCTGGAAGAACCCTCCGGCGATCAGTCCCGGAGAGGACTTGTCCGCATCGCCCAGACCGAAGGCATAGAGGCACGCGCTGCCGCCGATCAGCAGGACCAGCGTGGTGCCGAGTACAACCCGGCAGTGCAGCGAGAAGCGCTGCGGGCCCCCGGGCCGTTCTCCGCGCAGGCGCGAGCGCAGCCGCCCGTACACCTCCAGCAATACCGTGTGTCCCAGCCCTCCCAGGACAATCAGCACGGATATCGTCAGGATCGCGGGGCTGTTGTCCCGCATGCCGACAAGGCTGTCGTCATAGAGCGAGAAGCCGGCATTGCAGAATGCCGAGATCGCGTGGAACAGCGAAGAGTAGGCCGCGTGCGCTGTCTCCCGTTCGGGGAGCATCGTCAGGAACAGCACGACCGCCCCGACCACTTCAATGACGGCCACCAGTCTGAGCATCCGCCAGAAGATGGGCGCGAATTCGGAGGCGGCATCGCGCTGCAGCAGCGAGTCCTCCAGCGCGCTCTGCGAGGAGAGCGGCAGTCGCGCTCCGCCCAGGCGGTAGGCCAGGGCGGCGAAACTCATGATTCCCAATCCGCCCACCTGGATCAGCGCCAGCACGATGCCCCCCCCGAAGGGGGTCAGGTCCCTGCCGGTGCTTACCACTGTGAGACCGGTGACGCACACCGCTGATGTGGCGGTGAACAGCGCGTCCAGGGGTGACAGCTTCCCCGGCGGGTGTGCCCAGGGCAAGAGCAGCAGGAGCGTGCCGATCAGGATGGCGAGGGCGAAGCTCACCAGCAGCAGCCGCTGCGGCGAAGAGTGGATCAGGAGCCAGGAGAGCTTTCGCAACCGGCCTCCGGATGATGTCGGGTGCACCGGGTCACCTGCACCTGCCGCTACCCGGGCGATCCCCCCGACGAGATGCCGGCGGTCGCAATGCTCTTTTCCGAGGCCTTGCCGTCGCCGTTACCGCCTACTCCCAGCGGGGAGCCAACCACGCTCATCAGCGCGCGCTTGACCTCGTCGGTGCCCTCCAGCCTGGCGGCCTGGCTGAAGGTCTCTTCCAACGTGAGCATCTCCTCCAAGGCCACCAGCCGTGCGTAGCGCATGGCCGCAGGGCGCGCGTGGAACACGGCCCGGGAGTCCTCGACGCCCAGCATGACTGTCTTGTCGTCCTTGCGGAGTTCGTAGGCGACCCTCTCTACGGGCAGGCGGTAGGAGTAGAACTCCTCCTCCCGGAAGGCCTTGACCATCTGCTCGACGACCAGCTCGGCCAGCATTGGGCTGGGCAGCTGTATGCCGAAGGAGAGTATCTCCTGGGCGCCGCCGTCGGCGCTGCGGCGGTGCCCGCTGCCACCCTCGAAGAGGCGCGAGAGGACCGGCGGGGCGCTTATCGCCGTGACCAGGACCATCAGGATCACAGCGCCCATTGAGTCGGTGCCGATTGCTCCCCTGCTGAGCGCGATTCCCGCGACGATGAGCGCCACCTCCTGGCGAGGCATCATGCCCACGCCCACACGCAGCGCGCCGCGCAGGTTGAAACCCAGTGGCAGGGCGGGCAGGCCGCAGCCCAGGACCTTGCCGAGGATGCAAGCACCCGTAAAGGCCAGCCCGTAGGCCAGCACTCCCCCGATCCTGGTTACGTCGACCATCATACCGGTCACGCAGAAGAAGATCGGCACCAACAGGTGGTATACCGGCTTGAGGCCCTTCTCGAGTTCGTGGACTAGGTCGGTGCGAGAGAGGCTCAAGCCCATGATATAGGCGCCGATGATCAGCTCCATCTCGGCCTGCTTGGCCAATCCCGCCATCAACAGCGCCATGCCCAGCGCACCGGTGGCCGCTGCCTCGACGCTGCCGAAGAGGCGCAGGAAGCGCGCCAGGTAGCGGCAGAAAATCACCCCCAGCCCCAGGGCCACTACCCAGAAGCCGGCGGCCATCAGTACCAGTTTGGCCATGCTGCCCCAGGGAACCGCGGCAGCAGCCGCGGTTCCCGAGCTAGCGCCCTCGCCCTTGCTGCCGGTCATGGCCAGAACCATGCCCAGGATAACCAGGCCCAACACGTCGTCGACCACCGCGGCAGAGAGAATGGTGGCCCCCTCGGGCGTGTCCATCTTGCGTTTGTCGGAAAGAACCCGGGCGGTAAGCCCCACGGAAGTCGCGGTTGCCACCACGCCCATCAGCAGAGCGCGGGGATCGGCGAAGCTGTCCGCTCCACCGAGCCAGACGGTGGCGAGGTCACCCAGCACGAAGCAGAGCAGCGCGCCGCCGAGACCGGTAAGCGATCCGACCGCCGCGAAGCGCAGGAACCTGGAGAGGTCGGTCTCCAGTCCGGCGTTGAAGAGCAGCACCACCGAGGCGACCACCGCCAGGGCGTGCAGCCCCTCCCCGACACCGCTCTCGGCCGGGAACAGTGGCCCCAGGCCGAACAACGTCATCCCGCCCAGCGCAAACGGCCCGAGGATGATCCCCGCGCCGATCTCGCCGATTACCGACGGCTGCTTCAGGTACTTCTGGCAGACCCGGCCCAGCAGCTTGGCGGCAACCACCACCAGCGCCAGCTGGATCGCGAATCTAGCTTCGTGACCGTGCATAGTGACGATTACCGGCCAGAACTTCCAGCACTTCGCTGACGTTCCGCGCCTCGATCAGGGCTTCCCTGGTTCCGTGCGCCGAGTAGACCCTGGCGATCTCCGCGAGACACTCGATATGCGGCCCCCGGGAGCCGACCTCTGAAAGAACCAGGAATATCACCTGGGCGGGGCTTCCGTCCAGGGACTGGAATTCAATTCCCTGAGGGGAAATACCCAGGGCCACGGTCAGCTTCCTGACCGCGTGGCTCTTGGCGTGGGGAATGGCCAGGCCCTGTTCCATGCCGGTGCTCATCTTGGCTTCCCTGGCCAGGATGTCGGCGAGCGCGGTCTCGCGATTGCTGATCGCGCCGCTTCGAACCAGAAGCTCCAGGAGCTCCTCGATGGCCGCGCGTTTGTCACCCGCTGCCAGGCGGGGAATGATGCCGGTGGGGAGAAGGTAGCTTGAGAGTTTCACCTGATGTCACCTCTCTTGTGGAAGATCTCCGGTTTGACGGCAGCGACGCGGATCCCGGATGACGAGGCTGCCGAACTGACGCGATGCCGATCGGCCGGGAACGCTGCTAGTCCGTCGGCAGCCCCGCGCATCCGACCGACGACCACTCAATCGGCATGGCGAATGCGTAACCGTCCTCGGGCTCAGAGAGGTCGACCCCCAGGCCGCGGAGATGTTCCACCAGCCGGGCCTGAACGCCGGTTCCCTGCACCAGCCCCATGATCACCGTGCCTTCGTCGTTCAGTCCGGTGAAGAGCTTCTTGAGGCCCACGGTTATCGCGCCATCGGGGTGGGTTTGGTCCGCGCCGGGCCTGGAGTCCAGCGTGGTGACCTCCCGGACGCCGAGGCTCTGCAGTTCCTCCCGGACCAGGTCGACCTGATCGGGATCCTTCACGACAATCGTCAGCAATCTCATCTTCGCATCCCCTGCAATCCTAGTGTCCCAACATGCGTGCGAGCAGCTTCCGGGCGGTGATGACTCCCCGCAATTCGCGGCGCTCGAGCACCATCGCCAGGCGCGCGGTATTCTTGACCATCAGCCTGGCCACCTGCCCCAGGGGCGTGGACTCGGACACCGTCAGTGACTGCCCGCCGACCAGCATCACGTCTCCCAGCGGGCGCTTCATTTCGGGCCCCAGCACCTTGCCCAGTTCGTCCAGGCGTTCGGGCCCCGAAAGCTCGTCCACCCACAACAGGTGTTCCGGCACGCACATCTTCAGCGCGTCCTCGGCGCCGAACGTCCCGACCAGGTTGTCTTCCTCGTCGACCACCGGCAGCTCCGGCAGGCCATGCCTGCAGAGCTCCTCCAGCGCATGTCCCAGGGATTGCGACGTGCGCAGGCGGGCGTGGCCGATATCCATCAGCTCGCCGGCCAGCTCGGCCGGGGGCTTCGGACGGTACGCCCGCTTCCGGCGTTTCGCGTCCGTCTGCAACAGTTCGGTCATGGAGTCCTCCTGCTTGGCGGTCAGCCCTGCTTCCGTTTCCGTTCACAGGTAGACTAGCACGCGGAGATGACCTCCCGCTTACCGCCGGATTACAGATGTGTAATCTTGGCGCCGCCGCCTGGCCTTGGAGTCGCGCCCGGGCGGAGCGCGGTCTTGAATGTCGGCCCGTGAGCGATAAGCTCCGATAAGAGGAGGGGTGCTGTCTCATGCGCGTGCTGGTGGTCGAAGATGACGAGGCGGTTGCCTCGTTCGTTTCCAAGGGACTGCGCCAGTCGGGCTTCGCGGTCGATCACGTCGACAACGGCGAGGACGCCCTGCACCTTCTCGGCGCAGAGTCCTACGACGCCGCGATCATGGACGTGATGCTGCCGAAGCTGGACGGGGTGTCGGCCGTGGCTCGACTGCGGCAGGCCGGCTGCCGGACGCCGGTCATATTCCTCAGCGCCAAGCGTTCCGTCCAGGAGCGGGTGCAGGGGCTGCAGGCTGGCGGAGACGATTACCTGGTCAAGCCCTTCGCCTTCTCTGAACTGCTGGCCAGGCTGCGCGCACTTATCCGGCGGTCCAGCGGTGCTGAACAGCCGGCCAGGCTGAAGGTTGGCAACCTGGAGATGGACCTCCTCAAGCACACCGTGACCCGCGAGGGCAAGCCCCTCGATCTGCGCCCCCGAGAGTTCGGTATCCTGGAGTACCTGATGCGCAACGTGGGTATCGTAGTCTCCAAGACCATGATCATGGAACACGTCTGGGATTACAACTTCGACCCCCGGACCAACGTGGTCGAAGCCAACATCTGCCGTCTCCGCGCCAGGATCAGCCGGGGATTCGGCAGCGAACTCATCCGTACGGTACGGGGCGTCGGCTACGTCCTGGACCCGGAGTAGGCGGGACCCGACGATGATGCGCTCGGTGGCGTCCAGGTTGACCTGCTACTACGCGGGGGCCTTTGCCGGTTCTGCCGCGCTGGGACTTGTGCTGGTCTACTTCATGACCGCGGCCTACCTGACCCACGAATCGGACCTGGCGCTGCGCCAATTCAGGGACGAGATATCGGCCAAGTTCCGCGAGATGGACCCGGCCGCGTTCAGCAGGGACATGCAAACCGAGACCGAGGCCAGGGGCACGGGAGAAATGCTGGTTCGGGTCGTCGCGGGATCGGGAGAGGTCGCCTTCTCGTCCGAAGCCCGTGGCTGGCACGGGCTTCCCGATCCGTCATCCGTTCTCGAACGAGCGGGTCCGCGAGGCGAGGACCTCATGTCGCGGCCGGGCGCGGCCGGCGGGCACGATGCGCGCATGCTCTACGCCCGGATCGGTGACGACCACGTCGTGGAAATCGGTTTCTCCGAGAGAGACCACGCGCTCTTCCTCCGCAGGCTCCTGTGGACTGTGGCGGTTGTCTTCGTGTTGATGGTGGCCGCCGGAGCGCTGGTCGGTTGGGCGATGGCCAGGCGGGCCATGTCGGGAGTCAACGCGGTTACCGCAGCGGCCGCGCGCATCGCCGAGGGCGACATGGGACACAGGGTGCGCGTGGGGCGCGAAGGCCGCGAGGTACAGAGGCTGGCGAGCACCTTCAACGAGATGGCCGCAAGGCTCGAGACGCTCATTGCCAAGATGAAGGACAGCAACGACAACATAGCTCACGATCTCCGGAGCCCGGTCACGCGCATGCGCTGCAACGCCGAGATGCCGCTGATGGGAGCCTTCGGCGAGGAACAGTACCAGGAGTACGCGGCCAAGATCATCGAGGACTGCGACCGCCTGCTGGTCATCGTTGACACCATGCTGGACATCTCCGAGCTTGAAGCCGGCGCCGCCGGATTCAGGCGGGAGCGGGTCGATCTCCTGGAGATCTGTCGCGAAGGAGCCGAACTGTTCGACGCGCTGGCCGAGGCTCAGGAGAAGGAACTCAGCTGCCGGGGCGAGGCTCCCGCGTTCGTTGACGGGGATCCAGGCCGGTTGCAGCGCGTGGTGGCCACGCTGCTGGACAACGCGGTCAAGTACACCGACGGGGGTTGCCGCATCGAGATCGCTGTTGAAAGCAACAAGGACGGCTCGAGCTTCTCCGTGAACGACGATGGCCCCGGCATCGCTCCGGAGGACCTCGCGCGGGTGTTCGAGCGTTTCTACCGTGCAGACCGGAGCCGGTCCAACACGGGTAACGGTCTGGGGCTGAGCCTTGCTAGGGCCATCGTCGAGGCGCACGGGGGCAGGCTGGAGGTAAGGTCACGGCCGGGAGAGGGCGCGACCTTCACGGCCACCTTTCCGCCGGTCCGGTCCTGAGCCATACTCCGGCAACGAGACGGCCCTGCGGCTAGCCTGATCCGCTGCCAGAAAGGGCCGGAATCGCGAAAATGCGGGGAGGATTTCGCAACCCGCGCCATCTCGCGATTTACGAGAACACGCCAGCGCGAAAACTGCGAAACCGACTACAATATGATGCGTCTAATCACCTGAAGGGGAGGAACCGGGGAATGGGTCTACTCAGCGCCTGCCGTACGTTCGGGCAGCTCCACGCCGCCAAGCGCCGCTTCGACCAGGAAAAGGTCGAGCACCCGCTGACGTATCTCTTCTGGGAGTGCACCCTGGGATGCAACCTCACCTGCCGTCACTGCGGCTCGCGCTGCAGCCCCGAGCAGGCCGGCAAGAACGACCTGCCGGGCGACGAGGTCAAGCGCATCTTCCGGGAGATCGCCGAGGACTTTGACCCCCAGGAGATCACCATCGCGGTAACCGGGGGCGAACCGCTCACCCGCCGGGACGTCTTCGACGTGATGGGCGAGGCCCACGATCTCGGCTTCTTCTGGGGCATGGTCACCAACGCCGTGCTGATCAACGACAAGACCATCCGCAAGATGGAGGGCGCGGGCATGGACACCGTCTCGGTGTCCATCGACGGCGACGCCGAGGCCCACGCGGTACTGCGCGGCTCGGTCGAGAACTACAACCGATCCATGAAAGGCCTGCAGTTGCTCATAGAGAAGGCCGGGTTCCTGGAGTGCGTGCAGGTGACCACGGTGGTCGGCAGCCACAACGTCGACATACTTGAGAAGATGTACAACCGTTTCCACAGCATGGGCGTGGGCGAGTGGCGATTGCTGATGGTCGATCCCATCGGCCGGATGCTGGACGCTGAGAACAGGGAACTGCTGCTCGACGGCGAGCAACTCGGTCGCATGCTCGACTTCGTCACGAAGAAGCGCGAGCACGGCGAGATGCCGATTACCTTCGAGGAGTCGGGTTTCCTGGGGCTGAAGTACGAGGGCAAGGTCCGCGACTACTTCTTCCACTGCCCCGCGGGCATCAACATCGGCAGCATCCTGCACGACGGGGCGATCAGCGCCTGCCCCTCGCTCGAGCGCCACATGGTCGAGGGCGACGCGAAGACCGAGAGGTTCAGCAAGGTCTGGAACGAACGCTTCGAACGCTACAGGGATCGCGAGGGCACCCGGCGCAAGGGCTCCTGTGCGAAGTGCAAGTGGTGGAAGCACTGCGAGGGCGGTTCGCTGCACCTCTGGGACTGGGACAGCGCCGAGCCGCGGCTCTGCCACTTCAGCATGCTCAAGGACGCCGGGAAGCTGTAGGAGAAAGGCGATGGCACGGGCAATCGGAAGGACCAAGAGCTGGGCCTGGTACCTGGCGGGCGTGATGTGCGCCGTCGTGTTCGGTCGCGCGGCGGCCGGCGAGGCGGTGGCCCAGCCGGAGTACGGCATACGCGTGCGCCGGCCGGTCAAGTTGACCAAGCCCGCCGTTACCAAGGAGCAGAAGGAGGAGGCCGCCAAGCTCGTCGACAAGTACATGGCCGCTTCGGACCGGAAGATCACCGATACCGAGAAGAAGAAGATCGCCAGGCTGGTCAGGGAGCTCGGCGACGAGAAGTACGCCGTGCGCGAGAACGCCAGCAAGGCGATAGTCAAGTACGGCAGCAAGGCGCTCAAGCAGCTCAAGGTCGCGCTCAAGAGCAAGGACGCCGAAGTTGCCCAGCGAGCAGAGGCGGCGATCTCAGCGATCAACTCCTCGGGCGGCAGCCCGGTAGTCACCGGACTCCGCAGGATCCGTGCCGCCTCGATCCAGGTCATTGGAGAGCGCAGGAGCAGGTGGGAGAAGGCCGCACACACCGCCGAGCTGCAGGCCCTGGCCTTCAAGGCCCAGAAGAAGACCAAGGAAGCCGAGAAGAAGCTCGCGGAGAAGAAGCAGGCCGGCGAGAAGGCCGCCAGGCTCAAGGCCCTGTTGGGGTTGGTGGGCGCCGGGGTCTACCGGCGCCTGCCCGGCAGGGCCGTCGCGAAGTACGGAGTGCGGCGACCGATACTCCTGAGATAGCATCGGGACTTCGCTGGAGGACAGAGAAAGAGAGATGGAACGGATGATAGGCAGGACCAAGAGCTGGGTCTGGTGGTTGGGCGGTGTTCTTTGCGCGGTGGTCTTCGGGGGGATCGCTGATGCCGATGCGGCAGTTGCCCGCAAGCCCAAGTACGGCGTCAAGCCGCGGCCGCGGCCCAACGCCCGTCCGAGCGCCAAGCCCGAGGACATCAAGAAGGCCGATAAGGTCGTCGAGACATATCTCGCACCCGTCGCCGCGACCGAGCCTGCGGCGGAGCAGAAGGCCCGGATCGACAAGCTGATCAAGGACTTCGCCTCGGAGGCCTCGGCCACCCGCGCGGCGGCCAGCAAGGCAGTGATCGAGTTCGGCGCCGCGGCTCTCGGAGCGCTGCGCAAGGCTACCGACAGCCCGGACGCCGAAGTGGCCACGCGCGCCCAGGACGCGATCACGCGCATCGAACGCGCCGTTCGCGACAAGCTGGTGGTCGAACTCAAGAAGAACATCAACGCGGCGATCGCGGCCATCAGCGTGCGGCAGTCCAAGGTCAACCTGACCTACCGCGCGGCGCTCAAGGCCGAGACCGCGGCCCGCAAGGCCGGTGACGAGAAGGCCCGGGAGGCCGCGCGCACCAGGCGGGTGGCCGCCAGCAAACTGAACGCCAAGCTGCTGGGGTTGCGCAACAGGGTCAGTCCCGTCAAGTCCATGCCCGCCCCGGTTTACGGCGTTAGGGTCATGAAGGCGCAGTAGGACTGCGCGGACGGAAGGGAAGGAAGCCGAGCGTGCCGCCGCTGGGGGTAGCGGGGCACGCTCCGTGATACGAGTCCGTCGCGAAACGGGCTCCGGGGAGGAGTAGATGGCAGTACTGATTGGCAGAACCAAGGGATGGGCCTGGTGGATCGGAGGTCTGATCTGCGCAGTGGTCTTCGGATCGCGGGCGGAAGCCGGCCAGGCGGTGGCGCTCTACGGCGTGCGGCCCCGGCCGCGGCCCGAACTCGACACCAAGTCGGTCACCGAGGCGCAGAAGAAGAAGGCCGGAGAGCTGGTCGACTCCTGGGTGGGCGGCGTGAAGGCGGAGGAGCCCGGCGCGGACGAGAAGAAGCAGATCGCCAAGCTGATCGAGTCCTTCGGGTCGAGCCTCTTCAAGGTCCGCGAGGGCGCCAGCAAGGCGGTCGTGAAGTTCGGCGCCAAGGCGCTTACCCAGCTGAAGGCGGCGACCGAGAGCGAGGACGCCGAGGTCCGCACCCGCGCCCAGGCGGCGATACAGCGGATCAACAGCGGTGCCGACCGCAAGGAGGTCAAGAAGCTGCGCGACATCAAGGCCGCCGCGCACCTGGTAATCACCGAGCGGCGCAACGAGCTCTACAAGAAGGGCCGTACCGCCTACAGCGAGGCCGGCAAGCTCCGCAGGGAGGACAAGAAGGACGAGGCCGCCAAGAAACAGAAGGAAGGCGCCGAGTTCTACAAGAAGGCCGGCAAGCTCAGCCAGCTGTACAATCTGGTGGTCTACGGGGCTTCGGCAATCCGCCCCGGACCGGTAAGGCCCATGGTGAGGTACGGCGTTCGCGTCCGGCCCATGCCCCGCAAGGTGATCCAGGGCCGCGGGCACGGCGGCGCGGTCGTCGAGAAGAAGGAAGCAGTGGAAGCCGGCAAGTAGGCAGCCTGCAGACACCACTTGCCCCGGGCCTCCGGGTGGGTATCCTTGCTCACCCGGAGGCCTGTTCTTTGGCGAAGAGAAAGCGGATCAGGGTCAATACGAAGCTCCTGGGCGAGGTCCTGCCGCGCCTGGCGCGGCACTACGGCCGGCGCGAGTTCAAGCCGCGGGGCGACCCGCTGGGCGGCCTGGTGTGGACCGTGCTGACCCAGAACACCACTGATCTCACCGCCGAGCGGGCCTATCGCGTTCTGCGGAGAGAGCTGCCGAGTTGGAAGCAGGTCATGGTTGCACCGGGCGCCAGGGTCGAGAAGTGCCTGAGAATCTGCGGCCTGCACCAGCAGAAGACCAGGACGATCCAGGGGTTCCTTCGCCGCCTCCAAGAGGAGCAGGGCCGGCTCTCGCTGGCGTTTCTCAAGAAGATGTCACCGGATGATGCCGCGGAGTGGCTGACGGCTTCGCCGGGCATCGGAATCAAGACCGCAGCGGTCGTGCTTCTGTTCAGACTGGGCCAGCCGCTGATGGCCGTGGACACCCACATCCGCCGCGTCTGCGGGAGGATCGGCCTGGTGCCCGAGGGGACTGCCGCGGCCAAGGTCCAGGAACTCCTCGCGCCCCACGTGCCGGAGACGGCGAGTGGTTGCGCCCAGATGCATCTGGACCTAATCTGGTTGGGGCGAGACATCTGCCACGCGCGCGGACCGGAGTGTCCGGTATGCCCGCTGCCGGACGTCTGTCGCCACGCCCGCAGGAGCGGGGCCTCGAAAATGAGGAGGAAGTCATGAGGATGAAGTACGTGCTCGCGCTGCTGGTCGCCTGTTCAGCACTGATTGCCGGTTGCGGTGAGAAGAAGCCCCCGCCGCGCACCACTTCGCTCGACAACCTCAGCGTCAAGGGCGAGAACCTGACCAAGGCCAGCAGGCTTTACAGCGAGGCCAATCGCCTGTACATGGGCGGCGGCGTGGGGGTACCCGAAAAGCAGCGGGTCAAGAACCTGAAGCTGGCGATCAAGAAGTACCGTAATGCCCGTGGAGTCTACGCCAAGGCGCTCAAGCGCAATCCCGGCCACATGCGCCTGGAGAACCGTGTGCGCGAGATCGACATGAGCATCGACGGCTGCACGCGGATGATAGACCTGAACCTGAGCAAGTAGAGCGTGCTGACCAACTGCCCGCAGTGCGGTTACGAGTTCGACGCTTCGCCCGGCCGGGCGGGGCTCAAGGCGGTTTGCCCGCGCTGCAAACGCTCCTTCGATGCCTTCGCGATCGGCGAGACCATCGAGATCGATCGCGAAAGCGGCGATGTTCGCAAGACCGGGCCCCACGCCCCGGTGGGCAGCGCCAGCGGCCGGCAGTTCCAGGAGTATCGCCTCGTCGAGGAGATCGGGCGCGGCGGGATGGGGGTGGTCTACAAGGCCATCCAGGAGACGCTGGGCCGGCCGGTGGCGCTGAAGATGATCATCACCGGCGAAGCCGCGCGCGAGGACGAGATCAAGCGTTTCATGGCCGAGGCTTCCGCGGTGGCGCGCCTGCGCCACCCCAACGTGGTCAACATCCACGAACTCGACGTCAGCGAGGGCACCTACTACTACACCATGGATTTCATCGAGGGCCGGGACCTCGGCCAGCTGATCTGCGAGAAGGGCATGGATCAGCGCCGGGCGGCGATCCTGGCGCTCAAGGTCGCACGGGCGCTGGCGCACACGCACTCGAAACACATCGTCCACCGCGATCTCAAGCCCGGCAACATCATCATCGATGAGATGGGCGAGCCGGTGCTTACCGATTTCGGCCTGGCCTGCGACGTGCGCGCGATGGAAGGCGGCAGCGCCAACGCCGCGGGTACGCCGGAGTACATGGCTCCCGAGCAGGTCCTCGGCCGGCTCGAGCGCGTGGGCCCGGCGACAGACATCTATTCGCTGGGCGCGCTGCTCTACGAAATGCTGGTGGGCCGCCCGCCATTCCAGGCCGAGAGCATCGACGAGCTCTTCAAGAAGATATCCGAAGACGACCCCGAGCCGCTCGAAAGGCTGAAGCCCGAGCTCTCACCCGGGCTCTGCGAGATCGTGGCGCGCTGTCTCAACAAGGATCCCGACGCGCGTTTCGCCAGCGCCCGCGACCTCGCCGAAGCCCTCGGCGCCTGGCTGCGAGCGACTTGATCGCCAGTCCTCAGAGAACCGAAATCGCCCCCGCGCGCCCCAACCCAGAATGCCCGCAAGGCTTAGAGCGCCCTCAGGAAAATGGACGGTCGCAGTCGTTGTTGTGGTCCGAAGGGGGTAGGTGTGCGACTGGAGGAAGTGGCGCTCTGGTGCTGGATAGCTATCGGTCTTCGGTTGACCAGGGTCCGGTGTCCAGCAGCTTCTCGATCACCTCGGCGATCACCCGCCGGTCCTGGGGGATGTTGATGTGGCTGTCCATCAGGATTCGCGGGGAGAGCTCGCGGTGATTATCACCGACCAGGTGGGCGCTGGGTCTGCCCACGACGGTGTCGCCGGCCACGCGCCAGGTGCTGATCTCGAAGGCGGTGCTGGCCGGATCGGCGTTGAGCTCCTTGAGGAAGGCGCTGTCCGGTGACATGTCTCTGACCTGGGGGTGAACGAGCTTCAGCGGCCAGGTAAAGCGACCGCCGCCGTGAGGGGCGGCAAGCGAGAAGAGGCGCTGTACCTTCAGCCCGTACCTGCGAGCGGCCTGGCGCGTCGCCAGGTTCCCCATGCTGTGGGCCACGACGTCGAGTTCGCCCAGGGCGTCGAACTCGTCTGCGAGCCGGCGAGCGAGACCGTCTATCGGTCCCGAGCCGCGCATGGTCGCGAATTGCATCCGGCCTTCGGCGTTCGAGGCGCACTTGCGGAGTTCGCCGGCCATCCGCTCGAACCGCCAGGGCTGGTCCATCCAGCCGTGAACGAACAGTACGGGGCGGGGCAGGGACCGCGGAGACGCGGCCATCTCCTCGAGGCGCCTTTGTGCCGCCGGTACTTCGCGGCCCTTGAGACGGTACTCCGGCGCGGTGCTCCACAGGAAGGGGTAGACCGTCAGCGAGTAGCCGAAGCGCCGCAGGGCACGACCGGCCTCGAGCAGCAGTCTTGCGGGGTTCAAGGCCTTTGCGGTCAGAAAGAATACGCCGCGTTTTCGCCGGCGAAGGGGTTGCTCTTCTTCTCGGTGCCCACGCGGGTGCGATTGGCGTGTCCCGGCCAGACCACGGTCTTCTCGGGCAGCGTCAGGACCTTCTCCCGAATGCTCTTGACCAGCAGCTGCCCGTCGCCGCCGGGCAGGTCACCGCGGCCGATGTTCTGGGCGAAGAGGGTGTCGCCGGTGAAGACCGCCTCGCCGCTTTCGCAGTAGAGCGCCACCGATCCGGGAGAGTGTCCCGGCACGGACAGGACCTTGAAGTTCAACCCCGCGACCTCGAGATCCTCGCCATCATTGAGCAATCGGGCGGGGTTCTCGACGCGCATGGGGGCACCGAACCCGTAGGAAAGGTTCTTGACCGGATCGCCCGGCCAGTCGGCCTCGGCCTCGCCCGCGGCGAAGACCGCTTCGGGAAATGCTTCGAGCAGTTCGTTGACCGCGCCGATGTGATCTCCGTGGCAGTGAGTGGCCAGGATCATCTCCGGCGTCAGGTTCCCGTCCTTCATTGCCGCCGTGATCGTCTCGGGCTCAGCGCCCGGATCGATGATCAGGCATCTGCGCAGTCCCTTGTCGTCGGCCGGAGACTCCTCGTCCCAGACCAGGTAGCAGTTGGCCATCAGCATGCCGACTTCGAGCTTGGCTACATTCACGTGCTGCTCCCTGCTGGCGCGGCAACGTGCGCGCGCATGAAATCGGCGGCCTGGGCCATGAAGGCCTCGAGCCGCGTCTGGGTCCCGGCCTGGCTGGTGCCGTCGTAGTAGAGGTCCAGCCAGGGCAGGTTGCGGTGATTCTGGCGGAACTTCCGGGTCAGGCTGGCCACTATCGTAGACGGCAGGCAGCCGAAGGGCGCGATGTTGACCACCCCGGAGAAGTCGTCCTCGGCGTACTCCACCGCGCGGCCCACTGACAGGCAGGCCTCGCCCTTGATGGTGCTGTGGATGTAGGGCTCGGCCAGCCTGAGAACCTCCTCGGTGGGCAGTTCGCTGAGTCGCCCGCGGATCTGGTCCTTGAAGATGTCCTGGATCCGCGCGCGGTCGCGGCGCTGCACGTGACCGGCGACGATCTCCTTGAAGAAGACCCCCCAGCGCTTCTGGCGCACGCTCTCGATGCGTCGCTCCCAGGCGATGTAGTTGAGCCACTCCTCGAAGGGCGGCAGGGCCGCCTCGCCGCCGAGCTCCTCGATCTTGCGGATCAGGTACTCGTTGGCAAAGGGATGGCAGCGCACGTAGACCTCGCCGATAAGGCCGATGCGAGGCCGGGGCTGGCTGCGGTCCACCGGCACTGCCGCGAAGTCGTCGCGGACCTCCAGCAGCGAGGCGAGGATGTCGCCGCGCGACTCGATGGTCTTCTCCAGCTTCCTGAGCGAGCCCTGGTAGACGCGGTCTGCCGAGCCCCTCTCGTTCTCGTAGGGGCGCACTTCGCGGACCAGCTTGCCGACGGTGTCGAAGGCCACGATCGCCCGCCAGGCGTTGCGCATGAACCCGGGCCCGAGCTTGCCGGTGTCCTTGTGGAAGCCCTGGTTCTGGTTGAAGACCATGATCTTGACGTCTTTGTAACCGAGGTCGTCCAGGACCATCCGGTGGAACTTGTTGTACTGCCCGAAGCGGCAGGGCCCCATCGCGGTGGGCATGAAGAAAGCCGACTTCCCGGGATCGAACCCCGGCTCGCTGACCTTCTTGAGGATGTCGCCGGTGGTGATCACGCAGGGGTAGCACTCCTTGCCGGAGGTGTACTTGCGTCCCAGCTTGAGACTGGTCTCGTCGCTGACCGGCAGGGTCTCGGCGTCGATGCCCCCGGCGCGCATGGCCGCGGCCAGGGCATAGGCATGGTCGTCCATGTAGGGGACGTAAACCTTGCGTTTCTCACGGGTGGTGAGCGCCAGCGGTCCCTCGTAGGAGCGGTACTTGCCTGGGACGGTGGCGCGCACGTTCTTGAGGCTGTCGAGGAACGCCTCGCAGCGGGTGATCGCGCCCACGTCCGACGAGTGCTCGTCGACTTCGATCTGGAGATAGGGCTTCGAGCCCATCTCCTTGGCGAAGAACTTGAGGATGAAGCTGTCCGGCCCGCAGCCGAAGTTGGTTATGTACAGGGCGTTGAGGCGCGAGTCGTTGGCGATCAGCCGCGAGGCCGCCAGGATCTTCTGGCCGTACTTCCAGTACATGTGCCACCAGTCGCGGGCCAGGTCCACGCTGGCCAGCGGCAGGAAGTCCATGGGGATCGCCAGGCAACCCAAATCGCGCAGCTTGGCGGGCAGGTCCAGGTTCATGCCCCGGTCGCAACCGTTGTAGGGACGGCTGACGATCACGATGGCCATGCTGTCCTCGGGCAGGAGCGCCAGGATGTCGCGGCCGCGGTCCTGGCAGGCGCGGTAGAACCTGTCCTGGGCCCGCCCGCCGGCGTCGACCGCCCGGCGCGCCTCCTGGCGGCCCAGGCCCAGACGCTTCACGGTGGGGGCCAGTTCCTTGATCAGCGAGGAGCGTCCCCTGTCCATGTGCACCACCGGGCGCAGCACCTGCGCGCGGCTCTCGATGTCCATGGCCGATTCCAGGATGTAGGGCACCGACTGGACGTAGGGACACATGTAGCTGCGTTCCATCTCGGAGCAATGTCCCTGGGTATCAACCACGCTGGGCAGGAAGACGTAGTCCACGCCCTTTTCGAGGAGATCCGCCGCGTGACCGTGAGCCGCCTTGATAGGCAGGCAGGTCTCGGCGGTGGTGTGTTCCACGCCCTGGTGGAGGGTGTGGCGGTTGGTGTCCTTGCTCAGCACCGTCTCGTAACCGAGGGTTTCGAAGAAGGCCCGCCAGAACGGGTAGAACTCGTGGAAGAAGGTCATCTGGGGCATGCCGACCCTGCCGCGCTTCTTCTTCCCAAGTCCCACCGCGCCGGACTCGATCAGGAGCCTGCGGCGCTCGGCGAAGAGATCAGGGATGTCCGCCCCGGCCGAGCCCTTGCGGGTCTCGTCGTACTTGCCACAGCGGTCGCCGTAGAAGAGCTTCTTCTTCTCGCCCTCGATCTCAACCACGTGTATCTCGCAGTTGTTCGAGCACTGCTTGCACTCGAAGCTCTTCATGGTGTAGTTGCGGTCCGAGAGGTCGAAGCCCACGAAGGACGTCTCGCGCCCGGTCTCGCGGTGATTTTCGCGCGCGAGCAGCGCGCAGCCCATGGCCCCGAGCACGTCGTGATGCGGGGGCACGGTCACGGGGCGGCCGGTCACCGCCTCGAAGGCGGCCGTGACCGCCTTGTTCGCGGCGGTGCCGCCCTGGAAGAAGATGTGCTTGCCGACCGAGCGGGTCTCGACCACGCGGTTGAGGTAGTTGTTGACCACCGAGTAGGCCAGTCCCGCCAGCAGGTCGGGCTTGGGCACGCCCTTCTGCTGCGCGAGGTTGAGGTTGCTCTCCATGAAAACGGTGCAGCGCTCGCCGAGCACCGCGGGGGCCTTGGAGGAGAGCGCCAGGTCCTGGAACTCCCCCTTGACGCTGACGCCCAGCTTGTTGGCCTGCTCCTCAAGGAACGAGCCGGTGCCCGCGGCGCAGACCTTGTTCATGGTGAAGTCGACGATCGCGCCGCCCTCCAGGCGGATGTACTTGGAGTCCTGCCCGCCGATTTCGAAGATGGTGTCGACCTCCGGGTCCACGAACGCGGCGCCGGTGGCGTGGGCGGTGATCTCGTTCTTGGTGAGGTCCGCGCCGATGTAGTCGGCGGTGAGGTAGCGTCCCGAGCCCGTCGTACAGGCTCCGCGAATGCGCACGCGATTCCCCAGTTCAGCACCGACCTCGGCGAAACCCTTGCGGACCGCTTCGAGCGGGCGGCCGGCGGTCATCAGGTAACGACGCGAAAGGACCCGGCCCTCGGTGTCGATGACCACCACGTTGGTGCTGATCGAGCCCACGTCGATCCCGGCGTAGCCATCGATCACCTCGTCACCTTCGGGCAGCGGCAGGGGCTCGATATCGCGTTCGTAGTTCTGAGCGGGCAGGGGATCGTGAGACTCCCACTCGCCACGGGCCAGCGCGTGGCGGCGCAGGGGTTCGGCCCCGGCGAACTCTATGCGGCGACCGTTGCCGGTGGAAGTGTGCGGGTCTGCGAGGGCAAAGGCCGCGCCGATGGCGCTCATGACGCCGTGGCGCTCGGGGATGATCAGGTCATCTTCTTCGAGCTCGAGGACCTCGCGGAAAGCGCGGATCATGCCCGCGTTGGCGGCCACGCCGCCCTGGAATACCACGGGCGCGGCGAATTCCTTGCCGCGCCCGATGTTGCTGCGGAACGTGCGTGCCAGCGCGAAACACAGGCCCGCGACGATGTCGTAGTCCGGTGTGGCCATCTGCTGCAGGTGGATCATGTCGGTCTTGGCGAAGACCGAGCACCGACCGGCGATGGTCGGGGGGTTCTCGCTCCTGAGCGCCAGCTCGCCGAACTCGCTTTCGATGTTCAGGCCCAGGCGGGCGGCCTGCTCGTCGAGGAACGACCCGGTGCCGGCGGCACAGACGGTGTTCATGCTGAAGTCGGCCACGCGCGTTCCGCCGCCCTCGTCGGGTTCAAAGACGATCAGTTTGCTGTCCTCGCCACCCATGTCGATCAGCGTTCGAGCCTCGGGATAGAGGCGCGCACAGGCGCGGTTGGCGGCTACGATCTCGTTCACGAAGGTCGCGCCGCAGTGCTCGGCGACCAGTTTGCCGCCCGATCCGGTGGTGGCCATGCCGGCGAGCTCGCGGCCGTCAAGTCGGGAGAGGGCTTCGTCGATGACCTCGGCCGCCACCAGCAGCGGTGCGCCCTTGTGCCGGCGGTAGAGCGACCAGGCTATCTCGCCGCTCTCGTCCACCAGCGCGGCGTCAACGCTTACCGAGCCAACATCCAGTCCGAAGTAGACCTTGCTCATATGCGGATCTCCGCAGAATCGTCCTTCCCGCTCAACGGCAACCGGGCTTTCCCTGCCGCCCTTGAGGGCATGACAATTATAGGGGCAGGGCGGACTTTGCCAGCGAATGCGGCTGTTCTTGTCAGCCGGACAGAGACAGTGATTGCAGATGCCCTCCAGAAGAGGTGCGTGAACGCGGTACGGGTCCTGAACGCTGTTCATTATGATTCCGAATCGGCCCTTGTCAAGTCCCCTCCCGGCTTGATTCTCGAATATGCGTACCCGGCCGGCGGGAAACGGCTGCGGCAATGGTCTCAGCGCGTCTGCGCAGCTGCTCAGTGACAACTCCAATGCCCATAAGGGGTTGTCGGGCGCCAGCAGTGCCCTGCCCAAGCCGGTGAAGGCGGCTCAAGACAGGGAATCCGGATGGCAGGCCTTGAAGCGATCGGCGTGGGGACGTCGCAACGGGCGTTCTTGCATAAGCGGATCGCCGGACTAGAATCGCGCCCGGGATCGAGAGCTCGATTCCGAGGCAACCTTGACAAGAGGGCTACGGCTATCTTCACGCTGCCGAACATCCTGACGCTTCTGCGACTGGCCAGCGCGCCGCTGTTCCTGGCACTCTTTTTCGGCATGCGCGGGGCCATCCGGCCACAGGACCAGTGGCTGCGCCTGGTTCTGTGCCTGGTGCTGGTGATCTTCAGCGAGGTGAGCGACGCGCTGGACGGGTACTTCGCGCGGAAGTACAAGCAGGTTTCCGACTTCGGCAAGCTGATGGACCCCTACGCCGACAGCGCCTTCCGGTTGACGGTGCTCTTCAGCTTCTCCGGCAGCGTCCACAAGTGGGTCCACTTGTGGATGGTGGTGGTACTGCTCTACCGCGACATCCTGACGTCGGTCGTGCGGGTCTTTGCCATGAAGCGCGGGATCGTGGTTGCCGCGCGGGTCAGCGGGAAACTCAAGGCTATCAGCCAGGCCACGGCGATCATCTCCATCCTCACGGTCGCTGCCGTGCAGCAGATGAGCGGGCGGTTCGCGTGGATGAAGGGCCTGCTGAACCGCATCGGGTTCACCGGAGGTTCTCCCGAGTCGGTGGCGTTCAGCGCCAACTGCATAATGTGGGTGGTGGTACTCATCGCCGTCTGGAGCGGAATCGACTACTTCTGGGCCTGCCGCAGGCACATTGTCGCCGCGGCCGACGGGGAAAGCTCTTCCGACGCCGACCCCACCCCCTGCCCCGGCGACGGAGCGGGCCCAGGCAGACCCGGCCACTGATCCGGGATGGGGCGAGGGGCTTGGGGTTCCCGTTGCACGCGATGCGGAACGGGAGTCGTCGGCTGGCGCTGCCCGGGTTGTGGCCGGCCCGGCGCGGCTGCTGGGTGCATGCTGCTGCTGTTGCCCGCGCTGTTCCTGCTCACCGCAGTGGGCCTGGCCGCCCCGGACGAGGCGGTTCCCAGCCACGAACTGGTGAATGGCAGCGGGGAATACGTCTTTCAGTCGGTGCGCGAGGCGGTGCTCGTGCCGTTGGGCGCCGCGATGACGGCGCTATTCCTGCTGGCAGCCGCCTTCGTGTGCGGCACTCGCCCGGCCGGGCAGGAGGGCTCGCCTCAGGAAGCGCGGCCCGGATTCGAGGAGAACCCCACGGCTTCGGAGCGGGAGGGCCAGGGCCCGCCCGCGCGAAGGATCACTGGCCGAGTGCTGCTCCTGTTGTGCCTGGGCGCGCTGGCCCTGCTCGTCGCCGGGATGGGCATGGTCGATCCCATGTTCCGGTTCCGGCGTGCCACGGTGTTCGCCGATCGCGTCGAGCTACGCTCGCTGCTCCTGACCTGGACGCTGCCGCGCGGACAGGTCGATCGCGTCCGGATGCTACAGGAGGTCAGCGGCCGTGGCCCTGAGACCCGCTACCGACTCTGCCTGGAGCTCGTGACGCTGAGCGGCGGGCGCTATCACAGCGTGGGACGCAGGCTGGGCGAACTCGATTCCGCGCTCGTCAAGTGGCGGGGGGTAATGCGTCGTTTCGTACAAGATCTCAGGAAGCCTCCGCCTCCCCCCGGCAGCGTGGTCGAGGAGTTCCACTGAGCGTGCCGCTACTTGTCTCTTGATAGCGCGCGGGCGCGGCGCTTGCGCTCGCGCGGGCCGGGCGGAACCGGGTAGCTCGACCGGAAGATCTTCTCCATGTCCGGTCCCGGGGGCATCGCGAACAGGCCGTCGCGGCCCACCCGCATCAGGGACCAGCCCTTCGGCCCGCAGGGGTGCGGCGGCAGCCGGACTTCCGGTCCCCAGAATTTCCTGGCGCCCTCGCGCAGCTTTCCGGCACGGGTCAGAACGCGAACGAATTCCTCGAGTTCCTGCTGGTTGCGTGCCGGGCGGCCGCGAGCTTTCCTGAACTGCTTCATGAAGTGGTTGACGGTCTTGAGTATTCGGAAGAGCTCGACGCGCTCGATTCCCCGGCTGTGCACTGTGCCGTCGGGGCGTACGTAGAACTCCATGCCGAAGGGATCGCCGGGAAGCCTGGCTATCACTTCGCTGGCGAGCTGGCGATCGCCGTTGAGTGCCCACGTGAAATTCTGGATCAGTCCGTCGCGCACCGCGCGAGACTTGCCCCTGGCCGGAAGCGACAGGAGATCATGAACGGATCCGGCGGGCCGGCCTCTGAATCGTGCGTAATGGCGGTTGGCTGCGGTGAGTTCGACCTCCAGCAGGCGGGCGATGGTCTCTCGATAGGTCGAGGTAAGGATCGCCCGGACCACCCGGTCGTCCTTCCTCTGCAGTTCGCCGGCGGCGGTCCGGGTTGCTCGCTCGTAGTCCTGGCCTTCCTTTTCCAGCTGGGCGATGATGTTGCCGACCACCACGGGGTAGCCCTCCATCGTCGCGCGGACAAGTCGCAGGTACTTGAGAGCCTCGCGGTTCCTGCCGCGCGAGAGATGGAGCTGGGCAGCCGCGTAAGGTATCTCGTAACTCCAGCCGTTGTTGCGCAGGCCCTTGGACAGGAGACTCAGCGCGCGCTGGTCGTCCTGGGGCAGGGCGCTGAGCAGGATCGCGCCGGTGTGATAAGGCCGGGTCCAGTGCGGGTCGAGATCGGTGGTTACCTGATACAGCTTTTCCAGCCACTCGTAGTTGGTGTCGCGGTGGCTGAGCTTACGCCCCACGTAGAGCACGCCGCGAATCCAGGTAATGTCCGCGGCCACACCGTTGTAACCCACGGTCATGTACTTGAGCGTCTCGCCGCGCGGCAGGTAGAGGATGTCGTCGGGCTTGCCCGCCACCCGCCGCGGGTCGTGCATGTTGCATACGAACGGCACCGGCAGGAATGCGGCGGCCATGGCGGCCAGGATGAAGAACGTCCCCAACCCGCGGCGCCGGCGGCAGCTCAGCGCGGCCGGAGACTGGGCGGGGGCCGAAGCCGTGGCCGGCACTAGAACCTCCGGCGGCGGAAGACGAGCGTGGCTACCAGCAGGACGACTACCGAGTAGGAGACCGCGTAGAGCAGTCGCCAGGCGAGGTCGCCGGGCAACGCACCGATGTTCACGGCCTCGTCGCGCAGGTCCATGATCGAGAGGTTTGGCGTGATGTAGTACAGGATCTGGAGAAAGAAGCTCTTGACCTCGCCGGACTCGCCGCGGCGGGCCAGCTCACGTATGTATTCCGGAATCCAGGTGGACATCCGCCCGGCCGTGAAGATTATCGAGGTCAGCACCGCGCTGAGTATCGGAGTGGAGGCCGAGCTGAACATCACCGCCACGGCGGTGACCACGCAGATCTCCACGAAGATGAACACCAGCGCGGCCAGCAGCGGCACGGTGATGCGTCCCCCGTGCATCCAGTACAGCAGCCCCGTCGCTCTGTCGTCGGCCACGCCGGCCACCGCCCGGTAGTAGACCAGGAAGCCGATCGAGAGCAGTCCGGTGCAGACCGCGATGGTCAGGAGCAACCCGAGGTATTTCCCGAAGATGAACTCGCCGCGGCGCACCGGCTTGCTGAGGATGGTGTATACGGTGCGTTTGTCTATCTCCTTGTAGATCAGGCCGGTGCCCACAAAGACCGAGATCATCACGCCCAGCAGGCTGACCGCAGTCAGCCCGGTGTTGACGATCACGTGGAGGTGGTCGCCCACCGATATCTCGCCGAGGAACTTGCTGAAGGCCACCGCCCCGATACCCACCACCAGTAACAGGTAGAGGATGCGGTCGCGGACCGCCTCGCGGAACGTGTTCAGCGCCACCGCCCATACCCGGCCGATCACTTCGAATCCTCCGGATTCGCGGTTCCGGGTTCCCCGTCTCCGCCTGAAGGCTTCACCGGGGCCTCGCCGGGCACGCGGGCTTCAGGCCGGGTGTCCGGGTCGCCGTTCCCTTCAGCGTCCGCTTCCCGGCGGATGCGGATGAAGTACTCCTCGAGGCTCTCGCGGGTGGGTACGTAGCGCTTCACGGTGGCCCCGCCGTTGACCGCCTCGCCGAGCAGTTTCCCGCCGGACTCCTCGTCGACGGCCGAGAGGAACACGAGCGCGCCTTCGCGCCGGGCCGAAGCCGCGGCGACCGACAGCCGCTTCTCGAGCTCGGGCGCCACGTTGCCGAGGATGATCTCCACGCCCACGGTGCGACTTGAGAGCAACTCGGAGAGAGCTCCGCAAGAGACCAGTCGGGCCTCGTGCAGCACCGCGGCACGATCACAGACGGCCTCGACGTCGGCGAGGATGTGCGAGCTGAAGAAGATGGTCTTGCCCTTCTCCTTGAGGTCGAGTATCAGCTGGCGGATTTCGTAGCGGCCCACCGGGTCCAGGCCGGTCATGGGCTCGTCCAGGATCAGGACCTCGGGGTCATTGATCATGGCCTGGGCCAGGCCCATGCGCTGGCGCATGCCCTTGGAGAACTGGCGCACGCGACGGTCGCGCGCGCCGGCCAGGCCCACGCGCTCCAGTAGCTCGCCCGCGCGCTTCAGGCGGTCGGGACGGCTCATGCCGAAGAGGCGGCCGTAGAAGTCGAGCGTCTCGATCGGGTTGAGATACTCGTAGAAGTAGGGGTTCTCCGGCGCGTAGCCCATCTTCTCGCGCGAGCGGGCGTCGCCCGCGGGGCGGCCCAGGATCTCGGCGTACCCGCCGTTGGCATCGATCAGGCCTACCAGAGCCTTGATCGTGGTTGTCTTGCCCGCGCCGTTGGCGCCGAGATACCCGAAGACCTCGTTGGGGCATACCTCGAGATCCAGGCCCTCAAGACCCACTCGGGGGCGCTTGAAGATGCTCGGGCGATAGATTACCCGGAGCTTCTCCGCCTTGATCGCTGGTTTATCCATTGCCGCCGCAATTATATGCGTTCGGAAAACCCTCGCAAGACCTTAGCCTGTCGCCTGCAGCGGTCCATGCCGCCCCGGCGTCCCGGCGCGCTTGACTTTGGCCTCAGGCGCGGCTAGATTGCCTCACAGCAGCGGTTATCTGCCTCCAGAGCGGGGCGCGGAGGGTCGGGTGCCCGCGGCTGGGCCCCATGCAACGGGCGCTGTGAACCTGGTCAGGCCGGAAGGAGCAGCCATAAGCAGATTGCCCGTGTGCGGTGGGTGTCCTGGTCCGGGCCCCGGCCTTCCGCGCCCCGCCGAAGCAAGTCGGATCTGATCGGGGATCTTCTTGAGCTACGTAGTCCTCGCCCGCCGTTTCCGCCCCCAGACCTTCGACGAGGTCGTTGGCCAGGACCACGTTTCGACCACGCTGCGCAACGCGGTGGAGGGCGGCCGCATGGCGCACGCCTACCTCTTCAGCGGCCCGCGCGGGGTGGGCAAGACCAGTATGGCCCGGATCCTGGCCAAGGCGCTCAACTGTCGCAAGACCGAGAAACCCACCCCCCGGCCCTGCGGCAAGTGCGAGTCCTGCCTGGAGATATCCGAGGGCAGCTCGCTGGACGTCGTGGAGATGGACGCGGCCAGCCATACCGGCGTTGATGATGTCCGCCTGCTGCGCGAAGGCGCGGTCTACGCCACCGCGCGCGATCGCTTCCGGGTCTACATCATCGACGAAGCGCACATGATGAGCCGTTCGGCCTTCAACGCGCTGCTCAAGATGCTGGAGGAACCTCCCGAGCACGTCAAGTTCGTCTTCGCCACCACCGAGCCCGAACGCCTGCCGGACACTATCGTCTCGCGCTGCCAGCGCTTTGACTTTCGGCGCATTGCGGCGAACGACATCCTCAAGCGCCTCGAGCAGATTGCCGCGAGCGAGAAGCTCAAGATCGAACCAGAGGCCCTGGCGGCTATCGCCCGCAGGTCGCGCGGCGGCCTGCGCGATGCCGAGGGGCTGCTCGATCAACTCTTTTCGTTCCGCGGCAAGAAGAAGATCAGCGTCGAAGACGTGATGCAGATGGTCGGCGCGGTTTCCGACGCCGCGCTGGGCAGGTTGTTCGAGGCCATCGTCGGCGGCCGGCCCGGCGAAGCGCTAGGCGTGCTCGCCGAGTGCGTGGATGCCGGGGCGGAACTGGACGAAGTCGCCTCTTCGCTGGCCGACCGGCTGCGCGGAGTGCTGCTGGTATCCGTTTCGGGCCGGGATTCAGCGCTTGTATCCGGCGACTACGCTCACCTGGTCGAAGAGCTCGCTGCTGAAGCCGGGCGCAGCGATACCGAGAGCCTCTTGCGGATGAGCTCGGTGCTGGCCGAGGCGCGCAGGGCGATGCGCGCCTCGCCCGAGCCGCGCATTCTTCTGGAGCTGGCGCTGGTGCGCCTCTGCGAGTTGCCCGGCCTGGTCGACCTGCGCGAACTGGTCGACTCGCTGCAGTCCGGCGCCGCGGCGTCGCCGGCGCCGGCGCCCCGCAATCCGGTGTCGGCGCCGCGTGCGGCGGCCCCGCACGAACTGCCCGCAGTTGTCGCCGCTTCAAGCCCGGCTCCGCGGTCTCCGCACCGGGCGGCAGGTCCCGCAGGCGAGGCGTCTCCCTTCTCTGAAGAGGAGACCGCTTCACCGCCTCCGCCGCCCGAAGCCAGGGCTTCAAGCCCGGGTGCACCACCCGAGAGCCCGGTTGCCGCGTGGGAACGGTTCCGAGCGCTTCTCGGCCAGACCCACGCACCGACCAACATGCTTCTGGAGGGCTGCAGCCCCGCCGGCCTCAAGGGCGACACGCTGACCGTGCGCATGCCCGTGGGGTCTTTCTTCCAGAAGGAACAGCTGGAGGGCGCCGACAAGCGCAAGGTCCTGGAGACCGCCTCGGAGGAGGTCTACGGCCGGAAGATGCGTTTCATCTTCACTGCCGGCAGGGCCGGCAAGGCCGGTTCCGGCAGGAAGGCGCCTGCCGGCGGGCAGAAGCCAGGTGGTGTCAACGATGCGGTCAGCCGCGCCAGCAAGCAGGCTTCGGTGCGCAAGCTGATGGACAAGTTCGACGGGCGTGTGATCAACGTCAGGAAGAAGGAATCATGACCCCTTTCGGACTGGGTGGCCTCGGTAATCTCGGCAAGCTCTCGCAGATCCCGGCCAAACTCAAGGAACTGCAGGCAAAGCTCGCCGAGCAGAGCGTCGAAGGGGCGGCCGGCGGCGGCATGGTCAAGGTCACGGCCAGCGGCACGGGCCAGATCACCAGCGTAAGCATAGACCCCGAGGTCCTCAGCGGCGAGGATCGCGAGATGCTCGAGGACCTCGTGACCGCGGCGGTCAACCAGACCCTGGCCAAGGCCAAGGAACTGGCCGCCAGGGAAATGCAGGAGGCCCTGGGCGGGATCATCCCGCCGGGCATGGCCGGTTCGCTGGGGCTGCCGGGGATGTAATCTTGAAGTCGCCGATCGAGCCGCTGGAAAGGGTCATCAAGGAACTCGGCAAGCTCCCGGGAATCGGGCGGCGTTCGGCCGAGCGCATGGCCTACCACCTGCTCGCCGCGACCGAGGACGAAGCCATGGGGTTGGCCATGGCGGTTCGCGACCTCAAGAAGAAGACCCGGCCCTGCAAGCTCTGCGGGGCCACCACCTCCGAAGAGCTCTGCGCTTTCTGCTCGGATCCGGGCCGCGACCGCTCGACCATATGCGTTGTTGAGGGAATGCGCGACCTCGTGGCTCTGGAGGATACCGGGATATACCGCGGGCTCTATCACGTGCTCGGCGGGCGGCTCTCGCCGATGGCGGGCAGCGGGCCCGAGAGCCTCGCAGTCGGCGGACTGGTGGAGCGCGCCGGCCAGGACCAGGTCACGGAGGTGATTCTCGCCACCAACCCGGATATGGAGGGCGACGGCACGGCGGCCTACGTGGCCGAGATACTGAAGCGCAAGAGCGGCGTTGAGGTGACGCGCCTGGCCCGGGGGCTTTCCGCGGGCGGCCAGATCGAACTCGCCGGGCGGGACAGCCTGGGGGCAGCGCTGTCCGGGCGCAGGTCGCTGCCGGCCGGCAGCCGACCGGGTTCGAAAGAATAGGGGAAGGCTATGCAGCAGTCACTGGCGTTGTCGCAGCGCATGGAGCTCAAGCTCCAGATGACCACCCAGATGATCCAGTCCATCGAGCTACTGCAGTTGCCCCTGCTCGCGCTGCAGGAAAGGGTGGAACAGGAACTGGAAGAGAACCCCGCGCTGGAGATCGAGGAGTCCTCCGAGGGCATAGCGGTGGACGCCAGCGCAGATCCGAAGATAGACGACACCGCCGAGCGCGCCTTCGAGGAGGAACTCTCCGACCTCCAACAGGAGTGGAACGCGAGCCTGGGCTCGAACTACCGCCCGGCGGCCGGCGACGAGGACCCCAAATACGAGGCCATGCAGAACACCGCCGCTCCGGGTCCCACGCTGCGCGAACACCTCGCCGAACAACTGCACATGCTGGAGATTCCCCGGAGCCAGCGGGACCTCGCCGAGTTGATCGTCTACAACCTGGATACCGCCGGTCTGCTGCGCATCCCGCTGGAGGAGGTCTTCCTGCCCCCCTGTTTGCGTGACGAGTCCCAGGAGGAAGCAGGGACGGAGGAGCAGTCTTCACGCGAGCCCGAGACGCAGCTGATCGGCCTGGAGGAGGTCCAGGCTGCCCGCGCCGCCGAAGCCGCCGACGCGGGCGCCGACGGTGAGGAGGTACCCGACTCGCGGCAAGCTGCCGACCCCGAATCCGCCGCGGTTCACGAGGAGAACAGCGATCTGGGGCCGCCGATCGATCCCCCGCCGACCGCGGAAGAGGCCGAAGATGCCCTGCTGCTGGTCCAGAGCCTGGACCCCGCGGGGATCGGGGCACGCAACACCAGCGAGTGCATCCTGCTCCAGTTGCAGCGCTCGCCCGGCGACACGTCGTTCGAGCAGCGCCTGGTCGAGACGCACTTCGACGACCTGGTACAGAACCGCCTTCCCAAGATCGCCAAGGACATGGGCGTGGACCTCGACATGGTCAAGGAGGCCATCGAGGTCATCGCCACCATGAACCCGCGCCCCGGCGTGCTCTTCGGTCCGAGTACGGCGCACTACGTCCACCCCGACCTGGCCGTCGAGGAAGTGGACGGGCGCCTCGAGGTCCGCCTCAACGACTGGGGCCTGCCGCGCCTGCGGGTCTCGCCCTCCTACCTGGAAATGCTCCGCGAACGACGCAAGGACAAGCAGCTGCGCGAGTACATCCAGGACAAGATGCGCTCGGCGCGCTGGCTGATCGAGGCCATCAACCAGCGCAAGAGCACGCTGCTGCGCATCGCCAAGGAAGTGGTGGAACTCCAGCGCGAGTTCGTGGAGAAGGGCGTGCAGCACCTCAAGCCCCTGCCGATGCAGGAGGTCGCCGATCGCCTGAGCCTGCACGTCTCGACCGTCAGCCGGGCGATGACCGACAAGTACATCCAGACGCCGCAGGGCGTCTTTCCGCTGCGTTACTTCATCGTCGGCGGATACCGCACTGCCGACGGCGACGCCGAAAGCGCACCGGCCGTAATGGTGCGCATCAAGGAGATGGTCGATGCCGAGGACAGCGCCAAGCCGCTGACCGACCAGCAGATTGTGGAGAAGCTCCGCGAGGTCGGGCTGGACGTGGCCCGCAGGACCGTGGCCAAGTATCGCGACCGGCTGAGCATCGCCGGAAGCAGGCAGCGCAGGAAGTACTGACGCCTGTGGTCGGTGGCCGATTGCCGGGGAGCAAGCTGACCACCGACCACGGGCCACTGACAACTGGTGTAGTCGGAGACGGATGCGGATAATCGCCGGACAGGCCCGGGGCCTGACGCTCAAGGCCCCCGCGGGTAACGCCACGCGCCCGATGGACGGCCGCACGCGCGGAGCGCTCTTCAACATCCTCTTCTCCCGGCAGGAGGGCGCGAGAATCCTGGACCTATACGCCGGGAGCGGGTCGCTGGGCCTGGAGGCGCTCAGCCGCGGTGCGGAAAGCTGCGTCTTCGTCGAGCGCAGTCGCGCGGTTGGCCGCGTAATCGCCGAGAACCTTTCACGCACCGGACTGGAGGGCGGCGAGATCCTGACGATGCCCAGCTCGCTGGCGATCAAGACCCTCCAGGCCCGGGGCGAGAGGTTCTCGGTGGCCTTCTTCGATCCGCCTTTTCCGCTCAGTCGCGGAGCGGAGACCCGGGCGGGACTGCTGCGCGAACTGGCCGAGGTCGCGTCGCTGCTCGAACCCCGGGGGCTGGTGATCTGGCGCCTCGAGAAGCAGAACTACCATCCCGGCGAACTGCCGTCCTGCCTGCACCAGACCGACCGCCGCGAGTACGGGCGCAGCCTGCTGGTCTTCCTCTCCCCATGCGGCGAGGAAAGCGCCGAGACCTCGGCGGAACCCGAAGATGCAGACGACGGGGACTCGCGGTGACTCCCGATTCCATCGACCAGCTTTGCGAAGAGATCGCCGAGATTCGCTCTTCTGGAGGCAGCTCGCCGCGCTACGGCGAGTTGATCTCACAGGTCGACGACTACTTCTGGCGGCGCGCAGAGACCGTGGTACTGGCGTCCATACCCGAAAACAACGACGACCTGCGGTTCGACTCACCCGGCAAGCTGCTGCTCGACAGCGGGCTCCTTGATCTACGCCTGATCCAGCGTCCCGGCCGCGACTTCCTGGAGAGGTTGTCCGAAGAACTGGGATCTCCGGGGCCCGAGAACGTGTACTATCTCACCGAATGGCTGTCCCAGCGTTATCGCTCCTTCCTGGTCAACCGCACACTGCCGGACGAGCGCGTGGCCGAAAGCGCCCTGCTCAGGGCCGTGGACATGGCCGACGCGGAACTGGCCAAGGCACGCGCGCAGCGCGCCGAGCTCTACCGCCGGATCCGGCATATCTTCGACGATCTGCCGGGCATGAAGACCGACCTGGCGGAGGCCATCGGGCGCGGGGCGGTGGACGATCGCATCGAGGAACTGCTGCTGGCCCAGGCCATGGCCGATCGCGAGGCCCGGGGCGGCAAGCATGAGGATCAGTCCGCCGGCCAGCAGGCCAAGCGCTACGATGCGGTCGTACAACGCACGCTGCAGCAGGCGCGCGAAGCGGTCGAGGACGAGGATTCCCTCAAGTTCCTGGAGACCATCGCCAACCTGCGCATGGGAATCTTCCGCAAGAGCCTGGCGCATGCCCGGCGCAGGCGACTGGACGACGGGAGTGGCGGAGACATCCCCCGTGAGAGCCGGGCCGACCCCCAGGCCACGCGGTCCGAGGCCGAGAGCTTCCTGCGAACCGAACTGCGGCTGCTGCGTTCGCTGCTGCGCATCGGGTCGCGCGAGGGCCAGGTGGCGCACGCCTGTTCCGTGCTGCTCAACGATGTCAAGCGCACCAGCAAGATCGTGGTTTCAGAGATCCTGGATCTGGTTCGCGAGGTCGACCCGCGGATCGGCCTGAGCCACGATTTCCTGATCGCCCCGTTTACCGGCAGCGGGTTCTTCGAGTGGGATCGCAACTCGCTTGTCGTGGCCCTCTCTCCCGCCCGCAACGCCGAGGAAGCGATCGTGAACGCGGTGGCCAACTTCCGCCTGCTGGATGACGCGCGCAGCGGGGTAGGCAAGATCACGAGCGCGTACCGCGACATGCACGGCGCCAGCTTCCGCCGGCATTTCCTCGACGACTACCGCAACTGGGTCCTGCGCACCGGGCGTGGCAAGCGTGACGCGCTCAGCGATCGCAGCTACAGGTTCTTCGTGGAGAACCTCGGGCCGCCGCCCGGCGGGCCGATCGTGCCTCACGAAATGGGCCGACTCTCGGTCAGCGAGCGCGACGAAGAGATCAAGCGTCTGAGGCGTTTGGTCCACACCGGCAGCTACGCCGGGGAGGAGGTCTACCACCTGGCAGTGCTGCTCTGGCATCGGGAGCACATCGAGGAAGCCATTCGCGAGATGGAAAAGGCCGTGCGCGCGGATCCCGGCAGCGGGCGTGTGCTCTACAGCCTGGGGGTGCTCTGCCGCCGACGCCGCCTGCTCGGCGCCGCCCGCAAGGCATTCCGCGAAGCGGCGCGGATTGCCCCGGACTCGCTGTGGGGCATATACGCGCACGAAGCGTTGCGGAGAATGGTATGAACGCAGCGCTGGCCACACTGCTGCTGCTGGCCGCCGAGAGCGGTGCTGTGGTGGGACACAACAGCATGGACCGCTGGTCGTGGTCGGAATTCTTCGACAGCTTCTCGACCCCCGCACTGGTCATCGTGGGGCTGACGATCATCCTGTTGGTCAGCCTTCGGATCAAGAAGCGCAACCGCGACCTGGCGCGCCTGGATGGACCGGCCCGCGGGGGACAAGACCGGCGGGCCCGCGACCGCGAGGCCATTGAGAGGATGGCTCTGGACCTGGAAGAGGTCGCGCGTTCGATCTCCGCGCTGCTGGACACGCGGATGCGGGCGCTGGAAAAACTGATCCGCGACGCGGACGACCGGCTGGCCAGGCTCAAGGAAGTGACTGACTCGAGCGCTACGCTCAAGGAGGCCGCAGATCCCGCCTCCGATGAGCGGGAGAGCTCCGGCGCGGAGGCCCGGGCCGAGGAGACTCTGGCGCACCACGCCAGCATTTACGGTCTCGCCGATCAGGGTCTGTCCGTCCAGGAGATAGCGGAACAGACGGGCTACCACGCCGGCGAGGTGGAACTGGTTCTCTCGTTGCGCAAGGCGACCCGGACGGGCGACGGCGAATAGCGGGGGCGGGCGAAAAAGGCATGAGGGCCAGCACAGACAGGACAGGGAGGATTCCCGACTCATGAGCATAAGGTTCAAGTGCGCATGCGGTCGCGAACTCGACGTTCCCGACGAGGACGCAGGACGCGAGGCGCTTTGCCCGGGATGTCGCAAGAGCGTTCCCGTGCCGGAAGAGCCCGACCTGAGCGGCGTCCCGGGCGGCGACGAGCGCGAAGCCTCGGAGTTCAAACCCGGCGCCCTTGCGAGCCTGCTGAACGGCAACTCCCCGACCGCAGCGCCGGAATCTGATGTCCCGGCAGCACCGAAGCCTGCGGCCAGTGTACGCAGGGAAGAACGCGCGCAAGAGGCCCGGGCCATCGGCGACTCGATACCCGCTCCCGAGTCGAAAGAAAGAAACCCCGCGGCCAGGACCGGCCAATCGCAGTACGGGCCCGAAAGCGAAAAGCCGGAGGGGACCCCGCGGGACGAGGTCCCGCCCGAACAGGTCAAGGTCGACAAGGCCGACGAAACCCGGGGCGTTACGCCCCCGGGCGTCGAGATCCTGCCCGACAAGATCAAGTTTCGCTGCAAGTGTGGACAGAAGGTTGCGGTGCGCGTCCCGGCCCCGCAAGGCGCCGGCAGGTGCCCGCGGTGCAAGCGCACGCTTACTGTTCCCAGCATTCCGGGAGTCACCGACAGGCAACAGCGTTCCGGAACCAGGAAACGGGCCAAGACCTCGGCGAGGGAACTGCGCCACTGTGTCAAGTGCGGGCGGAGAATCGAGGACCCCAACGCGGCCTTCTGCCCACGCTGCGGATCACCGCTTGAGAACCAGCGCCCAGCCTGGCAGAAGAGGGAGACCGACGAACTCCCGGCAGGAGATCCGGAAGCGCCTGCAAAGAGGGATCATGCTTCCCCTGCTCCGGAACCGTCCCGCGAGCAGCGCAGACAGAGCGCGGCGCGCGAAGCGGCCGATCGCGCCGCGAACCTCCTGAGACCGCCTTCGCGCATGGAGGTGCCCCAGGTCGGGTCGGTGCCCGAACTGGCGGTCGCAGGACGTCCCGCGGGACTGGGGCGGAGGCTGGGAGTCTTCCTGCTCGACTCCCTGGCCACCGGCGGCGTTGCAGTGGTCGCCTATTTCCTTGCCAGCCGTGCCGGTCTACAGGCGGCGCGGCTGCCGTCGGTACTGGCGGCGGTGGGCGCCTTCGCGGTGATCAACGAGGCAATCTTCGCCGCCCTCAGCGGCGGACGCTCGCTGGGCATGCTGGTGACCGGTGTGGGCGTGCGCAACCACGAGGGCCGGCCCGCAGGATTGCTGCTGCTCCTGGTGCGCCTGGTGGCCTCGCTGCTGCTCCTGATCGGCGCGCCACTGGCAATAATCGATTCTCAGCGCCGCACGCTGCACGATATCGTCTGCGGAACGACGGTCAGGCGGCTGATCGGAGCTTGAACCTCCCGTACACGTACCGCGGCCCTTGAAACACGTCGTGTGCGCGCAACCTGGTCTACGGCGGAGAGCAGGTACCAGCTGGCTGCTACCACCCGATTCCGATCGCGTACCGCCCCCGTCCGATCTTGCGCCCGTAGGTGAATCCCACTCGGCCGCAGGTGTTGATGCCTATGGCGTATCCGCTCTTGCCGCGCTTCCAGCCGTACATGAAGCCGATGGTCGGGGATGAGCAGGTGCGCCGGCGGTAGTGACGGTGGAACCTGCAGCCGGGGTGATAGCGACCGTAGCTGCAGTAGTTGGAGTAACAGTAGTGGCGTGGCCTGCGAACGATGCAGGTGGTGGTTGCGGCCGGTTGCGGTGTTGCGTAGTAGTAGTGCTTCTCGACCACGGCGTTCGTCGCGGGAGCGGCCGCGGTCGTGCTCTCAGCAGGGGACCGACCTGCCAGTATCACAAGTCGGCCGCCCCCACGACGCTCACCGCCTTCGTAGGTTGTGAGCTTGACCGTATCGGTTCCGCCCTTGGTCGTGCCGGCAAGAACCGCACGGCTCCTGCTGCCGGCGGCAACGGCCATTTCGTAGACGGGTATCTCGCCGACCCAGCGCAGCTTGTAGCTGCGGGGCGCAACGCGGTAGACCAGCGAACTGTTGGCCGGCAGTCGACTGCGCCCCACGGCGTCCGAACCCAGCCAGAAGAATACCCGGCCGTTCCTGGCGTCGAATTGCACCGAGTAATCCCGGTCGTCGAGGTTCTCGATCTCCAGCGTTCCCAGGCCGTCGGCCGGCGGCTTGGCGGTTTCACTGGGCTGAGCGGGCTTCTCGGCGGCCCCGGTCGCCGGTTCCTTTTCCGATTCCGACTTGGCTGCCGGCGGGCGATCCTCGGTTTCCTCCGCGGAGGCGGGGCCATTCTCTCCGGTCTTCTTCGCGGCTGCGGCCGCCGCGCCGGTCTCGATCATGTACTTGATCACCAGGTCGGACACGCCGGCCTTCTTGAGTTCGGCGATCTGGTCGGTGCTGAGCGTGAAGCACACCTTCTTGGCCTTGATCTGGGCCATGATCACTTCGTCTTCCAGCTTGAGCCTGGAGAGCCTGATCACGTCCTTGACTTCCATGGCTCCGGCCGAAGCCATGCTGCAGATCAGGGCCAGCACCGTCGCAGTGATGAATGAACGCATCGTCAATCCCTCCGTCCCGTCCGCCCAGCAGGCCGTTGAAGAACGGCCTGCTTGATGACGCGGGGACCTTCTGCATTATTCATAGCAAATAGAGGCCGGGTTGCCAAGGATTATGCCCTCCAAGTTGTGATCCCGTCGCGCAAGGCCGGAGCACGGCCGGCACCCGCCGAGGCGCATGTCGACCTAAGGCGCGCTGCAAGAACAGGATAGCGAAGGGGCGGGCTCAGGACCATGCCCTGGCAGGCCGTTGAAGAACGGCCTGCTGGAACAGCTGAAGAAAACCGCCGGTTCCGGTGTCTATGGTTGTGCCATGGCCGTGAAGCTGAAGCCCAAGCTGCTGGTGGTCCTCGCCGCATTCCTGCTGATGCCGGTGCTGGCGGTCCACGCACTCTACGGCGCACCACGGAAGATCACCGGGCCGGAGCAATTCCACCCGCCCCCCGAGAACGGCATCGCCTTCTGGGGCCATTCTGCGATGTACATCGACATTGATGGCGAGGGGATCATCACCGACCCGGTCTTCTCCGCGAGGTACTCGCCGCTCAGCCGGCGGATCATCGGTTCGCCCGGCGCCGACGCGTGCGAGGGAGTCAGGCTCATTCTGCTCAGTCACGCGCACGCCGACCACCTCTGTACTCGATCCCTGAATCTCTTCCCCGATGATGCCAGGATCCTCTGCTCGGCCCCCTGCGCGGAGTACCTCGAAGGACGGGATTACCGTGTGCTGGGGCTCTGGGAGGAGTACAGGGGCGAGAACCTGACAGTCACCGCCGTGCCGGCCGACCACGCTGGCGGGAGGTTCTCTCTCGACGCCGAGAGCGACGGGCGCGCGGTCGGTTTCGTTATCAGCACGCCGCAAGCCACGATCTACTACAGCGGCGACACCCGCTACTTCGGCGGCTTCAAGGTCATCGGCGAGCGCTTCAAGCCGGACATAGCCATTCTCAACGTGAACGCCCACCTGCGCGCCGACGCCGCCAGGGCCGCCAGCGACGTCGGCGCGCGCGCCGTGATTCCCGCGCATCACGGGGCGTTCGTCTCGCCCACCTCTAAGAGGAACTACGACTGGCAGGAGCAGCTCCGCAAAGCGATCGGTTCGCGGTACAGGGAACTCCCCGTGGGCGGTAGCGCCACTATCGACGAACTCCTGAAGTAGTCGCCGCAGCCCGATCGCGGCAACCGCCTGTCGCGCAGGTACTTGCATGCGGCTGTTTGCGGACGGCACCCGTCTGCGCTATACTGTTTCCGCCTGCCGGGTAGACACCAGGGGAAAGACATTTCATGCTGACCGGGCTCAGGGCTCATACCTCCGAGTACGACCTTCGCGACGTCAGGTACCGGCTGTATGGCGGCGGGCACCATGCATTCGGGATCCCGCCGCGAGACTCGGTCACCTTCTGGGGGCGTTCCTGCCTGTACCTGGACGTAAACGGGTCCGGGATAGTCACCGACCCGGTCTTCGACGCGCGCTATTCCCCGCTGAGCCTGCGCCTGATCGGTCACCCGGACGTCGAGCACTACCGGGGTGCGGAACTTATACTCGTTTCGCATGCCCACGCCGACCACCTCAGTCCCGGGACGCTGGCTTCCTTCCCCCCGGGGGCGACGGTGCTCTGCCCGCCCAGGGTGGCGAAGTACCTCCGGGGACTGCCGCTCGAGAGCCGCACGCTGCTGCCCTGGGATAGCTACCAGGGCGAGAATCTCAAGGTCACCGCGGTACCCGCGTGTCACGCGGGAGGGCGCTACTCGGTGCGCCAGCGCGGCGACGGCGGGGCCATCGGATTCGTCATCGAGTCGGAACTCGGCAACGTCTACTACAGCGGGGACACCAGCTACTTCGACGGGTTCCTGGAAATCGGCGACCGTTTCTCGCCCGACGTTTCGATACTCAACGTCAACATTCACCTGCCCGGCAGGATGGCACTGAGGGCCGTGCGCGACCTCGGCACAGGGAAGGTGGTCCCCGCTCACCACGGTGCCTATCTTTCGCCGGCCTCGCCCGCCGCCGCCCGCTGGCGCGAGCAGCTGCTCAGCGGCTTCGAAGAGGGCTACTGCGAACTGCCCGTCGGCGGCAGCCTTTGCCTCGGCACCGAGCATTGACCACCGAGACACCAGGGACACCAAGGACACCCGGGAAGCCTATCCCCTGATACTTGTGTGGGAGTATCGGGCTTCTTGGTGTCCTTGGTGTCTTGGCGGTCAGGAGTCGTCTCCACCCAGAGCGAGTTCGATTGCCACCCGGCATCCGTCCCGGAAGTGATCCAGGTCTATCCACTCGTCGGCGGAGTGCGCCTGGTGGTCGCCCATGCCCAGGCCGACTGCGGGGATGCCCTTGGCCACGATGTTACAGGTGTCCATACCCCCGCGGTCTTCTAGCAGGGCAGGGGTGCGGCCCACGTTCTCGATGGCCTTGCGGGCGGCCACCACCGTCGGGTGATTCCCGGGCAGTTCGTAGGGACCGTACTCGGGTCCCGGGCTGAAGCTCACGCCGGCCGCGGGGCGGATCCCGTTCGCTTCCGCCTCGCGGTTTGCGCGTCTCACCGCGCCTTCGAACGCGGCGCGCCAGGCGGCCAGGACCTTCGCGCGGAACTCCCGGTCGAAACTGCGGCACTCGGCGAGGCCGTAGATCCCGGGCATGACCACGTTGCTGCCGGTGCCGCCGCGAACCACGCCGATATTGCTGGTGGCCCAGCCGCCGTCGCGGCTGACTTCGCCCACCCATCCGTCGCGGTGGAGTCCGGCGAGGGCGTCGGCGAAGATCACAGCGGCGCTGATGCCCTGTCCGGCGCGACCGGTGTGCGCCGCCAAACCGCGGACCTCGATGTTCATCCGCTCGGTACCGATCACCCTGTTGGCGATCAGCTCAATGTCGCCGCCGTCGAAATTGTAGCACTCTTCGGGCAGCGGTTCGCCCAGCAGCGAGACCTCGAGATTCCTGGACCCCACCAGCCCCACCTCTTCCTGGACGAAGAAGCACAGCGTGCAGGGCGGGTGGTCGCCGACCCGGTCGGCCAGCGCCCGGGCCGCGGCCAGCAGTATCGCGACCCCGCAGCGAGCGTCACCGCCGAGGGCCTTGCCCTCTGCGCCGTTGACTATCCGGTTGCCGACCAGACGGGGTTCTGAACCCACCGCGTTCGGCACGGTGTCCATGTGCGTGCTGAACATGCGGTGCGGGCCGCCTGCCTTGCCCGGGAAGCGCACCACCAGGTTGCCGGTTTCCCCGCCGTACTCCGAACGCTCGTGGGCGTTGTCGGAAAGGATGTGCTCCGCCGGCACGCCCATGTCGCACAGTCGCCTGCGGATCTCCGCGCTGATCGCGCCTTCCCTGCCAGCCTGGCCGGGAATCCTGATAAGCTCAATCAATGCCTGGACGTTGCTGTCCACCGGGTACCCGCTTTCTTCAGGACCGCCGGAACGCGAAACGCACGAGGAAGCTCCACGAAGACAACATTATCGGACGCTTGCTCCGGCCTCGGCCGATTCTCCTCTTCCCAGAGGCGCTTTCAAGCTGCCGGAGCCGAAGTGAATTGCTGCACGTCGAGCCCTGCTGCGGTCGATACATAAGTGCCAGTCTGGATAACCGCAGTCCCATCCCACGGAGGGGTCATGATGTTCGTTCCCAAGCTGCTGCTTTCAACGCTGCTGGCAGGTGCCGCCGCGGCTCCGCGTCCGGGAGTGCCTTCGATAGGGGCCATCAAGGTCCGGGGCAAGAGCTACGTCAGCGTTCAGGTGATGACTCGCCGGCGGGGGTTGCGCCTGGCGGTCAACGAGCGCGCCGGGATCTACACCCTGCTGGACGGTGGCCACCGGGTGGTGATCGTTCCCGGCTTCTCAGTTGCGGAAGTCGACGGCAGGACGGTGGACCTGCCCTACCCGGCGATCTTCCATCGCGACGAGCTGCTGGTGCCCTCGATGCTCTTTCTCCGAGCCCGAAGGTCCTTCGAGCGCCCGGCATCGAAGACCATACCGCTGCGCAAGGTGGTGCTGGACCCCGGCCACGGCGGGCGTGACAGCGGCGCGGTGGGCGCCGGCGGGATTCGAGAGAAGGACGTTACCCTGTCCGTTGCCCTGCGGCTGAAGCGCCTGCTCGAGCGCCGCGGCGTCAGCGTGGTGATAACGCGTTCGACCGACAAGTACCTGTCATTGGCGCAGCGCTCGCGCGTGGCCAACAGTTCCGGGGCCGACCTCTTCCTGAGCATCCACTGCAACGCCGCGCGCAGCAGCGCGGCAAAAGGCCTGGAGACCTTTGCGCTCAGCTGGGGAATCAGCGATTCCCACCGCGCGGGCAAGGCCGCGGTTCGGCACAGTCCCGGCGACCTGGTCAGCGGTTCGGCCGACCGCGTGAGCGCCTCGACCGAGAAGACCATCATGCGTGCGCACCTGGGCGAGCAGCGCAAGCAGAGCATCGCCCTGTCCAAGTGCCTGCAGGCCGAGATGGTCCGCCTGCTGGGAGAGCTGGATCGCGGCGTGAAGCTGCGCAACTTCTCGGTGCTGCGCGAGACCTACATCCCCGCCGCGCTGGTGGAGGTCGGGTTCGTGAGCTATGCCCCGACAGCGCGCAAGATGCGCACTTCGAGCCACCGCCAGCGCATCGCAGAGGCGCTCGAGGGCGGAATCGCCCGGTTCGGCCGCAACCACAAGCTGCAGCTCGACCGCATCGCCGGCAAGGCCGCTCCGGGGGCCGATCCCACACCGCGCTACGCGCTGGGCTCGCCGCCGGCGAGCAGGACCAGCACCGCTTCGGCGCGCAGGCGCACCGCGAGCCGCTCGCGAACACCCAGCCGCCGCGGTCGCACGCGAACCGCCGGGCGCAGCAGTTCACGGTCTTCGCGCAGCCGACGCTACCGCACCCTGTCCGCCTCGAGGCATACCGTTGCGTACCGCTCCCGTCGCCGTCGGCGTTGACTACGACGGCAGCCAGCTGCGTTCCGGGTGGCTGCGCGACGAGATGGCCCTCGAGCCCGATGCCGAGGGCGCGATCGGCGCGTTCATCGGCGGTTGCGGCGTGAAACCGGAGTTCGTGGTCGACCTCGACGAGCTCGAGAGCGGCGAGCCCATCCGCGCCGCGAGCATGCTGCACTTCATCGCCGAGTTCCCGGATCGCGACCTCGAGAAGACCGTCTATCGCCAGCGTCTTCTCGCTGCCATCGTCCGTGACGAACTCGGCGGGCGGGCACCGGGACGAACGTTCCGTCGCCGGGGGGACGACATCTACGAGAACGGCAGCAAGGTGACGATATCGATCGCCACGCTCTCGCCGGCTTCATCGCTGTTGCACTTCGCCGTGAATGTCGATCCGACCGGAGCGCCGGTGGCGGCCAGCGGTCTCGACGACTTCGGCATCGACCCCGTCGACTTCGCCCGTGAGATCCTCAAGCTCTTCGCCGAGGAGATGTCCTCCAGCCGGGCGGCGACCGGCAAGGCCCGCGAAGTCGGTTGATCAGGCTCCGGGTTCAGACCGGAGCCAACCCCCGAAACCCAGGACCCGACTCCAGGCACGTCTTGACCGTGACAGGCTCGGGCCGTTAGCATATGACGGTGGCCGGATGAAGGAGACATTCGATGGGTGCCCGTTGGCTTGCCCTGCTATCGCCAGCCGCAACGCTCCTGCTCGCGACCGTGACCGTGGCCGGCGAAAAACCGGTGAGCGTGGGCATCGGCAATTCCGGACCGAAGGGCCGCAAGCCGGGCCCGATCACATTCGGCATGGTCTTTCCCCCGGGGCGCATGCCGGGGTCCGTTAAGGACCGCGATCGAGATACGCAGGCCGATGTCAAACGTCGCTGGCCCGACGGGTCGGTGAAACACGCGGTGCTTACCGTGGAAATGAAGGAGATGCCCGCCGGAGGCAAGCGGCTGCTGCGACTGGTGTCCCGGGCCCCCGAGGGCGCGAGCGGAACCTCCGGAAGCGCGGTGCTTGCTGAGCTTCCCGAAAGCTTCGGCGACGTGGTGCTTCGTCTTTCGATTCACAAGGGACCCGAGCTGAGAGCCGGCCTGCGCCGGGCGATGAAGGCCGGGACGCTGCGAACCTGGCTGGCCGGTCCGCAGGTCGTCGAGAAGCACTACAGGACCGCACCGGTCGACGACAAGGGCGCGTCAGATACGAGCCTCGTCGTGCGTTTCCGCGTGCGCTACTACCCGCGAGCCGGGGCCGCTCGCGTCGCAGTAGTAGTCGAGAACTGCAACTGGAAGAGCCCCGGCAACATTCCCTACGACGTGAAGATCACCGTCGCCGGGCAGGAGCGTTTCGCGCTCAAGGAAGTCGGCCGCTGGGCCAAGGGGCGCGACAAGCGCCTCGAGGGCTACATCGGTCACGCCCGCGGTGCACGCTGGGTGAAGCGTTTCTGGCTGGGTCGCGACCCGGGCGAGGTCTTCGTGCATCGCACGCTCCGCTATCTCAACGAGACCGGCCTCTTGCCGCGCTACGACTTCAACCTGCGCATCCCCGACGGGGCCATCGCCGGGAGCTACGCCAAGTGGCGGAAGGCGCCGCGGGCCCCGTTGCAGAACGGGTGGCTCGCTCCCCGCCCCGGCGCCGCCGGAGAGCGCGCGGAGATCGGCCCGCTGCCCTCATGGACCGTGGCCTGTCTCATGAAGCCCGACCCCCGCACCTTAGAATGGGTGTTCGGCCACGGCGACATCGCCGGCGCCTGCCCGGTTCACCTGCGCGACGAGAGGACCGACTGGGTGATCAGCCTCGACGACCACCCGGAGTACTGCTGCGTCCCCCGCGGCAGGAGACCGAAGGCCGAGCCGCGCGAAGCGGCCGCCCCGCCCTGGGTCCTGCCGGCGCGCAGCCACTTCTCGGCGGACGCGGCCCAGCGGGGGTCTCTTGCCTGCGTGCCCTATATCTTCACCGGCGACTATTTCTACCTTGAGGAGCTGCAGTTCCGGGCGAACCACAACATGATCTCGCTCGATTGTGAACGCCGCGGGAAGGCCAAGGGGCTGCTGGCCGCTCACCAGATGCGCGGCGCGGCCTGGGCCCTTCGCAACCTGGTCCATGCGGCCGCGCTCAGCCCTGATGGCAGCCGCGGCCGGAAGTACTTCGAGGCCAAGCTGGCCGGCAACCTGGCCTGCTTCGACGAATTCCTGGCCGGGAAACTCAAGCGCAAGCCCACACCGATCGGAACCTACACGCCGGGTGCCGCCCACGAGGCCACCAGCGGCTGGCCCGGGGAGGTACGCAAGCGCTACTTCAGCATCGCCGGTCGGCAGCACAACTACCTGGCCTGGGCGCTCTCGCACACCGCGGTTCAAGGGTACGCGCAGGCCAGGCCCATGCGCGACTACTTGATGAAGTGGACCATCGGACTGGCCACCAGCGCCAAGGAGATACCGCCCGGCGCCAGTTGCGCCGAGCACCTGTTCGTTGGCGAGCGCTCGGCCGACGGGAACAGGTTCTGCAGGACCTGGAAGGAAGTCGCGGAACTGACCTGGAATCGCCCCGGGGGAGTCCCTGCCGCCAGGGCTCCGGGTCCCAAGACCGCCTGCCGGGGCGAGTCCGGTGCTGCCTGCCGCGGCGTGATTCTCGAGGCCGAGCGCGGGTGCCGGCCGAATGCCAGCCGGGCGCTCGAGTGGGTCGACAGGAACTGGCGGGGCCGGCTGCCCCTGCAGTGGCGCTTCGAGCCCATAGGGGAGTGAGCGCGGCGGTTCCGAGACCTTGCGTGCCTTGCGTTCTCGAGAACCCTGCGGGATTCAGTCGGTGATTGTCTTCTTGAGGTCCGGAAGCGTCTCGGGCCTGCCGGCCTTGACGATCCGGCTCTCGCCGTCACGACTGGTGACGTTCTCGTAGACGCCCTTGTCGCGCTTGACCAGCTTGGTGAAGCCCATGTCCTTGAGGTCGGTGTTGCTGTAGTTGTGCTTGACGGTCATCGGCGGCTGGATAACGCGAAAGACCGCGCCGCCGCAATTGGGGCACTTCTCCAGCGCCGCGTCGGTGATGGGCTGCTCGACCTCGAAGGCGTTGCCGATGTCGCAGCCCTTCTCGTCCTTGTGTTCGTAAACGTAAACCGGCACGGCCAGGCCCCTCACGGCTGATGGTTCGTGAAGGGAATGATACATGACACGCGCCGGGAGTTCAACGGGCTGATAGTCCGGAATCTTGAGGCCCCTGAGCCCGTTCCCGGCGCGAGGCAGGAAATGCTTCAGGCCTCGACACCCCGATCTCCAGACCGGGCCAGAATCGAGTAATGCTGTTCGTAGAGCGGCAGCTCTCTGTTGCCAACGAATCCGGCCTCTTCGAGCGCCCTGCGTGCCGCTTCGATGTCCACGCGGTGGTCGAGCGACGGGCCCTTCGCCGTTTCCTGCTTCTTCCAGTCGACCAGCAGCAGCCGGCCGTCAGGCTTCAGCACCCGGCGGACTTCGCCCAGCAGCTTCGCGGGCTCGTCCATCTCGTGCAGGACGTTGACGCAGATCGCCGCATGGGCCGTCCCGGCGGTCAGGGGTATGGACGTCTCGGTGATGAGCATTCCGTCGACGTTTGTCGCGCATTCGGCAGCCACGGCGGCCATCAGCTTGCCGAGCATCTCCCTGGAGACGTCCAGGCCGATTGCGCGCCCGACCAGCTTCGCGGCCGGAATCAGGAAGTAACCGGTCCCGGCACCGATGTCCAGCAGCGTCTCACCGGAGGTGATCCCCAGCGCCTCGAGCGCCGGCTCAGGCGGCTGGAACTCCGCGCGCCCGGGGTCGCTCAAGCGCTCATGGTTTGCGGGGTCGAACTTGTGCCCGGGCAACTCCTTGCCTCCTCGCGGTGGAAGTGGTGGTCGGGATATCCTACCCGCAACCGGAGAAGTTCAACGTGCAAAGCCAGGGGCCGAACTCCGCCTGTTCGCACACCACGCTGACCGTTGAAGGTTGGACACTCATCGTGCCCTCAGGGCGCGGGCCTGACCGGCAGATCGGCGATCACGGTACACCCCACCGTTTTGACCCTGCGCCTCGCGTTCAACTTCAACCCCATTCAACAGCAGAGACAGCGGTCAACGGCCTGCTAGGTTCTGGCGGTGCTGTATCCGTGTTCCTCGACAAGGTGCGTCGCGTAGTTTCTGACCGCGTTGCGCAGGAACTTCACACGCTCGTACTGCTCCATGAACATCCGGTAGTAGTTGCCGCGGGCGGCGAGCAACTCGAGGTGCGACCCGCTCTCGACAACCTTGCCTTCCTCCAGCACCAGGATGCGATCGGCGTTGGTGATGGTGGAGAGGCGGTGGGCGATGACCAGGGTGGTCCGCCCCTTCATCAGTCGCTCGAGGGCCTCCTGGATGAGGCCTTCCGAGCGGCTGTCCAGGGAACTCGTGGCCTCGTCGAGGATCAGGATTCGCGGGTTGGCCAGGATCGCGCGGGCGATGGCAATGCGCTGCTTCTGGCCGCCGGAGAGCTTCACGCCGCGCTCGCCCGCGCGCTCGTCGAAACCCCTGGGCAGCTTCTCGATGAACTCCAGGGCGTTGGCCTGTTCGGCCGCGTTGCGCACGTCCTGGTCGGTGGCTCCCGGGACGGCGTAGGCGATGTTCTCGCGGATGGTACCGTTGAAGAGCCACGTGTCCTGCAGGACTACCGCGAGGTTGCGGCGGAAGGGCGCCAGTTCCAGGTTCCGGATGTCGTGGCCGTCGACCAGGATGCGGCCCTCTTCGACGTCGTAGAAGCGGGCGAGCAGGTTGGTGAGGGTGGTCTTGCCCGCGCCGCTGGGGCCGACGATCGCCACGCACTCGCCGGGCGCCGCGTGGAAGGAGACCCCGCTGACGATCTTGCCGGGCACCTTCCCGTCGTAGCGGAAGGATACGTTCTCGAAGACCACGTCGCCCTTCAGGCGGCCGACCCGGAGGGCGCCGGGCTTCTCACGCACTTCCGGCTTCATGTCCAGGACGTCGTAGATGCGCTCCACGCTGGCCATGGCCCGCTGCAACTGGGTGTTGATGGAGACCGCCTGGAGCATCGGCTGGAAGAACATCCCCAGCGAGGCGGCGAAGAGGAAGACGTCCCCGATCGTCAATTCGCCCTCGGCCACCCGCCAGGCGCCAACCGCCAGCACCAGCACACGGCCGATGTGCGAGATCCAGTTGGCACCCGCGTGCATGCCCATGTGAATGCGGTGCACCCGCATGGCCTTGCGCAAGAGGTCGTTGAGCCACTTGAAGAAGCCGGTGTTCTCGTGGCGCTCCTTGACAAAGGTCTTGACCACCTTGGCGCCCCCGAAGACCTCGGCGATGCGCGCGGTCAGCAGGGCCATCTCCTCGCGGATGTGCTTCCAGGCCGGGCGCAGCCTCCTGCGGCAGCGCAGGAAGACCAGCACGAAACCGGGTACCAGTGCGATGCTCACCAGCGTCATCCACCAGTCGAGGTAGAACAGCAGGCCCAGCAGCACCACCATCACGCCAACGCTGCGGGCGAACTCGAGAAAGCCGCCGAAGAGCAGGTTGCGCACCGCCTGGACATCGCCGATCACCCGGCTGATGATCCCGCCCACCTGGGTGTCTTCGATGTACCTGACGGAAAGGAACTGCATGTGGTCGTGGACCTTGTGGCGCATGCGCGCAACCAGCCACTCGCCACAGAGCAGCATCAGGTAGCGCATCATGAACGCCAGCAGTGTCACCGCGGTGAAGGCCAGTACGAACGTGATCAGGAAGGCCCAGATCACCGAACTGCTGCCCGGCGTGAAGTACCTGGCCAGCAGGGCCGGCAGAGTGCTATCGCCGCCGGCCAGCGCCCGCATGTCGCCTCCGCGCGCCACCGGGATGACCCCGTCAACCAGCACCTTGGTGGCCACCGGCCACAGCGCCAGGCCCCCGGCGGTGACCGGCATCAGCAGGATCGCGGCGATGACCTTCCCGCGGATGGGCTTGAGCTCCCTGAGAAAGCGCTTCAGGTACGGCCAGGTCACGGCCTTCTTCTCGAGGTCGGGGATGTGCTGCTGCCTGACGCGATCGCGGCCCCTGCCGGTGCTGTCGCGCCAGATGGTGTCTTTGCCCTCGATGTCGGAAACGTGAACAGCGGTCACTTTTGACTTCATGCCTGTGCTCCGGACTGGGATCGAACTTGGGGGCAGCGGGTTCGCCGCCGGTCAGCCTGGGCTCCCGGGCGGTGCGGCCTCGCTGCGGCCGGCAGGGCTCTCGGGGCGGTGCTTGCCAATCCCTCTGGTGAAGAGGTCCAGTACGGTTCGCGAAACCTCTTGGGGCGTGGAGTCCTTGAACTCCGGACTGCGCATCACGGTGCGCAGCATGCCGAAGAGCACGCGACCCGAGAGGGCCGGGTCAACCTGGCGGAAACGTCCGGACCTCGTGCCGTCCTCGATCATCTCGGCAATCCTGCCCCGCAGGCGGTTCTGCTTCTCGCGGACCTCGTCGTGGTCCTTCTCGTGCAGAGCCTTGTGGTGGTGCAGGAGGTGGAAGAGGTACATGTTGTCCCGGTAGAAGGTGAAGAGGTGCTCGCAGACCGTCTCGAGCCGCTCGACCGGGTCGTCGAGCCCGGCCAGGGCCCGGTCCATCTCCGCGCCGGCCAGCTCCAAGCTGTAGGAGAGAGTGGATATGAACAGCTCCTCCTTGGTCTTGAAGTACCTGAAGAGCGTGCCCTTGCCAACGCCGGCCGAGGCGGCGATTCCCTCGGTCGAGACCTTGTGGAAGTGCTCGGCCGCGAAGGCCCGTGCCGCGGCGTCCAGGATTCGCCGGCGCTTTCTCTGGCGGCAGCAACCCTCGGGCTCGGCCGGGGCCTCCAGCGCACCGACAGTAATCTCAACCTCTGCGGATTTGGAATCGGGACTCATGAGGGCACCCCCACAGCGGACTGACCGGTCAGTCCGCTGATTATAGCGAGCGCCTCCTCAGAAGCAAGCCTTTTCCCGCCATGACTGAAGCTGCGTCAGGAGAAAGCTATGCGGCTTTCAGCTGCCGGCGGGCGTTGCTGGGGATAGGACCGGGCGGTCCGCAGCTGTGGCCTCGATAGTGCAGGCTGCGCGGGCAACCGAACCCCGAGCAGGCCATCGTTCCCGCCGATGGCATTGGATCACGTCCCGATACTGCTCCGAAGCTTCGGCAGGTTCGGACAGGGTGCAACGGGCGTCCGACCCATTCCGGCGATCGCGTTGTTCAAGTCATCACAGATGATAAGCAACACATTCGGCTTACGGATCCCGGCCCTCATTTCTCGTTAACCTTCATTCGATACCTTTCGGCAACCGACCGCAGGGCGATCGGGGCTCCATATGCCTGGTGTTTCTTGCCGCCCAGGGTGGTACTGAAAAAGTGATGCGCAGATCGAAAATCCGCTCCGCGCTCCGCCTCAATGCGGTCGGCGCAGGCCTCCATTTCAGTGCAGGCCTCTTCCAGCCTGCGCCGGTTCTCTTCCGTGTTTTCTTCCATGCACAGGGCTGAGGCCCGGGCTCCCACGGCGGTCAGGCGAATCACCTCAATCATTCGTATCGCGTCCTCAAAGCAGGATGTGAGATACGTGTAATCATCATCACTCAGTTCAGCACGCACACTCGTGATCTCCTGCAGCCCCTCCCCGGCCGCAGCCTCCGCTTCGTTGCTGTCGCGCAGAAAGTCCTCAATCGCCACGCCACGGGCATTCACCTGCCAGGGCCGGATCTCCGGACATGTCAGCTGATCCCAGGGCTTATCCACCAGCAACTCTCCGGGACGGGCAAAGAGATCCCAGGCCCGCATCGGCACGCCGGGTGTCCAGGCAGCGGTCAGCAGGGAGCTGTGATCAATCAGCGGTTGATTGCCGGCGCTCAGCCCCTTGCAGATGATGATCTCGCTCTTCTTCAGTGCAGAGGCAACTGCAGGCGCGGCTCCCGCACCGAAGCGGCGAGTAGACCAGTCGGCCCAGAGCTCGTCGATCGGACGAGCCTGCTCCCACATGACTTCACTCACCGCGATCAGCTGAATCCCGTTGACATCTTCCATCGTGCGCAGCGGAGTCAGCGCCTGTTCATTGAAACGGAAGAAGGCGCATTCCGCTCCACGCCTGACCGCGGTCTGAGCCGACAGCACATTCGGCTCCGGATACGCGGTCGGCATCGCGCCGGCACCGTAGTATTCACCGTCCGTGGAGACGATCGACATGCCCCATCGCCGGGCCGTCACCGCTTCCAGGATATCGTCCGCCACATGCCCCATCACCGGCGAATGCGGCCAGGTATTGTTCTGCCATTTGTGATCCTCAATGACCACGACGTCCGGGTATCGCTCAAGAATCTCATGCATCAGCCGGATCTGGCGTGCCGGAATACCACTGACATGGGTCCAGAACATCAACGTCCTATCATGCGTCCGGCAGGCCCTGAGCTGCCCCTTGAGGTAGCTTTCAAAGGCACGGCCACAGGCGTCGTCGTTCCTGCATGGAAACATGCTGACCGCCTTGCCCCACATCCACTCACACTCCAGCGAGTGGAACAGCAGGGAATCCACCTGCGGAAGATGCGTGAAGATCGCAGCAGCCATATCATGACTGCTCGCTTCGATAGCTTCGTCCAGCCCGTCCAGAACGGTCTGGCCGTCGTAGTGGTTCCGAACCTCCTCCATGGTGAACTTTGCAGGAATGAATGGCTGGTGAAGCAGGCCGATATCCAGACCGTATGATTTGAATCGATCGAACATCTGCAGAAATGCCGGAAGCAGGAAGCGATCCACCTTGACGCCGTCTTCGGTGAGCGAGAGCGGCAATGTCTGGCGGCCGATTGATGTCCCGTGCGTGGGCGTGAGCGTCAGCAGCACCCCGTTCAACCCCAGCCCGGGAAGATCCTCGATGTCCCGGTCGAACCAGTCCGGCCGGCAGACCTCGCTCCAGCAGTTGCCACCAGAGATCCAGCCGTAGCGCTTCCTGAGCAGCGGTTTTCGCTCAACCGCCCACTCGCTGACCGGTGAACCGATCTCCAGACAGGCCGCAATGTGATACACGGCAAAAAGGCGCGCCCGTTCCGTCTTTGCCTCAATGCGAACGGTTTTCGTTCCGGCCCCGTCCACAGAGACCGCCCATGCATCGTCTTCAAGTGCTTCGCCAACAGCAGCTGCAATCTCATCCAGCACCACAACCCAGTCGTATGCGCTCAGCCGGTCATCATCCGGCAGACATCCGTGGATCACATCCACCGGCTGCGGCGTCTTCTCAGTAATCCGTCTGATCCCGTGCCTGAGCATGGGGGAACAGGACACCGGTGCGAGCAGTGCGCCCTTTTCAGTACTCATCATTATCAGTGCTCCTCGCTACTTGGTTATGGGCCCTCATGATTCGATCAGGTTGAGATACATGTCAGCAATCTTTCGCAGCCCGAGCGGCGGACCGTATGCTTCGAAAACGCCCTTTATGCCCTGTCTCAGCGTCTGGTATCCGTCTGGATACATCGTCTTGTGTTCCGCCTCGATATAACCAGCACACGCTTTCAGATCCGCACAGGCGGTTTCCAGCCGCTGTTGATGGTCAGCGGTTTTCTCTGCCATGTACAGGGCCGACGCCCGGGCCGCGATGGCTGTTACCCTCATCGCCTCTATGACCAGGACGGCATTTGCGAAGCAGGTCTTCAGATAGGCATAGTCCTCTTCCGCGAGGTGAGCGCGCACACTCTCGATCTCCTCCAGGGCTTCGCGCATCGCCGCTTCGGCTTCCGCATTACTGCGCAGGTAGTCATCCAGGGCGGTCCCAAAGGCGTCGCACTGCCAGGGACGCATTTCCTCACAGACCAATTCGTCCCATGGTTTGTCAACCAGCCGCTCTCCGGGACGGGCAAATAGATCCCAGGCTCGGCATGTTCTTCCGGGCTTCCAGCTGAAAGTTCCTCTGAACCACGTATCGATCGTCGGCTGATTCCCGACGGTCATCGCCTTCATTACGAAGTCCGTGCTTTTCTGAATGGCGGAGACCAGCGCAGGCGCGGCAGCCGCACCAAAACGGCGTGTGCACCATTCTCTCCAGAGAACGTCACTCGGGCGCGGATCCTTCCACATGACTTCACTGCAGGCAATCAGCTGGATCGCATTCACATCATCCAGAGTGCGCAGCGGTGTCATGTTCTGTTCATTGAAGCGTATAAAGACACATTCGGCCCCATGCCGTACCGCTGTCTCTGCGGACAGCACATTGGGGTCCGTGTATGCCGACGGACACGAACCTGCTCCATAGGTCTCTCCGTCCGTGGAGGTAATCGACATGCCCCAGCGCCGGGCTGTCACGGTATTCCTGATGTCCTCGGAAAGATGTCCCATTACCGGAGAATGCGGCCAGGTGTTGTTCGGCCACTTGTGATCTTCGATAACCATGACATCCGGATAGCGTTCGAGTATCTCGTGTATCAGCCGCAGCTGTCGAGCCGAAATACCGCTGACGTGGGTCCAGAACATCAGCGTCTTCCCATACTTCTCGCAGGCCATCAACTGACCCTTCAGATACGCCTCCAGCGCTTTCCCGCTGGTTTCATCGTCCGTACAGGGGAACATGCTCACTGCCTTTCCCCACATCCAGTCGCACTCCAGTGAGTGAAACAGCAGGCACTCCACCTGGGGCATATGCGCGAACACCGCTGCAGCCAGGTCATGGCTGGTTGTCTCAATGGCTTTGTCAAGCTGCGGCAGGGTTGTCTTTCCGTTATAGTGATCACGAACCGCTTCCGCGGTATACTCCGCCGGTAGAAAGGGCTGGTGAAGAATGCCGATATCCATTCCGTACGACTTGATTCGGTCAAGCATCTGCAAAAAGGCGGGCAGCAGGAAGCGATCCACCTTGACGCCGTCTTCGGAGAGTGACAATGGCAGCGTCTGCGCACCGATGGCGGTTCCGTGCGCCGGTGTCAGATTGAGCAGCACCCCGTTCAACCCCAACCCGGGGATATCCTCGATATCCCGGTTGAACCAGTCCGGCCGGTCGATCGAACTCCAGCAGTTGCCCCCGGATATCCAGGCGTAACGCCTGGCCAACCTCGGTCGGCGCTTGATCGCCCATTCGGCCGGCGCCTTGCCCATTTCCAGGCATTCGGCGATGTGGTACATCGCGAAAAGGCGCGCCCGGTGGGTCTCGGCCCGGATCGTGACGTGGCGGGGACCTTCGCCGGAGACCAGCACGCTCCAGCAGTCGGCCGGGGGACGGGATTCGCCGTCGCCCCTTGCCGGGGTCAGTGCCTCGTCCAGTTCGAGCAGCACTTCGTAACCTGCGAACACCGGGTCGTCGGCATCCCGGTCGTGAAGCACATCCACCGGGTGCGGTGCCCTGTCCTCGATGCGGGCCACGCCGTGTCGAAGGATGGGCGATGGCGAATCGGGTTCCAGGATGGCAAGTTTCGGGGTATTGGGGTTCATCCGGGGCACTCCTTGGCGTTGGGGTTGGAACAGCTACAGATCGAGGGCCGGCTTGCCCTTCTCCACTTCGAGATCCATGATCTCGGCGTCCTTTGGGGGGTCACCGAAATCGGGCACCGGCATGGACTCTCCGTCCCGCAACGCGGATTGATGGGCGAGGATACCCGGCGCGCATGGCCTTCACGGCCAGGGGCCCATGCGTCCAGCGCTGCGTATAGATGCCGATCGCATCCACATCGCTTCTGAGCAGATCTTCGAAGTCCTCGAAGATCGTCGTCAACTCGAACTTCTTCGCCGCGCCTTCACGCCGCTCCTGCATTCTCTCTGCCAGGTAAACGTCCGTCACCAGCGGATGGACCTTGAACAACGGTATGAAATGACAGGCAAAGGGCCCCGCGCCCAGAACCCCTATTCGAATCTCTTTCATGATGCACTCTCCATTGTCTTTCTGTACGCCTCAGCGATCGCTCGCAACGCGATCGGAGCTCCGTACCCTTCGTAGAACTTCCCTTTCACCTGAACCTTCATGAAGGACGGTGTCGGGAAGAAGTCGATGCCGTATTCGGTCTCGATGCGATCGGCGCAAGCTTCCAGTTCAGCGCAGGCCGCTTCGAGATCACGTCGAGTGGAATCGTTCTGCTCACCAAGAAAACGCGCCGAGGCATGCGCGCCGACAGCCGTTCGACGGATGGCCTCCAGCATGGGCAAGGCTTGTTCGAAACAGGTGTACAGGTAGTCGTAATCCTCCGGCGCCAGTTTCTCGCGGACACTCTCGATCTCGCGCAGGCCCTCACGTGCGGCAGCCTCAGCCTCGGCGCTGTCTCGAAGGAAATCCTCAAGTTCAAGGCCGCGCGAGCTCACCTGCCATGGTCGAATCTGCGCGCATACGAGTTCATCCCATGGCAAATCGACGAGCTGCTCACCGGGACGGGCGAATACCCCCCAGGCCCCGTACTTCTGGCCGGGCAGCCAGCCATAGATGGCCATGGACCCGTGATGGATCACGGGGATACGGCCGGCGCAGAAGCCCTTCCTGATGATCGTTTCGCTCTTCTGAAGCGCTGAAGCCACCGCAGGGGCAGCCGCCTTGCCGAATCGACGCGAAGACCACTCCTGCCAGAGTTCCTCCTGCGAACGAGCCGGCGTCCACCACTCTTCGCCGGCTGCCAATACCTGAATCGCGTTGATATCCCCCAGCGTGCCCAGCGTAGTCAGACATACCTCGTTAAGGCGTATGAAGCCAAGCTCCGCGCCAAGCTCGCGCGCGGTCCTCGCGCAGGCCGCATTGGGACCGGGCCAGGCGGTGGGCAGTGCCCCGGACCCGTAGGGTTCACCGTCGGTGGTAACGATGGACATGCCCCAGCGACTTGAAGTAACAGTGCGCCTGATGTCATCGGACACGAACCCCATCACCGGCGCATGCGGCCAGGAGTCATTCGGCCAGACGTGATCGATGATCGTCATCACGGACGGATGGCGCTCGAGAACACCGTACATGGCCCGCATCTGCCGGGAAGAAATCCCGCTGACATGCGCCCAGAACATCAGGTCTTTGCCGGCCTCTTCGCATGCCCGCGTCTGCCCCCGAAGATAGGCATCAAGCGCCCGGGCGCTCGCCTCATCATCCTTGGAGGGAAAGAAGCCGACGGCTCTTCCCCAGCGCCATTCACACTCCAGGGAATGGAACATGAGCGAATCGACCTGCGGGAGGTGCTTGAATATCTCAGCGGCAAGCTCGCAACTCGTCTTTTCGATCAACGCCTCCAGTCCGCCGATTGTCCGTTTGCCGTCATAATGGGCACGCACTTCCTCAATGGTGTACTGGGGCGGTATGAAGGCCTGGTGCATTAGCGAAATATCAAGCCCGTAGGTCTTGAGTCGATCAAACATGTCTTTGAAAGCCGGCAGCTTGAAGCGATCCACTTCGACGCCGTTTTCGCCGAGCTTGAGGGGCAGGGTCTGGCGTCCGATCGACGTACCATGTGTCGGCGCCAGCGTCAGAATCACGCCGTTGAACCCCATTTCCGGGATTTCCCCGATATCGCGATCGAACCAGTCCGGGCGGCAGACGTCGCTCCATGTACATCCGGCGGTGATCCAGGCGTAGCGCTTCTCCAGCGTCGGCACTCGCCGGATCGCCCACTCAGCCGGCGGTTTCTTCATCTCCAGGCACTTCGCGATGTGGTACATCGCGAAAAGACGGGCCCGGCCTGTTGCCGCCCGTATCGTGACGCGCGCCGGCGCGCCGGGCTCGACCGCTACCGCCCAGGCGTCGTCTTCCGGCGAATCGCCGGCGGAGGTATCGATCGCGTCCAGCGCGAGCACCCACTCGTACCCGGACAGCGCCGGGTCATCCGGCGAGGGTCCGTGGAGCCGGTCTGGCGGGTAAGGGGACTTGCGAACAATGCGGTCGATTCCCCTGGCGAGGATCGGGGAGTGGCACGGGGGAACGAGAAGCGCACCCTGGCGTCCGGGGTTGGTCACGGATGCGTCCTCCCTTGGCTGCGCCGGTCCGCTCATCATGGAAAGAAAGCCAGTTCCATGCGGTCGACGCACACGAGGCCGCCGTCCTTCAGTTCGAAGGTCAGCGTATTCCAGCCCTTCTCGGTGCGGTCCGGAGGAATTGCGAAGTCGCTGAAGACGCAAAGGCCGTCGTGGTTGAAGAGGGTTCTGAACACCTTCACCTCCGCGCTCATGCGTCGAACTCCCGCTCGGCGGTCAGCGGGATGAAGAATGACTGGCCGGGGGCGATGCGCAGGTTCTCATCGGCGGCCGGCTTCACCGTGACCCGGCCGCCAGTTTCGGCGATCGATTCTACACGATACACATCAACGTCTTCGCCCGCAACGACCATGACCGGTCTTCCCGGGAGGGGTGCGCCGGGCGGCAGCGAGGCCATGTCGGTTTCGACGAGTCGCCGGGCGCGGTCAACGCCCAGCACGGTCCCCGCCAGCGGTGCGGGGCAGGCCAGGCTGTGCGATCCGAAACGGAGTTCGCCGGGGCCCTCGACCCACATCAGCGCCGGGCGGTCTTCCGCCGAAAGTCGCAGTACCCCCGAGCGCCCCGACAGCGCGAAGCCGGGGTACTCCTCCAGGGCGACAGTTCCTTCACGGCAGTCACCCAGCACCACCAGGTCGGTTCCTCCGGGCGTGTCTATCCTGACCGCGGTCGCCGAGCGGTTTCCGGAAGTTGGCGTGAGCGAGACCGCCGCCACCTGCGGCGCGGTCTGCCAGGACTCCAGCACGGCGCTGAAGACGTTTTCGGGACCCGGAACGCGTGCCAGCAGCAGGTGCAGGGGCACGTCGAGATGGGGCGCCTTCACGTCGCGCAGCCCCGGTGCCCGCGCCAGGACGAGTTCCTCGGTACCCGTCGCCAGGTAGTGCAGCCGGGTGCGCGTTTCGTTGTCGAAGTGCCATTCGAAAGTAGCGCAGCCCGGCTCGGGCCTGGCCAGGCACGCATCGCGAAGCCGGTCGGCGCCGGTTCCCTCTCCGCCGAGTTCACCGGCGTCGAAGCCCTTCCCGAAGGGCACGTGGGCGGGCGGGGTCACGCTTTCGCCGTCGGCGTGGAAGGACCAGAGATGCTCCGATCCTCCGCGCACCCGGAAGAAGTCCACCAGGTAGTGACGGCCGCCCGGGAGAGGGATGTCGAAGACGGTGCGCTCGTACACGTCGGTCACGCCGGGGTAGCAGGAGGGCGCCCCGGCGCGAGCCGCCAGGATCCGTCCGCCAACCGCGAAGAGCCGGGGAACCGGCCGGCGCGAGTCGTCCTGGCGCCTGCCGTCGACCAGCACCAGGTTGTGAGCCAGACTGGAGTTCATCCACAGGCGATTGGGATGCAGCCAGTGCAGGTACCCCAGGTCGGAGACCACCTCCCTGCCGTGATCGCAGTATATGAAGTGCAGCGAGGAGTTGTGGCTGTGCCCGCCCACGTCGCCCCCGTAGTTGAGCAGCAGCGCGCTGCGCGAGGCGCTCTCCGGGCGGCGCAGGATGGCCCACCTCGCGCCGGGCAGCAGCACGCTGCGCTCGAGGGCTTCGGGCGACTCGGGGCTTTCTTCAGGCGCGAACAGGGGATCTCGAACGAAGAGAGTCAGCGGACTGCACCTGTCGGACTCGTCCCGGCTGTTCAGCCACGAGAGCAGGCGGCGGCTTTCGGCATCGGGAAACAGCGCGTTGGCGATCTCGGCATTCGCCAGGCTCTGCCGCGCGGCACAGACCGAGTCGTTTACCGCCGGCAGGCAACCGGTGGGCAGGGTGGCCGGCGCCATGGCGGTCAGCAGGGCCCGGAGTTCGGGGAACCGGGTGCGCACGTCGATCCCGTCGTAGCGGTCGGTGCCCTCGTGGCTCGCGGGGTCGGCGTAGCCCTGAAGCACGAGTGCCAGGGGCGCCAGGCGATAGCTGGCCATGTTGGCGTAGGATGGCGAGACCTCGTACCAGAATCCGTCGCGGCTGTAGTGCCGCCGCAGGAAGCCCTCCAGTCCCTCATCGCCGCGCAGCACCCAGTCCATCAGCTCGTGCGAACCCAGGATCGCCGCGCAGGTGGCCGCGGTGAGCATGTGACCGGGAACCGCGTTCAGGCAGCTGTCCCGGGACGGCGAGTGGGCGGTGATCAGCCACTGGTACTCCCGGCATATTCCGTTCTCGATGGCCGTGCGGTCCTCGGCGGAATAGACGCCGCTGCCCGCGGTCAGGTCGTAGGCGTTGAGCAGGTCCGGGAGCACCATGGCCTCGTGCCACTTCCAGCCGCGAAGCTTGCCGGCCATGTAGTGTTCCCGCGGCCAGACGTAGGTCTGGGGCCGGAACTTGAGGCTGTATCCGGGGTAGACCGACGCGAACCGGAGCAGCACCCGCCGGACGCCGAGCGCGTACTCGCGTTCCCCGGTCAGGGCGTAGACGACGGCCATGGGAAAGACCAGTGCGAGCTTGCGCTGTTTCGCGCAGTTGACGGCGCCGCTGAGGTGGTAGCGCGGCCCGAAGTTCTCGCCGGCGGAGGTTACCTGGTCCTTTCCGAGGTGACAGCGGAACGTCTTCTTCTCGCCGCGGGCGGTTTCAACCTCGTAGAGGTGGTCTTCGGGAAACTCCGCGTTGGGAAAGACGGTCCGGCATTTCGAACAGCGGATGGACCTGCCGTCGTCCAGCAGACCTTCCTTCCAGGCGAAGTCCATGGGCGTGGCGCAAGCGGGGCAGAAGCAGTGCCACCAGGCGTCCTCCGCCGTTATCCATTCGGCGACCTGCTCCTCGTCCCCGTCCAGCCAGAAGCGTGCCTGCTCGCGCATCTTCTCGAGCGCGCGCCGCGCCCAGTCGTGGCGCCGCAGATTCTCGAGGGCGCGCTCGACGTTCCACGGCTTGATCATGCCCGCCGGGTGCTGCACCGGGGCGGGCCGGTGGTCATAGCGGGGCAAGCCCTGGTCTTCAACCCGGTTCTTCGAGTCCATCCTGCGTTTCCTCTTGAGACATGATGAAACGAAAGGCGTACAGGTCACAGTCCCTCATCACAAAGCGCAGCCGCACTGGACGCCCGGCCAGCGTACCCGGGTCCGGATCGTTCTTCCACTGTGGGTGTGGAAATCCAGCACCGCGGGTGGCAGGACCGGCGCGATCTCGTTGGCGTAGAAACTGTTGATGTCGGTCATGGTCTTCTGTGAACTCCTCGCCTGCCCTCCGGTGGCGTCGCCCACCATCAGCGGGTAGCCCTGCAGGCCGAAACCGGGAACCGAAGTGCCGCCGGCATCCCGGATCTCTATCCGCAGGCTGCCCGGATCCACTCCAGGAACCGGTCCTGCTGGGCGGTCTGGAAGCGGCTGATGTCATCCGGCGCTTCCAGAACCAGTTTGCCTGGTCGTCCGGCATCCGACCAGGCCGCTTTCGCCCGCTCCACGCAGGCGACGACTTCGCCGTGGTCCGCGAAGCGATCGCGCTTCGGCGCGACGACCAGGCAGGGCCGCGGCGCGATCAGCGAGAGCACGTCGTCGAAGTCGCAGGGGATCTCCCGCTCGCGACCTTGGTAGAGCCCGAGGAGCGGCTGCAGCGCGTGCAGCTCCCACCAGCGCCGGTTGCCGCCGGTGGGCCTGTCGTCCGTGTTGGTGCGAAGCGGCGTGAACCCGGCAAACGAGGCCACGCCCGCGATCCGCTCGTCCAGGGCCGCCGCGTACAGGCCGGCCATACCGCCCAGGGCATAGCCGAGCACGCATACCCGGTCTTTGCGGATGGCCGGAAGCGCTCGCTTGGCCTTTCCCTTGCCGTCCACCAGGAAGTCCACCGCCGAGTGCACGTCATGCACCATGCGGCCCAGGCGCGACCATTTCGGATACTGCTCATAGAAATCCCTGCCTTCGAGCAGACGCAGCCCGAACCCGCACTGATCAAAACACAGGACCGCGTACCCGGCATGTGCCAGGCGATGGTAAACAGTGGTCCGCTCCACACCGTAGCCCTCGTTGTACCCGCTGTGATACGAATACGGGTGCAGCCAGATCACGGCCGGAACCGGTTGCCTGCACCCGGTGTTGTGGTAGAGGTTTCCGCGCACGCCTTCTCCGAAGCTCACCGGGATGCGCGCCGTACCCTCGACGGCCCAGCGGTCGTGGGTCATCATCTTCGATTCGGCGTCGGTCAGGAAGGTGTACCGGCCGTCCCACTCCACCTTCTCCGGTGCCTGACCCAGCGCCCACTGGATCCGCGTGCCGGCGTCTCCGGATGCCGGCGGCGGCGTGACGTCCTTTCGGGAAAGCGACTTGCGCCAGGACTCCCAGTCGAACCGGTGGATGAAGGTTTCCGGGAAATCCGCGATGTCGTGCCGGCCGCGCCCGAACCAGAGATCGAACCAGTCGAAGTAGCCTTCGACCATGGCCCGGTCCTCATCTTCGGTCCCGTGATGCTGTCCCGGGCGCCAGCGGATGCGCAGGGCTTCGGGCCGATCCAGCAGGCGGTAGACCTCCCGGCCGGCCAGGTAGGCCCTTTCCACCGCGAGCGTCGACTCGCAGCCGTCGTTGTACGCGGTGGCGATCAGGCACGGACGGGGTGCGATCAGGCCGAACCAGACGTGCCCGTCGGTGGGCAGCTGGTCTTCCCGGCCGACGTAGGACTTGAGCGCATCAACGAACCAGTTGTTGGGCCATCCGGCGGGAGACTCCATGAATGCCTGGCGCGAGGCGTATCGGTAGGGTACCGCACCGGGCGTACCCGAACTGCTCGAAACCACGGCCTTGATCCGTTCGTCGAAGGACGCTGCTATCAGGGTCTGCTTGCCGTTGCGGGAATGGCCGGCCATGCAGACCCTGTCTTCGTCCACCTCGGGCAGCGTCAGCACGTAGTCGAGCGCGCGGCTGCCCAGCCAGGCCCGGCGGTGCAGCCGGCTCCAGGTGCACTGCGGGTAGGCCTCCTGGAGAATGTCGCTGCTGTCGCATCCGTCGGCGCCCGGGTAGATGCAGACCACGTATCCCCGCGCCAGCGCGCTCTCGGACCACCACCCGTAGGGAACCATCATGAAGACCGGAAACGGCCCCCTGCCTCCGGGCGTCCACACCTCGATGTCGAAGGCAGCCCCCTTGCGCGTATCGAAGGTGAGACTGACACTGCGACGCAGGCTGCCGTCACCGTGACGCTTCTCGCTGAGCGTCCGGGCCTCGACCAGCCGCGGGATGCTCGCCGGCTGCGTACCGATGAACGTGTCGCACGCCAGCTTCCACAACTCCGCTCGGCGCCTGGCCATGTCCGCGGTCGTCTTGACGTCCGCGCCGTCGCCGAAGCGCAGCAGCGGCGGCAGGTGCGGCGTCACGAGCCTCTTCGTCTCTTTCATTGCGTCGTCCCTAAACGAAGCGCGTATGGTTCTGCAGACGGCACGGCTGAACAGACGTGCTTGCCGGCCTTGAGCGTCTGTACTGCCTCTCCGGAACCATCCGGCCTGCCCGCCGGAAGGTCGGCTTCCAGCGGTAACTCACCATTCGCTGTCTGTTTCTTTACCATACCTTCCACTCCGGCTCCTCACCATACCTTCCACTCCGGCTCCTCTGTCTCAGCCTTGTCCTCGCACTTCAGGCCGGACATCCGGAAAACGGACATCATCATCTCAGACTGGTTCTCAACCCATTCGTCCGCCCGGCTGTGCCAGTCTTCGCTATCGTTCCCGGTTCCTGAGGATGCAGCCATGTTCCCACAGAAAAGGGTCTTGCTCTGGTGCACACTGCGCTCAATACGTTCCCACACCTCCCTGCTCACCCGCTGCTCACGGGCAGCCCGATAGGCATCACCATTGAGAAGCGGCAGAGGGGTTCCCCGACCGGCCATCAACAGCGGAACAGCCCCTGAGTGCGCGGGCAGCGTAATCCAGGCACAGGTCCCCAGATCGGGCTGGTCCGGATCAATCTCCACCGTCATCCCCGCAATGGAGGAATCAAAGCAGATCGACGGATCCCTGGACACACCGTGGAAGAGAGAGAAATCGACCGGATGGTCTGCTGCGCGCAGCCGCTCCGCAGCCGCGGTGTCACCGCGAACACTGAAATACACATCCTCCTTGTGATAGACATGATGCATTTCTGTCGAGTTGTGACTGATCTCCAGGATGACTCCCTTTCTGTCAACAAAGAGCCAGTGCGACCCGGTCTTGTGCCCGCCGGCGTACTCACCCTTTCGAACGAACTCCTCGATAATCTCCAGTGCCTCGGCGCAGTCAGAAGCCCTCTCGGCCACGTGACGCTTCATGAACATATTCATCAGCCCCCGGAACCTGGGCGTTTCGACTTTCAAGCCGCCGGTATCCGCGGAACAGGCCAGTCCCTTGTCGTTGACCATCATGCTGCAGCCAAGAACACTGGCGTCGGTCACGCCGATGAACTTATTCACCCCCGGCAAGGAGGATTCCAGGATGAATGCCGACTGGGTCTTGTCCGCGTTGTCCCGGGTCTTGTGGAACAGAAGTGCATTGCCCGCCGTGTGTTCGGGAGAAACGGCGTAGGACGTGCATTCGTCGTGCAGGAAGAGATCGCGGTAGACATTGGCCACGAAAGAGACGTAGAGGTCTTCGCAGACGCCCGCGGCGCGGGCGGTCTCCCGGAACTCTCCGAGCCAGTGGGGAGCGATCCGTTCGCTGATCTCAACAAAGGCCTCTGACCGCTTCACAAGAACCTCTTCGCTGATCCCTGCTTCCGTTGCTTTCCGCAGGAAATATCGATCCACGTCGTTCTGGATGGCCTTCCGGTTGCACGTCCCCCATTGTCTGCCGACCTCTGCCGGTGCTCCGTGCAGGCACACGAGATTGGTTCTGCTCTTCGGCACAGAGACACCATCACTGCCTGCACCGGCATCCGGTTTCCGGGTATGTCCATTGCGCATGTGCAACTCCTCCCCTTTTCTGCGTATGCAGTTCGCATCGTCACGTGTGTTGCGCCGCATCTCCTTGTCACTCATTGCTGGTTCTCACGCGTTCAGTGTCAGCATGAATATCGCGGCAATAGCCACGGCAATCCCGAGGCGCCCCCAGAGACTCAAGCGGTGTCCGTGGAGGAATTCGCCTCCGAGTTGCACCAGAACCATCACGCTCGCGGCAGTCACGGGAAAGACGACTATTCCCGGCAGATCACGAAGCGCCCAGGGGCGAATCCCGGAGCCGATGAACCCCGCAATGCCTGCAACAGAACCTGCGATCAACTCGCCTCTGCCGCACACCGGTCGGCAAATCGCCCACGCGATACAGGAAAGGATCATTGCGGTAACGAATACGGTTGCCATGAATGCGCCGCGGGTGGCCTCACCCTGGATCGAAGCTGAGGCCCGCAGGATGATCCCGTATACCCCGTAGGTCAAGACGCAGGTAACAAGCCATGCCACCCATCCAGAAGACGCTGATTTCGATTGGTCTTCAGGATGGGGATGCAGCCGGTCCATGGCCAGCAATACTGCCACTGTCACGATCAGCCCCACGCCGCCCAGACGCAACAGGAGCAGGTTACTGACGGGCCATAGAGGGATTTCCTTCCAGAGCACAACGGACGCCACTGTCGGTATTACCATGGCACAGCGTTTTGCGGTCCACGTTACACCGAGATGTCCCGTGCGGACCGCCTGCAACGCAGCGAGACCGGATATCCAGAAGCACACCCCCCCGGCAACCGCCATGCCCCCGACCTGCGACCACGCCGCCGGAATATCCTTCAGCGGAACGCAGGACAGCAATACGACGAGCCCCAGAATGCCGGAAGTCATCCTGAAGACCAGGTTGAGGGTCAGCACGTTGAACCCGCGTCTTGTTCCGTCTGCCAGGCACAGGGCCGTCGCAGCCAGAAACACAATGGAGATTATCAGATAGATCATCCGTGTCGCCCTGCGATCGGAGGCAGGTGAGGCGTCGCGAGCCTTATCATCTCTTCCCTCGAGTCGTCCCGAAACGAAACGCGTACAGGTCACAGTCCCTCATCACGAAGCGCAACTGCACGGGGCGCCCGGCCAGCGCCCGGAGATCCGAGTCGCCCTTCCACTTCACGTCTTCCTCGATGGCGTCCCCCACCATCGGCGGACTGTCATCGAGGGAGAATCCGGGAACCGGCGTTCCGTTGTGGTCCCGGATTTCGACCTGCAGGCTGCCGGCGATGGAGGTGCTGTAGTTCACGCACAGGGTGTCACCCTCGAAGACCAGGGGCCTGGTCACGAGTTCGCCCGCTTGCGCGCCGGCGTTTGCCGAGGCGAACCCGTCGGTTCGCAGCGTGTAGCGGTGTCCGCTCAGGTGATAGATCGACATCTCCGCCGGCCCGGTCGGGACCACGTTCAGGGCCACGTAGTTGGCCCGGTTCTCCCAGTTCTTCGGGTCGAGCCCCGGGCGCATGAAGGCTTCCTCGAAAGTCCGCTGGAAGGAATCGGATCCCGCACGCGTGCTCATGAACATGATGTCCGTTGAACCGACGTTAGCCGCACCCCACCGTTCTCCCGGCACCGGCCGGCCCATGATCTGTCCGTGTGCGAACCGCGAAGGAAGCGCGACATAGATGTGCGGCGCCCTGAAGTAGGGGTGGGTCTGGCTGGTGTAGAGGTGCTCGCTCGCCAGGTTGGGCGGGGTGAAGGTTGCCGACTCGTCACGCCACTCCCGGAAATCCTCGGAGGTGGCGCGGGAGACCGTTCGCAGTGCACCCCCGGGGGTCTTCATGTGACGGAAGTAGGCCACGTAGCGGCCTTCGGCTTCCGACCAGAAGGCCACGTTCTGCGAGTCGAAGGCGATCTTCCCGTGCAGTTCGGGATTGTAGGCTATCACTGCGGCATCGCTGGTCATGCGCCAGTGAATGCCGTCCGGGGAAGCGAAGGTGTGCAGGCCGCTCCCGGGCGTGGGCTTCTGCTCGGGGCCGAAAGCGCTTATGCCCGCCAGTGCCTTGAAGCGTTCGTCCTCGGGGACGCCGGGCCGGCTGTCGAGGAACGGCGAGAAGTTGTGGCTGTAGGGAGCCGCATCCGCCAGGATGACGTTTCCCCCCCGCTGGCTCCTGACCTCGTGCACGCCGAGATCCGGATAGGCCCATTCGTGGCCGTCGCGGCTTTCGGCGTAGCAGGTGATCTCCCCCGGGTTCCCGTCCTGCATATGCCCGTCATATCCGGGGACGCAGTCGCGGTAGTACGCGCGATACAGGTCACCGTCCCGGATGACCGTGGTGTAGGAGATGGCCAGCGGGCTTTCGGCCAGCGGTTGAGGAAAGGCCCGGTGCAGTCTCATGGAGACCCGCTCCATGGATTCAACCAGGAGGTCGTCCACGAACAGTTCGAGTCGACTCCCTATCTCGACAGGGCCCTGCATTTCAGCCTTCCCTCCTTCTGACAACTATCTGTCCGCACAGGCTTCCCGGATCCACCAAACGAGGCCACGCCCGCAATCCGCCCGTCTCGGCCCCTGGCCATGTCCGCGGCCGTCTTGACGTCCGCGCCGTCGCCGAAACGCAGCAGCGGTGGCAGGTGCGGGTCTGGGCTCATGCTCATCCCGGCGGCCCCTTGTCCTGCGCCCGGCTACTTACGCTTCGCCCGGAAGTCCAGTCGCATGCTCTTGCCCCCGTGCCGGACGGTGATCACTTCGCTGTCCCAGGCGGCACGGAGATAAGGGCTGTCGAAACTGGGGTAGTCCAGGTCGACGGCCTTGCCGTCGACGGTGCGCAGTCGCCGGGTGTCCATGGTTATGGTGCCGGCCCGGCGGGAAGCGTAGGTCAGGCGCATTCGCTTCCTGTCGAACCGGATTTCGTTGGCGGCCACTTCGCGCCGAAACGCCTTGAACCCTCCGAAGTCCTTGAGCAGGCCGGCCTCGCACACGGCGGCGTTCTTCGCGCCCGGGCTGATCACCTCGACGCCGCGCCACTCCCCTCTGGTGGTCCACTTGTGGCCGCCGAGCATGCGCAGGGCGGCACAGGCGCGGCCCTCGCGAACGAAGATCCAGCCGTTTTCCTCGACCACCTCGTCGAAGGCCCTGCGTGGAGCGTAGGCGTGAACGAACTGGCACGGCTGCTTGCTGGGGATGTCGTAGAGCGCCAGCACCGCGGTTCCATGCTGGAAGGTGCTGGTGCAGCCGCAACCCAGGTCTCCCGTCCAGTACCCGTGCTCCGGCCTGCCGGAGTTGTTCGGGTGGTGCGTGAAGATACGGGCGCGCGTTCGCGTTCCGAAGGAAAGGTCCCACTGGTGCTGTTCGTGCCAGGCGTACCCGGCCCCCTTGCACCCCCGGGGATAGGGGTCCTGATACTGAACCGCGCCGAGAATGAAGTCGGGCGTATGGAGAGTCATCTTGCGGATGCTCCCCTTCAGCGGCCTGGCCGGCATCAGGTCAGTGGGATTGTGGAGGTGCTTGCGTTCGCGGTTGGTGTAGGTCCCGGACCGGTTCAGCGCCACCTCGAGCACCAGGCGGTGCGGTCGCCAGGAGGAGAAGAACGCGAAGATCGGGCGCCCTTCTTTCGGAGAAGGCCTTACCCGTTCGGCCCGGATATTTCCGAAGTAGAGATACCGAAGTGAGAGCGCGTTCTCGCTGGCGTGATCGAGCGCGTGCCGCGCATAGATCCGCCCCCGTGCGCCGCCGTACATGCCGTTGAGCGAATCCACGGCCATGTCGACCAGCATCAGGTTCATCATCAGACCGGCCAGGCGGGACAACTCCCTGTCCGGCGCGAAGTCGTGCAGGGCCATCATACACCACCAGTTGGCCACGGAGTACTCGGTGTCGAATTCCCCCCACCCCCGCCGCGCGCGGAAGCGGAGGTACTTCTTCAGCCATTTCGCGTCGGTCGCCGCCAGGGTCCTGCCCCTGCGCTTCCAGGCCTTGAAGGTTTCGCCCGCAAACTCACCCCCCATCAGGTAGCGACTAACGCGAAAGGCCAGGCCATGGTTCTCGGACCCGAACTTGCTCTCGAAATTGCGGGTGAGGAAGAACTCACGGATACGCTGCCGGGTAAGGGGTTCGAGCTTGTCGGTGCCCTTGAACAGGCACCACGCCCGGCTCAAACCCAGCGCCGCGAAATCGCAATTGCCCTGGTGGCCGGCGGGATGCGTGGGCGGCCGCTCGAACCACTCCGCAAGCTCCAGGAATTCCCGGTTGGCCGACTTCAGTTCACGACCGAGCAACAGCCTGGTCGCGGCGTCCCGGCCGTGCCGACCCTTGCCGAACCGGGCGCTCCATTCCATCAACTGCTTGCGCCGCTGCTCGAACCCTGCGATGGACTCGTCAACCGAGATTGCCACGGGGGCGATCTTCTTCATGCCTTGATCCTCTTCCTTTGGGGGAGATCTCGGGGTGCCGTTGTTCTTACCTGCGGTTTTCCCTTGAACACCGGTATTGCTACCGTCTTTTTCTCCCCGTCCGAAAACAGCATGTTGATAACGGGAACCGCCCCGTCAGCATCCGTTATGAAAGTTTTGGTGATTTTCTTCGAACCAACCGTCGGCTGAATCACCCAACCAAACGTCGCCGTCTGCTTTATGCGCGCCTTGTATACTGCACATGGCGCCGGTTCGGCGCTGTTGTATCGCTCGCTGTACCATCCCTGCGGATAGGGTTTGAGGACCCCTTTGACAATGTTCACCGAACCCGCGGGATTGTCGACCGGCAGAACCCGCAGGCCCGGGCCGTCGGGGTGGACTGCATCAATTGTCTTTTCCCTGACTGTTGTCCGGCAATCGGGATGGAAATGCCACAGCGTTTCAATCGTCCGAGGACGATCGGTCTGTATCCGATCCACAACCACCCAGAATCGGCCACGGACTTAGACTAGAGCGCGGTAATGGGTCGCCTTGCCTTTGAGGTGTTCATAGTTCTTCCAGGCAGCCCGTGCAAAGTCGAAAGATGGGGCGATCAAGTAGTCTGTGCCGGCCTTAGCGGGAGCCTTTGTCTTGTCGGGAGTGCAGCGCTGGCCCTTTCCGTCAATAATGATAGTATTGTGTCCGCGGGTATGCTTGGCATAGGACGTACGGTATGTTCGGGCCATTTTCCCCTGGTAGGCAAAACGGCCACTGTCAACGAGAACATCCTTCCCCCCGGTCTGAATAGAAAGGTGCCCATGATCAGCATGATGGTGGTCGCCGATGCCTGCCGGGCCAAAGTCAAAAAACGACCACTGCGCCTTCGTCCCCCAGCCGTCCCGCGAGATCAGCTGACCGGCCCACGGATACGCCCGCGATGCGTGCCCTGCCGGGGCAGAACCTTCTTTGCCGTTGGAAGCGATATGGAGCCAATCCTGCCTGTTGCAGCGTTGGGCAATAGCGCGAAGATACCTGCGATCATCCTTGAGATCTGAATCGTTATTGAGCGGCAGACTTCCTGTCGGGCGGATAGCGCCGGCGACATACGACCACATTTTTCTGATCAGTTTCGCGTACGCTTCAGGCACTTCCAGTTCCGCCTGCTTGAGAAGGTCGACAGCCTCCTGGCTCCGCTGCAGGGAAACCAGATGATACCCCGAGGTCAGTTCTGTCTGAGTACCGTCGGGATACACACTCATCGCCAGGTTCTCCTGAAGCGTTTTCAGCGATGATCGGCGCCAGACCGGAGCGCGCTTGAACTGGGGCCAGCAGACGCCGGCCAGAAGCGCTCCCAGCTGTGTCTTTGTTGCCCAGTTGTACCCGCTCTTGTTCTTTGTCAGATACTCGCCATGGATCGGAATGTAGGAGAGAAGCAGCAGTCGGGTTGCCGGCCGGAACGCTTTTTTCTGCTGCAGCGCGAAGAAGAGACGTGACCACTGCGGCATCCGGATTGCCGGCTCCAGGTGCGACGTTTTGAAGGGAGCTCCCTGCCCGCCGGCAGCGATCATCCAGTCGCGAAGATCCTGATCGAGCCTCTCGATATATGCCTTCTTTCCCGTCTCCTTCCATGCCCGGTACAGGGTCATCAGATGCTGGTGGCGGTTGAGTTCCAGGCAGAACTGCCAGTCATTTCGCGGTCCACAGTGCGCCCATTTGAGATGTCCCTCTCTGGTACGCGGCACGCTGCCGGTCTGGTCCATTCCCGTATACCGGTCATCCAGGATTTCGTCCGCAAGTCTTACGATTTGTTTGCTACCCTGAAGCTTCAGCTTACGATACCAGGATGTCTGAGTACCGTTTCGGTAGAATTCGAGAAGCGCTCCGCAGGCCGTGACCTTGTCGCCCTCTTTCCATGCCGCAGCCACATCCGCCATATCCTCCCGGCTCAAATCAAGAGAACCGAAGAGCCGCCCCAGGTCATCAGGGCAATGCCTGGCAAACTGCTCGACCGTGCGAAGATCTTTCCACGACAGCGTGTCTGCGGCACTCACAAAGCCGCAGGCAGATACAAGCGAAAGCATTACTGAATACATAACAATGATTCTTGATTTATCCCGGATGTTTCACGGTCTTTTGTCAAAACAAGAGGCGGATGGCCCGTGGTTTGCTTGTATGCCAGTGAACTCCGGAAGATCGCTGGCCAGCAAGGGGGACATCCGCCGTGACAGAGTGTAG